>Ga0247727_10018368_pt1 | contig 11002 bp, 10 predicted proteins | sample WisWelCaveWW1625_FD_202498 | JGI IMG/M metagenome (GOLD analysis project Ga0247727, IMG submission 202498) | Biofilm microbial communities from Wishing Well Cave, Virginia, United States - WW16-25 | ecosystem: Environmental > Aquatic > Deep subsurface > Groundwater > Cave microbial mat | place...
TCGAACCCCGCGCAGCCGGCCGAGGCGCGCCGAGCCTAGGAGCCAACCCGACGTGATCAGTCTCACCGAACGTGCCGTCAAGGAACTGCGCCGCATCGTGGCCGAGCAGAAGCTGCCCGAAGACACCGTCGTGCGCGTGGGCGTCAAGGGCGGCGGCTGCTCGGGCTTCAGCTACAGCCTGGGCTTCGACGACACGATCCACGAGGACGACCAGGTCGGCGAGGCCGAGGGTTTTCGGGTCGTGTGCGACCCGAAGAGCTTCCTGTACCTGAACGGCACCCAGCTCGACTTCGAGGAGAGCCTGATGGGTCGCGGCTTCAAGTTCGGCAATCCGAACGCCTCCAAGACCTGCGGCTGCGGCGAGTCCTTCACGGTTTGACGCTGGTCGTGTCGCTGGCCCTGGCCTGTCCGGAGTGCGGGTCGGAGCTCGCCACGCCGCTCCTGTGCGAGCGCTGTGGAACGCTGCTCGATCCCGCCACGCCCCCCACCCCCTTCGCCGTGCTCGGGCTGGAGCCGACCTACGCCCTCGACCTCGGCGCCGCGACGAAGCGCGTGCTGGCCCTGTCGCGCGCCCTGCACCCCGACTTCCACGCCAACGCCGGGGACGAGCTCCGCCGGCGCGCCCAGGACAACACGGCCGCACTCAACGCAGCCTTCCAGGTCCTGGCCGACGACGCGCGCCGCGCCGACTGGCTGGTGCGCGACCTGGGCGGTCCGGCGGAGGACCAGGAGCGCGCGATGCCGCCCGCGTACCTGGAGGAGGTGCTCGAGTGGAACGAGGCGATCGAGGAGGCGCGCGGGTCCGCGGCGGCGGACTCCCCGGCGCGCGCGCGCCTCGCGCCCTTGAACGAGCGTCTGGAGCAAGAGCGCACGAAGACCCTGCGGAGGATCGCCGCGCTGCTGACTCCGCTCCCGCCGCGCGGATCGCCCGCCCTGCGCAGCGCGCGCCAAGAGCTGAACGCCGTGCGCTACCTCGATCGCGCGCTGCGCGAGCTCGGGGAACTGCGCCTCGCCACCCGCGTCTGACCGCCGATCGAACCGATGCCCTTCCTCGAGCTCGACGTCCTCAACGCTCCCGGGCGCCCCACGCTCGGCATCGACCTCGGCACGACCTACTCGCTCGTCGCGCTGTGGCGCGCGGGCCGTCCGCTCGTGCTGCGTCCCAAGGGCCGCCGCGACGGCCGCATTCCCTCGGCCGTGCACTTCCCCGCCAGCGGGCCGGCGCTCGTCGGCTGGCCGGCGCGCGAGCGCACCACCACCGACCCCGGCCGGACGATCTTCAGCATCAAGCGCTTCATGGGCCGCGGCCTGGCCGACGCGCGCGCCGATCTCGACGCGGTCCCGTTCCGCGCGCGTGAGAGCGCCACGGGCGTGATCCAGTTCGAAGCCGGTGGCCGCGCGTGGACGCCACAGGAGCTCTCGGCTCTGATCCTGCAGGAAGTCTGGCGCACGGCCTGCGAAGCGCTCGGCGAAGAGGCCCCGCGCCGCGCCGTGATCACGGTCCCGGCCTACTTCGACGAGGCCCAGCGCGCCGCCACGCGCGACGCCGCGCGCCTGGCCGAGCTCGAGATCGCGCGCATCGTCAACGAGCCCACGGCCGCGAGCCTGGCCTACGGGCTCGAGCAGAAGCGCGAGGGCATCGTCGCGGTCTACGACTTCGGCGGCGGCACCTTCGACGTGTCGATCCTGTCGATCGAGGGCGGGGTCTTCCGCGTCCTCTCCACGGCCGGCGACACGCACCTCGGCGGCGACGACCTAGACCGCGCGCTGGTCGAGCTCGCGCTCGCGGAAGCCCAACCCGGTGCGGAGCTCGCGACGGACGCCGCCTTCCTGCAGGGCCTGCGCCTCGCCGCGGAGCACTGCAAGATCGAGCTCTCGAGCCGCGAGGAATCCGAGCTGCACATCTCCGCGCCCGAGAAGCGCCTCTCCTGGCGCCGCTCGGTCCGGCGCGAGGAGTTCGAGACGCTCCTCCGGCCCTATCTCCAGCGCACGCTGGACTGCTGCGCGCGCGCGCTGCACGACGCCAAGCTCTCACCGGAGAAGATCGGCGAGGTCGTGCTCGTCGGCGGCTCGACGCGCATCCCCGCCGTGCGCGCCGCGGTCGAGCGCTTCTTCGGACGCAAGCCGCACTGCGAGCTCAACCCCGACGAGGTCGTGGCCCTCGGCGCAGCCGTGCAGGGGCACGTGCTCGGCGGCGGCACGCGCGAGCTCCTCCTGCTCGACGTGACGCCGCTCTCCCTGGGCCTCGAGACCATGGGCGGCGCGGTCTCGAAGCTGGTGCAGCGCAACGCGCCCATCCCCTGCCAGGCGACCGAGACCTTCACGACCTACGCCGACAACCAGACCGGGATCGACTTCCACGTGGTGCAGGGCGAGCGCGAGCTCGCCAAGGACTGCCGCACGCTCGGGCGCTTCAAGCTGCGCGGCATCCCGCCGCTCCCGGCCGGCATGGCGCGCGTCGGCGTACGCTTCGCGCTCGACGCCGATGGCCTGCTCGCGGTCACCGCGCGCGAGGAATCGACCGGCGTGCAAGCCACGATCGAGGTCCAGCCCAAGAACGGCCTGACCGACTTCGAGGTCGAGCGCATGCTCAAGGAGTCCTATGCGCATGCGCGCGAGGACTTCGACCAGAGCCGGCTCGCCAACCTGCGCATCGAGATCGGCACCATGCTGCGCGCGCTCGAGAAGAGCCTGCCCGGCGCACGCGCAGAGCTCGACCGCGAGACCCTGCGCGACATCGAGGAGGCCATCACGCGCGCGCGTGCCGCCGAGCGCACGAGCGACGTCAAGGCCGTGCAAGCGCTGCGCGACGAGCTCGAGCGCGCCGCGCTCCCGCTCGCGGCCGTGCTGATGGACTCCGTCGCCAAGGCCGCACTGCAGGGCAAGAAGCTGAGCGAGGTGTGAGCGCCGTGGACGCGAACTCCTTCACCTGGACGGACGTGCACGAGATCGCCTGGCGCCTGGCCGACGCCCACCCCGACGTCGACCCGCTCGGCGTTCGCTTCACGGACCTGCACCGCTGGGTGACCGAGCTCCCGGGCTTCGCCGGCGATCCCAAGCGCTCGAACGAGAAGATCCTCGAGGCCATCCAGATGGCCTGGATCGAAGAGCTCTGAGCCCAGCTGAGCCTCAGCCCGGCGCGCCCCGGCTGAAGGTCATGCGCTCCGGTTGCGGCGCGCGGCGGTGAGCACCACGTCGAGTGCGACACCTCCCACGATCAACGCCGAGCCTGTGAGCGCCGCGGCCGACAGGCGCTCGTCCAGCCACGCGACTCCCACCAGCACGCCCGTGAGCGGCTGGAGGAAGACGAAGCCGGCCACGCTGGCGGCGGGGATGTGGCGCAGCGCCCACAGCCACATGGCGATCGCGCCGAAGGAGACGAGGAGACCCAGCGCCGCGCTCCACAGGAGCGCCGGTACGAGCTCAGGGCCCGCGCTCCACGCGGAACGCTCGAGCCAGACCGCCGGGACGAGCGCCACAGAGCCGGCCAGCGTGACCCGCAGGGTCAAATCGAAGGGATCGTGGCGCGCGGCCAGGGGCTTGGCGAGCGGCGTGTGCAGTCCCCAGAGAGCGCCGTGCAGCGCCAGGAGCGCGTTGCCGAGGAAGTGCTCGCCGCCGAAGAGATCGTCGAGCGCGGCGTCCTCGAGCACGATGGAGAGCGCGCCGCCGAGCCCCAGCGCGATGCTGGCGAGCTTGAGCGGCCCGACACGCTCGCGCAGCCACAGCCAGGCGAGCAGCACGATCGTCACCGGTTCGAGCAGGATCAGGATGGCCGCGTTGGAGGCGGTGGAGCGCTCCACGCCGACGATGCCGAGCCACATCGGCAGGGCGTAGGCCACCGTTCCCAGCGCAAACACGCGCCAGTTCTCCGCGCGCGTCCAGCTCACGCGCGTCCGGCTGCGCGCGACCACGAAGAGGAGCGGCACGAGCGCGACCAGACCGCGCAACATCGTCACGGTCGCGGGCGGCAGGCCGGCGAGGGCCGCCTTCTGGGCCGGATAGGAGACGCCCCCGAGCACGTTCGCCAGCACGATCGCGAGCACCGCCCGCCGGCGCTGCGCCGCTCCGGAAGGCGGGCCCTCCGCGCTCATTCGAGCAGCGAGAGCCCGTCCATGCCGCTCGACTTCGGGATGCCGGTGAGCTCGCACAGGGTCGGCACGACGTCGGCCAGGATGCCCATGCGCCGGAGACGGATCCCGCGCAGATCTTCCGCGCACAGCACGATCGGCACGGGGTTGGTCGTGTGCGCCGTGTGCGGCTGGTCGTGCTCCTCGTCCCACATCTGTTCGGCATTGCCGTGGTCGGCCGTGATCGCCACCAGGCCACCGCGCGCGGTCGCGACCGGAACGATGCGCGCCAGGCACTGGTCGACGGCCTTGACCGCGGCGCGCGCTGCCGGCTCGATGCCCGTGTGGCCGACCATGTCGGCGTTGGCAAAGTTGACGACGTAGACGTCGGTCGCGCCGCGCCCGAGCGAGCTCAGGATGGCAGCGGTGACGCCGGGCGCGCTCATCTCCGGCTGGAGGTCGTAGGTCGCGATCTTCGGGCTCGGGATCAGGGTGCGCGATTCGCCCGGCACCTCGGCCTCCTGGCCTCCCGAAAAGAAGAACGTGACGTGGGCATACTTCTCGGTCTCGGCGATGCGCTCCTGGCGCAGACCCTGGGCGCTGACGACCTCGGAGAACACACCCTTGAGCTCCTGGGGTGGGAACGCGACCGGAAAGGGGAAGTTGGCGCGGTACTGCGTCATGGTGGCGATCTCGAGCCGCGGCCGCGGTCCGCGCTCGAAGCCTTCGAAGGCCTCGAACCCGAGCGGCAGGCAGATCTGGCGCATGCGGTCGGCGCGGAAGTTGAAGCACAGGAGGCCGTCGCCGTCGCGCATGCGGCCGCTCTCCGCGGCTCCGATCACGCACGGCTCGACGAACTCGTCGCCGACCTCCTTGGCGTAGGACGCGTTCACGGCCGCGAGCCCGCTCGCGTGGGCCGCGCCCGTGCCGCGCGTGAAGAGCTCGTAGGCGCGCTGCACGCGCTCCCAGCGCTTGTCGCGGTCCATGGCCCAGTAGCGCCCCACGACCGAGGCGATGCGCCCGACGCCTGCGCGCGCGAGGTCGCGTTCGAGCGCCTCCACGTATCCCGCACCCGAGCGGGGCGGCGTGTCGCGCCCGTCGAGCACGGCGTGCAACACGACCTGCTCGCGGCCGAGGCCCGCGCGGCGCGCGAGCTCCAGCAAAGTACGGACGTGCTGGTCGCTCGAATGCACGCCGCCGTCCGACACCAGTCCCAAGAGGTGCAGAGTCGTGCCGCGGCGGCGCACGCCCTCCATCACCCCGCGCAGGGCCGCGTTCTCGAAGAACGCGCCCTCGCGGATCGCCCGATCGATGCGGGTGATCTCCTGCCACACGATGCGGCCGGCGCCGAGGTTGGTGTGGCCGACCTCGCTGTTGCCCATCAGACCGAGCGGCAGGCCGACCTCCTCGCCCGAGGCCGAGAGCAAGGTGTTCGGGTAGCGCGCGCAGAGCTCCTGGAAGGTGCGCCCTTCCGCGCGCACCGCGTTGTGCTCGGCCGCCTCGCGGTGGCCCCAACCGTCGAGGACGATCAGGAGCAACGGGCGATGCCTCATCGCGCCGCGGCTCCCGGGAAGCTACGATCGAGGCGTTCCAGTGTAGTCTCCGGTGCAGTCATGGATCAGGGCGTGAGCGCGGCATCCTATCCCAAACTCTTCCTGCGGTTCCTGCTGGCGTGCGGCGGGGCATGGCTCACCGCGGGTTGCTACACGACGCCGGTGACGGGCCGCAGCTCGCTGAACGTCTTCTCGACCGCCGACGACGTCCAGCTCGGGCTGCAGGCCTACGAACAGGTCCTCTCCGAGGCGAAGGTGGTCGAGTCCGGCCGCGATCACGACATGGTCGAGCGCGCGATGAAGCGCTTGGTCGCTGTCGCCGACGATCGCGGCTACGCCTGGGAAGTGAACCTGCTGGCGGACGACAAGACGGTGAACGCCTTCGCGCTCCCGGGCGGCAAGATGGCCGTGTACACCGGGATCCTGCCGGTGTGCAAGGGCGAGGCTGGGCTGGCGGTCGTCATGGGTCACGAGATCGGGCACGTGGTCGCGCGTCACGGCACCGAGCGCATGACTCTCGCGCTGGGATCGAGCGCGGCGCTCTCTCTCATCAACCTCGGCGACTATGCCAGGCTCGGCGAGCTCGCGCTCGATCTGACGCTCAGCCGTCCCTTCGGGCGCGCCCAGGAATCGGAGGCCGACGAGATCGGCCTCGTCTACATGGCGCGCGCCGGCTACGACCCGCGCGAGGCAGTCGCCTTCTGGGAACGCATGGAGAAGCTGAGCAGCGGCGCTCCGCCCGAGTTCCTCTCCACCCACCCCGCCCACGAGACGCGCGTGCAGCGCCTCCAGGAGAAGCTCCCCGAGGCGCTCGAGATCTGGCGCGCCGCTGGGGGCGGGGGGCGCGCTCCCTAGTGGAATGTCGCAATCCGCAAGCGGCTTGATCTGAACGAGTTGCGCCCTTGCCAGGCGTTTTCCCCCTGGCTTCGTCCGGCCGCATTCCTAGCCTACGGCCGCCCGGTCCAGGCCCCCTGATCGACAGCACGACGACCGCCCTCCATGGCCCCCGGGGTGAGCGCCCTTGCGTATCGCCCTCATCACCCCCGAGTTCCATTCGCTGGTTCGCCGGACGAACCTCGCGATCGTGGCGGAGTCGCTGGCCAAGGCCCTGCACGGCGCGCGGCAGGAGATCGGGGTCTTCCTGCCGCGCACGATCGACGTCGACCCAGGAGTGCTCGCGGGCCTGAACGAACGGACCGAGGTCAAGGTCAAGGACCTCCACGGGTGGCACCACTTCCAGGTCTTCGAGGGGCGCCTCGGTGATCTGCAGATCTTCCTGTTCGAGAACGATGCGCTCTTCGCGCGGCGCCATCCCTACGGGGACCACGAGGGCCCGTACGCGGACAACTGGAAGCGCTACGCCTCCTTCTCGCAGGCCGTGCTCTCGAGCTTCGAGCCGCTGCAGTTCGTGCCCGAGGTGCTGCACTGCATGGACTGGACGACGGGGCTCGTGCCGCTCTACCACCAGCGTCTGCTGGAGGCCAGCCCGGAGCACCCGCTGGCGCAGGCGGGCTCCTACTTCGCGATCCACAACCTGGCCATGCAGGGCGTGTTCGAGCGCGAGATCCTGCCCCACGTCGGCATCCCCCACCGCTACTTCCGGAACATCGAGGGCATCGAGCTCGCGAGCAAGGTCAACTTCCTGAAGGCCGGGGCGGAGTTCGCCACCATCGTCGGCACGCATTCGCCCGGCCACGCGCTGAAGATCCAGGAGCGCGACCGCGGCTACGGCCTGGAGGAGACCTTCCAGCGCCGCAAGAAGGAGCTGATCGGGATCTCGAACGGCATCGACTACCAGACCTGGAACCCGGAGAACGACCCGGCTCTGCCGGCGTTCTTCGGCCCGAGCGACCGCGACTTCGCCGGCAAGAAGAGGTGCAAGGCCGTGCTGCAGACGCAGCTCAGGCTCGACAACGGACCGCGCACCCCGATCGCCTGCACCATGGGCCGCTGGGACGCGGACGGCGGCTTCGACCTCGTGGCCGAGGTCCTGACCGAGATCCTCGAGCGCAACGTCGAGCTGATCGTCATGGGCCAGGGCAGCCCCGAGATGACCCAGCGCCTGGCGACCTGGGAGAACGCTTTCGTCGGGCGCATGCGCGTCATCGACGGCTACGACCAGCGCACCGCGCACCTGATGATGGGCGGGGCCGACATCCTGCTCCTGCCGTCGCACTACCAGCCGGCCAACCCGCTGTTCGCGATCGGCATGCGCTACGGCGTGGTGCCGATCGTGTACTCTCGCTCCGGGCTCGAGGACCAGGTGGCGGACTTCAGGACCGACAAGCGCGGCGGCGTGGGCTTTCACTTCGAGCCCTACACAGCCGAGGGCCTGATGACCGGCGTCAACGAGTGCCTCGCGGCTTACAAGGACCCCGACAAGTGGCGCATCCTCGTGCGTCGCTGCCTGGCCCAGAACCTCTCGTGGGAAGCCACGGCCGAGGAATACCTCAAGGCCTACCGGCGCGTGACGCGGCGCTCGAAGACCCGTGGCGCAGCGGAGTGACCTGCTCGCGGGGGTGGACGTCGGCGGCAGCGCGCTGAAGATCGGCGTGCTTGCGCAGGATGGCTCGCGGCGCGCCGAGCGCTCGCTCGCGGTTCGCCCGGGAGAATCGGCCCAAGCGATCTTCGCCGGCGCGGCGCGCATGCTGCGCGAGCTCGCGGGCGGCGCGCCGCGAGCCGTCGGCGTGGGCCTCCCCGGGCTGCTCGATCGGGTCAAGGGCTGCGTGCCCCAGAGCCCGAACCTGCCCTGGCTGGTGGACGTTCCGGTGGCCGAGGTGCTGGGCGAGGCGCTCGGAGTCCCCGCGGCGGCGATCCGGCTCGAGAACGACGCCAACGCGGCCGCGCTGGGGGAGCAGTGGCTCGGCTCGGCGCGCGGCCTCTCCAACATGCTCCTGCTCACGCTCGGCACCGGGATCGGCGGTGGATTGATCCTGTGCGGCGAGCTGTTCATCGGCGAGGGGCTGGCGGGCGAGCCCGGTCACCTCAACATCGACCCGAACGGTCCGCCGTGCGGCTGCGGTTCGCGCGGCTGCCTCGAGATGTTCGCCTCGGCCACGGCCGCGCGGCGTCGCGCGCAGGAACGCGGGCTGCCGCGCGAAGCACCGGGTGACCTGGTCCGGCTGGCCGAGCTCGCCCGCGCGCACGCGGGCGCCGAGCGCGAGCTCCTGCACGAGGTCGGCTACGATCTCGGGCGCGGGCTGGCGCAGGTGCTGGCGCTGCTCGACGTGCGCACCTTCGTCTTCGGCGGCGGCTTCTCGGCCGCGCTGGACGTGCTCGAGCCGGGGATCCGGCGCGCGCTCGCGGAGTGGTCCTATGGCGAGCGCGTGGGCGCCGTGCGCCTCCTCGCGGCCAGCCTGGGGCCGAGCGCGGGTTGGATCGGGGCCGCGCGCCTCGTGCGCGGGTAACCTGCCCGGCCGATGCAGCCAGCCGAACCCCTGATCGCCGTGCGCGACCTCGTCAAGACCTTCGGCGGGCGCAAGGGCTTCCGCGCGCTCGACGGGGTCACGCTCGAGGTCGGACGCGGCAGCATCTTCGGCCTGCTCGGACCGAACGGCGCGGGCAAGACGACGATGATCAAGGTCTTGATGGGGCTCGTGCCCGGGTGGGAAGGCGAGGCCCAGCTCTTCGGGATGCGCGCGGGCGAACGCGCGGCGCGCGAGCGCGTCGGCTTCCTGCCCGAGTCGCACCGCCTGCCGGGTTACCTGAGCGGTCGCGCGGCGTTGCGCATGTACGCGATGCTCTCCGGCAAGAGCCGCGCCTGGGTGGACGAGCGCCTGCCCGACTGGCTCGCGCGCGTGGGCATGCAGAAGGACGCCGACCGCAAGGTGCGCGAGTACTCGAAGGGCATGCAGCAGCGCATCGGGCTCGCGCAGGCCCTGATCCACGAGCCCGAGCTCGTGTTCCTGGACGAGCCCACCGACGGCGTCGACCCGGTGGGGCGCGCGGCGGTGCGCGGAATCGTGGCCGACCTGCGCGCGCGCGGCGTGACGGTCTTCATCAACTCGCACCTCCTGATGGAGGTCGAGCGCGTCTGCGACCGCGTGGTGATCATGGACAAGGGCCGCATCCTGCGCGAGGGCACGGTGGCCGAGCTCACGCGCATGACCGGCCGCGTGGCCTTCGAGATCGCGCCCGTGCCGGCCGACCTGGAGCGCATGCTGGCCGGCCTCGGCCGCGCCCTCGCGCGCACCGAGAACGGCTTCGAGCTCGCGCTCGAGCCGCCCGAGCAGGACCAGGTCGTCGATCGCCTGCGCGCCGCGCGCGTCTCGATCAAGAGCATCGCCCCCGGCCGGCTCGATCTCGAGCAGGCCTTCATCGAGCTGGTGAAGGGCGCGCCCGCATGAACCAGAACCAGTTGCGCGCGCTGGCGGCGGACGCCTTCCACCAGGTGCTGGACAACGGCGTGTTCCGGGTCCTGGCGGTCTCGTGCGCGCTCCCGATCCTGTTCACGTTCCTGGTCGGGCTGCGCGAGGAAGGCGTCGTGCTCCTCTTCGGGCTCAAGACCTGGAGCTACGGCGAGCTGTTCGGCGCGTTCGGACAGAACCTGCTGCCGGCCGATCCGCGCGGGCTCCTGATCGAGGGCGTGCTGCAGGTCGTGCTCGAGTTCCTGGCCGGGAGCCTCGGCATGCTGGTGGCGCTGTCCGCGACCTCGTTCTTCGTGCCGCGCCTGCTCGAGAAGGGTGCGGCCGAGCTCTACTTCCACAAACCCGTCTCACGCGCGGTCCTGTTCCTCTCGCGCTACTTCGCCGGGCTCCTGTTCGTCGCGCTGGTGTCGTTCATCCTGGTGGGCGGAATGGCCCTCGGGCTGCTGCTCGTCTCGGGCCACGGCGACGCGGGCATCCTGATCGCCGCGCTCACGCTGACCTACGCCTTCGCGCCCATCTACGCCTTCACCCTGCTCACGGGCGTGGTGACGCGCAGCACCGTGGCCTCGCTGCTGCTCTCGTCGTTCTTCTTCCTGTTCAACGGCTGCATCCAGCAGGGCTGGGTCGCGTGGCAGCAGAGCGCCCACGGTCCGGGGCTGGGTCGCCACCACCACCAAGCAGGGGACACCGACGGCGAGGAAGAAGCCGACATGGAGGAGCTGGAGGAGGTCGCCGCCGGCCCGCCCTCCTCCACCCAGGCCTTCCTGCTCGGGACGCTCGACGCCGTGCACCTCGTGCTCCCCAAGACCAGCGACGCCGACTACCTCGGACAGAAGCTGCGCAGCGCGCTCCAGCGGCCGCTCTACCGGGACGAGGACTCCCTGGTTGCGATCGCGCGCCTGCCCGCGGCCTTGGCGCGGATGGACGGGGAGGAGCTCGCGCGCGAGCTCGGGGACGAGCCGGCGCTGCGCGCGCGCTGCGGCGAGCCGGTCTTCGGAGCGCGCGGCGAAGCCGC
>Ga0247727_10018369_pt1 | contig 11000 bp, 15 predicted proteins | sample WisWelCaveWW1625_FD_202498 | JGI IMG/M metagenome (GOLD analysis project Ga0247727, IMG submission 202498) | Biofilm microbial communities from Wishing Well Cave, Virginia, United States - WW16-25 | ecosystem: Environmental > Aquatic > Deep subsurface > Groundwater > Cave microbial mat | place...
AGCCAAGTTTTGCAGCTTTACGACACTCTCCGGCAGTTGCGTGAGTTGGTTATGACTCAAATCCAGCGAGGTCAAGTTTTGCAGCGTCGCGACACTCTCTTGCAATTGCGTGAGTTGGTTATGACTCAAATACAGCGAGGTCAAGTTTTGCAGCGTCGCGACATTCTCCGGCAGTTGCGTGAGTTGGTTATGACTCAAATCCAGCGAAGCCAAGTTTTGCAGCTTTGCGACACTCTCCGGCAGTTGCGTGAGTTGGTTATGACTCAAATCCAGCAAGGTCAAGTTTTGCAGCGTCGCGACACTCTCCGGCAATTGCGTGAGTTGGTTATGACTCAAATACAGCGAGGTCAAGTTTTGCAGCGTCGCGACATTCTCCGGCAGTTGCGTGAGTTGGTTGTCAACTAAAACGAGCAGGGTTAGAGTGGGGAAATGCTGCAATCTTTCTAAAAATTGAATTTCGTCGCTTCTGATCCGAATCCCGGCGAGATGAGCGGGTGAGAGGTGCTTTTGGAATTCTTGATAAGCGGCAAAATCCAGCGCCAGACCCGGCACATCGGCGATGTCTTCCAAAGGATTGTCAAAGAGCGCAAGCCAACGCAGCTTTTTAAGCTCGGCCACACGAGCGGGGACAGATCGAATTTGGTTATCATTTAGCCAGATTTCTTCAAAGCTATCCCGGCTAAGAAGTTCTTCCGAAATCTCAGATAAGGATGAGTTCCGAAGGTGGAGCTTTGTTTCTCCCTTTTCCCAAGCGCGTTGGATGCGTTCAATAATATGTTTGGGTGTTTTGGACATGGTTGGTTGTCCCGCGTGTGATCTTTCGTGTAACGTTGAACGTGTAACGGTTTATAAAGTTGGCATTGTTGCGGTTTTGGTCATCCTTAGATTTGTAACTTTCCTCTTGCTGAAAATTAGTGAATCATCATCACAAAGTCAACGAACTTTTCGGCAGTTGAGCCATGCCTCGAAAGGGTAGCGCAGACATCCACGGACGCAGTCTTGTCTGCAGGCGGGACGCCCAATGTCACTAACTTTTTAATGAATTTCTGGATCATCCAAGTTTAGATGCATTAACTAAAGCTATCCGCACTCAACGAACTCCGCTAGGAGTGGAATGTTTATAGTGCAAGTTAATTTAGCGCTGAAAACTCCGTAGGAGTGAAATGTTGACAAGCGACGAAATTTTCAAGCTATCAAATTCTTATACATTTTTCACATTTCACTCCTAAAGGAGTTGAAAAAGCATAAGAATTTCTCCGTGACTATAAACATTGCACCCCCTACGGGGTTTGAGCAACGTGTTTTAGCTCGAAATGTTTGTGACATTGGACAAGATGTCTGCGCTACCCCCTTTCACTTGCTTACAAAAAAAGAGCCGCTTGCATAAAAAGCCGGAATAGCGTATATTGAAAACAAGGAGAAAATTCTGAAAATTCGATTATGTCACCAGTTCCAAGAGAAATATTTTCATGAACCATAAAATTACCGCCCACGAGCCGGAAGAAGAATTGCTCTCTTCCGCTGAAGAGGCCTTTCAGGACGCGGTTGAATCACAAAAACGCCGGGAAGTTTGGGAACGAAAACACCAGATAAAGTCGGTTCGAATCGAAGTGCCGCAAGCGGAATATGCCGTGCTGCAGGATTTGGCGCAGCAACAGGGAAAAACTGTCCCCCAATTCATTCAGGCTATTTTGGTCAGCGCTTTGCCCGCGTTGATGCCGCCATCCCAGACTCCCTCGCGGATGTAATCTCATAAGCTTTGGATGGCAACTATGCAGTCCCCCATCAAGCAACCCATCTCCCTCGCCGAACACCTGCGCACGCTTTTTCCCACTTCGTCGAACAACACACTCAAAAAACTGTTGGAGCACGATCGCGTCCGAGTCAACGGCGTGATCACGCGCATTGGCAAAACCCAATTGCAAGCCGGTGATCGCGTTGAAATCGGCGAAAAAGTTTTTGTCAAGCGCTTGCCGAAAGAGCTTGATATTTTGTATGAAGACGAGCAGGTGCTGGTGATCAATAAAGAAACGAATTTGCTCACGATAGCGACTAAGAAAGAAAAAGAAGAAACGGTTTACGCTTATCTTTCGGCTTATGTCAAAGCGCAGAAATCCGCAAACAAAATTTTTGTCGTACACCGTCTGGACAAAAAAGCCTCCGGTGTTTTGGTGTTTGCCCGCTCTGAAGACATGAAGCAAAAGCTGCAGGCGCAATTCGAGACGCACGACATTGAGCGCATTTACATTGCGATCGTCGAAGGCCGCGTTAAAGAAGAAAACGGCACGGTGCGAAACTATCTCGCCGAAAATCGCGCGTACAAAGTTTATGTGACGGATGATGAGCAGGCGGGAAAATTGGCGATCACGAATTATCGCGTGGATAAACGCACTGCCGGATACACGTGGCTGGAAATCACCACGCAAACCGGACGCAAGCACCAGATTCGCGTCCATCTCGCCGGACTGGGGCATCCGGTCATCGGCGACAAAGAATATGGCAGCAAAAAAAATCCGCTGCAGCGTTTGGGTTTGCACGCCAGCCGGCTCGGTTTCGTGCACCCGGTGACGGGCAAAAAAATGTCATTTGAAGTGGACGCGCCGCCGGCGTTCAGAAAGATGTTTGCGCGCTGAATAAGGTCCGAGGTCGATGGTCCGAAGTCCGAGGTTACGCCAGTGGGAGCAATTGTCCTCATTGAAAATAAATCGGAGTGCCAGGCTTTAGCTTGGCAATGCTGGAAAGATAGGCAAGCTAAAGCTCGCACTCCATTACGGACAACACGATGAACTCAAAACAATGGCTGGTTTACATCCTGCGTTGCAAGGACGGAAGTTTTTATACCGGCATCACGAGCGATCTGACCAAACGTTTACCAGCGCATCAAAACGGCATGGCGAGCCGCTATACGCGCAGCCGTCTGCCGGTGAAATTGGTTTATCTGGAATCCGCCGCCAACCGCAGCGCGGCGACGAAGCGGGAGTTGATGATTAAACGAATGAGTCGAAGCCGGAAAGAAATTTTATTGCGCCCGCGCAAGAACTCCCCCACGAGTCAGGATCAGAAAGCGGCTAAAAAACAAACCAATTCAACCCGAGGCTGAAAAGATATCCTCCGACACTCGATCCTTCAAAACCGCTTGTTCCTCCAATCCCGGCGGAAGTAATTTCGAATCCCACACCCAGCGACGCATATTTGAGAAAACGATATTCCAGGCCGATGTCGAGAAAGAAGCCGCTGGCGTCGCGCTTGCCGGGCTGGCGCCCAAACACGCTGACCGGGCCGGTTTCGTTGATCTTAAAAAAAGCGAAGCCGAAACCGAAATGATTCACCATGCGGCGCTCGCCGTAAGTAACGTAACGCACCCCGACGTTATACCATTGCTCTTCCCATTGCGTATCCACCACGATGTTGTTAACGATGATTTTGGCGTCTTTCTCGAACTGATGATATTTAACCGCGGCGTAATATGGCGGGCGGATTTTTATCAGCGCACTGGCGCCCGGCACCATACCACTGCGTTTGTCATAAATACGGCTGAAGCCGTCGTAGCTGATGCGAAATATGCCGGTATTTCCGCCGATAATCAGCCGGTCATGTCCGCCGGTAAAGCTCTGTGCTGAGGCCAGCGCGGCCCACAGCAGGCTCAGCAGGATAATATTTTTTGCGCGCATTTTTTCTCTCACTCCGTTTCTCGGTGCAACCTTTTTTGATTTGGCGGTGTCTATATAATAGAAGCAGGCAATTAAAAAAAAATCGGCAATCAGGACAGCGATAGTTCAGTTGCAGGAAATTTATTATGGAATCAACGGTTATTGCAATCTTGCTGGCAAGCGTGGCGGTTTTCTATAAAGCGCCGTTCGTGATTTCTTTAATTTCCGTCGCCAAAATTTTGCAGCGCCGTTGGCGACACATTGTTTTTGTAATTTTATCGCTGGCCATGATCACGGCGCAAACTCATACCCGAGCCTTCAGCAACCAGACCGCCAGCTCCTCCGGCAAAATCTCTCCCGCAACGTGCCGGAAGAGCTAACGCAGCGACCGACTCGAAACAACTTTTTTGCGATCGGACTTGCCGTTCGCCCGTTGCTGCTGCGCAAAACGATGCTGTCGCCATTTATAAAAAATCCAGCTTCCAAGCATCACCCCGCAGGTGTCTGCCGCCGCATCGGTCCAATCCATAAAACGCCCCGGCACGAAGTGTTGATGAATTTCATCCGATACGCCGTAGAGCGCGCCGATCAAAATCGCCAACCAGAAATCTCTTCGCCCGACCACGCCTTTTCCAACAAGTGAGTGTAACAGCAAAAACCCCAGCGGGGTGTACGCTGCCGCATGATGTATTTTATCGTCCCAGCTAAAAACCGTAACGGGAAAGGCGAGATCCGGAATTGACGATAGGACGAACAATAAAATTGCCCATGCCAGCGCCGGACCGCAGCGTTGCAAAAAATTTTTCATTGATTTAAAAACTCAAAAAATAAGACAGGCTCGCAGCCGCAAAGGTTGCAAGCCTGTCTTTCATTTTACTTCGAAAAACGTAACGCCGCGAGGCCGGAACCAGACAAAATCACTTTTTCAATTTTTTCTCGAAAAAGGCGAAAGTTTTCTCCCACGCATTTTTCGCGTCCTTCGCGTTGTAAGCTTTCGCATTATTTTCATTAATAAAGGCGTGGCCGGAATTGGAGTAAACCTGTATCGTGACGTCTTTATCGGCTTTGTTGCATGCGGCTTTGAAAGCCTCGACATCTTTCACCGGGCCTTTGGCGCCGAAAATGCCGAGAATCGGGCAATTGATTTTATCAATCATTTCCACGTCGGTCACCAAACGGCCATAATTGATGACACACGCCGCGAGTTCCGGAACATTCAGCGCCGCTTGCAGCGAGTAATCGCCGCCCATGCCCCAACCAATACTGCCGATTTTATCGTGCTTCACCTCGTTGCGCGAGACGAGATAGGCAAACGCCGCCTGCAAATCGCGCGTGGCGCGATCTTCCGGCAGGCCGCGCATCAGCTCGAGCGCCGCGTCCTGATCCGTCGCCACCTGGCCGCGATAGAGATCGATGGCCAGCACGAGGTAACCTTTATCCGCCAATTTTCTGGCGTTCGCTTTCACCCAATCGTTCAATCCCCACCATTCATGAATGACGATAAGCGCCGGAAACGGGCCTTTGCCTTCGGGAAAGGCCATGTAGCCGGTAACAGTTTCATCGCCGCTTTTGTATTGCACCAGTTGTGTTTTTACCGCCGGCTGGGCGCGATGATAAATGAGCGCGGCCGACGTGAGCGTAATCAGGCCGGCCAGAACTATACCAGAGGCTCGCATACTCTTCTCTTCCCGATAAAATCAAAACCTGTTCACAAGTTTTACGCGGCTGCCACACAGCCTGTGGTTATCAATCTGCAGCCGGGAATTTATGGTCTCCTTACCTGTTACGTTTTAAATTTTCAAACCGTTTGACCATTCATGGCATGCACCTCCTGCCGGTTAAATGTTTCTCAACCCGCAGACGGAAACGGTTCGTCAACGCTTTCGATCGGACGTTTTTGGGCGAACGCGAGAATGCGGGCCTGTTTACGCGGCCCGATGGGTTGGCTGGCCGGATCTTCGGCCTCCGGTTGTTGGGAGTTATCGCCGGCTTCGGTGGGAGGATCGACTTTCTCGATTCGCACGGGCACGCCGCCCATGGTGAAATCGGCGCCGCGAATTTGTTCATCGTCGATGATCCACGTGAGAATTTGCATCGGCAGGGCAAGCACAAAAAATTTGACGTGCCACCAGCCCCGTTTGTAGTCCGGATCGATGCGCTCGACCCGCGCAAAAAAAGCCGGTTTGTTTTCAAAATGGACCAGCACAATATCGTTGGGCGCAATCGCGACGCGCTGTCGTGACATAGCATCTCCATAATTTGATCTTTAAAGATAAATATCCTGCCCGTGAATGTCAAAGGTTTTTTAAAAGGCAAGTGAACACGGGTCATCCTATCGTAATTGCAGGTCCGGTAAACCTGGCATCAAATTTTGGGGCTTGACTTTTAAAAAAATACCTTTAAATTGAGAACGGGATAGATAACCGCGTCGAAGTTTATTTCCAGGAGTAAACCTGATGACGACTGTGGAAAAGCTCGAAGAGTTGATTTACCGCCTCTCTCAGGAAACCGAGCAGCGGGCAAAAGAGACTGACCGGCAAATTCAGGAGAGTGTGCGGCGACATCAGGAACTCGCTCAGGAAAGTGCGCGGCGAATACAAGAAACCGAATGAAAATTTTCAATGACGATAAATTTAAACCGCGGGCGTTTAATGAAAATTTCGCGCCGGAGGCGATGAGGCAATCCGGCAACAGCGAGAGCCCGTCGATTCAGGATTTGACCAATCCGCAATAATTTTTTCAAAATTTAAATTGACCTTTCACCCCGCGGGGAGCTATGCTCTCAAAAGTGTTGAGTGCCGCAGTTCTGGGCATTGATGCGTACATTGTAACGGTGGAAACGCATTTGGAAGGCCAACTGCCGGCGATTGCGACGGTCGGCCTGCCGGACGGCGCGGTGCGCGAATCGCGCGAGCGCATCAACGCCGCGGTGAAAAATTCCAAATTCGAATTTCCGCAAAAACGCATCACCATCAATCTCGCGCCCGCGGATGTGAAAAAAGAAGGCTCCGGTTTCGACCTGCCGATGGCGATTGGCATTCTCGCAGCCGCCGGAACGGTCAAACCGGATTTGCTCGACCACTATTTGATTCTCGGCGAGCTGTCGCTGGACGGCTCGTTGCAGCCGATTCGCGGGGCGCTGCCGATTGCGCTCTCGGCGCGCGAGCAGAAAAAACGCGGCATCATTCTCCCGCGCGAAAACGCCCGGGAAGCGGCGATGGCTGACGGTCTGGACATCCGCGGCGCCGACACGCTGCGCGAAACCGTCGAGTTTTTGAATGGCGCCACGGCGCTTCCATCTTTCGCGCTCGACATGCGCGAAGTGTTCTCGGTCGCGCGGCATTACACGATCGATCTCAGCGACGTGCGCGGGCAGGAGCATGTCAAGCGCGCGATCGAAGTCGCGGCCGCCGGCGGGCACAATCTCATCATGATCGGGCCGCCGGGTTCGGGCAAAACCATGCTGGCAAAACGTTATCCGACGATTCTGCCCGATCTCACGCTCGACGAGGCGCTGGAGACGACGAAGATTCATTCCGTCGCCGGCGTGTTGCCGCCCGAAACCGCGCTGGTGGCAACGCGGCCGTTTCGCGCGCCGCATCACACCGCCAGTTACGCCGGGCTCATCGGCGGCGGCCAGATTCCGCGGCCGGGCGAAGTGAGCCTCGCGCACAACGGCGTGCTCTTTCTCGACGAAGTGCCGGAGTTTGAAAAAAGCGTGCTCGAAGTGTTGCGCCAGCCGATGGAAGACGGCAAAGTCACGATTTCCCGCGCGCTGCTGTCGCTTACCTATCCGGCGGAGTTCATGATGGTGGCGGCGATGAATCCGTGCCCGTGCGGCTACGCCACCGATCCGGCGAACAAATGCTCGTGTACGCCGCTGCAGGTGCAAAAATATCTGGCGAAAATTTCCGGGCCGCTGCTGGATCGCATCGACATTCACATCGAAGTGCCGGCGGTGAAATATAAAGATCTGGCGGGCGAGGTTACCGGCGAAACCTCGGCGCAAATTCGCCAACGCGTGGAAAATGCGCGGCAGGTGCAGCGCGCGAGATTTCACCACCGCCAAAAACTTTTTTGCAACGCACGCATGGAATCCCGAGACATTCGCGAGTTTTGCCGCATCGACAGCCGCGGCGAGGAACTATTGCGCCTGGCCATCACCAAGCTCGGCCTCTCGGCGCGCGCCTACGATCGCATTTTAAAAGTGGCGCGCACGATTGCCGATCTCGAAGGCAGCACGGACATTAAACCGGAGTTCATCAGCGAAGCGATTCAGTATCGCTCGCTGGATCGCAGCCTGGGCGCGTTGCCGGGACAGGCGGCTTAACCGATCAAACTCAAATGGAAATTTAAAGCATTAGTCTCATGCCAGACAACTTTTCCGAGCATGTTCATTATTATACCCTGCTCTCGCTCTTCGGGCTGCTGTTTGTTTTGCAGATCTGGGCGATGCTCAAAATCAAACAAATGCTGCAGCGCGTGCTGGACATTTATCGGCGCATGCAGCAAACCGCGGCGCTGCAAAAATTCGGCGACGCGCAACTTTCGCCCAAAATCAACGTAAATTATAAGCGTATTTGCGAGTATTGCCGCCACCGCGAAACGTTTCTCGACGCTTCCGGCAAAAATGTGTTTATCTATCAATGCGGCTTAAGCAGGCAAAGAATAAAATTGGAAGATTCCTGCGCTCATTTCGAGTTTGACCCCCAGCGGGCGCAGATTTGAGGCTGGTAGCTTGTTGCTCGTTGCTGAAGTTTTTAGCAAGCAGCAACCAGAAAACCAGCAACCAGAAAACCAGAAACGAGAAAATATATGCCAACCTATTCAACGCTTTCCGTCCGCAACACCGATGACGCAGCGATTGTCGAAGTGCTGTCGCGCCGGATTTATTTAAAAGTCGTGGAAGAATTCCGCGAGGAAATTAATGACATTCTTCGCAATACCACCGGCGCGCTTTTGCTGGATCTGGGGAAGGTGAGTGTGATGAACAGCGCCGGGCTGGGCGTGATTATCGCGGCGCAGGATTACATGCAAAAGCAGCAGCGCCCGTTTCTCGTCGCCAATCTGCAGCCGCTGATGCAGGAAATTTTCAATCGCATGCAGCTCGGCACGCTGATTACCGCCACCGCTTCGGTGAATGACGGCCTGCAAAAATTGCAGGAATCAACCGCAACGCTTGCCATCGCGTAATCAATTTTTTTCCAACCCGCCACGCGATGGCGGCTTTTGTCCAGGCCGAAGCCTCGATAGCAATTCCCCGCCAGATAAGATAATCAAAACTGGAAAATTTTAGTTCTCGAAAACCAGCGAACAGGCAAACTGTTCAACCGTCCAGCGTTTTTCGAAAATAAAAACCCTGCTTCCGCGATGGGCCTTCAAAGGGCCGTGGTTGCACACGGTGGGCACCGCCTGAACGTTTTTTACGTCCACTGAATCCTGCCAGAGGCAGGAGAATCCCGCTTGCGCGGAATGAGGCCTGTAATACACGCACAGAGCTAAGTTCCCATTTTGAAGGTGTTGGCTCTTTGATTTTTCCCATCGACCCTGAAGCAGGGAATTTTTTCCAACCTTCGGATATTGCCGGTTTTGATTGCGACGCTAATCAAAGCCAATCACAATTTACAAGATTCTCGCAAAAAGTCAAGAGGAAAATTTTCTGTGCAGCAATTTTTTGCAAACTTTCCTTTCGCTGAAAGCATTTGCTTTTGCGCAGGCGATTGCTTAGATTGAAAAACGGAAACATGGCAGATCACGAACTAAGATGTTTTCGTCTATGCGATCTTTTCCCAATCATTGGTGTTGCATGATGCTGGCGGTTCTCGCGGCAACCATTTTGGCGGATGATAAAAACACTCGCCGTCGCGCGCGCGAGTCTGGCATTGAAATCGGCATTTTAAGACCGGGCGCCAACAACGGACTCACCGATGTCGGCGGCGTTCTGGTGGGACACGCAACCGCGCGGCGCGGCGATTCCGTGCGCACCGGCGTCACCGCCATTTTGCCGCACGCCGGCAATCTCTTTCAGGAAAAAGTTCCTGCCGCGATTTTTGTCGGCAACGGCTTCGGCAAATTAATGGGCGTCACACAAATCGAGGAACTCGGCAATCTTGAATCTCCCCTCCTGCTCACCAACACGCTGAATGTTCCCCGCGTCGCCGATGCGCTGATTGATTACATGCTCGGTTTGCCGGGAAATGAAAATGTGCACTCCGTCAATGTTATTGTCGGTGAAACGAATGACGGTTATTTGAACGACATTCGTGGGCGGCATGTTGGGCGTGACGAAGTTTTCGCGGCGTTGCAGAATGCGAAGTCCGGCCCGGTTGAAGAAGGTTGCGTCGGCGCTGGAACCGGAACGGTTTGTTTCGGCTGGAAAGGCGGCATCGGCACCAGCTCGCGCGTGTTGCCCAATTCTGCCGGAGGCTACACCGTCGGCGTTTTGGTGCAAACCAATTTCGGCGGCGTGCTCACCATCAACGGCGCGCCGATTGGCCGCGAACTCGGACAATTCGCGATGCAAGAGGCTCTCCCTTATTCCAGCAGCGACGGCTCGTGCATGATCATCGTCGCGACCGATGCGCCGCTCGACGCGCGCAATCTCAAGCGCCTCGCCGCCCGCGCGATGTTGGGCCTGGCGCGCACCGGCGGCTATGCCTCAAACGGCAGCGGCGATTATGTGATTGCGTTTTCAACGGCAAAAGAAAATCGCGTCGCGCACCGGACAAATGCAAAAGTGCAAAATCAACTTTCTCTTTTGAACGACGAAACCTCGCCGTTGTTTTTAGCGGTTGTTGAAGCAACAGAAGAGGCGATCATCAACTCGTTGTTCATGGCCACGATGACGCGCGGTTTTGCCGGACATGTTGTGGAGGCGCTGCCGATTGAGCGAACGCTGCAAATTTTAAAAAAGTATAACGCGTTGAATCAAAATCGTGAGTTGCCGTCGTGGAAAAAATAAAAGTTTGTAGTCACGCCTTCAGGCGTAAATGCTGGAATTCAAAAATATTTTTTCAAATTTTGCATCGGCCCCTGAAGGGGCTACTACGAACGCTTTGAAATTTTTATGCAAGAACTCGGCAAAACCATCATGATCATTGGCGGCGTGCTGCTCGTGATCGGCGCGGCGCTCTATTTTCAAAAAAGTATTCCATTGCTCGGCAAGTTGCCCGGCGATATTTTCATCAAAAAAGAAAATTTCACGTTCTATTTTCCATTAGCCACCAGTCTTTTGCTCAGCCTGCTGTTGCCATTGTTTTTTTATTTATTTAAAAAGTAGCCGGAATCGTTTCGGTCGTGAGATCATAACGTCGAAAACGCAGAAAAAAAATTCTGAAAGTTTATCCCCGC
>Ga0247727_10018370_pt1 | contig 10999 bp, 11 predicted proteins | sample WisWelCaveWW1625_FD_202498 | JGI IMG/M metagenome (GOLD analysis project Ga0247727, IMG submission 202498) | Biofilm microbial communities from Wishing Well Cave, Virginia, United States - WW16-25 | ecosystem: Environmental > Aquatic > Deep subsurface > Groundwater > Cave microbial mat | place...
AATCCTCTCATAATATTTTTCTTCGCGCGCTTGGCGACTTGGCGGCTCAGGTGTATGAAATAAACAGACTACGTGGGTGGGGCTTGTATGCGCTATCATCTTTTCGATCTCGCCATTTCTGCGACGAACCAACCGTCCGTCTATCAACTCTTCGCGCAATCGTCCACGCAGGGCGAGGCGGCCGCGCCAACGACCTTTGACGCGGGCGCGCCGCCATTTGCAACGTGGCTGCAGCAACTTGCCGATGAAAACATTTCCGCGTTCGAGCTGCAAGCCCTGGGTCTCGCGTTTTATCAAGCGTTGTTCGTCGACGACGTCAGCCTGCTCTGGCAACGCGCCTTGGGCGAGACTTTGACGCAGGACGAAATCGGCCTGCGGCTGCGCTTGCGCATCAACCCTACGGAATCGGCCGCCTTGCCGTGGGAATTTCTCTATTCGCCCGAGCGCCAGTTGTTTCTCGCCGCCTCGGTGGAAACACCGCTGAGCCGTTATCTCAATCTTACCGAGCCGCTGCGCCCGCTCGCTTGCCCGGAGAAGATCAATCTGCTCGCCGCCATTCCCCAAAATTCCGGTTTGGATACCGCCGCCGAGCGCGACATGCTCGCCGAGCTTTCCAAACGCCTGGCCGGAAAAATGACCGTGGACGCGCTCGAAGGCCCGGCTACCCAGAAAGCCATTCGCGCGGCGCTGCGCCGGAAAGAGTATCACATTGTTCACTACGCCGGCCACGGCTCGTTTGAAAACGAGCATGCCTTCATTCATCTCGACCATGAATGGAAATCGACCGAGCCGATGGATGCCTCGCGCTTCGCGCATTTTTTTACGGATTACCCGCCGGCGCGCCTGGTCTTTTTGAATGCCTGCCAGGGCGCCACCCGCTCGGCGCACCAAGCCCTCGTTGGCCTCGCGCCGCAACTGGTGTGGCGCGGCGTGCCTGCGGTGGTCGCCATGCAATATCGCATCGACAACGACGACGCGATGTTGTTCGCCGCTGAATTTTATGCCGAGTTGTGCAACACTCGCGACGGCGGCCAGGTCGAAGTCGCCCTGTCCCGCGCCCGCAAAGCCTTGTTGCAGGAGCGGCCCGACCGCCCGGCCTTCGGCAATCCGGTGCTGTATTTACGAGCCGAAGATGGCCGGCTCTGGCAGGCAAATCCCCCTGCAAAGGACGAAACGTCCGTTCCCACCCACCGCCCCAAACCGGCACAAAAATCTCTGCTGGAGCGCTGGCAGCTTTGGGTGGGAATAATCGGCGGAATTTTGGTCATATTAGGAGGATTGTTGGAGTTGCCAGAAAAAGTCGCCAAGTTTTTCGAGTCTTCTCAGCAAGAAACGCCGGCCAGCCCTCTGCGGGGCGTGGTGAAAAACAGCAGCGGCGAGTTGCTTTCAAATTTCCTGATTATCGTCGAAGGCCAGCAGAAAGATTCGACGTTCACCGACAGCTACGGCGGTTTCAATTTTGAAAAAATACCCGGGAAAATTGGCGACAGGGTTAGAGTCTACGTTTACCAAGACGGCCGCTTGCTTCACAATGAATACTTCACTCTTCCCGGGCCGGCAAATATAGTTTTGGAGTAGTCACCGTCCGGACGCTCTCAGCGTCCGGACGGTTGTGGCTTGGAGAAATAAATGAAGCGAACAATTTTCGCTCTCATGCTGTGCGGCGCCTGGTTCACAACGGCGCAAACACAAATCATTCTCAACGGCAATTTGCTCACCGATGCGGAGAAACCCGTGCCGGATACCAGAGTCGGCGTTGGCGGCGGGCAGGGGGACGTCACCGACTCCAAAGGGCAGTTCAGTATCAAGCTCTCATTGGATTTTATCCAGGGCGAGCGGGTGATTTTGACCGTTGCCAAAAAGGATTGGGTGATTAACCACCCGCTCGATGGCGAATGGAATTTGCCGAATATCAAACTGCAAAACGTGCAATACACCAAAGTAATCATTGTACCCTATGGCTCGAAAGCGCTGTGGACGCATGGCCGTATTGAAAAGCATATTGGCCTGCTCTCCGATGAAATTGCCAAGCTGAAAAAGGAAGGCGACACGCCCAAGCCGATTGACTTTTCTTTTTATCTCAGCGAGTGGGCGAATAAATATGGCTTCACGCCCGAGCAAGTGAAGACCGCCTTTGATCAATGGGCCAATGCCGTTAAAGACTCGACGGACAAACGCACCAAAGGCTTGCGGGAATTTTACCAGCAAAACTTTGTTTTGGCGGCACAGTATTTTGACGAAGCCGCTGACGAAGGCGAAGCTGAGCTAAAAGAAATAGAAGAGGCGCGGCGGCAGAAAGTTTTTGAAATTTACCAGAACCGTAAAGACGCCGGCAACGCCTTGTATGCAGCTTACCAATTTGCCAAAGCTTTGACCAAATATGAAAAGGCTCTTGCGCTTGTTGCCAAGGAGAGTTTTCCCCAACAGTGGGCCGAGGTCAGAATCTTTATTGGCACTACCAAATGGCAAATTGGCATTCGCACGGAAAGTGATAAGGCCAACCTATTTTTAAAAGAATCTGAACAAGCTTACCGCGAGGCTTTTGAAGTTTATACGCGCGAGCAATTGCCGCAAGACTGGGCCATGACGCAAAACAATCTGGGAAATGTGTTGAGTAATTTGGGCACGCGGACGGGCGGCGAAGCAGGGGCGAAATTGCTGAAGGCCTCGGTGACGGCGTATGAAAAGGCGCTGGTGGTGAGGACGCGCGAGCAATTGCCGCAAGACTGGGCCATGACGCAAAACAATCTGGGAGCTGTGTTGAGTAATTTGGGGACGCGGACGGGCGGCGAAGCAGGGGCGAAATTGCTGCAGGCGGCGGTGACGGCGTATGAAAATGCGCTGGTGGTGAGGACGCGCGAGCAATTGCCGCAACAGTGGGCGACCACGCAAAACAATCTGGGAGCTGTGTTGAGTGAATTGGGGACGCGGACGGGCGGCGAAGCAGGGGCGAAATTGCTGAAGGCCTCGGTGACGGCGTATGAAAAGGCGCTGGTGGTTTATACGCGCGAGCAATTGCCGCAAGACTGGGCCATGACGCAAAACAATCTGGGAGCTGTGTTGAGTAATTTGGGGACGCGGGCGGGCGGCGAAGCAGGGGCGAAATTGCTCCAGGCCTCGGTGACGGCGTATGAAAATGCGCTGGTGGTTTATACGCGCGAGCAACTGCCGCAACAGTGGGCGACCACGCAAAACAATCTGGGAAATGTGTATAGGAATTTGGGCACGCGGACGGGCGGCGAAGCAGGGGCGAAATTGCTCAAGGCGTCGGTGACGGCGCTTAAAGCATCACTTGAGATTAGATCATTTGAGTATCTTCCCGTCGACTGGGCGCAAAGCCAAAACAATCTCGCGGAAACCTACACGCATTTGGAAGATTGGCCCAACGTTGCCGCGTGCTATGCCAATGTGCTCAAGGTTTATCCGGACTATGAGCAAGCCTATTCAACCGCCGGCTATTTGTATCACGAAGTGTTGTTCCAATTTCCCGAATCCTTTGCGTTAAACCAAAACTGGCTGGCGCGGCATAACGAAGATCTTTCCGCCCAGTGCGACTTTGCCGAAAAGCATTTTACCACCGGGCGTTTTCTGGAATGTGAAAGAAGAGTCACCGCGCTTTTGTCCAATGCCGAAATCGAGCCACGCGTCAAGGTCGCGCTGCGCGCCATTCAAATTGCCAACGCACTGGCGCAGAACAAAATCAAGCAGGTTCCGGCAGAATTGGAAACCTTGCAACAAAGCATTGCCGCACAACCCGACACGTTCCAAGTCGGTTGGACATTCAACGGCACGAAGCAGTTCATCAGCACGAACGAGAGTTTAGGGCCGCACCGAGAGTGGCTGTTGCTGTTGTTTCAAGCATTGGAGATAAAAGAAGGAAGAGAGGCGATGCTGGCGGCGCTGCGGGAGGCGCGGGATAGTTTTGGAGAGGCTGAAGGCAAGGGAAAGTAGGGTGCGCGTTGCCGCCCTTGTTTTTGTGTTTATCGCCAATTATATTGGGATACCGGTTGAAAATAATAGGGCAAGCCGGCAGAGTCGTTTAGTTAGACAAGAGGGTTGCTATGCATGAAATCAAGTTGCTCGATCGCATCGACATCGATCCAAAAACTTGCGGAGGAAAGCCCTGCATTCGCGGCACTCGCATCGATATTGCCATCATTCTCGACGGCCTGGCTGAAGGTCTGACCTCGGAACAGCTCATCGATCACTATCCGCAATTAACTTCTGATGACATTCGCGCGGCTTTGGCGTATGCGGCCGAGTTGTCTCGCGAGAATATTTGGAAAGTCGACGTAGCGTAATGATGCTGAAATTAGACGAGAATCTCTCGCGCCATCTGAAGCAGAGTTTGAGCGTCTATCAGCACGACGTGACGACCGCCGCAGATGAAGGCCTGCTCTCCCAGCCCGACACCGTTATCGCTGCGGCAGCGCATGAGGAAGGCAGAATGCTTTTGACGCTCGACGTTGAATTTGGCGATTTGCGAAAATATCCGCCCGGAAGTCATCCGGGGATTATCTTGTTCCGGCCAAGAACTTTTGGACCTTTAGCCGTGAATCAATTCGTTGAAAAATTTGTCCGCGCCACTGAGCTGGAGCCGTTGTCCGGTTGTGTCGTTGTCGTTGAACCTTCGCGCGTCAGGGTTCGATCTTGACGGAACCGCCTTGAAATAGATTTCCCGGCCAATTGAATATCGTGCCTGCCGCCATCACCCGCCAACCCGACACCTTTCAAGTCAGTTGGACCTTCAACGGCACGAAACGTTTCATCAGCACGAATTAACGGTTGGCGCCGTATCGCGCGTGGCTGTTGCAATTGTTTCAGGCACTTGAGATAAAAGAAGGAAGAGAGGCGATGCTGGCGGCGTTGCGGGCAGCGCGGGAGAAATTTAATGGGAGTGGGCAATAAGAAATAGACGGGTCATCAGGCTTGCTTCTTCAGTCGCTTAAAAACGCGTTCATTTAGAGCCTGCAAATCCTCTTCTAAATCGCCTTCATCGTAGGCGAGCGGAACGTTTTTTTCTCTCAACAAGTCGGTAAAATCCCATTTCGTGATGCCAAGCAATTCACAAGCCTTGCCAAAAGAAATACGCTCCTCGCGGTATAGCTCCAGCACAATTTTTTGCCAGAGCGCCGTTTCTAATTTGGTTTCCGGCGTTGCAATCGCCTTTAAGAGATCTTTGGGCAACTGCAATGTGACGTCAACCATTTCCATGCCTGGTTACCTCCATAGAATTTAGTAAATTAGTAAAATAACTTACCGAATCCAGCGGTGACAGGCAAGAGGAATTTAATGATGACGCCAAACTTCATCAGTCAAAATGAAAAGCTGGCGCCGTATGGCAAACGGCTTTTACATTTTTTTGACATTAGAAGGTGAAAGTCGTGAGACCATTCTGGCGAGTTTGCGGGAAGAGCGGTTGTCTTTAAATAGTCAGGCTAATTCCACCGGCGCAAGCTGCGCACAAATTTCATCACACAAAAAAATACCGTTACGGCTCAGTTTCAGGTAACCGTCTTGCCGTATCAGCAGCCCCTCGCTTTCAAACTCCCTTACTTTGCCGTTAAACACCTCGTCAAACTCGGCGCGGAATTTTTTGCGAAAACTTTCCAAATGCACACCGCGGTTTTGGCGCAAGCTGAGAAAGACGTTTTCATAAATCTTTTGCTCGCGTGATAACTTTTCATGGCCTTCTTCCGGCAGCCGGTTGTCGTCGAGCGCTTCGAGATATTTCCGCAAGTTGGCCACGTTCCAAAAACGGCGCTGGCCGTTGTACGAATGCGCCGAGGCGCCAAGGCCGAGATACGCGCTGCCGTCCCAGTATTTGATGTTGTGTTGCGCCTCAAAGCCGGGCCGCGCAAAATTGGAAATCTCGTATTGCCGGTAGCCGCACGCTTCCCAAAAGTTAATGGTAAACTCGTAAAACTCGCGCTCTTGATCTTCGGTGAGCGGGCTGATTTTCCCCTTGCGAATTTGATGATCGAGCGGCGTGCCGGATTCGACAATCAAATTGTAAGCCGAGATATGATTGGGCGCCAAGTCCACGGCGTGGCGGAGCGTGGCTTCCCATCGCGCGAGCGTCTGGTTGGGCAATGCGAAAATCAGATCGAAGCTCAGATTGTCGAACCCGGCTTGGCGCGCCGTCAGCGCGCAAGAGGCGGCCTGCTCCGGCGTGTGAATGCGGTCGAGCATTTGCAATTCATCTGCATCGAACGATTGAATGCCGAGGCTCAACCGGTTGACGCCAACGCGACGATATTCGGCGAGGAGTTTTGGTGAGGCAGTTCCCGGGTTGGCTTCGAGGGTGATTTCTACGTCGCGGGTGAAATGAAAATGAGAGTAGGCAACTTCTAAAATGTCGGCCACCTGTTGCGGAGAAAGCAGCGATGGCGTGCCGCCGCCGAAAAAGATCGTCGAAAAACGGCGCGCGCGCCAAAACGGCTCGGCTTGGCGCAACTCGATCTCGCGCCGCAAAGCGTTGAGATAGTCCGGGATGCGCTGGCGCTGCCCGGCAACGGTGTAAAAATCACAATAGATGCAGCGTTTTTCGCAGAAGGGGATGTGAATGTAAAGCGCGGCCGTGGGCATAACGGTAAGACGGTAAGATAGTTATTGTGCCACCGCAATACACGAATGGGACGAAAAGAATGATCAATTAAAAATTTCTTTCGTGACCTTTCGTGTAATTCGTGTGCAATAAAAAGTATCTATTCGATCAAATTTCCAATCCGAACCCAGCGAATCTTGTTGAAAATGCGATACAACGGCGCCTGCTTGTCCCACGACATGTAGATCACCATGGCCTGGCCGACGACGTTGCGCGCCGGAAGGAATCCCCACTCCCGGCTGTCGGCGCTGTTGTCGCGATTGTCTCCCATCATAAAATATTGATCGGTGTCGTAGCGGCCGTCGCGGTCGACGTCGTAAATTTGCAAGAGCTGCGGGCGGTTTTTAAAATTCTCCGGAAGCGGATCGCCCTTGACAGGCACGCGCATCGGCCCCCGGCTGCTGTTGCTGGAATAACGATCGACGTGCCGCCGGATGGTATAGATTTTCTTCCCCGGGCTGGTCACTTGATAATAATTGATGTAGTGGCCCTCTTCCGGGTCATACTCTTTTTTGACGAAGGCCTTTTCGCCTTCGGGCCGGCCATTGATAATAACGTCGCCATCACGGATTTCGATGATGTCGCCGGCAACGGCGATGCAGCGTTTGATGTAATCCTGCTTGGTGTTCTGGGGATACTTGAAGACGATAATGTCGCCGCGCCCCGGCTGGCGCAACGCCGGTAACACGCGCCATGAGGGGAGCTGAATCTCCGTGAAGGGAATGCTGTCCGGCGTGCGGGCGCCGTAAATGAATTTATTGACCAGCAGGAAGTCGCCGATGAGCAGGGTGTCTTTCATCGAGCCGGTGGGAATGCGAAACGCCTGCACCACGAAGCTGCGCAGCAGCAGCGCCGCCAGCAGCGCTACTAAAATCGCCTCGGTATATTCTCGAACCTGGCTTTTTGATTTTTTCAGAGTTATCGGTTTAGATTTCACTCGTTCCGCCACTTTGGTTGCCACTTTCGATTTTCCTTTCAGAACTTCTGTGAGTCCAAAAAACTTCTTAACCGTGAAGGCGCGAAGAGCGCCAAGATGATCAAAGACAGGAGAACAATTTTTATTTCTCCTTTGCGAGCTTAGCGCCTTGGCGGTTTGTCTTTTTCATTAAAGTGTTTAGTCAATAACGGCATCGACTTCGATTTCAACCAAAAATTCCGGCCCGATAAGCTCTTTGACAATCACCGCGGTGGCGGCGGGCCGGATGCGGGCGAAAATTTCTCCATGCGCCTTTTGAAATCCGGCAAAGTGCTTGGCATCCGTCAAAAAGGCGCGCGTCCGCACGACGTTTGTAAATTCCGCCCCGGCCTCGCGCAACGCCCGTTCAATCTTTTCGAAAATATATCGGCATTGATCATAGCTGTCTTTGCCCTGCGCCCGGCCCTCGCCATCGCTGGCCACCGTGCCCGCCACCATCACGAGATTGTTTACCCGCACCGCGCGCGAATAGCCGACGGATTTTTCCCACGGCGCGCCGGAAGAAATGTTTTGACGGTCTTTCATCCTGAAACTACAATAAAACAATCAACATTTTTCATCCTCCACGGATTGAAGGAGCCCACCGATGAAAATCTTTTATCTGAGGGATTCCTCAATCAGTGGGGAATAATTTTTTATTGTTCGATTTTCAAAACGGCTAAAAATGCTTCTTGTGGAATTTCTACGTTGCCAAGCTGCTTCATACGCTTCTTGCCTTCTTTCTGTTTCTCGAGCAGTTTGCGCTTGCGCGTGATGTCGCCGCCGTAGCACTTAGCCAGCACGTTCTTGCGCATGGCGCTGACGGTTTCTCGCGCGATGACCTTCGAACCGATGGCCGCCTGAATCGCCACTTCGAACATTTGACGAGGAATCAACTGGCGAAGTTTCTCGCAAATTTTCCGTCCCCAGTCTTGCGACTTTTCCCGATGCACGATGTGCGAGAGCGCATCCACCGGATCGCCGTTGATCAGAATGTCCAGCTTCACCAGATCGCTGTCGCGGTAATCGAGAAATTCGTAATCGAGCGAAGCATAGCCTCGGGTCAACGATTTCAGCTTGTCGAAGAAATCGAAAATGATTTCCGACAGCGGAAACTCAAACGTCATGTCGACCCGGGTGCGGTCGATGTAGCTGGTGTTTTTGTGAATGCTGCGGCGCTCCATCGCCAGCTTTAGAATGTTGCCAATAAATTCCGCCGGCGCGATGATCTGCGCGCGGATGAACGGCTCTTCGACGTGGTCGATGTCGCCCGGCGGCGGCATCACTGCCGGGTTATCCACGACGATCTTCTCGCCGCCGGTTGTGAACACCCAATACTCGACGTTGGGCACGGTGGTGAGAATGTCGATGTTGTACTCGCGCGCCAGGCGCTCCTGCACGATTTCCATGTGCAGCAGGCCGAGAAAGCCGCAGCGAAAACCGAAACCCAGCGCCGTGGAACTCTCCGGCTCATACCGCAGCGACGAGTCGTTGAGCTTGAGACGCTCGAGCGCCGAACGAAGTTCCTCGTACTGCTCGGTGGCGGTGGGGAACACGCCGCTGAACACCATGGACTTGACTTCGCGATAGCCGGGCAGCGGCTCGGCCGCCGGCCGCGCGGCGTCCATGATGGTGTCGCCGACTTTGGTGTCTTTGACTTCCTTGACCCCGGCGATGCAGTACCCAACTTCTCCGGCGGAAAGCATATCCCGCGAAAATCTGCCGAGCCGCAAAATGCCGACTTCGGCAACTTCAAATTCCTTGCCGGTCGAATGAAACTTGATGTTCATCTCCGGGCGAATGACGCCGTCGAAGATGCGAAGGTAAGCGACGGCGCCGCGATAGCTGTCGAACGTCGAATCAAAAATCAGCGCCCGCAGCGGATCTTTTTCCGACTGCGCCGGCGCCGGAATGCGCTGCACTACGGCTTCGATAATCTCCGGCACGCCGATACCCTGCTTGGCGCTGGCCAGAATGATCAGGCTTTCTTCAATGCCGAGAATATCGACGATCTGCTTTTTGACTTCCTCAACTTGGGCGCCCTGCAGATCGATTTTGTTGATGACCGGGATGATAGTCAGGTTATGCTCGAGCGCGAGATAGAGATTCGAAATCGTCTGCGCTTCGACGCCTTGCGAGGCATCGACCACCAGAATGGCGCCCTCGCACGCGGCCAAGCTGCGCGAGACTTCGTAGGTGAAATCCACGTGCCCGGGGGTGTCGATCAAATTCAGCGCATACTCGTGGCCGTCTTTTGCATGGTACGGCATGGTGACCGCATGGGCCTTGATGGTGATGCCGCGCTCGCGCTCCAAATCCATATTGTCAAGGGTTTGATTGACGATCTCTTCCTTGCGCAGCGCGCCGGTCAGCTCCAAAAAGCGGTCGGCGAGCGTCGACTTGCCGTGATCGATATGGGCGATGATACAAAAGTTGCGAATGTGTTTTTGATCCATAAATCTTCTTTAAGTGACGGCCAATGTATTGAATTTTGGAAAAAGGCGCAAATGAAAAAACCGGGGCAATGGCCGCCGGTTTTGGCATATACCGTGTATTCGTGAAAAGACTTTGCGGATTCGGCTTGATAAATTAACGGCCTATTTTGATTGTCATGAAAGGTAGCTCATGAATTGATCGACTGTAAGGCCAGCCTGTCTAAGGATGCTTGCCAACGTTCCCTTCGGCATATCCTTGCTATGAATCGGCACTGTCACTCGCAGTCCTGGATTGTTCGAGTGAATGAGACGGGGTGACTACCGGTTTAATGATGAATGTAGAAGCCGGCTCGCTGAAGAGCCTGAACGACTTCTGTTGCTTTCACAATCGGTAGTTTCGCCATCAAGCAGCCATCAATGCCACTTCCAAACGCTCTTTGACTGGCGCTCGATCAGGGGTGGCATCCTCGGGAATTTTTTCTCCCTGCTGGATAGCGCTTTCCAAAAAGCAGCGAATTGCATCTTTTGCCATGTTTCTGGCTTCCTCGAGGGTTTCGCCAAATGTGCAGATTTCAGGGATAGCGGGCACCACGACATTGTAACCCCCTTCCTCCAAAGGCTCGAAGAAAACAGTATAACTATAGAGTTTCATAAGAGCTCCATGAAATTTTCTGCCCACAAGCCCAGCGCGCCGGTCAGCTCCAAAAAGCGGTCCGCCAACATGGACTTGCCGTGATCGATATGGGCAATGATGCAGAAGTTGCGAATGTAATTTTGATGCATAGAATCTTTTCAAGTGACGGTCAATGTATTGAATTTTCGAAAAAGGCGCAAATGATAATTTGAGCGGCTACGGCTACGCGCTATCCTCTTTGTCCAGTTGCCTCAAAATAAAATGTAACCCTACGAAGGGGGTAGAAGCGGGGTTTGCTTTATTGCTTTTCTTTTGATAATGGTTGTGAAGCTGCCAGAGCAAAGAGGTGTTTGAGTTTAGCTTTAATC
>Ga0247727_10018371_pt1 | contig 10999 bp, 8 predicted proteins | sample WisWelCaveWW1625_FD_202498 | JGI IMG/M metagenome (GOLD analysis project Ga0247727, IMG submission 202498) | Biofilm microbial communities from Wishing Well Cave, Virginia, United States - WW16-25 | ecosystem: Environmental > Aquatic > Deep subsurface > Groundwater > Cave microbial mat | place...
CTCCCATCGATCTTCAAGCTTTCTTGAAGAAATAGGAGACCTATCGCCGGATGCTCGAGCGCGAGTTTGCTCCCAATCTTGAAGCAAAGCTTGGCGTCTGCCGGCGCTGATTTTAGGGCCTTATCAAAATACGTTTTTGCCTTTTGTGCCGAGACCGGAAGATAAGCTCTGCCGATTTCAATGAGCAAAACGGCATCCGTCGCGCCAATTTGTTCCGCCTGTTTGAAATACTTATCTGCTTTGCTGAGGTTATCTGCTTGCAAATAGGTGACGCCAACTTCGACCAGCGCGACCGGACTGCCGGAATGGGCGGCAATATAACTTTGCAAAACAGCCTCCGCGTCTTTAGCAGCCGCCTGCTGGTTGAACAAAAGATTGGCCAGACATTTGTAGCCCGCAAAATTCAACGGCTCCAACTTGATGTGCTGTTTAAAAAGATCGCTCGCCTCATCAAACTTTCCCTCATCCCAGCGTTCGTGAGCATATTCATGCAAAAGCTTGCCGAGCTGTTTTTTCGCCGGCGCATGGTTGGGATCCAATTTTAAAATATTTTCGAGCGCGGCTCTCGCCTGTTCAATCTCATCGTCCATCTCCAGCGCAAAAGCCAGGCCGAGCGAAGCATCGATATCATTGGGCCGGATGCGCAGCACGGCTTCAAACTCGCGGCGCGCCAGCGGCCAATTTTCCATCTCCGCGTGCAAGTCGCCGAGCTGTTGATGGCAGCTCACCTCAGTGGGATCGTGATGAAGCACTTCCTGCAGCTCGCGAATGGCGCTCCTCGAATCGCCCAATTTGATATAATTCTGCGCCAGATGTTTGTGCGCGATAATCAGATAGTCTTTCCACCGATTTTTGTCGGCATCCGTGCGATATTCTCTTTTCCAATATTTGACGACTTCCGTCCAGTGCGAATTGGCCTCACGCGGCTTTTGCAACTGATCGTAGGCGAGGGCGATGTTATGAAATAAATTAATATCGCTTGACAATGGAGGGGATTGCCAAAGCTTGAGCGCTTCGCTGAAATCACCGCGCCGCGCCGCTTCGTTCGCCAGCAGAAATTTTGCCCGTTGAAAATTTTTGAGCAGTATCTTATGTTGCGGTTTAATGGTGAGCGCGTTTTCCCAGGCCAAACACGCCGCCGGATATTTGCCGGCGCCGGCGAATTTCAAGCCTTGCTCCCACAACAGCATGAAAAGATTTTCATTGACGCCGGGTTTGTTGATTCCGGCTTTGAGCAAACCGGCTTCCACAGCTTGCGCCCAATTTTTCTCGCTCGCTTCAAGCTGGTCTGATGAAGCAGCGCGTTGCGCCAATCCCAAATAATAATGCAAAATGCTTTTGGCAAACGCCGGGATCTGGCGATCCGTGCTCGATGAATTTAAGCCTGGCTCGAATCGGGAGATGGCTTCGGCCGGCTGGCCGTCGATTAAAAGCAAAAGCCCGGCGAATAAATTTTTTTCCACCGGCGCGGTCTCGGCCTCGGCTTGCAAATCGACAGGGGATTGCTTTTTTAACAATGCCAATGCGATCTCAAGAAGATTTTTTGAGAATCCTTCTTTGCAGCGGTTGAGATTTTCTTCGGCTTGCTGCAGCTCAGTTTTTTTTAACTGCGCTAAAATAAGATGCAGGAGGTAGCGCGCATTCGGCTGCAATTGGCAGGCTTTGCGATATTCCGAAATGGCTTTATCAAGCTTGTTCTGATGGTGGTAGGCCAGTCCGAGATGAAAATGATAAAGATGATTTTGCGGCTGCACATTGAGCGCGTGGGCGAGCTCGGAAATAATTTGATCGTAACTTTTTTCCGGCGCGAAATCCGGTTGCCGGTAAATGCCGAGCGCGCGGCGACAATGGGCTTCTGCCAAAGCCGCCACGATTTGCGGCGAACGCAGCGCGGAGGGAATTTTGTGCCATTCGGCGGCGGCTTTGGGATATAGGCCTTGTTGAAATTGCGCCAGACCGTTTTGCCACAGCCTGTGGACGTCGACCGGTTTCTCCGGCGCACCGCTCTTGTGCTGTTTGTGCTTCTTGCCCATGACGCCAAAGTTACAACCTTGTCATCAAAAAGGCAAGAGAGAAAAAATTTTTTGCGAAAATTTTTTTTCTTAATATTCCATATAAGAAATCAGCTTCATCAACTGCTCGCGCGAAATGCGCCGCGCATTGAAGGCATCCACATTCTGCTTTTTGATGCGGCAGACGAGATAATTGGGGCCGTCGTCCGGCGCGTTGTCAAGATTGGCGGTGATGACGATATGATCTTGCGGCTTGAGGCGCCGCAGCGTGTGGCCGTAATCGGCAATCACGTCGCCAAGCTGCTGTTTGAATTTTCGGTATCCGGTTCTCCAATCCTCATGCTTCTCTTCCATCGCCTTTTGCATTTCAAGCAGGCGGCGTTCGAGGCTCTCTTCGGCGATACGTTTGGAAATATTTTCAGCAGTGCGTTTTTCAATATCTTGCAAAATTCTTATGCTGATATCGTGACCGAAAGCCGCGTCGGTAAAGAAAACGACGCCGAAGTCATCGAGATAAATACCACGAGCATTATTGCCGTGAAATCTCGGCTCGCGCGAGCGCGACTCAACTGAGCTCGCCGAAGTCCCGGCCAACGCGGTGTCGATAATGCGCGCCATAATATCGATCTCGGAATTGGCGGATGCCGTCTCGATATTTTTAAAAACGAGGCGATTGGTAAAATCATTTGATTTCAGCTTGCCACTGCGCAGCGCTATGACGTCGGCTTTGCTCGCAATGGCGAGCATATCTCGATTTCCGGCTTCAGCGCCGCTGCCTGCAGAAACCTGCCAACCTTCACCAAACGAGTAAAATATATTTTCTCCGCCTGTCGTGTAAATGGCAATTTTTTCAGAGCCATCCAGTTGCCCAATAGCGTCGGCATATTTGGAGAAAAACTCGATCAGCGGCGCTTTGATTTTTTGCGGATCTGCCGAGTGATATTCATAAGCAGTGCCGCCTCCGCCGGTGCTTGCCGGTTTTGATTTTTTGTAAGCCTCGCCGCGCTGATATACTTCGACGCGACGACGCGAATTTCCCGGCAAGAAATGATACACACCGAATGCGCTCGAGCGTTGTGGCATGAGAAAGATCACGCCATAATCCGGCAAGTAAATGCCTTGCGTTGTCTCACCGCCGAGACGGGCAAAATGGCCCGGCACATTAAACACCAGCCGGTCGAGGATGGCGTTCATAATATCAAGATCGCGCTGCATTCTGGCCGTATCGAATGGCGCGCTAACCTGCGCCTGAGCAGGCATTGCAAAAGCAAAAAAGATAATAACGATAATCAAAAAAAATCGCATAACAATTTCTATAGCAAATTTTCAAACAAAGTTGAAAACTATTCAAAAAGTTTCTCACACACGGAGCAATAGAGTTCACGGAGTGTCACGGAGAAAGCCTTTTTAAAAAATATTGATCTCCGTGTTTTCTCCGTTTGCTCTGCTTCTCCGTGTTAGAACGCTTCGCGCCATGCGTTGTGCTCTATGCGGCTTTACCGTTGCGGCGGCAATTTTACTGATTGCAAAAACTGATTGAGCAATTCGTCATTGCGCTGTTGAAATTCGTCGAGGCCGCGCCCGACCAACATCAGATCGCTTTGCCGCTGGCGGTCGATATCCGAGGCGAATTTTGCCAGCGTGCGATTGAATTCATCGCGCTGTTGTTGCTGGCTGGCGAGCAGCAATTGCTGATATTTCTCGTCAAGCTGTTGCTGCATCTGCACGACGAGCTGCGAATCAACGCTTGCAGATGGTCGCGGCAAAAGACTGGTGCGATAGACGAAGTTGCCGTTGTTGAATGAAATTTCCGTATTCAACAGCGCGCTGATAAAAAGCACGCCGATCGCGATTCCCGCCGACAAACCTGCCAGCTTGCCCCAGGCCGGTGCGCGATTTGGAAAGAGTTTTTCTTTCAACGCGGCGAGCCAGCTTTTGCTCTCCGGCACAAAAACCAAATGCAAGCGCGGGTCTTCGTTTTCCCAGGCTTTCAGCGTCAAGCTGGTGCGGCTCAATGATTCATACTCGCTGCGACACGCCGAGCAGCTTTGCAAATGCGCTCGCACGAGCTTTTCCGATTCGGGTTCGATCTCGTTGTACAAAAAATCCATCAACAAAATTTTGCTTTCATCACATGTCATATAACATCACCTCCTCATCGATTTGCCATTGGGTGAGGATTTTCTTCAACGCCGACAGTCCGTAATACATGCGCGATTTGATGGTGTTGACCGAGACGCCGAGCGCCTCGGCAATTTCGGCAAATTTCAAGCCTTGATATTCTTTCATAATAATGACGACGCGCTGCTCTTCGGGAATTTCCTGCAGCGCTTTCTCGAGAATGTCGCGCAGCTCGTTGCGGCTCACCACTTTGTCCGGATGCAAGGCGGCTTCCGATTGCAGGGTAAGCCCCGGATGCGCGGCTTCATCGAGCGCGCCGCTTTCCTGCAAGTTTTCCAGCGAAAAAGATTGGCGCCGCCGGTTTTGTTTGATCAGGTCGCGGCAAAGATTGGCGGCAATCTGATAAATCCACGACGAGAATTTCTCGCGATTTTTCAAATGCGTCAAATTGCGATAGACTTTGATAAAAACTTGTTGGGTCAAATCCCGCGCCTCATCCCGTTTGCCGAAATAACGCAGGATGAAATTATACATCGGCTTTTCCCAGCGCCAAACCAGCGTGTTAAACGCGGCTACGCCTTCGGGGGTATTCGGCCCGCTCAAAAATTTATGGATCAGATCGCCATCCGTCATATTCAATCCGTTTCTGTCTTTTGATAAGACTAATTGAAGATAAAAAAAGTTTGATCGATCTTCAACTTGTTGTTGCTTTCTCTTAATAAAAATTGTTATTTTTATTCTCGTATAATTCGACGGTCATTTTTAACAACCATTATTCAATTATGCCGGAATCGTTGCCTCCAAAATATCCCTCGCGCTTAACCGTCATCATCATTCTTTTTTTGATCACCATGCCGCTGTATGGCCTGGTCGGTTTTATGGGAAAAATCGCTACGAGCAAATGGCCGGTGCTTATTGGCGAATTGCTGTTGCTCGTGCCGGCTTACCTTTATTTACGTTTTTATCGTTACAATGTTCGGCAAATTTTTCGCCTTAATCTGGTAAACCGGCGCATTATGCTGTTGAGCGCCGGCCTGGCGGTGGCTTTGTATTTAGTGATTTACGAAATTGACCGCGTGTTCCATTTGATGTGGACCTGGCTTTGGCGCTTCTTGCCGCCGGAATTCGATGTTCTTTCACCGGAGCGCTTGCAATCACAATTAGAGGTGCTGTTGATCGCACAAAGCTGGCATGATTGGATAATCATTATACTCGCGACCGTCGTTATCGCGGGCGTCTTTGAAGAAGTGCTGTTCCGCGGTTTTGTGCAGAGCGCCTTTGAACAGCATCACAAAATATTGACGGCGATTCTCATTACCGCCGCCATTTTTGCTGCGAACCATGCCGTGCCGTGGTGGTTTGCGCAAATTTTTCTGCTCGGCGCTGGTTTGGGGTGGATGGCCTGGCGCAGCGATTCGATCATTCCCGGCGCCATCGTGCACGGCATCAATAATTTTTTTGCGGTGCTTTTCGTTAATTTCAAAATCGAACCGCAATGGCTGTTTTGGCAAAGCGCGAAATCGTGGTTGGGAGAAGGGCATATCCATCCGATCTTCCTGCTCGTTGCCGCGGGCGCAATTTATTTTGGCTTTCAATGGTTTAATCGCTTTTGCGAAGAAGAAATTGAAATTCCCACTTTTTTAAGGTAAACGTTAGCTGGTTTGCCAGTTAGCCAGTTGACCAGTTAAAAATTAACCGGCAAACAGGCGAACGGGTCAACCGGCCAACATCTTCCAAACTTTTCCGCAGTGCTTGCCTTTTGACCCTACAATTTAATCGTGGTTATTACCTCACAATTATTTTAATATTAGCCGCCGAGAGCGCTGAGTAAAATTGTGCCAGGGATTTTGCCGGGCATCGCCCGCAGGGCACAATGTTTCTTTATATCATTATATATCATTTAACCAATGATATAAAATAGTTCAGAGCTTTCCTTGTTTTGCGGTAACCAATTTCATCCAATCCGTCGCCGAAAAGGGAATTTCATGATCGATTGGTTCTTCGAAGGGAGAATCTGGGCTGCAACTATGAACCGAATCGTCATGCTCAACGAAGACCTCGAGTCCCAGATGCGCATGTATCTGGCGCTTTGTCCTCGCTACCGGATCGAAATTGCGGAGAACGAGCTGGCGTTGATGCGCCTATTGCGCCGTAAAAAACCCAATTTGCTCTTGCTGGACGCGCACTACAGCCGGTTTAACAACAACGGCAAATCGGTCGGCAAGTTGGTCGAAAAAATCAAGCGCAAGTACAACCATCTTCCGGTGTTGACCATCATCCGCAGCGAAGAGGCGCAGGTCGGAGAAGTTTTGGCGCAGCGCGGCGCCGATGGCTGGGTGAACCGCGGCGTTGAGACGGATGACCTGCTGCAACGCGTCGACAATTTGCTCCAACCGCGTCGATCCTTCTTGGAGAGCACCTACCTTCAACCTCACGAAGCCATGGCGTAACGCAGCGAAGTCGCAATTGATTTCGCTTCTCATGGCCGCAGAAAATTTCAATTTGATGAGCCGGTTTTTCGCACAATCGAGAACCGGCTTTTTTTTGGCCTTGCTTTTTCTCATCCTTTTTTCTATTTTAAGTCTGTCATCTGCTGGAAATGCAACCGTTGGCGTGATCCATCGTCGCTGAGTCTTATTTCATAAAAAATTAACGTGGAGATTTCATGCGCTATAATCTTCTCTATTGGTTTTTCATTTTATTTTTAATGGCAGCCAACTGCCGGAATAATGCCAAAATGTTGACCGCAGAAGAAATCAAATCACTCCTTGAAAAAGTTAAATCGGCGCCGTTGAAAGACGTCGCCGACGACGAAGTGGCCGTCATCGAAACCGATTTGGGACGCATCGTGCTGGAGTTTTATCCCAAAGTCGCGCCGCAGCATTGCCGCAGCTTTAAACGCTTGGCTGATAACGGCTTTTACGACGGCACAAAATTTCATCGCGTCGTTCCCGGATTTGTAATCCAGGGCGGAGATATTTTATCGCGCGATGCCGATCCGGCCAATGACGGCACCGGCGATCCGGGATATACGCTGCCGGCCGAGTTTAGCAATATTCCTCACGAGCGTGGCATTTTGTCGATGGCACGCAAGGGATACAGTGTTGACACCGCCGGCAGCCAGTTTTTTATTTGCGTCGGCGCGGCGCATCAATTGGATGGCCAGTACACCGTTTTTGGCCGCGTGATAGAAGGAATGGAGGTTGCTGATAAAATCGTCGCCGCCGCTTCGCCGCATCAAACTCAAACGCCGGCTAACGCCGTGGTTATGAACAAAGTGAAAGTGGTGAAACGCCATGAACTCTAAACGCTTCCTGTTGTTGTTTGTTGGATTTTTCTTTTTGCTGCCGATGATATTTGAAACCGCCGTCGCGGCGGAACGACAGAAATATTGGATTTTTTTTCGCGATAAAGGCCCGTCGAGTTTGAGCAAGCGCAGCGCGCTTTTAAACGAAGCCAAACAACGCCTTTCAGCGAAAGCGCTCGAACGCCGCGCCAAAGTTTTGCCGGAAAATGCGCTGGTTGATGAAACTGATATCGAATTATACAAACCTTATTTGAACGAGTTGACCAGCCGTGGTTTTGAGCCGCTGGCAACTTCGCGCTGGTTGAATGCCGCGAGCATTTTCGCCACAACGGAAGATATCTCGGCTTTGCAAAATTTGCCGTTTGTTAAAAATGCACAGCGTGTGGCGCGTTTGGCGATTCCACCCGCTCCGGAAATTGCGCCGGAACCGCCGACACTTTATAAAATTGCGGCACATCGTTTTGAGTACGGCAATTCGCTGGCGCAAATGGAACAAATCAAAGCCACGATTCTGCATGACGCCGGCATTTACGGCGTCGGCGTGATCACCGGCATGATGGACTCCGGTTTCCGCTGGCAGAATCACGAAGCGTTCGTGCATCTCAGAAGCAAAATTATTGGCGAACGCGATTTTGTTCGAAATGATAATGTGACGCGCGACGAAACCGGCGACCCAATCGGACAAGATAGCCATGGCACCCAAACATTGTCGACACTCGGCGGTTTCATGCCGGGCCAGTTGATCGGTCCTGGATTTGGCGCCCGCTTCATTCTGGCGAAAACTGAAAACATCGCTTCTGAAACTCACGCCGAAGAAGATTTTTGGGCGCAGGCTATTGAATGGATGGAGAGCCTCGGCGTCGATGTCACTTCGACTTCGCTGGGTTACAGTGCATTTGACCCCGGGCAAACGAGTTATACACCAAACGATATGAACGGCAAAATTACGATCATTACCAAAGCCGCCGAAACCGCGGCGAGCAAAGGAGTGATCGTGATTAATAGCGCGGGCAACGAAGGAAGCAATAGTTGGCGCATTATTACCGCTCCGGCCGATGGGCCCAACGTCATCGCCGTCGGCGCTGTTTTTGCCAATGGCGGTGTGGTTGGTTTTTCCAGCCGCGGTCCGACGGCGGATGGCCGCATCAAACCGGACGTGATGGCGATGGGCGCCGGTGTGCGAGTGGTTATTCCAAGCAGCACCAATCAATATACGTTTAGCAGTGGAACTTCATTTTCCTGCCCATTGATCGGCGGTGTGGTGACGCAAATTCTTTCGGCCCATCCGGAAACGACGCCGCTGCAAATGCTGAATGCATTGCGCTCGACCGCGAGCATGGCGAATGCGCCGAACAACGATTTTGGTTACGGTATCATCAACGCGAAAGCCGCGATTACTTCCCTCGGCCCAGCCTTCAGCAATGAGCCGGAGGTCAGCGCGACTCAAAGCGGCATTTTTATGTTGACGATGCGGATTTTGTCGCGTGACGGCATTGCCCCCGGCAGCATGCGCATACATTACGCCAATCGCGGCAGCAATACATTTAATGCTATCCCGATGGCGCCCATTGATTCGATTAGTTATTCGGCGCAAATACCTCGCCCTTCACAACTGGCGGATACGCTGCGCGCTTACTTTTCCGCCAGCGATGCGGGTTTTGGGCAGGTGAATTATCCCAAAGGCGCGCCGCTAAAAACCATTCTCATTCGTGGTGACGGAATCGTGCTTGAGGTGGATGAACCATCGCCGCCGTTGCCGACAAAATTCGTTCTCAGGCAGAACCTGCCAAATCCTTTTGGCGGCAATGTTGCGCCAAGAACACAAATCGCTTTTGAGTTGTCGAATCGGACGCCGGTTCGCATTCGCATCTTCAACATTTTGGGCCAGCGCGTGCGCACACTGTTCGATGGCGATTTATCCGCCGGTCGTTACGAAAATTTTTTCTGGGACGGCACGGATGATTTACAACGTCCGGTTGCCGGCGGCGTATATTTTTACGAAGTTTCTACCGCATTCGGAAGCGGCCGGAATAAAATGCTGTTGCTGCGATAAACCTCTCTTTGGAGTAATGGAGTGTTGGATTATTGGATTGTTGGAAAATTCATTCCCCCCTATTACTCCATCAATCCAAAACTCCAATTGGAGTGAGTGACACGTGATCAAAAAATTGAAAGTCGGGTTAGCGCTTGGCGGTGGCGGCGCGCGTGGATTGGCTCATATCGGCGTGCTCAAAGTCCTCGAAGCGAATCAAATTCCGATTGATATCATCGCCGGCACGAGTGTCGGCGCCATAGTCGGAGCCTTTTATGCTTTGCGGCCAACTGCCAGCGCTCTCGAACAGAAAGTGCTGGCATTTTTGCAAGCGCCGGCATTTCATGAAAGCGGCCTGGATCTGTTTAAAAAGAAAAAGGCCGTGGAAAATTTTTTTGGGCAAGTGGCGAAATACGTCAAAGAGCGCATCGTCATAAATTTGGCGCACAGCCGGCCTTCCATCGTCGGCGGTTGGCGCGTTTCACGAGCGGTGGATTTTCTGCTCGAAGACAAAACCTTTGAAAATTGCCATATCCCTTTTGCCTGCGTCGCCACGGATCTCGTCACCGGTGAAGAAGTGGTCTTTCGCCAGGGCAGTTTGCGCCAGGCGGTGTCCGCGAGCATGTCGATTCCCGGATTTCTGCCGCCAATACAATATGACGGTCGTTTATTGGTGGATGGCGCCGTGGTGGCGCCGGTGCCGATCAACGCTTGCAAAGCGCTCGGCGCTGATGTCGTCATCGCCGTGGATGTGAGCCAGCCCATCCTCGGTATGGGCACATTCGAAAACATCGTCGACATTATCTTTCGGTCCAACAGCATCTTGTCATATCAATACAAGCAAATGCTGCTCGATCATGCCGATTTGGTGATCCAGCCGAATGTGGGAGAAGTGCACTGGTCGGAATTTCGCAACGTCGAATCATTAGTTGCCGAAGGCGAACGCGCCACCCGGCAAGCGCTGGAAAAAATCCAACAATTGTTCGAACACAAACATTCCATCTGGCAGCGCCTTTTCGGCAGTTAAGCTACTGATTGCTGAAAACTGGCGTGATTACCGTCCGCATCCACAACAAAGAGTCTGTAATATTCTATAAAAAAATAAAACTTTTACAGGGATTGACAATTTCGTGTCATCTGCTTATATTATGACAACGTTGTAATATTTTCAGTGGAGATTACTCTCAGGAATGATTGGTGAGCGGGGAGCGCGACAGGGAGTTCATAGATGAGAATGGAGTCTGATAAATATCGCGATCCGGGAGGTATTTCCATGCAGCTTTCTGATTTTCTTTCGGAGAAGCTCATCGTTCTTGAGCTAGAAGCGCCGAACAAAGTCGAAGCGTTTCGCACCATGGTGGCGCGAATGGCCAGGCATCATGCCATTAGCTGCCCCGAGATTTTTCTCGACGAAGTGATGGCGCGAGAAAATATCGAGCCGACTTGCATCGGCCGCGGCATCGCTTTTCCACACACGCGCACGTTGTGCGTCAAACGTCCGGTGATTGCCTTTGGCCGCGCCCGACA
>Ga0247727_10018372_pt1 | contig 10999 bp, 21 predicted proteins | sample WisWelCaveWW1625_FD_202498 | JGI IMG/M metagenome (GOLD analysis project Ga0247727, IMG submission 202498) | Biofilm microbial communities from Wishing Well Cave, Virginia, United States - WW16-25 | ecosystem: Environmental > Aquatic > Deep subsurface > Groundwater > Cave microbial mat | place...
GTCTAACAAACGGTTCCAGCGGAGACGGCGGGCAGTTGTAAACCGTTTCGGGGCGTTTTGGTTGCTCAAAGTTTTTCGTGTCGCTCAAGGTCCAGCGTGGCTCGTGCCCGCCGTCCCGCTGAACCGTGGCGTTAGGCGGCGTCACCGGTTTCACGGTGAACTATCAAACGGAAACCAAACACATGAAGAGATACAAAGTCATCAGAATCATCGGCGTGGTGTTGCTTGTTCTGAGCGCGGCAATGATTACCATTGCGATCATGGAAGGGGAGAAATCAGTCATTCAGTCGTTTGGGGCGGCTGGGGGGCTGATTGCCGTGGGTGGGGCTCTTTGTGGCATGTCGCTTCGTATGGAGAACAAGGAGAAGGCTTCAGACGATCCATCGGAAAAGCCCAAATGATGAGCGGATATGACAGAACCAGTTGCTCCCAGGCCGCCTAACCACACGTTGCACCGGAGCGGCGGGCATCGTCGGTTTGTGAAATCAAAGTCGTTCGCCGCCGCCCGGTGAACGTGGTCGTTCGGCGGCGGAGACCGGTGGTTCCGAGGCTCAGGGGTAGATTTGATGGCGACGGCGCAGACGGCACTTCGATTGATGCGCGAGGTGTGCCTTTTGCTTCCAGATACCGTGGAAGCGGAACACTTCGGCGAAAAGTGCTTCCGCGTCCGGAAGCGGATTTTCGCGAGCTGCGGGGAGAAGGATGGCGTGTGCCGTCTCGTCTTCCAGCTTGAGCCGGAGCATGCCCGCCGGTGCGTTGCATCCGACCCTCGTTTCAAACCATACGCGCGACAGAAGAACTGCGTGTGGATGGATGCTGCCGCCGTGGACGACTGGGATGAGGTCCGCGCACTCGTCCTCGAAAGCTATCGTTTGAACGAGCCGGGGAGCCGACCGGCCAAGAAAGCACGCTCTCCCGCTCGCAAGAAAGCCCGAGAATGAATCGGCCTCGGACATGCCTCAGACATCAGCGAGAGAACTAAGCAACCCAGGGAGCATCGAATGTTCATCCGGCTGACGCAGGAAATGTTCTACAAGAAGGCCAAGACGCCAAAGGACCTCCCCTGGCACCGCGATACCCCGGATGGTTTCATACTGGAAATGGTCGCGGCAAGGTCCAAACCGGGCCGAGCGCTTGATCTGGGTTGCGGCTCGGGTGTATTCTCAGTCTGGTTGGCGAAGCAGGGTTATGAGGTGACCGGCTTGGATTTCATCCCACGGGCAATCGAGATGTCCAAGGAGCGGGCCGTCGCGGAAGGCGTGCAGGTGAACTGGATCAACGTGGATTTGCTTTCCTGGAACGCTCCCGCGCAGTTCGACGTCATTGTCGATTCCGGCTGTCTTCATTCCCTGATCGGTGGCGATGTTCCGCGGTACAAGGAGCAGCTTCTGCGCTGGCTAGCCCCCGGCAGTGATTATGTCCTGGGGCATTTCGGCAAGAGGCATTGGCTCGACTGGCGCCCGGTCGGGCCCAAGCGCCGGACCCGTGAGCAGCTCGTCCGGCTCTTCGCTCCGGAGCTTGAGGTCGTCAAGCATGAGCAGAGCGAGATGGCCGTTCCCTTGCCGATCGGTCCAACAGTGCAAGGACACGCCTTCTGGTTCCGCCGGAAAGGCGTGACAGGTTGAACAGCACGCCGAGCGATAGTCCACAGTTGCGAAGTAGCGTTTGAATGGCGTTGTTGGCGCGAACGCGTCGCCGAACAAGGCGTTGCACTTGACCGGGCCGGCATTACGGTTTTTCGCGACATCACGTTCCTTGCAGCCGGCCCGGCAAGTGAACGCAGTCGTTAGGCGGCGAGGGAGCCCCATGAGTTCCAAGGGTCGGAGCGTTGTCATCGGCATCAGCGGCCTCTTCGCCGGGGCCTTGGCGGCTTCACTCGTGTCTTGGTCGCCAATGCCGAGGGCGGCGCTGGCGGGCATCGTAGCGGCACTGGTCTCTACGGCGGCCTGGGCTGTCCTTCGTCCGAGGGCCGCCCCCTAACCAAAAAAAGCAGCGGAGCGGACGGGCAGTTTTCGACCAGTTCCGGCCGCTTTGGTTGTTCGGAGTTTTGTTTCGCGGGTGACGGTCTTTGGTTGCTCTGCCCGTCCGCCCGCTGATTTTTGGCGTTAGACACTCTCCGATTACCATGAAGCGATTCCAATTCTCGCTTGGCCACCTGGGCATCGCGGTGCTAATTGCCGCGATCGGCCTGACCGCGCTGATCCGCGCCGACCAGCTTTGGCACCTTGCCGCTTTGGGTATTACGGCTGCATTCCTACTGATTGGTGCGGCGTTGATCTTGATGCGCCGTGGCAACAGCCGACTGTTCTGGGCTGGGTTCACTGCTGGAGGTTGGGCTTATGCTGGACTTTTCGTTTCCGCGTTTATTCTTGGACAGCGGGCTTTCATCGTTTGGTTTCCCTACAACAAGATTCCTTGTGTATGCCTACGAACGTCTCGTTGGTAGTCCGGCCGGTAGGTTGCGTCCGCCTTTTGGTGAAGAGTTCGTTTTTATCGGCCACTACCTGTTCACGCTGCTGTTTGCCGCTGTGACTGGATATCTGACGTCTTCGCTTTTTTCCCCGCACGCTCCGACTGCCGCAGATGATCGCCGTGTCTAACGGGCGGCTCCAGCGGAGACGGCGGGCAGTTTTTGACCGTTTCGATGTTGTTGGTTGTTCAAGAGTTTTTCGTGTCGCTCAGCGTCCAGCGTGGTTCGTGCCCGCCGTCCCGCTGAGCCGCAACGTTCGGCGGCTTACGAGAGGAACTGTGACATGCACCGGATACCAATCGTAACGGGATTGCTTGGCATCATTGTCGGGCTGTGGCTGACGTTCGCCGCACCAGCCGGCAGCCTGCCGCAGGTGTTCGGTGTACCGCTGTTCCAAGTGTCCGCGTTGCTAGCCGGCATCGGGCTGGTGGGCGGCGATATTGTAGCTGCGATCAAGCAGTCCAAGGGGTAGCCGCCGCCGAACCAGGCGCTGCACCTGACCGGGGCCGCATTACGGCGTTTCGTGGTTCAACGGTTCACCGACGGCCCCGGCAAGTGAGCTTGGTCGTTCGACGTCGACGGCTTAGAACTTGCCCAAGTAGACAGCGCGGTGTCTGGTTGCTCTAGAAGGAGGATGTCCTATGGCGTTGGAGCCCTGCCCGGAGTGTGGTGGTCAAAAGAGTACGAAGGCGACAGCCTGCCCTCACTGCGGCTATGTCTTTAAGACCCTCGGCTACCAGTTACTCCACATGTTTCTTTGGTTGATCTTGGTGTGCGCCATCGTGCAGAGTTTGGTTTTCATCGGCTTTTGGCTGATGACGAAATGAAGATCGCAGAAGCACTAAGCGAAATATGTCCGTCGGTCGCTCCAATGGCCCTGCAGTCGGAAGACGTCGAACAACGGCGTGCAGCGGAGCCGAGCTACGTCGTTTCGTCCGTCAGAGTCGTTCGCTTCGTTCGAGGATGTTTGGTTGTTCCGTGTTCTTTGTCCTTGTCCGCTCGGCCCGCTGACGCCGAACGTTCGGCGAGAAAGTGAGCGGTGCTGTGGCGATTCGTGAGATGATCCGCGCCTACCACGGCAACATGACGGGCGAGCATCACCGCTATCGCTCGTGGGAACATTGCTACGGGTACTTTCACGGATCAACAGCCCAAGCCATCGCTGCCGACCGAGATCAAGCGGCGCTGCAACTCGGCTTCTATTTGGCCAGTTGGGGAATGTATCGCGGATCGAGCTTCCTTCTGCAGCATACGTATACGATCCATTGCGGCGTGATCAACCAGCTTTTTAACCCGCAGTTCTCCGTCTTGTGGGAGCAGGAATTTGGCGCTGGCGAAAGCGACACAAAGCTTGTCCCGATCATCTGTGAGGTGATCCGCGCCGTCCGAGAGGCGTACCGCCCGTTTGCTCCAGTGGCCGATTCCCGCCAGGCATCAGATACGCTGGTCACAAAAGTGATTCTTGGAACAGTTGGGTGTCTGCCTGCTTGCGACCGGTATTTCATTGACGGGTTCAAGACCGCGGGGTTCAAATACTCCTACCTGAATGCCAAGCTTGTTGAACGGGTTCTGCAATTCTGCCGAGAAAATCTCCGCGACCTTCGACAGGAACAGGCGAGGATCAAAGGCACCGGCGGAATTCATTATCCTCTCATGAAGCTTGTGGACATGTACTTCTGGCAGATCGGCTACGAACGCGGGATGGTCAAGGCTGGTACGTTCCCCAACAACGCCGAACAAAGCGATGCACCGGAGCCGGCGGGCAGTCGTTGGCCCGTTCAGGCTCGGTGATTGCTCGGAGGTTTTTCTCGCTGTTTACGATTCTTGGTTGTTCTGCCCGCCGGCCCGGTGATCGCTGGCGTTAGACCGTTGATTCAGTGTCTCCATTCCGTACTTGCGGGAGGTGCTGCTATGGCCTGTCTCAATGTCCTCTTCGTTGCTTTCTCGTTTGTCTGCGCTGGCCAAGAAGCCCAGCCACAGATGCGCGTCGATGACGGACTGCGGCGGATTCTCGTGGAAAGCAAGGAGCCACGGTGGCAGGCCACAGTTCCTGGTCTTCAAAAGGGAAACTACATCGGCCCCGCGTACCAAGAGTTCGACCCGTACGGCCGGCGTTCGGTGCGACTCGCTCCCCCAATCGCTGTGCCACATGCTCGCGGCAGAGTCTCAAGCACGGCCGTTGAGCAGATCCGAACTGAAGGCGCCGAAGTGGAGATCAGCGGTGATCTGATCAGCATCAAGGGCGGTAAGGTGGAGATCATTCGTACGGTAACCAAGCCCTGATCCGGCCTCGCACGGTCTAACGAGCGGCGTGCAGCGGAGCCGAGCTACGTCGTTTGGTCGGTCAAAGTTTGTCGCTTCGTTCGAGGTTTTTGGTTGTTCCATGCTCATTGGCCTTAACCGCTCGGCCCGCTGACGCCGAATGTTAGACCCCATTGCCAAGAACTGTCCCAGATGCCATACGTCACCCACCTACTGGCAGTGCCTGCTGCCAATAAACCCGTATCGGTACTTGTGTAGGTTCTGTGGCGCGCCTTTGACGGTCGACCTAGCGGCCAACTGGTGGATGTTTTTGCTTGTCATTGTTGTTGGCATCACATTGAGTCTCGCCGGCCTTGTGCTCCGACTGGCTTTTGATTGGTCCATGTTCTCCGTCGTGGGGGCTCTGGTTCCATTAGTTCTGTTCGAAGCACTGGGCCTGGAGTACGTGAAATGGAAGTTTCTCCGTCTCAAGATACGCGATACCGCGACCTGATGCTGGCGATGACTCGGGCGTGTTGGCCAGTGCGATGCCGCTGTGTGGCTAGGTACGCTGTTTCGCGCCCCGCCTCCGGTGCCGCCACAGGTCTAACGACAGCGTGCAGCGGAGACGTGCTCGCGTTTTGGTCGTCTGGAGTCTGTCGCTTCGACGATGCGTTTGGTCTGGCATGGTTTTACTTCGTTTTCCGCACGTCCCGCTGATGCTGGGCGTTCCGTGGGGTTGCGCTGGTACCGCGGAAGCCGACTTGGTCACGTCGCTGGTGCGCCAGTTCCGAACCTACGAGGGGCATGCGGCCCTGTTCACCGACGATGTCCGCTCTTGGTTCAGCCTCTCGTTCCCCTCGAAAGACGGCGTGCAACTCGATTGCAGTGACACACCGGAAAACGCCGTCCGGGCGTTCGCTGAGGATTGGCAGATTGACCCCGATCAGTTCACGGAAATCATCACGGACCTGAATCTGAAACAAAGCGCGGAGTTCGTCAACCGCAGCGGCCGGCGACTTCGCCTCTGGGTGGACCCGAAGGAGCGCCGCCTCAGCATCGACCAAATTGCTGCCGAAACCGCGGCTCCGTAAATCGCGCGTGGTCCGGACAGAGTCCGTTGCGGCGACAGAATGGGCCGTGGCGAATCGGTCGGGGTCCGTTGGGGCGCCAGGATGGACCGCGGCGAATCGGACGGGGTTCGTTCGGGCGGCCGAATGGACCGCGGCGAGTCGGACGGAGTCTGTTGGGGCGCCAGAATGGAGTGCGGCGAGTCGGACGGACTCCGTTCGGGCGCCAAAATGGACCTCGGCGAGTCGGACGGAGTACATTTTGCCGGAAAAATGGCGATGGTTTGGGACGCAACGTTATTTTGATACAATGGTTTACGTCAATTCTCTCACGGGGGTGCCATTATGGCCGCAAATCCGATCCCAAAGATTCTGGACGATCTTTTCACCATGGCGGAGGACGCGGCGGACGGGGCCAATCAGTTCGGGGCCGCGATCGGCTTACTTCATAATACGGAGCCGGTCATCAGGACGGATTTGACTGACGGCATGACGAAGGAGGAGCAGTATCAGGCGGAGCGCAGCGGTAAGAAACCGCTCTCGACGACGGTGCGGGTGCAGGATTCCAACGTGAAGGCGTACATCCTGCTCGCGCGCGACGTGCTCACCGGCAACTTGGTACGCCATATCCTCATCGGTGGCCGCGGCACCGATCGGCTTCCAGGTGGTGACGGCGAAGACATCCTGATCGGCGGCACCACGGCATGACAACATGGAAGCCGAATTGGCTCAAATCGTTCGTGGATGGTCAGACCGCACGGTGAGATTCCGAGACCGCGTGGCACGCCTCATGGCTGCCGGCCTCCTCACCGACGCCACCGTGCATCCCAACCTCGAACGCGATCGGGTCGGCCTCGATGAAGAACGACGGGACTTCGTTCTGCCGGGATAGACAATCGCCTAAGTTGCACCGTTCACTTCACAGCGACGATCAATAGTGTCGCACGTGGACTATTCTTTTTGCGAATTGTGCGACTTGCGATTCAATTTGGAATGCAGGCACTCAAGCACGAGGATTCGCGAGAAAGTTACGTGTTAAACCACGAGCGAGAAAACAAGGAGGCCCGCCTTCGAGGTGAAGACGGGCTCCAAAGTTTCCAAAGATTTTTGCAGCTTAGTATCGGCTGAGCGTGCTCGGTCCACCGGCGGGGGCGAGATTGCCGGGTTCGCCGCAGCGGTGTAAGTGGTCCTTATCGATGTAGACAACTTCTTGTTTGTGGTCTGTGTGTTGCCACGGAATGGGGTATCCCATCGTCGTCGTCTCGTCCCACCAGATCGTGCATTTGAAGTGACAGTGGTGCACTTGGCAGGGGCCCGCCAGCGGATAGAAGCGACATTCATCTACTTGATCCACCAGCTTCTCAACACTGAAACGCACGTTCTTGCGTTGCACCTCATAAACGAAGGGTACGCCGTGCGGAATCGGTTTCAGAGTTTCGTAGATTTCCTTTTCCGTGGGCGGGTCCATGCAGAAGATTGGTGCGAACTCACCCTTGATAGGGCCGAGGATTGGAACGCCACCCTTTTCGATGCGGTCGAGCAAGTCTTCAATTTCGTAGGTGATGGCTGGGCTGACCGGCATCGGCCAGAGGCCGATCCACTCCGCGCCGAAGTAATTCACGGCTGATGGCACTACGGCGGTCGGCAGCGAATTATATGCAAAGGCCCTTGAGTTATTGACGTAGCGATGTAGACAACCCGAGGAGCTACCTAAAACTCCAAGTGTGGCGATGACGGCAACAAAGCGGCTGGAGGTTTTCATACCAAGTCCTTCCCTGGCTAGGGTAACGAACGCGCAACTGTTTCTGCGCTGCCTTCGTCCGGTGATTTAGTATCCGAAACGGGCGCTTTTGCCCGTTCGCGTTCCGTGAGACATGAATGGTATCGGACGAGAATACACGTAGACTTTGACGATTTTGTCGATTGAATCAGTTTTTTGCATTTTGGTTGAGGATCGACGCAACCTCCGGCCGGCCAAGCCGCTTGTGGAAAAGACCGTCGTTGCCGCCTGGAAAAGAAGACGGCCCTCCATGGAATTCCATGGAGGGCCGCCTTGGATTTCGCTCTTGGCTAGTTTGTGTACAAGTGGGTGAAGAGCACCGGCTTGAATTTAACCTTGTAGGTGCCCTCGCAACATGGTCCGCAACCGATCGGGGCCGGGTCCTCGTTGTATTTCAGATTTCCGATCTTCTCGAAGACGTTGCAACGATTCCACCAGGCCTCTTTGAACCCCAGATACCAGTGCCCATCCTCCAATCGGAGATTGATGCGCTGCCATTCCGACGGTGGTTGCGGTCCCAGATGAAACGGCCTGAGTCCGGTGTGTGTGTAGGCTTTCACTTCGCGCCAATCGAGCGGCGCTTCCGGGTAGGGGTAGAACGGGCCGATGTATGGCCAGGACGACATCGGGTATTTCTTTGGATATTGCACGGCTGTGTAATTCGGATACGGTGCCTTCGCCGGCCAAGCATAGTGGGGCATGAAAGGCATATCGTACTGCGGGGCGGCGCCACTCGGAAAGCGGTATTCAGGCGTGGCGGGTCCGGCATGCGACTGTTGACCAGGATGTGCCATTTCGGTCGGTGGCGGGACCAATTGAATCTGTGGTGCAGCGTCTTGCTTGGCTACCGTTTGAATCGGGTTTGCCCTTGCAACTTTCATTTCGTTCACGACCTTTTGAACGGAGCCGTGCGATCGTGCGACCTCGACTATCCGACTCATTTGTTTCTCGCTCGCTACCGAACCGCGAAGCGTTGCCGTGCCGCTTCGAAAATCGAGCCGAACGGTGTAACCAGGGTCAGAAACTTCACGCCCGATCGCCGTGGCAATTTCGTTGGCGACGTGCTGATTGGCCGACAGGCTACCGGAGGCAGCGCCGGCATGCGGCTCGCTCGCCAATATCCTACCGGTCATCAATGCCAAACTACCCAAAGCAATCCAACACCGTTTGCGCAGACTCATGTGCCTTCTCCCTGAACAGAGTTTCCTGTTCCAAGCAGACAACCGTGAGTGAACGCCCACATCAGCCTGTGATGACCGGGGCTCGCTCTCCGAAACCTTTATCGTATCGTTACAGCCGTCAGATTCAGAAAAGTTTGAAAAGCGACCGGTAAAGGTTTTAGAATGGAATAAACTGACAAGACTTGGATGACTGAGATGATCTGGCGGAGTCGACAATACACCCGTGATTACGAATGGAACAGCGAAGCTGGGTTCGAGAATTATTGAGCAAGCGCCTCTATCCAAGGCGATCATGGAGTCGCATTGGGCCACGCGATCATCGGAAACCGATTCGGAAAGATTGGCTTATTTGAAATCCAGCACCTTCCAACCGCCGTCTTCTTTGCGGACCCTGACTTGCTTAAGCCCGGCACCCTTCTTCGACTCTTGCTGTTGCTGTGCCCCAAGGACCACCATTCGTTCGTCACCGCGCTGTGCGTTGGCAACCTTCACTATGTTCAGCTTCGCGTAGGTTTCACCCATCTTGGTCAGTGCGCGAGCGTCAATGTCCCCCTTTCGAACCTTGGCTAGATCTCCGGTCGCGCGTGAAGACACAAGTTTGGTGAGAGCTTCTTTATCTTGATTTGACAGCGCTACTAGGAAGGCCTCGACCGCACCTTCAGGACTGTTTGGATCTACGTTGGCCCCGGATTGCCTTCCGCCGAATCCGCCTTCCGAGCCGCCGAGTCCAGGACCGCCACCAGGGGCACCCTCGCCGACGAATCCGCCCCCGACCCCGGCGCCCCCGCCTGCGACGCCACCGCCTGCGACTCCGCCACCAACGCCAGCTCCTGGACCACCGCCAATTCCAGCAGCCCCTGGCCCACCCATTCGGCCTCTTCCAGCACCGCCACCCTGACCAGGAATGCCTGGCATTCCGCCAGGCTGTCCCGGCGCGCCTCCAGGCATTCCGACGTCTTGATTGCCTGGTCCGGCATTGCCACCAGCAAAACCAGCCGCGCCTCCCGCCACGCCAGCAGCTCCGGCGGCTCCTGGCCCCGCGGCGCCTCCACCCCTCGAGCTACCTCGGCCGCCACCAAGTCCTACGTCGCCTGAGACCAGACCACCTGATCCACCACCAAACCCTTCTGGCGGTGCGCCAGGCGGCTGCCCAGCTTCATTGCCGCTGGCTCCAGCGAGTCCGCCTGATTGCCCATCCGCGCCATCCTGTGCACCAGCCTGAGGTGGTATCGAGTTTTGCCTGAATCCGGCGAGTTTTCCACCGGGAGGTGGCGGCGGTGTTTCTGAACCCTGACCACCTGAACCAGGATCTTGGTTTCCCGGTGGCGGGGTTTCCGTCGCAGCAGCGGCGGGTGGCGGTGCCACCGCAGCGGGAGGAGGCGCGCCGGTCGCCGCTGGCACCTGGGCCTGCCCCTCTGGTGCGGTTGACGAGCCTCCACACCCAGCAAGGAAACACAAGGAACACGTCAGGGCGATGAGCAAAGCTAGTTTTGAATGGCGCAACATCGCTGAGAACTCCTTTGGCTGGTTCGGGTTATTCAAGCTGGCAATTGTGTATGGATGATATTGGTTTACCGTTACCGGCCACGCATGTCAAGCAGCAACGGGTGCATTCCCGCAATTGCCGAATGGCCGAAATGATAGGGGTAAGGAGGACTGATTGAGTTCAGTCCCCCCTCCCTCCGAACCGGACGGGCGGGTTTCCCGCATCCGGCTCTCCGGTTGATGGTGTTACCTCCGAGAGGATTGAGCGGCCTGGGCATGGGCAGCAACCAGACTGTACAGCCCATGCTCGGCAAAGAAAGCGTCCGGCCAGCGATGGTGGTCCAGGCCCCGACCTCGGCCGCGGTGCCGCGCACGCTTGCGAAGGATACTTCGCAGTCGCATGCGGACCCAGCCGTCGAGCGGCCGCAACGTGGTCTTCCAGGCATTCTGGAAGTAGGCGAACCAGCCACACAGCGTGGCTGGTAGGCTGGGTGCCGCACCCAGCCTACTCGCTCGCCTACTCGCCGAGCCCGGAGCTGACCAGCAGCCTCCTTTCACACTTGTTTCAAGTGCCGTCAACATTCGATCCGTCCACACCGCTCGTTTCGTCCAGCTCCAGCGGAGCCGAACGTCTCCGTCGTGATTAGCCCTTGCGGGCACTGGCGACGGTTGCGTTTCGATCGGCGTGTTCGTCACGAATCCATCTCCCTGGGACCCTTCGCTCCACCGGCGTTGCCCGGCTTCATCGCTACTATGATCCCTCTGACTCCTG
>Ga0247727_10018373_pt1 | contig 10999 bp, 8 predicted proteins | sample WisWelCaveWW1625_FD_202498 | JGI IMG/M metagenome (GOLD analysis project Ga0247727, IMG submission 202498) | Biofilm microbial communities from Wishing Well Cave, Virginia, United States - WW16-25 | ecosystem: Environmental > Aquatic > Deep subsurface > Groundwater > Cave microbial mat | place...
GCGCCGGCCACCAAGCCACACCACACCCTTTTCCACCCTACTGATGGCTGGCGCCGGCGGGGGCGGGTGGGAGGACATGACGTCCGCCCCCAAAGGGGGCGCACCGCTGTCCAAGGCGCCAGCCCAAGCTAAGGCTGCAACCGCAAATTCTTCCGCTTCAGCTTCTCGACGAGCGTGGTCCGGTTCAGGTTGAGCAGGGTGGCGGCCTGGTTCTTGTTCCCCTCCGTGCGCTGAAGCGCCTGGAGGATCAGCTCGTTCTCGAACTCACCGACCGCCTGATTGAAGTCGATCCCGTCATCGGGCAATTCCACATTCGCGACGAACCGATCCACGCGCACCCTGCGGAAGTGCGTCATCGGCAGGTCGCGAAGCTCCATGGGGCCGGGCGTGGTCTTGAGCACCACCACGCGTTCCATGAGATTTTCCAGCTCCCGGACGTTACCCGGCCACTGGTACTCCATGAGGCAACGCATCGCCTCTCCCGAGATTCCCGGAAACGGCTTCGAGTTCGCGCGGCAAAACTTCTCGACGAACTCTCGGGCCATGAGCGGAATATCCGACTTGCGCACTCTCAGGGGAGGAAGGTCGATCGGAATGACGTTGAGACGGTAGTAGAGATCCCCTCGAAAGCGTTTCTCCGCCACGGCGATCTCCAGATCCTGGTTCGTCGCCGCGATAATTCTCGCATCGAGCTGAATACTGTGGGGCGAGCCCACTGGCTCGAAGACACGGTGCTGGATCGCCCGCAGAATCTTGGCCTGTAAATCGAAAGGCAGGTCGCTGATCTCGTCGAGAAACAGCGTCCCGGCGGCGGCAAGCCTGAAGCGACCCGTCCGGTTGGCCGTGGCGCCCGTGAACGCCCCCTTCACGTGGCCGAACAGCTCGCTCTCGAGCAGGGTGGCAGGGATAGCACCGCAGTTCACCGCGACAAAAGGGTGTCGGTTGCGGGGGCTCGTCTCGTGGATGGCGCGAGCAACCACTTCCTTTCCGGTTCCGCTTTCCCCCGTGATGAGCACGGTGGAGTCGGTGTTCCTGAGGCTCTGGATCAGCTTGAAGATTTCCAGAATCTTCGGGTGCCGCCCGATGAAACCGGGAATGGGGACCTCGATCTCGCTGGCCCGTGGCACCAGCGGCACGGTGCGCGAGAGCGTTTCGAGCACGATCTCGGCGAGGCCCTGCATGCCGGGCTGCCTCGGCCAAAAGTTCGAGCAACCCGCGCGCATGCATGCGACGACGAGCGACGTGTCCGCCCTCGCTCCGACGGCCACGATGGCCGTTGCGCTGCGTGTCTCCACGGTCGTGCCCAGCCGGGCGGCATCCGCCTCGTGCTCCACCGGCCACACGCAGGCGTGAAAATACTGCTCCCGCAGCGCCGCCAGGGCTCCGTCGCAGTCTTCCGCCGTCGCGACGCGCAGGTGGAGGCGCTCGAGGCACTCCTGCATTCCCCGGCGCAACTCGGCATCGGGCTCGAATACGAGAACTCGGCTCACCATGGTTTATTAGAAGTCGTTTCGGACCGACGCCAACCGAGACCCCAGGCTGGAAAACGCACGGCAACTCAAAGGCATTCCGGCTCCAGATGGGACCGATTAGAGCGCCATCGTCTCCGTCACAACCCGTTAGCTTGACTTACTTTCGCTTCGAAGCGCTTTGAGAATTGAAAAGGGGACTAACACTTAAATGATAACGTTTGTGACCAAACCTTGTCAATGAATTGACGGCGCGGCCCGACGTGAGAATGGCGCTGCGGGCGACGCCGCAGGGGTGTATCTGGAAACCGGATGAAATCCATCCCCCACATCACCGTCATCGATCCGGCGGTGCGCGTACCTGAGCTGGACGTACTGAATCGAATCTCGGGCGCCTCACCCCTGAGCATCACGTATCACTTGCCTGGCCTGCACGGAATGCGCTCGCTGGAGCTTGTGGCGGGCGATCCCGCCGGAATCGTGTTGCTGGGAAGCGGCAGCAGCGTCCATGACGCATTGCCATGGCAGCAGGAGCTCGGTGCCTGGTTGCGGGCACGGATGGAAGCCGGCATCCCCACGCTCGGCTTATGCTTCGGGCACCAGTTCGTCGCGCACCTGTTCGGCGCAGAGGTGGGATACCTCCGCCAGGACCGGGCAAAGCACCTGGGTTTCTTCCAGACCCAACTCGAACCCGACGCCCTCTGGGGCGGCAAGGCCGTGAGCGGGGAGCTGTACTGCGCCCACCGCGAGCAGGTTATCGCCCTACCGCCCGGCTTTCGTTCCGTGGGCCGAAGCGGAGATCTCCCCCTGGAGGCTCTCCGTCACGAGAGTCTGCCGCTGTGGACTTTCCAGGCACATCCCGAAGCCACGCGTGGTTTCATCGAGAACCAGGGTGATACACTCCCCGCGCCCGGCCGTCTGGCGTTTGGTCACTCCCTGGTCGATGCATTTCTCGACTTCTGCGGCGGCAAGAGAGAGGCTCGTAAGTATGAGTAACGACGATGACAGACCCATTTTCAGAGAAATTCGGGGCGGACGCCCTCCGCAGGATCCCGTGGAGGAACTGCTGTGGAGATTCCGCCAGTATTTCAAGAAATATTTCGACGGCGGGGGGCGTGGCGGAGCACGTCCGCCCGTTCCCACAACGGCGATCGCCTATGGAGCCCTTGGCCTCCTCGCGCTCGTCGGTGTACTCACATCGGTCTATACGGTGGATGTCAGTGAAGAAGGCGTCGTAACACGTTTCCAGCGCTACCACACGACGTCTTCCCCCGGCTTGCACTTCAAGCTTCCCTTCCTCATCGATCGAGTGACCAAGGTCCCCTCGAAGGTTCTCCTGCAGGAAGAGTTCGGCTTTCGCTCGACGGAACAGCACAGAACCCGAACCGAGTACTCAAAGGCTGCCCTGGATGAAGAAAGCCTCATGCTCACCGGAGATCTGAATGTCGCCGATGTGGAGTGGATCGTCCAATTCCGCATCAGCGATCCGTGGAAGTTTCTTTTTCACGCAAGGGACGTTCAGAAGAATATCCGCGATATCTCCATGTCCATCATGCGCCGCGTGGTGGGAGACCGGCTCGTCGGAGAGATCCTGACCACCGGCCGAATAGAGATTGCGGACGAGGCCCGGAAACTCACCCAGGAAGTCCTGGATAAATACGACATGGGCATTACGGTGGCTGCCGTCGTACTTCAGGACGTCACTCCACCCGAGGTGGTCAAAGCCGCCTTCAATGACGTCAACGCCGCCAAACAGGAGCAGGAAAAGGCGATCAACGTGGCCGAGCGCGAGTACAACAACGTGATCCCCGAAGCGAAAGGCAAGGCCGAGCAGGTAATCGCGGATGCGGGAGCCTTTGCGGTATCCCTCGTCAACCGGGCGAAGGGAGATGCCGCGAACTTCAACGCGAGGCTCGTCGAGTACCGCCGGGCTTCGGACGTCACTCGCCGACGCCTCTACGTGGAAGCAATGGAAGATATATTTTCAAGTCTCGACAAGGTCGTCATCGTGGATGCCAAGCTAAGAGGTGTCTTGCCGCTTTATCCACCGCCGCAAGCCACCACGGTCATTCCCGTTCCAGGGCCGGCCGGCGAAGGAAAGGGGCCCGAAGGTGAATAAATATCGTTTTCCCATCATGGTCGGAGCGTCGGTGGCCGCCGTGATCTTTCTTTTTGGCTCGGCCTATACCCTGCCCGAGGGAAGACAGGCTCTCATCACCCAATTTGGAAAGGTGATGGGAAGGCCGGTGACCGGCGCCGGACTCCATTGGAAAGTCCCGCTCATCCAGGAAGTACGCTACTTTGATAAACGCATTCTCGAGTGGGACGGCGACGCGAATCAGATCCCCACGAAGGACAAGAAGTTCATCTGGGTGGATACGACCGCGAGATGGCGGATCAACGATGCGATGAAATTCGCCGAGACGGTGCGCACGGAGAGCGCCGCGCAGACCAGGCTGGATAGCATTCTGGACGGCGCGACCCGGGACGTGATCTCCAACCACAACCTGGTTGAAGCGGTAAGAAACACAAACACGCTCCTGGATCAGCTAACGAAACGTAAACATGAGGCCCAAAAGCTCGATGGCGCGCCGACCGAAACGGCCGATGCAGAGCTGGAGGAAGAGATCACGGGTGAGCTGGAGGTGATCTCGGTGGGCCGAGAGCGTCTGAGCGCGATGATTCACGCGCGGGCGAAGGAAAAGCTGGGCGATCTCGGGATCGAGCTCATCGACGTTCAGCTGCGTCGCATCGCGTACGAGAAGAGCGTCGAGGAAAAGGTGTACGAGCGCATGATTTCCGAGCGAAAACGCATCGCCGAGAAAATCAGATCGATGGGTAAGGGCGAGCAGGCGAAGATCCAGGGGAAACTCAACCGCGATCTAAAAGAGATCGAGTCCACCGCGTATCGCAAGAGCCAGGAGATTAAGGGCCGTGCCGAAGCGGAAGCCATCTCCATTTACGCACGATCCGTAGGGCAGGACTCCGGCTTCTTCGAGTTCACGCGCACTCTGGACGCCTACAAGAAGACCCTCAAGGGAAAGGTTACCTTCCTGATGTCGACGGATTCCGACTTCCTGCGACTGATGCACAAGAGATGAACCGATGGCTCGTCTTGGCCTCATAGCCTGGCTTTGTCTGGGTGCCTTTGGTCTCGGCCTCTTGTGCCTGGAGGCCGCCCGTCGCAAGCGCCCCATTCAGCCCAGGTGGGTGCTCCTGGCGCTGGCCTTGGGGCCCGTTTTTCTCTTCTTTGTGGTCCCGTTGTGGCTGGGGCGATGGGGCAAGAACTCTCACCAAATCGAGAAAGATCCCGGCCCTCACCGCTTCAGGTGATAGCGCACGCTCGTGACGACCTTGCCGCGCTCGAACATCAGCGCGGCCCGGATGAGAAACGCCGTCTGGTTGTGGTAGATGCCTTCCCACCAGCGGGCGGTGACGAACTCGGGGATAACGACCGTGAGAATGTCGTCGTGGGCCTCCTGGTCCACGCTCGTGATGTAGTCGAGAATCGGCTGCACGATCGAGCGGTAGGGCGACGGCAATACGACGAGTGGAATTCCGGTTTTCAGGCGCTCCCAACCGTGCCGCAACCGATCCGAGGCCGCAGGATCCAGCTCCACACTTACCACGCGGACGTCGTCGGAGATCGATCGGGCGTACTGGATCGCGTCCAGCACCCCGCGGTGCAGGCCCGAGATCGGTACGACGACCACGTGCTTCACCTTGTGGTTCAGGTCCACGTCGTCGGAGAGAGCGAGCTGCCCCGCCACCTTCCGGTAATGCTCGCGCGTGGCACGAAACCAGATCACCAGTATTGGGATCAGCACGATGACGACCCATGCGCCATGCAGGAATTTCGAGCTCGCGATCACCACCAACACGACTAAGGTCGTCACCGCACCACAGGCGTTCATCACCAGGGAAAGGCGCCAGCGCTTCTCTCTCTCCCTGAGGTGGTGGCGCACCATTCCCGACTGCGACAGGGTGAAGGAAAGGAACACTCCCACAGCGTACAGCGGGATCAGTTGATGGGTGGCGCCGCCAAACATCCACAGCAGGCACGCCGCCAGAAAACCCAGAACGAAGATCCCCTTCGAAAAGACTAGACGGTCGCCCAGCCCCGCAAGCTGGCGCGGCAGGAAACGATCCTGGGCGAGGAAGCTGCAAACGCGCGGAAAGTCCGCAAAGCTCGTGTTCGCCGCCAGGAAGAGGATCATCGCCGTGGCCAGCTGGATCAGATAGTAGAGAAAACCGCCTCCGAATACTTCCCGGGCGAGCTGAGAGATCACCGTCTCGTGCTCCATGGGCACGATCAGAAACGCATGCGCCAGGCTGTTGATCCCGATAAAGAGAACCGCCAGGATAAGAACCATCATGCCCAGGGTAACCTGGGCGTTTCTCGCCTGAGGCTGCCTGAAGACCGCGACACCGTCGGAGATCGCCTCGATCCCCGTAAGCGCCGCGCACCCCGAGGCGAATGCCCGCAGGAGAATGAAGACGGAAATCGTGGGATACACTTCGTGAAGAATCGGGGCCTTTGCCTGCCTCAGGCCGAAGATCAGCTCGTAGGCCCCCGCCATGCACAGGAGCAGGATCACGCCGATGAAGAGGTACGTCGGAATGGAGAAGATCGTGCCCGAATCCCTGACACCGCGCAGGTTGATGATGGTCACCACGGCGATGAGCACACAACCCAGCACCACACGGTATGGATAGAACCATGGGACCGCGGACGTGATGGCCTCGACGCTCGCGGCGACCGACACGGCCACCGTGAGAACGTAATCGATGAGCAGCGCTGCCCCGGTCACCAGGGCCGGATAGGTGCCTAGGTTCTCCCGAGCGACCACGTAGGCTCCGCCCCCGCTGGGATAAGCGCGGATCGTCTGCCAGTACGAGACGCCCACGACCACCAGCAGCGTGGCGATCCCCAGCCCCACCGGAAGAGACCAGCTCATCGCGGCGACGGAGACTAGCGACAGGGGGATCAGAATCTCCTGCGTGGCGTATGCAACCGATGAAAGGGCATCCGACGAGAATACCGCGAGCGCCTTCCACTTAGGCAGGCGCTCGTGCACCATCTGCGAGGTGGTCAGCGGCGCGCCAAAAAGCAACCGTTTGAGATCTCTGAGGCCCATCGGTTTGGGTTACTCTCCCAGGTCAGGCGACCTGGTTGAGCGCCTTAGGTAGAGTGAGTTCGAAGATCTTTTTCTCCACGAAGAGTTCGACCAATACGGGATCGATCTTACCCATGGCCACTTCCTCCTTGAGGATTGCGAGCGCCTTCTCGGTGGGTACCGCTTCTTTGTACCATCGATCCGCCGCCGTCAAGGCATCGTAGATGTCGGCAATGGTCATGATTTTCGACTGCAGCGATATTTCGTGAGACGTCAACCCGCGCGGATAACCTGTGCCGTCGAGCTTCTCGTGGTGCGCATAGGCAATCTCCGCGAGGTGCCGGAAGTCCTTCGTCCAGGGGATCATCTTGAGAAACTGGTAGGTATGCCTCACATGCGACTCTATCTCCAGCCTTTCGCTCGCCGTGAGCGACCCCTGGGTCACCGAAAGCGCCTGATACTCCTCCTCCGACAACAGCCCCGCCCGGGTGTTGTCGGGCAGAATCAGAACCTCGGACCGGATCTTCTCTAAAAACTGCCGTGACTCTCGCCTGAGCACCGTGGGCTCGTTCGCGGCGATCACCAGCTCCCAGTAGGCCTCCAGCTGCCGCAACCTCTCGGAGAGCTCCTTGTCGAGCGCGTCCTCCGTCGTGGTCGGCCTCAGCTTCTGCTCGAGAAAACGGATTCGGGCGGACGCCTTCGCCGTCTTGATCCGCTCGCGGATCGCCTCGAGCTGATACGGGTAAAGCTTCTTCGCCTTGACGAGAACCTCCTCACGCACACCGATCTTGCCGAAGTCGTGCAGCAGCGCGGCATACTCGAGCTCTCGGATCTCCTCCTCGCGAAAGCGCACGGACCGGTAGATCCCCGTCTGGACCTCGGTGGTGGCGCGCGCCAACGCGACACTCATCTTAGCCACGCGCTCGGAGTGGCCGCCGGTGCTGGGGTCCCTGGATTCGATCGCCGCGATGGCCGCCTTCACGAAACCGTCGAACAGTCTCTGGATATCGGTGTAGAGATCCGCGTTCTCCAAGCTGATTGCCGCCTGGGTGCAGAACGACGACAGCAGGCTCTCGTCCTCGGAGCTGAAGGCGACCACGCGATCGGCGTTGAGCTCGTCCATCTTGTTCGCGAGCTGCAGAATCGCGACGACCTCGTTGCGGCTGCTCTTCAGGGGAATGGTGAGGAACGAAACGGGGGTCCCCGCCGAGGCGTGATCGACGCTTTTCTGAAACTGGGGCAATGACATCGGCCGGAGGTTTTCCACCTCGGGCACGTTGAGCATCTTGCCCGTCAGGGCGACATAGCCGCACACGCTGTTCTCGACCACCTTGGTGTTGGAGTGGTGGAAGGTCACTTCCTGGGACCGATCATTGGTCACCTGGAGCCGGAAAATCATCTCGCCATCCTTCTCGCGCACCATGTAGAGCGTGCCGCCCTTGGCACCGGTCAACTCGATGGCCTTCACGAGAATCGTCGCGATGAGGCGCTGGGGATCGCGCTCGGCCGAGAGCGCGATCAGAACCTCGTTCAGCCGCTCCAAAGCATGGTGGCCGATCCGCTGGGCGCCGTCGGTCGGCTCGTGCCGGATGGAAGACCGCAGCGATCGCAGCACCGCCAGCTCGAGCCCCCGCCGATCCTCGTTTTCGCGCACGACATCGTAAAGCTCCCCGTGGTGGCCGTGCGCCTGAAGGAAGCTCTCGGGTTCCTTCGCCACCGCGACCACGCACACCCTTCCCAGCACGCCGGGCTGGCAATGAGCACGCAGGAGCTGGATCAGGCCGGCGAACTCGCGCTCGGCCACGAACAACACCATCCGCTGGTTCACACCGCCGGCATGTTGGACGCGCTCGAGAAGCTGGGCATCGTCGGAGAGGCGGGCCACGTTCCATTCCGGGGGGGTCTGGAGCTGGGCTACGCCGGGCGAGTCCTTGAGCAGAAAGAGGGTAAGACGCGCGTGTGTGTCCAGATTGATAGGCATGGGAGCGGCTCTCACCTCTCTTCGGATCTCCAGGACAAGCGCCTGAGACCCAACCACACCCGTCCTGGAGGCGACTATAAGTAATTATAATCACATTGTTTTTACGATTCCCTGATTTACGCGCCCCATCCCATAATTACAGCACATTGTTCCCCTACGTTGATTGAAGAGCGGCTGAAACCAGCCCGAAATCACCTGGCAAGCCCCCACGAGCGACCCCCACAACCCAGACTGGACGGCCCGAAATCCCGGAGGTTTTCTCTTGAGTACGCTGAACATCGGAACGAGTGAGATGCGCTGCGGATTCTGCGGCAAGAGCCAACTCGAGGCCCGCAAGCTCGTGGAAGGCGTCTCGGCCTATATCTGCGATCGCTGCGCGCGGCTCTGCAATCAGGTGCTCGACGACGACGAGAAGCGCGAGCTGGCGACGATCCCCCGGACGGTCGAGATCCCCAAGCCCTCCGATCTCATGGCGATGCTGAACCAGCACGTAGTCGGCCAGGACCTCGCCAAGAAAATTCTTTCAGTGGCCGTGCACAACCACCTCAAGCGGATCTCCAGCGAGGATCGCGGCGACGCCGGCGCGGTAAAGCTCCAGAAGAGCAACGTGCTGCTCATCGGTCCCACGGGAAGCGGCAAGACCCTGCTGACCGAAACGCTGGCCGGCTTCCTGAAGGTTCCGTTCACGATCGCCGATGCGACCAAGCTCACCGAAGCCGGCTACGTCGGGGAGGACGTGGAGAGCGTGCTCACCGGACTGCTCCAGGCCGCCGATTTCGACGTCGCCCGCGCGGAGCGCGGAATCGTCTACATCGACGAGGTGGACAAGCTTTCGCGCAAGTCCGAAGGCCCGAGCCTGACCCGGGACATCTCGGGAGAGGGCGTGCAGCAGGCTCTGCTCAAGGTCCTGGAGGGCTCGATCGTGAGCGTTCCCATGAAGCGGGGCCGCAAAGGGGCTCAGCAGGAAACGGTTCAGGTCAACACTTCGAAGATCCTCTTCATCTGCGGCGGCGCCTTCGTGGGGCTGGAGCGGGTGATCGAGGCGCGCCGCAAGAAGGTGAGCATGGGAATCGGCGCTCCCCTCAAGGTGGTGGGCTCGGAGAACCTCCACGGCGCGCTCCACCAGGTGGAGAACGGTGACCTGCTCAGGTTCGGCATGATTCCGGAAATGCTCGGGAGGCTCCCCGTCATCGCGACGCTGGACCCGCTGCACGAGAACGATCTCGTCCAGATCCTCACCGAGCCGCGCAACTCGATCGTGAAGCAGTACCAGCGGCTCTTCGAGCTGGAGAACGTCAGGCTGCGATTCTCCGAGGAAGCTCTCAAAGCCATCGCACGCGAGGCACTCGCCTCCAATACCGGCGCCCGCGGACTGCGGTCCATCATCGAAACGCGAATGCTCGACGTCATGTACCAGATTCCCTCCAATCCCGACGTCGCCGAGTGCGTGATCGAAGAGGGCGTAATAACTCGCCGTGAAAGCCCCAAGCTGGTAATGCGCGCAACCTACAGCGAACCGCCCGCCGCCGTCGCCAGCCAGGGCAAGCGCTAGGGCGCGGTCACGATGCGCCGGTTACCCACCCTGCTGGCGACCGCACTCCTCCTCGTCTCCTCTTCCGCCCTGGCGCCTCCCACGGCACTGCTCGACGGCGCCCGCTTTCCCAGGCCCGCACTCTCGACCGGGGGCTTCGTGGACCCGACCGAGCACAACGTGGCCGATGCCGCCCCGATCCTGGCGCATGCTCCGGAGGGGCTCTACGTGGCCGTCGGCCTCGAACGCGCTTTTCTCGGAGCGGGCCTTACCCCAAAAGCAAACGGCCTCGTCGTGCTAGACTCCGATCCCACGGTCGTGGAAAACGCGGAGTACAATGCGGCTCTGCTCGCCCTCGCGCGCGATCGCGTCGATTACCTCAAGCTGCGGTTCGAAGCGACGCAGGGCGAGATCCTCCTGCGCCTGAGGCAGGCCGACATCCCCGAAAACTACCGGAAGATCCTGACGAGCGCCCCCCTGCGGGCCCAGTTCCTCGCATTTCAGGAGGAAGCGGGGCGGTTTCCAGGACGCGTCACGGGCTTCGATCTGCTCCGGCGGCCGCCCGGACCGCAGCTGGCATTCCGCGGCGCCAACTACCTCCACGACGATGCGCTCTTCTCCCGCCTGCAGGCAATGGCCCGCCGGGGCCGAATCCGTGCGCTCCACGTCGACATCGGAAATGCCGCCACGGTAACCGCGCTGAAGGAGGCGCTTGCCGGCGCCCAGGAACGGATCTCGGTGCTCGACATTTCCGACGTGTGGTTCGCGGCGGAGGGAGCCACCCGAACCTCGTTCCTGGCACGGCCGCGCACTAAGGCCCTGCTCGCGGAGCTAGCGGCCGTGGCGCCTAAAGACGGGATCGTGCTCATGACCTCCTGGTTCAAGGACAATATTGGGATGA
>Ga0247727_10018374_pt1 | contig 10998 bp, 6 predicted proteins | sample WisWelCaveWW1625_FD_202498 | JGI IMG/M metagenome (GOLD analysis project Ga0247727, IMG submission 202498) | Biofilm microbial communities from Wishing Well Cave, Virginia, United States - WW16-25 | ecosystem: Environmental > Aquatic > Deep subsurface > Groundwater > Cave microbial mat | place...
TTGAAATGAACCAGGCATTAAAAATTCTTGTCGTGTTCGCCGCCGCATTGTCGTTAAACTATGTTCAGAATAAAACAAACGACGGCGAAACTCAAATCGTGCCAGAAAAAAATATCCGTGCCCACCTTGAATTTCTTGCCGGCGACGCCTTGAAAGGCCGCGGCAGCGCGACGGAATATGAGCTCATCGCGGCGCAGTACATCGCTTCGCAATTGCGGCAATTCGGCATCGAACCCGCCGGCGACATCGAGGCCCACGGGCAAAAAACTTTTTTGCAAACGATCGCGTTGATGAAATCTGATTCCGCCGAAACGCCGAAATCCAATTTTAGTTCGAATAAGAAAGCGATAAAAAAGACGTGGAATGTTGTTGGCGAATTGCGCGGCAGCCATCCCAGGCTGGCTCAACAGGCCATTTCGCTTTCGGCGCATCTCGATCATCTCGGGGTGCGCCGCGCCGTCGCCGGTGACAGCATTTATAACGGCGCCGATGATGATGCTTCCGGCGTGGTGGCGGTGTTGGAATTGGCGCGAATTCTGGGCGCCGGGCCGAAGCCCAGACGCACGGTCTATTTTGTTTTATTTGGCAGCGAAGAAAGCGGCGGCCACGGGGCGGAGCATTTCATCGACAATCCGCCGGCGCCATTAAAAAATTTTATCGCGGATTTGCAGTTCGAAATGATCGGACGTCCCGATCCGAAAATTGCGGCAAATACGTTGTGGCTCACCGGCTTCGAGCGCTCCAATCTCGGGCCGGAGCTGGCGCAGCACGGCGCCCGGCTCGTCGCCGATCCGCATCCCGAAGAAAATTTCTTTCAGCGCTCGGATAACTATGCCCTCGCCAAACGCGGCATCGTCGCTCACACCGTCTCCAGTTATGGCCTGCATCGGGAATATCATCAGCCCAGTGATGATGTCGCTCATATCGATTTCACTCATATAACGCAAGCCATCAGTTCCATGCTCAAGCCGGTGCAGTGGCTGGTGAACTCCGACTTCACGCCGGCATGGGTTGAGGGCGGAAAACCGTAATCGAATTTATATCACTTCAGAAATTCCTTGAAAGAATTTTAGCGTAGAATCCAGTATGTCTCGCCGCATTAAATTTTTGCTGCTTTCTCTCTGCTGGCTTTTTCTCACGAGCTTTGCTCAAACCAGCAGCACGCAACCAGAGTCGGATTCAGCCCAAAAGAGTGTCAATACTACAATTGATACAGCCCGGCAAAAAACCGTTGCGCCTAAGATTGAGGCTCCGAGTCAGTTCAATCTATGGCAATGGCTCAAAGACAATCAGGCTTTCGAAGGTTTGATCGGCGCGCTTGTCGGCGCATTGATCACCTGGCTGATTGTTCGTCGAACCGAAAAAAAAGCGCCGAAGCTCACCGAAGAAACCACACGGGCAGCGATCAAAGCCACGCAGGAAATCGAGCACGACATTCAGATTCAGGCTGCCGATGAAATCGAGCGCCGCTATTTGTATGGCGTGAAAGCGGAGCACGACACCATCAATCTGTATGGCTTTCAATCGACCGCGAATTTGAAAGTGCGCACGTTGGAAGTTTTTGTCTCGCTGCGGTTGACGGAAGATTGGCATGGTGAGAGATCGCGTGATCTGTTGGAAAGAGAAGAGAGCCGCCAGCTCACGCCCGAACAAGCGTTGCAGCGCGCCTTTCGCCGCCAACGGCTTTTGCTCATTATTGGCGACCCCGGCTCCGGCAAAACCACGCTGCTGAAATATTATGCGATGTGCTGCCTCGACGCGACCGGCCGGCAAAAGCTCGATTTGCAAAAGCCGCTGCTGCCGATTTTTGTGCCATTGCGCAAAGTCGATCCCACCAAACCGTTTTGCGAAGCGCTCAGCGAATGGGCCACGAAAAAGAATCGACCGGTCACCGCCAAACTTTTTGATGACTGGCTTGAAAAACGCGGCGCGCTGGTGATGCTCGACGGCCTCGACGAAATCAGCGAGGTGAGCCGGCGCAAGCAGGTGTGTGAATGGATCGACAACGCCTGCGATTATTACGGCCAGTCGCGTTTCATCGTCACCTCGCGCTACACCGGTTACCGCGTCAGCGAGGGCATCGAGCTGCACGCGGATCACTTGCGCGCGGATGTGCTCGACCTCGACTCCGGCCAGCAGGAAACGTTTTTAAAAAAGTGGTTCACCGCGGCGTACAAAGACGAGCTGGAGTTGTCGGATCTCAGCGGCGCGGAGCGCGAAAAAGAAATCGTCACGCAGGCGCAGGAGGTGGCGTCCGGCGTTTTGCGCTATCTCAGCCGCGAAGAAAACGCCGGGCTGCGGCAGATGGCGGGTACGCCCGTGCTCCTGCAAATTATGGCGATTCTCTGGAAGGAATATCACAACCTGCCGCCGGGCCGGGCCGCGCTCTATGAAAAATGCACCGACTATTTGCTCGATCATCGCGACCGCGAGAAAGACATCATCCCGCTGCTGCCGGCGGACGACGCCAAGATCGTGTTGCGGCCGGTTTGTTTGTGGATGCAGGAAATCCACCGCAGCGACGAAGTGACGGCCAAAGAATTGGCGGAACAAATTGCCGGCCGGTTGGAAGAAGTGAAGCCGGGGCTGGCGGCGCACGCTTTCGTGGAAAACCTGTGCGACCGCGCCGGCGTTCTGCAAACTTTTGGCGATGACGGCTACATTTTTCGCCACAAATCGTTTCGTGAATTTCTCGCAGCGACGCAGCTTGCCGAGGAAGTGCAGCGCCGGCCGGTGCGCGCGCAGATTTTGGTGGAAAATTTCACCGAAGGTTGGTGGCGCGAAACGTTGCTGTTTGCCCTCAGCCTGCCCAAGCCGGTGATCTTTGGCGATTTCTTCACCGCCTTTTTTCCGGACAAGCACAACGCGACCGGTTTTCCAACTTTATTGGAGCAGGTGATTCGGGAGGCGCGGCACAAACCGATCACGACTTTTGAGAAATTCGTGCTCGATAGCAGCCATGATTGGCAGAAGCGCCACAACGCTTTGCAATGCCTGCGCTTGATTGCCTCGGAACCGGCCAAAGCGCTGGTGAAAAAAGTGTGGGAGCAGGAGAAGCCTAACCCGATCAAACAGAAAGCCGAAGAAATTTTGATTGAATGGAAGCTGCTCCGGCCCAAGGTTGAAGCGGCGATGCCGGCCGGCATGCCCAAAAGTTTTCGGAAACCTTTTGAGTCGGAGGCCGAATACATTCTCATTCCCGGCGGCAAGTACAAATACTCCGTGACCCAAAAAGAAGTTGCAGTTCCATCGCTCCATTTTGCCAAATATCCGGTGACCAACAAGCTCTATCGCCGGTTTATAGATTATCTCGCACACAGCAAAAATATGAAAGAAGTTTTGGTATTGCTGCCGCCGGAAACATTTGCGCCAAGCTTGCTTAATGCCGTGAAATCCAATAAAGATTTTGTTTCGTATTTAGAACGTGACGTCAAACAATGGGCCGAGAAATTGCGTTCAAGACTTGACGAGGACAAACGCTTCAACGGCGACGATCAACCGGTGGTGGGCGTGACGTGGTTTGCCGCGCAAGCATATTGCCATTGGCTAACGGAGATGCAGAGAGCGGAGGGCAAAGCGCAAAGCGAAAAGTTGATCTACAGATTGCCGAATGAAGAAGAATGGGAATGGGCGGCGAGCGGAGGAACACGCGAATATCCGTGGGGCAACGAGCCGCCGGACGACGCGCGCGCGAATTACGCTGGAAAAGTCGGACAAACCACGCCGGTGAGTGCTTATCCGGCCGGTGCTACACCCGAAGGTTTGATGGACATGGCTGGCAATGTGTGGAAGTGGATGGAGAATTGGTATGACAAAAATCAAGATGCGCGCGCTCTGCGTGGCGGCTCGTGGTATAATCATACCGCTTATCTGCGGTGCGCGTCTCGCGACAACGACTATCCCGACAATAGGGACTACAATGTCGGTTTTCGCGTGGTGTGTCGCCAGTCATAAAGTTTTTGAAACTCTGATACTCTGTCCCTCTGAAACTCTGAAAATCTGTGTTTTTTGCGAAACCCGCGAAGCGGGTCGAAAATTTTTTAAAAAAGTGCATCAAAGAACTTGACCGCTGGTCAGGCGGAGAAGAGCCCGAATAGATGCGCGCGCTCTGCGTGGCGGCTCGTGGAATAATCATACCGATAATCTGCGGTGCGCGTCTCGCAACAACGACAATCCCGACAATAGGAACAACAATGTCGGTTTTCGCGTGGTGTGTCGCCAATCATGCCCAATTAAAATGTTCGGCAGCGGTCCGAACCTGATGCCGGTATTTCACGGAATGCCGGACTGGCGTTCGGGCATGACATGCGGCTCCTCTTCCGGCAGCGATCTCTGCCTCGCGCGGAGTAAGCTCAAACACACAAACCGGCAGGCTGCTTTAGTAGGATGGTTCGAACGAGCAGCCTGTGTCATTTTATCTTCTTCCATTTGACTTTCTCGCCAATTTTTGCTAACATACCAGCGCGACGAAAAAGCCGTCCCCAATCTTCAAACGTGTTAAGCGAAGAATTAAAAGCATGAGCGAAGTCGAACTTGGTCACAAAGCGTGTGCAAGTTTAGAAAATTTTCCTGACCAAGTTCGACTTCACTTGATCAATTATGCAAAAAGTCGACATCTGCATCATCGGCGCCGGGCCTTCCGGCATTGCCACCGCTGCAACGCTGATCAAATTAAATCCAAACTTGCGCGATCATCTGGTGATTTTGGAGAAAGCCGAACATCCGCGCCACAAGCTTTGCGGCGGCGGGCTCACGCCGTGGGCCGATGCGTTGCTGCGCGAGCTTGATCTCGAAGCGCATGTACCAACGTTGTCGGTCGACAAGGTTCAGCTTTATTTGAGCGATCAACCGCTTGAGTTCGACAAGCCGGGCATGATGCGCACGATTCGCCGCAACGAATTTGACGCGGCGCTGGCAAAAAGTTTGCGCGAAAAAGGCGTGCGCCTGTTGGAAAAAACGCCGGTGCAGAATTTGATCGAAGAACGCGATGGCATTCGTGTTGAAACCACCGGCAAAACATTTTTGGCTAAAATCATTGTCGGCGCGGATGGCGCGAAAAGTTTGGTGCGCCGCACGTTTTTCCAGGAGACTTCATCGCGCGTTTCACGGTTGATTGAAATTTTAGTGCCGGCTACGAATGGCCTGTCAAATGAATTTCAGCAGCGCCGCGCGGTTATTGATTTTCGTCCGATTCAACGCGGGCTGCAAGGCTACATCTGGGATTTTCCCTGCTGGTGCAATGGCGCGCCGCATTTGAATATCGGCGTCTTCGATAGCCGCATCGTTGCGGATGAGCCCCGCGCGAATTTGCCGGAGATGTTGCAGCGCCATCTCGATGAGCGCGGTTGGAACATTTCAGTTGATTTGATGGGCCATCCCGAACGTTGGTTTCATCCGCAGGATGTTTACAGCCGGCCGCGTGTGCTGCTCGTGGGCGATGCCGCTGGCGTTGAACCGTGGCTCGGCGAGGGAATTTCAATGTCGCTGGCGTATGGGCCGGTAGCCGCCGCAACGATTGTTTCGGCATTGGAGCGGAATGATTTTTCGTTTGCCGATTATCGCCAAAACATTCTGGCGGCGAAGCTCGGCAAAATTTTGCGGCGCAATCGCCTTGTTGCGCGACTGTTTTATGCGCCAAAGATATTTGCGCTGCTTCCGCTTTTCGGGCGAGTCCTGCAAATCTATCTCGATCATCGGATTAGAAGAGGAATGTCTCACGATCCGCGCTCGCAATCACCAGATTCTTTGCACTGAGTAGGAATCAAACCAACGATCTTTGCTGATGACGGGAATTCCCTCGGCCAAGGCTTGCGCAATGATCATTCGATCAAAAGGATCTTTGTGATGGAAAGGCAAATTCTCCAAGGGCAGGATATGTTTTGTCTGGATAAACAAAATCTCAATGTTGTTTCACGGCATGTATTCCTTGAAGTCATTCAATGGCTCGTCAAAATCGTCAGCTATTTTAATTTTGCCCTTGGCGGTGCCCAGGCGGCGCTTGGGCTTGAAGCCGTTGATTGGCACTAATTTGGCAATGGGTTTATTATCATACAAGATGACAATTTCTTCACCGCCAAACACGCGGCTGATCAAATTTGAGAAATTAGTTTGTGCCTCGTGAATATTGACTTGAAGCATATTTGTACCTTTTCAGTTAGGAAATTCATTTAATAATATCGAACAAAAACTCGTAAAAACAAAGGATTTTTCAAATTGTCGGATTCACCAGCCGTATTAAATAGAAAGGAATCATTCATGCGACGCAAAACCTCATGGCTAATGCTTATCTTTATTTTATTTCTATTGGGCAGACTCGCGGCTCAAAGCACTTCGACCGTCACTTACATTCCCAAACATGAGGAGCTGGTTTATACCTTCGGCGGTCATCCTGCGAAGATGCATTTGAAGCCCGGTACGACACTCATCACGTGGACAGAAGATTGTTACGACGGTGCGGTGAAATCGCCGGGCGATATTCCGAGCAAAGTGATTCCGCCGGGGCATGATAATCCGCAGACCGGGCCGTTTTACATCGACGGCGCGGAGCCGGGTGATGCGCTGGCGGTGCACATCATTAAATTGGAACCGGGCCGCGAATATGCGATCAGCAGCAGCTTTCCCGGCTTCGGCGCCTTGACGGCGACAAATTACACGGCGCTGCTGCACGAGCCGCTGGAGGAGAGAATGTGGTTTTACAAAGTCGATAAAGCCAAAAACACGGTGCGCTATCAAGCGCACAAGAGCCCATTCGGCGTCGATCTGCCGATGCGGCCGTTTTTAGGTTGCATCGGCGTCGCGCCGGCAGGCGGAGAAGTGCGCACGACGATTGTGCCGGAGGCGTTTGGCGGCAACATGGACACGTGGCAGGCTTGCGCGGGCGCAACGGTTTATTTGCCGGTGAATGTGCCCGGCGCGTTGTTCTCGATTGGCGATGGCCATCTCGTCGAAGGCTCCGGTGAAATCATTGGAACGGCGGTGGAATCGGCGCTGAACGTGACGCTAAAAATCGAGCTGATCAAAAACGCGCGTTTGAGCTGGCCGCGGCTTGAAGACGACAATTACATCATGTCCGCCGGCAGCTATCGCCCGCTCGAAGATGCGGCGCGGATTGCGTACAACGACATCGTGCGCTGGATCGCGGCGAATTACAATATGGATTTGCAGGACGCGTATCAACTCGTCTCGCAAACGGCCGAAACGGATTTGTCGCAGATGGTCGATCCGAATTATACGGTGGTGGTGAAGGTGCCGAAGAAATATCTGCCGCCGGGCGAAGTGATGAGCGGCATGCATCGGAAGATGCGGGTGAAATAAGGTCCGAAGTCCGAGGTCAAATGTCCGAGGTCGAGTGCCGCGATTGGATGGCCTGAATGGAAATGCGGCATTAAAAATTTTAAGGATTATTAAAACACGAAATCACGGAGAAAAAACGAGTCACCACGGAGAGAAAAGAATTACAAAGCGGGCTCAATAATTTTTGCTCCGTGAATCTCCGTGCTCTCCGATTCTCCGTGTTGAAAAATCTTTTTGGAGCCAACGATGATCGTTGCTGCAATTCAAATGGAATCGCGCGAGGACATAGCGCAAAATTGGGAAACCGCGCAACGCCTGGCCAAAGAAGCGGCTAGTCGCGGCGCGAAGGTTGTCGCGTTTCCGGAGGTCTTTTTGTATGTCGGGCCGGATAAAACCGCCGCGTCCGATCTCGACGGCGAGTGGCTGCCCAAATTTACGGCGCTGGCGGCGGAGCTTGGAATTTATTTGCTCGCCGGCTCGGTGGGAGAGCGCGTTGCCAATTCTCAAAAAATTTATAACACCTCCGTGTTGTTGGATCCGAATGGCAAAGAATTGGCGCGCTATCGCAAAATTCATCTCTTCGATGCGGCGCTGCCGAACGGGCGTTCCTATCGCGAATCGGATTACGTCGCGCCCGGCTCCGAAATTATTACGGCAAAAACAGAGTTCGGCGAAGTCGGGCTTTCGGTTTGTTACGATCTGCGCTTTCCGGAGCTTTATCGCAAACTCACGCGTGGCGGCGCAACACGGCTGATTTTTATTCCCTCCAATTTTACATTGATGACCGGCAAAGATCATTGGCTGCCGCTGCTGCGGGCGCGCGCGATTGAGAATCAAGTCTATCTCATCGCGCCGAATCAGCACGGCGAAAAATACGGCGGCCGCGCCAGTTACGGCAAAAGCGCGATCATCGATCCGTGGGGCAGCGTGCTGGCGATGGCGCCGGATCGCGAGGCGGTGATCACGGCCGAGATCGATTTTGCCTATCAAGATCAAGTGCGGATGGCGCTGCCGTGTCTTAATCACGTGCGGTTAGAAACCTACGCCAAGATTTCAGACAAGCCTGCGGTCGTAGACTGAAACCTGAAGCTCTGCGGTTTAGAATTTAGAAAGAACCTCCTGTGTCACAACGGCGCGCTATGCAAATCAATGTTGTTATTCCAGCAACGTTTTGCACAACCTTGCATTCGCTTCAGATAATCGACGCGGTAATTTATCGACTTATACAGCAGTAAAGATTTCGGTAGTGATTGGTATTTTCTTTGCCCTAAATTTGTTATTGCATTTCAAGTCGCTTTTGATTATATTGGCGTACTTGCTTTTCGATGTGAAGCGTTTTGGATTCTGTAAAACTGAACGTTTTAACAAGGATCTGTTCCCCTCCTCCGACAAGGATTTTAGGTCACGTTTCTCGCTATATATTCTACCGTAAGGCTGTAGGCTGTTAGTTGATTTGATGGCAAACCTCGACGCTCATTTAAAGATTTTCAAAGAAATTTGGGGAATGATTTAAGGGTGTAACGAGGGTTGAGTATTTAACATGGCAACTTGCAGCAAATCACTACTATCATCTTATCATTCGGCTTCAATTTTTTATTCATGACCGGGTTCGTGCTTGCAAGGAGGCGTCATTGACCTGGTTTAAACTTCGACGTGATCCAATCATCGGCATTCGTCCAGGATGCGAACGCTGCTAACTGCCGATGGTAAAATCACACTTCGCGGGAGGAGTTATGATCAGAAGAGTTACTGTCGGGTTGAGCTTTCTGCTGCTCGGCCTGCTGGTTTCCGGATTGGCATTTGCCCAAAATGGAACCATCGCCGGCAAAGTCACCGACGCTAAAAGCGGCGACGGCCTGCCGGGCGCTAACGTATTGGTGCAGGGCCTCGCATATGGCGCGGCCACCAATCCGGACGGCGAGTTTTCGATTACCGGAGTGCCGGCTGGCACGCACTCCGTGATCGCGCGCTTCATCGGCTACAAGAGCGTGATCAAACAAATCAATGTGAGCGGGGGCAACGTTGCCGAGTTGAACTTCGGCCTGGCGGAAACGGCGCTTCAACTCGATGAAGTCGTTGTTACCGGCACGGGCGTCGCTTCCGAGAAAAAGAAGCTCGGCAATACCGTCGCCACGATCAACACCTCGTTGATCCAGGAAGCGCCGGTGACCAATCTCTCGGAAATTCTGCAAGGCCGCGAGGCCGGGGTCAATTCTTTGCCTTCAGGCGGTTTAGTGGGTGAAGGGTCTCGTATTCGCATTCGCGGCACGGCCAGTTTGTCCCAAAGCGCCGAACCGGTTATTTATGTTGATGGCGTTCGTGTTGACAATGCCGGCGGCTTTGCCGGTGTTGGCGCCGGCGGCGGCGGCGTTCCCTCGCGTTTGGATGACATCAACCCCAATGCCATCGAGCGCGTCGAAATTCTCAAAGGCGCGGCAGCGGCCACACTTTACGGCACGCAAGCCAGCAACGGCATCATTCAAATTTTTACCAAACAAGGCACTTTTAGCAAGCCTAAGTTTACTCTTGAAATCGAGCAAGCGACGATCAATTATCCGGATGCTTACAAGCCCAATGTCGGGTTCGCTCGCACCGACGCCCAGCTCGCCAACATGCGGGCCGTCTTCAACAATCCGAACATTCAGCTTTTCCAACCGGTCAGCAAAACCTTCGTGAAAGACCTGTTCACGACCGGCTATGGGCAAACGTACTCGCTCGGGGTTGCCGGCGGCGGCTCTGGCGTCACCTATTTTGCCAATGGGCGTTATCAAAACACCAATGGCCCTTATGGTCCGACCGCAGAAGACTTTTTAGGCCAAGAGCCCGGGCCCGGAGAGGACAAGCTGGAAAGAGTGCAATTCTCGGCGACGCTTGGCATCACCCCATCGAATAAGCTCAATATCCGCATGTCTTCCGGGTACAGCCGCATTCGCCAAGAGACCATCGACAACAACAACAATATTTACGGCGTCATCTCGTTGGCGATGTTCGGCAAACCTGAACGAGTGATTCCGTTGGACGCTTCCAATCGCGCCAATCCGCAAGGCACGGTCGCTTTCGCAACGGTGCGCGAAGCCTCCCAGCAAGAAACCAAAGATAACACCGACCATGCCACTGTCAGTGTCGCGACCAACTATAAACTGGGCAGCGAAATTAATTTTGACGGCACGATCGGCATCGATTACGTCAGCCAACGCAGCACCAGCCTGGTTCCATTCAATTGGAACAAAGATAATAAAGTCACGCTTCTCACCGAAGGCTCGATCCTCATCGGCAAACGCGAGCATACGGAATGGACCATCGACTTGAAGGGATCGTGGAATCGTAATTTTACCTCGACACTCAACTCGTCTTTTGTGGTTGGCATGCAGGGCTTTATCACCAACGATGCGTATAGCCGCGGCCGCAACGACAGCTTTCCAGGGCGCGGTATTGAAGCGCTCCAGGGCGGCATCGCACCCCAGGTCGAATCGTTCGTTTCTGAAATCGTTCAGGCCGGATATTTTTTCCAGGAACAACTGGGTTATCGCGACTATTTGTTCCTGACCGGCGGCATTCGCTTTGACGCGAACAGCGCGTTCGGGTCTAATTTTAGCACGCAGTCTTATCCTAAGCTCAGCTTGTCTTTTGTGCCCTCGACAGCAGTCGATTTGAGCAGCACGCCGGTATCGACTTTGCGGCTGCGCGCGGCGATCGGACAGTCCG
>Ga0247727_10018375_pt1 | contig 10998 bp, 11 predicted proteins | sample WisWelCaveWW1625_FD_202498 | JGI IMG/M metagenome (GOLD analysis project Ga0247727, IMG submission 202498) | Biofilm microbial communities from Wishing Well Cave, Virginia, United States - WW16-25 | ecosystem: Environmental > Aquatic > Deep subsurface > Groundwater > Cave microbial mat | place...
AGAATTTTTTCTGCAGTTTGCGGCAAAAAGGGCTGAAGCAGGGTTGCGATTTCAACAATTTCTCCAATTGCTATCGCGAGGACCTCACCAAGTGCGTCACCCGTAAGCTTCCAGGGCTGTTTGTCGCTGACGAGTTGATCCGTTGTTTTTACCTTCTCCCAGATAATTGTCAGGGCATCTGAAAAACGAAATTCATCCATAGCGTTTCGGAAATCAGCAGGTGCTACGTCAGTAAATGTTTTGGATGGCGCGTTTAGTTGAATTGGAGCCGCAAGTTTGGCAACGCGGGCTACAAGATTGCCGAGTCCATTGGCAAGATCAGCGTTGTAGATTTCTTTGAATCTACGTTCAGAGTAATCACCATCACCGTATGAGGGTATTTCACGTAAAAGATAATAACGGACAGCATCGACACCGAATGTTTTGATAACTTCCATCGGATCGACCACGTTTCCTAGGGTTTTACTCATTTTTTGCCCGTCGACCGTGAGATATCCGTGGACGAATAGTTCTTTTGGAAGTGGTAACCCTGCCGATTTGAGAATTGCCGGCCAATATACTGCATGAAATCGCAAGATGCCTTTACCAATGACCATGAGATCAGCTGGAGCCCACTGAGAAAATAATTCTTCATTCCAACCTGACCCAATACCGCTATAATAAATATTGAGTGCATCAAACCATACGTACATGATTTGATTTGGATCATTTGGGACTGGCACACCCCAACCTTTTGCGCGCTCTTTACTTCTTGAAATCGAAAAATCTATAAGCCCCTTTTTTATAAACGCGAGAGCCTCATTTTTTCGAATGTCCGGAATTATTTTTAACTCATCGTTTTCTATCAGTTCTTCGAAAAATTCCTGATATTGAGAAAGTTTGAAGAAGTAGTTTTCTTCGGATACTGTATCGAGTTTTTTCCCGGGATGCTCGAAACATTCTCCGTTTTCATTAAGTTCGTCTGTCGTGCAGAAGGACTCACAGCCCACACAATACAGTCCTTCGTATGATTTTTTATAAATATCTCCGTTTTTTGCGCAGAGCTCCCAGAGTTTTTGGGAGGAAGGATAATGATGTTTTTTGTCGGTCCCTCTTTGCCAGAAGTCAAAATGCACATTGAGCTTTTCTGCCACATCAAGAAACTCCTGGCTGTGCAGATCACAAAATTTCTGAGGATCCATGCCAGCTTTTTCAGCAGCCTGGACAATCTTGAGAGCATTTTCATCTGCACCACACAAATAGGCAACATTTTTACCCAGAAGTTTTTGATATCTGCGAATGGCGTCGGAATACACAAACTCCTGAGCATGTCCAATATGCGGAGCAGCGTTGACGTAGGGTATAGCGCTATGTATGTAATACTTGTCCATGGTCACAATTCTACCGTTTATTGAGATACACCTCAAGCGAAACGAGGCTTGCTACGAGTAGTAGTGGGTAAAAAAACTCGCGAAGACCCAGGAGTCGTAAAAGAAGAAATCCAACTATCCCAAAAGAAAATAATAACGAACGTCTTATGTTATTTGAAATAAATAGACCAAATGTCACAGTGGTAAAAAAAATAAGTATAAAAAAAACTAATGACATGGAGCCCTGAGGTGTATATGTGTTGGTAAACCAGGCAAGGGTACTTATGCCCGAGATTGCTAGTATCAACCACCAGGTATTTCGCTCTTTTTTCATTTTGTGTTATATCTAGTATCATACTTGATTACAAAGGAGGTGTGTATGAAAAAAATATTAATGGTAGCGGTCGCACTCATGCTTTCGGCAAAAGTGTCCGCACATGTAACGGTACAGCCAAGAGAAACAGTTGCAGGATATACCGTTTCTTCGTTACGAGTGCCCAATGAAAAAGACTTGGCTACAACACAGGTGCGAGTAGTAGTGCCAGATGCAGTGGATGTTTATGGCATTATGCCGGTTGCTGGCTGGAAATATACCATGAAACATGAAGAAGCCGAGCAGGCAGAAGCAGATCATGATGGTGATGATCATGCAGGGCAGGGGCGGATTACAGAAATAACCTGGTCAGGTGGAAAAATTGGAGCGGGGGAATTCATGGAATTTCCACTTTCCGTCCAATATTCAGCCGATTCTGATAAGGTAACCTGGAAAGCATATCAAACATATGCTGACGGGGAGGTTGTCCCATGGGACGGAACGGACGAGAAGCATCCAGCTCCAACAGTAGTGGTGCTCAAAACTGCAAGCACAGTTACGGCTCCAAAAGCATCAAAAGATGCATGGATGAGCGTTGCCGCGCTTCTCTTGTCTGTGACCGCATTGGCAATGAGTTTGAAGAAAAAAGCATGAAAAGGATTGTTTTTTGTTTGATTATTGTTTTGGTAGCGTCCCGCCTCATCGGCGGGGCGCCCGCTGAGGCACATGGATCAGGTCCACCGTATGTAAAAATTAATAATGATTATGCGTTAACGAGTCCCATTCTTAATCTCGCTGCCCCCACTGCGTTTGAAGTCGGGATGGACGTCGCCTCTGTGAGCGGATATCTTGTGGGGCAAACTATAGTGTTTGAAATTGACGAACAGTTTTTTCCTAATCCATATGCACAGGCGCAAAACCCGTTTGGATTGCCGGTTGTCAATGCTCCTGGTGTTCCGGAGCCTATCTTTCGTTGGGATTTCAAAGATGGTTCGGGTTCAATTGAGGGCAAGAACGTATCCTATGCATTTATCAAGCCTGGCACATATATAGTAGAACTAGCGGCAAAATTCATTGGCAAAACAAATGATTTTGCAGTCGTAGATACGATACAAATGGACGTATTCCCTGCGGGGGAATATGTGATCCCAAAGCCCAAAATTACTGTAGATGGAAAAAGAATAGAGGATCCACAGCGGGATACTGCGCCAATAAAACCTGTAAAACCAGTTGCGTTCGATGCGATAGTGGAAGGAGAAATTGCAAGTTTTCATTGGGATTTTGGTGACGGCGAAGGAACGGAAGGTAAAACCACTACACACAGATATAAACGCGACGAATATTTTCCCGTGGTTGTGTTACGTGTTACGGATGCATACGGCATCAAAGTAGACACATACGCACTTCTTGATATGCCGTTTGAGAAGCCAAACTTTTTTCTGAGAATTTGGTACGCAATTACTGACTTCTTAAGCGGTCTATGAAATTCTTCTTCCGGTATGGCCGACGAATTATTTATTCGCTGACACTTTTGTGGGCATTTTTTTTGTATTACCAGGCAGCCACTCAATTTCCCAGTAGTGCTTCGGCTCTCTCGACTCTCATGCGCCAATACTCCCTTACCGCGCTCTTTTTGTTGTATCCTGTGCTTACCCCCGGGTTATTTCTTGCCTACATTCCTCGATTTAAGCTTAACAGCCTCCTTGTGCACCTTCGACGATCTTTGGGAGTGAGTGTGTTCTTTTTCGCGCTTTTGCATGCGACGATAGCATTTTTTAACAACTTGTCTGGAAGTCTCGCATCAGTGTTATTTTTATCAACACGAAATCAATGGGCATTGGTGTTTAGCACCATTGCCTTTTGTATATTTTCTGCGATGGCGATCACATCATTTGACTGGATGGTAAAAAGACTCGGCAAGCGATGGAAAATGCTTCATAGATTGATATATGCGGCTGCAATACTCGTTGTGTTTCATGCTTTTTTTATTGGGTCGCATTTCACTGTACCGACAAACCCAATTCCGACAATAGTAAATATCGTGGCGTTACTTTTTATTTTTTTGGAAGTTGCGGCAACATGGAAACGACTTAAAAAGAAAACAATACTGTCGTCAGTATTATTACTTGCTGTTTTGATAGGGGCATGCGCAGCAAGCTACATAGGCTTTACGACGCGGTATGATCCACATGCTGCACATAGAAAAGGCTACAGTGAAAATTATGTGCTGAACGTTACAAGAAATGATTCCGATCTGACATTTCAGATAACAGACAAACGCACGGGAAAACTTTTGACTCGATATCAGCCTTTCATGGAAAAACTCATGCACGTGGTCGTGCTGAGACGAGATCTACTTTCGTATGATCACATCCATCCGGAATATGATGGGAAAGATACGTTTACTATATCCCACACATTTCCAACCGACGCAACGTATTATTTATTTGTAGAGTACTCTCCGCCTGATTTTTATGAAAATTTATCGGTTGCAAAATTAACAGTCGGTTCCTTGGATAACGATACGGCTGCGTCTTTGTCATTGGACGATTTTACGGAAACGTTTGCTGACGACTATCGCGTGACGCTCAAGACTCCGGAAGTCATAAAGGTTAATGATACCGTGGATTTTTCTTTTACTCTTGAAGATATCAATGGTGCCCCTATTACCAATCTAGAAACTTATCTCGGATCCTTTGGACATATGTCAGCGGTAAGCGAAGATCTGCAAACATATACCCATGTCCACCCGATCACGATTCCGCTTGCATCAACTGATTTTGGTGGACCAACCGTTCAGTTTAGTACGTTTTTTCCAAAACCCGGAAAATATAAATTGTTCACGCAGTTTAAACATAAAGGCAAGGTATTCGTGACAGATTTTGTAGTGGGGGTGAAATGAAAAAAATTATCGTTATTTTATTTTTTAGTTTTTTGTGCGTTACTCCAGTTTTTGCACACACGCTAAAGATTGATGGAAATATCGGTGTAAATTTGCATGTGGATCCCGATGACACGCCTATCGCAGGACGGGAATCAAAATTTTTTGTGGATATACAGGATAAGAGCGGTAGATTCAATCCCAATAATCCATCAAATTGCGACTGTAAGTTGATTATCTCTCAAAAAGATACGGTACTCAAAACGCTTCTTGTAACGGTGGGCGGATCGTATGCACAACTCCGATTTACTTTTCCAACGGCTGGAACGTATACCGTTGTAGTTGAAGGAAAACCACTGGGGCAGGGTGTTGCGTTTCAGACATTCCGTACGAAATTCGAATATTTTGTAAAATCTGGCTCGTCTGAAGAATCGTCTGTTCAGACTGACCAAAATGCTCTTCGTGGGTATGCACCATATGTTGCGCTCGTGATCGGGTTAGTTATAATTACCATGTTTCTCTTATGAATATAAGTTTTGTAATCATCATCGTCATGTTGGGTGTAATCATTTGGATTCTTGTACAGTGGCTCAAAAGCATGCAAAGCACCATACAGGGTCAAACCGTTGATGTGACACGGACACTGCAAAATAACACTCGACAGCTCAATGAGCGACTTGATGAGGCGGCCCGAGTGATTGGCGCACTCAATAAAAACGTAGGCGAAATGTCCGAGGTAGGCCGCGGCATAAAAAGTCTTCAGGAGTTTTTACAGTCTCCCAAACTGCGAGGAAATATTGGGGAGCAGGTGCTCAAAGATATGATTGGTCAAACATTTCCCAAAAATTCATTTCATCTGCAGCATCCATTCCGGTCCGGCGTAAAAGTCGATGCAGTTTTGAAAACCGACGCCGGGCTTTTGTGTATCGACTCTAAATTTCCTATGGAAAATTTTACCTTGATGCATAAAGGAGAGACAGAAAGTGTTCGCGCTTCAGCCAAAAAAGACTTTATCGCAGACGTTAAAAAACACGTAAATGATATTAGTAAAAAATATATTTTGCCTGTGGAGGGGACGATGGATTTTGCCCTTATGTACATTCCATCGGAATCCGTCTATTACGAAATTGCTAATATGAATGATCTCATGGAATATGCCAGGAATCAGCGAGTATATCCGGTATCTCCCAATACTTTGTATGCGCACCTTCAGGTTTTGCTTTTAAGCTTCCAAGGTAAAGAACTCGAACAAAAATCTAAAGAAATCTTTCGTCTTCTTCGCGCAATTCAAAAAGATTATGGAAAAGTCGAGGAGAATTTGGGAGTGTTGGGTAAACACATTGGAAATGCATATAACACAATGAGCACAGTTTCAGGATCATTCTCTGTTCTTGGCCAAAAACTTTCGCAAACGCATCAAATTAATGGAAGTTTAGATGATAAAAAAGAATAGTCAGTAAATGTTAAGTATGTTATCATGTTCTAGAACATGATAACATTGAGATTATGACTCAGATATCGAAACATCCATTGCATAAAGAAATTGAAAAGCGGATGTTGGAAATATTTTTTGATTCCGTTGTCATGGTGCAAACGCGCGGTCAGGTTCAGAAGCTTTTAGAAGACTGGGTATCTCCGACTGAAAAAATTATGCTCGCCAAGCGCTTGTCTATCGCTCTGCTTTTGACAAAAGGCTACGAGCAACGATCTATAGCTAAAGCATTGCGAGTGGGGCTCGAAACCGTAAGTAAGGTTAGTAGAGCACTTCAAAAAGGAAGCGGCGGATATGATATGGTTATATCAGTTTTTTTGAAACAAGAAAAACAGGCGGCTTTCTGGGAAAAAGTAGACGATGCGCTAGCCGATATTTTGAAACCATATCATAGAAATTGGAGTACATGGAGAAAAGAACGTTGGCAAGAAAAAATGAAAAACAGGAAACCGTATTGATAATGCTTATGTTATCATGTTCTAGAACAAGGTAACATGTGTAGAATATGGTAATTTTTAAAAAAGAATCGATATGAAAAGAGCCATTATTATCCATGCATGGGAAGAGACGCCAAGCGGGCAATGGCTTCCCTGGTTGAAAGAAAAATTGGTGAGGTCCGATTGGAAGGTTGATGTTCCAGAAATGCCCAATACAAAGAACCCAAAGCTAAGTGAGTGGATGAATACATTGCTATCACTTTCTCCTGACGAACATACCGTTTTGGTAGGTCATTCGTTATCGAATGCGTTAATCATGAGGTATCTGGAAAGACCAGAAGCCAAAGTGAAGAGCGTCTTTTTGGTTGCTGCGTGGGATTGGTTGATGGAAGATGTGAAAGAATTTCATCAAACTTTTTTTGAAAACAATTTTGCTTATGAAGCAATCAAAAAAAAGAACATTCCTATCACTATTATTAATTCAACAACAGATCCGTGGATAGATATTGAAAGATCCAAAGGAATGACAGAAAAATTACACGCAAAATTTGTTGCTGTTAAAAATGCTGGTCATTTTATGGGCAGAGACGGATACACAGAATTTCCGTTTTTAGTAAGCTTATTGAATAAATGATTCCACCTGAAAAACGAGTCCTCAACGAAGAACAAAAAAAGGCCGTGGAGTTTGGTAACGGTCCTTTAATGATTATTGCAGGGGCCGGTACGGGAAAGACTACCGTTGTCACAGAGCGGATTAAATATCTTGTCGCCAACGAGTTCGCCAAACCACAGGAAATTCTCGCTCTCACGTTTACGGAAAAAGCCAGTCGTGAAATGGAGGAACGCACCGATAGCATACTCCCATATGGATATACACAAATGTGGATTTCTACTTTTCATCGGTTTTGCGATAAGATTTTACGATCAGAGGCGATTCAGATTGGGCTGAATCCAGGATATCGGCTCATGACCGATTCAGATGCAACTATGATGCTCCGCAAGCATCTTTTCACTTTTGATCTTGACTACTTTCGTCCACTGGGCAATCCCACAAAATTTATCGGCGGTATGCTCTCACATTTTTCTCGTCTCAAAGATGAGGACGTAAGTCCTGTTCAGTATCTTGCCTGGGCGAAAAAATATAAGAATGAACAGGCATTAGAGGTCCAAAAATATAAAGAATTGGCACATGCGTATGAAACGTATGAAGAATTAAAAGTAAAAGAAGGGGTGATGGATTTTGCCGATCTTATTTCAAACACGCTGCAACTATTTAGGCAGCGACCCAATGTTTTGAAAGAATACCAAGAAAAATTTATTTATATTCTTGTTGATGAGTTTCAAGATACCAATATCGCACAAAATGAGCTTATTGTGCTTCTTACTGGAAAGAAAAAAAATATTACGGTTGTAGCTGACGATGATCAGTCCATTTATAAATTTCGGGGAGCGGCAGTATCCAATGTGCTTTCATTTCGTAAACATTTCCCTAAGGCCGCGCTTATTGTATTGTCCAAAAATTATCGCTCAACGCAGGAGATTTTGGACGCCTCCTACAAGCTTATTCAATACAACAATCCTGATCGACTCGAGGTAAAAGAGCACATTGATAAACGACTTGTGGCGCAGCGGGCAACGAAAGGAGAATTGCCAAAACTGTTGTATCTTGACCGCGTAGAAAATGAGGCAGATGAGGTGGCAAAAGAGATTAAGAAAATAAAGAGTAACGGGAAGAGTTGGAAAGACTTTGCTATACTCGTGCGGGCAAATAATCATGCAGAACCATTTGTGCGAACGCTCACTCGCCACGGAATTTCGTTTCAATTTTTAGGGCCAGGGCAATTATTCCGCCAACCGGAAGTGAAGGACCTTATTGCATATTTGCAGGTCTTACATAATTTTGAAGATAACGTTGCTTTTTTCCGGGTGCTTTCGATGGAATACTTTGGTTTGCCTGCGCGTGATCTTGCAGCAATAGCAAATATCGCTAAAAAACGAAATATTTCTCTGTTTGAGGCATGTGAAACCATGGGAGGAGAAAAGGTAAGCAAAATTGTTTCTATGATTCATAAACACTTGGGACTTCTCATAAAAGAAACAGGTGGACAACTTCTGTATTATTTTCTGCAAGACACTGGTATGCTCAAGAGCATTTTGGAATTCAAAGTGCCACTGGATGAACGCAAAGCGACAAATATTTCCAAATTTTTCAGCAAATTAAAAACGTATGAGATGGAACATGCGGACGCAAGTGTCGCTACTATTTTGGATTGGATACTCCTGTCGATGGAGCTCGGAGAATCGCCCCTGGCTAGCAACACTGACTGGAGTGGAAACGACGCGGTGAATATTTTGACTGTTCATGGAGCTAAGGGACTCGAGTTTCCGGTTGTGTTTTTGGTCAACCTGGTATCCCAGCGTTTTCCTTCCAATGAGCGAAGCGAACAGATTCCAATTCCGGAGGACCTTATCAAAGAAGAATTGCCAGTTGGAGACTTTCATTTGGAAGAAGAGCGCAGACTTTTTTATGTCGGCATGACGCGAGCGCGAGACCTTTTGTATCTGACTGCCGCCAATTTCTACGGTGAAGGAAAGCGTGAGAAAAAACTTTCTCCGTTTGTTGCGGAAGCTCTTGGCGAGCACCTCGTGAAAACAGAGGTACATGTCGATCCTCAATTGTCCCTTTTGGAATGGAAGAAAGAGACCGCTCCAATAACGCCCGAAGAAAAAAAAATGAAAATAACCTACCTTTCTTATTCACAGATTGAGGCGTTCCGCTTGTGTCCACTTCATTATAAATTGCGTTATGTTTTAGGTATACCTACGCCTGCGACACCTGCATTATCGTTTGGCACCACAATGCATGTGGTGATGCGGCAGGTGTATGAGCGAGTGGCCGCGGAGAAAAAAATTGACAAAAAGATTCTACTTGAGCTGCTAGCAAGTAATTGGTTACGGGAGGGATATACGAGTAAAACCTATGAAGAAGAAATGAAAAAACGCGGGCAGCGATATTTGACCGGCTACTTTGAAAAAGAATATCGTACCAATACACATGTATTGACACTCGAGCAGCCATTTACAGTGCCGATAGTAAGCGGGGACCGCACTATTCGTATTGGAGGAAAAATTGATCGTATTGATCAGTTGCACAATGGGACCATAGAAATTGTGGATTACAAAACCGGTCGGTTGCCCACCAAACGAGAGGTGGATAATAATGCCCAGCTTTCGATGTATGCTATAGCCGCTTCAGAAATTCCCGGATCCATTTTTCATAGAAAGGTAACGGATATTATCCTTACATTATATTTTTTCGATACACAAGAGAAGATCTCAACGACACGAACGGCCGCGCAGTTGATTGCAGAAAAACAGAAAATACTTGATGTTGCTGCTGAAATTGAATCGTCTGATTTTCATTGTTCTGGGAATCTGCTTTGTGCAACGTGTGAATATCAGATGTTTTGTGATACAACCCATTGACATACGGGAAGTTGCGTGGAATAGTAGATATATGGCTCGCAGGGCGAAATCATCTAGAAGTCGTCTCTAAACCCTCCGTAAACAGATTAAAATACACGCAAATTCAATAAATGCCTCATACGACTCTGGATATCTGTCCCATCGCACCGTAATCCTTCGGTAGTTTTGGAGCCATGCATTGGTTCGCTCCACAATCCATCGCGTCGCATATTGATCCTTGATGGTTGCATTGTAGGATGGTTCTTCTGTTTCTCCTCGTCTTCGTCGTTTGGGAATGTAGGGCATGATCCCTCGTTTGCGCATAGCGGTACGAAACCATCCTGCATCATATCCCTTGTCCGCTATCAGGGTATCCGGTCTCTTTTTTGGATGGAGGGGGCGAGCGGCAACGGAAATCGTATCCATGGTCTGAATCGCCAACTTGAATTCGGAGATGCTTGCGGATTCGGTGAGGAATGTTAAAGGAAGACCCGTTCCATCCACGGCAAGCATGATTTTCGTTCCTTTGCCTTTTTTGGTCTTGCCTACTTTTGATCCCCTTTTTTTGCGGAGGCAAAAGTGCCGTCTAGGTAGGAAACGTCCCACGTGAGCTTATCCTGTCGATCCAGATCAACCAGCAGCTGTTGCCACACGCGTTTCCATACGCCTTGCTTCTTCCAGCTCGCGAATCGTTTCCAAGCGGTTTTGCCTGATCCGTACTTGGGAGGCACTTCATTCCACTGGGCACCTGTTGTTAACACCCACCGTATGGCTTCAAAGACCTGCCGGGTATCTTTTCGTGGTCTTCCTCCACGGGCAAAATCTTGCCGAGGCAGCAGCGGCTCGATCACAGCCCATTGTTTGTCTGATAATTTCCTCATATACCATAAGGATATTGTCAGAACAACAATAATGTCAAGGTTTGGAGACTGCTTCTACATTGATGACGCTACAGGCAAACTCCTGCATCTTTCGTTTGTCTCAAGTGAGACAACGAATGCGTATTTTGCAGCAACACAACAATATATAGAGCATCATGGCAAACCCCTTGCATTTTACGT
>Ga0247727_10018376_pt1 | contig 10997 bp, 9 predicted proteins | sample WisWelCaveWW1625_FD_202498 | JGI IMG/M metagenome (GOLD analysis project Ga0247727, IMG submission 202498) | Biofilm microbial communities from Wishing Well Cave, Virginia, United States - WW16-25 | ecosystem: Environmental > Aquatic > Deep subsurface > Groundwater > Cave microbial mat | place...
GCCCAGGCCGCTCAATCCTCTCGGAGGTAACACCATCAACCGGAGAGCCGGATGCGGGAAACCCGCCCGTCCGGTTCGGAGGGAGGGGGGACTGAACTCAATCAGTCCTCCCTACCCCTATCCCGCGAATCCCGAATTCCATTTAAAATGTCATAAAACGGTGGTAAACATCCGCTGAGATGCCATTGTGACATAATATGTATGCGATTCTACACGTGATTTCCATAAGTGTCATAGTGAAATGACTTAATGAGCGAAAACTGCCTCGTCACTTTAGCACTCAATCTCATCACTTAGACACTTACTAGCGTCACTTTGGCACTTAAGTTCGTCATTTGCTGGCTCACTAGCGTTATTCACGCAATCACATACTTCTTTTGCAAAATTAACGTCGGCGTTGGGGCACTCACGGACGACTTTCGCTTCGTCACGGTCGTCGGCCGGGCACTGAAGCGTGTCGTATTGGGACCGAAGCGTTTCCTGTGGGTAGTCACGAGCGTCGCGGGCCGACCCAACGGCGTCGCGCGGGCACTTGTGGCCGGACGGGGTGCACGGGCTATCACGGAAGGGGGTCGGGTCTACGATTTTTTCGGATTTGGCCGGATTGAGGCGTCGATTGCAAGCTGAGTCGCTGGCCGGCCAAATCCGAAAAAATCGTAGACCCGACCCCTGGGTGGAGCCGTCGTGCGTCGCACCCACAGGAATTTTTGTCAGACACATTTTGTGATTCTGTTTGGCGTGCGTGCCCCGCGGGCGGTAGAATTTGGGCGACGGCTTTCACGAGACCACTGGACACTTGAAGGAGCGAGCCATGCCGCGCATTCCCGACGAAGATCGCTTGCAAGTTGTGGACAATCATCTCGCGCACTACGAGCAGGCGATCATCCTGAACGGCTCGGCGTTCGTGATCGAAACGGGTTTCGGCCGGCCGGAGCTGGTGCTGCTGCGCGATGCGTTCGAGACGTTGCAACTGGAGATCGCGGCGTTGGCCGGTGACGGAGGCGAGATCGCCTCGTTGATCAGCGAGCGCGACGACTACTTCGGCACGAGCGAAGACGACGACGGCGGCGCGTGGTTCTGGATCAAGGAATACAAGGCGGCGGTGAAGGCTCGGCTGGGCGGCCGGCATCCGCTGACCCGCACGGTGCCGAACCTGGGCAAGATTTTGCCCAAAAATTATCTGGACATCTTGCACCGGTTCATCGTGCACTGGACGCGCGTGAACGCCGCGCTGGCAACGCCGCTCGTGCTCGGCGCGTACACGCTGGCCATGCTGCAAACCGCATACGACAACATCAAAGCGAAGATCGAGGCGATCTTCGAGGCCATGGACTTGGCGATCCTGAAACGCGAGCAGCGCGAGCAGAATTTCGGCGACGAGCCGGAGGACAGGCGCGAGCTGACGTCGCTCGTGGCGTGGATGCTGAAATATCAGTCCGTGATTCGCACCAAGTTCCCGAACCAGCCGATCGCCGACAGCCTGCCGGAACTGTTCCCGGGCGACACTGGGACGCCGTTGCCGACCCTCGCGTTCAACTACGTGGCGCAGGCGAGCGGCGTGCTGAAGACGTGGTTCGCCGTGGCCGGCCTGCCGGCGGGCGCGGCGACCGTGTTCCTCAAGGAAGGGGCCGTGGAGATGACCAATCCCATCCAATCCAGTCCGCCCGGCGGTGTGCAAGTCGATCTCTGGGACGGCATCACGCTGGTCGGCGATCTCGACGAGTTCGAGTTCCGCGACGCCGACGGCATCACCATCGCCCGCGGCGTGCGCGATACGTCGCTGGCCGAGCCGGCGTAGGATCCGTATTTGGAGTGCGGTGACTTGTCACCGCTTTTCGTGACGCCGACTTGTCGGCGCATCCGAACGGGCGACGAGTCGCCCGAAGACAAAGCGGCGACAAGTCGCCGCACTCCAAAGTTGGAGTAATTTGCATCATGACAAAGGCTCAATTGTGGAAGGGATTGCCACCTTTATTGTTGATGGCGTCGTTCATTACTGTTTCTTGCCTTCGCTTACGGACCAGAGAAGACCAGGGTTTATATTGGGGCATGTTGATGCTCGCTGTGATCATGTGGATCACAGTTGTCACTTTTGTCATCATCATCATCATCATGAAAAAAAAATTAGCAACACACTCTTAAGACACAACCGAGTATTGCTCGATCGGGCCTCGTTCGCGCCGCGAGAATAGATCCCCCGATTCTGGGGAGAGCAACCCTGTCGCAATCCAACGTGGAGACACTTCGCGGAGCGAGCCTTGTCGCGTCGGATGGACTTTGGCATCATGCGACAGTCTCGCCGAGAACTTGATCCACTCCAGGAGGTCTCTTCATGACACTCAAGATTCTGTCTGCTTGGTCGCGTGGTCGGTGGGTGAGAGTTGGGAAGTGGCTGGTAACCGTTGCCGCGGCTGTTTCGAGTGGATTGGCCGCCCCAGGTTGGCTTTCAGCAGAAGGGAATTCCGCAAACATGCGTGCTCAAAAGTTTGTCGATGCTCATGTGGCCAAGCTGCGTCCACTCGAGAAGGCGGCCGGCATTGCGTGGTGGGATGCCAACATTTCCGGCAAGGACGATGATTTCAAGCGGAAGGAAGAGGCGCAAAACAAGATCGACGAGGCGCTGGCCGACGCTGTCGCTTTCCGCGAGATCAAGGAAATCAAACAGCAAGGCGGAATCAGCGACGCCGCGCTGGCCCGGCAGATCGACGTGCTCTATCTCGTGTACTTGGAAAAACAAGTCGATCCCGCGTTGCTCAAAAAGATGGTCGAGAAATCGAACGCGGTCGAGAAGGCATTCAACGTGTACCGGGCGAAAGTGGCCGGCAAAGAGTTGACTGAAAACGACGTGCGAAAGCTGCTCAAGCAGTCCAGGAGTTCCGAGGAGCGGCGTGCGGCGTGGGAGGGAGCGAAGGGCGTCGGGGCAATCGTGGAACCGGACCTGAAGGAGCTGGCCAAGCTGCGGAACCAGGCGGCAACGAAGCTCGGATTTAAGAATTTCCACCAGATGATGATGTTCTTGAACGAGCAGGATCAGCAGCAAGTGCTCAAGCTGTTCGACGAGCTGGACGAATTGACCCGCGAGCCGTTCCGCGCGGCGAAGGCAGAGATCGACGAGCGGCTGGCGGCGAACTCTGGCATCAAGGTCGATGAGTTGCGGCCCTGGCATTATCACGACCCATTCTTTCAAGAGTCGCCGGCCGTGTTCGGAGTCGATATCGACTCGGTGTACGAAAAAGCCGACATCCTGAAACTGTGCAAAGACTTTTACGCCGGCATCGGCCTGCCGATCGACGACGTGATCGCCCGCAGCGACCTGTACGAGAAACAGGGCAAAAGCCCGCACGCATTCTGCACGGACATCGACCGCGAGGGGGACGTGCGAGTGTTGGCAAACATCGTCCCCAGCGAACGTTGGATGGACACGATGTTGCACGAACTGGGTCACGCGGTGTATTCGAGCAAGAACATTCCACAGTCGGTGCCGTACGTCCTGCGCGGCGAGGCCCACATCCTTACAACCGAGGGCGTGGCCATGCTGTTCGGCCGGCTGTCGAAGAGCGGCGTCTGGCAGGAGCGCATGGACATTTCCCCGAAAGATCCAGATGAGAGGAAGAAACTCGGCGCGGCCGGGGCCAAGGTGCTGCGCAATCAACTGCTGATTTTCTCGCGTTGGTGCCAGGTGATGTTGCGGTTCGAGAAAGGCCTGTACGAAAACCCCGAGCAGGATCTAAACAAGCTGTGGTGGGACCTGGTCGAGAAATATCAAATGGTCCGCCGCCCCGACGGCCGTAATTCGCCGGACTACGCCAGCAAGATCCACATCGTTTCCGCTCCCGTGTATTACCACAACTACATGATGGGCGAGTTATTCGCCTCGCAGGTTCACCACACGATTGCGCGGGAACTATATCGCTCGAACGACCCGACGGTAGTCGCCTACGTTGGCAACAGAGCAGTCGGCGAATTCATGCGGCAACGCGTTTTTGTCCCCGGTCGAACATTGAGCTGGAACCAACTTACAAAACACGCAACGGGGGAGGAACTAAGCCCCAAGTCATTTGCGCAAGATTTCAAGTCGAATTGAACTGCATGAGGATCGGGAGTCTGCGAGTCGCAATGAAGAAACTGCCCCGGAGGGTGAACAGCTCCCTCCGGGGCGTCCCCACTTTCATTGGGCCAAACTTTTACAGCCCGTAATAGTGGCCGTAGCCACCGTGCAGGTCGTAATGGTGGCCGCTATGGGGGGCGTAGTAGCGGTTTCCCCAGGGGCCGTTGTATGGCCCTGTGTGATAACCACCGTGCGGGCCATAGTGGACGCGACTCGGTGAGCTGTATCTGTGATACGGATCACCATGGCCACTATAGTAAGATCGCCCATACGAATAATTTCCGCCGTAATAGCTCCTGCCGGAATACCCTCGGTAGCCGCCATAGTAGCCGCCGCGGTTACCATAACGGCCATGTGCCTGGGCCGGCTGTGCCAGCCCGATCTCCAAGACTGCGACGGCCAATGCAGCCAGCGCGACCATTCTCCACGTGCGTCTCATCGAACTTTCTCCTTTGCCGCGAATCAGCGAGTCACCGGCCGCGCGACATGGCTGTCGCGGCATATCACGTCGGCGGCCATGAATTGCTCGGTCCCACTGGCTGGCAGGTTTTACATGCACCGAGCGGACAGTGTCAGAAAAACCTTAACAGAATGTTACAAGCAGAAGACCGTGTGCCGTCACTGAAGGCCGCTGGGGAAGGCAAACAACTTGACTGCGACATGAACGGTCCTCCGCCCAATTGGGCCAGTTGACCGCTGGCGGTAGAACAATACCATCCACGTACAGGCAATTCAATCGCACTTATTCGCTTAACTCATCGTAGCCTTCGCCACCAGCACAGCCCTCGATTAGGGAGAACCGATTAGCCACTATGGCAAGCAGTACCCCAATTGGCAGGCTTAGATAAAGCAGGATCAGAGTCAACCAGTGAGCCAAATGTCCTGGTGAGAAACGGCTCAAACCTAGGCTGGCAAGAGTGGCAGAAGCAACAGCACCAATCAAACCGTTGCAAAGCCGGTGCAGCCATCCCGGCAAACAACGATTGTGAATCATCAGGCTGGCCTCTTTTGCGTGGGTTAGATTTTCTTGGGCACGGCGGCCGGCGCGGCGGGCATGCTGGTCTTGGTAGCCGGGGCAGGCTTTGTCTTCGCCGTTTTCTGCATGGCGACGCTGGGGGGCGGGCGGTAGGTTTCCACCCACTTGAACCCAAGATCCGTTTGAATTTCACGCTGGGCGAACTCGGCCCACGGAGTTCCGGGATTTTGCTCGATGACCCGGTTCAATGTTAGACGCGCCTTTTCGGCGAGGTCGGTCAGCTTCGGGCCTGCCGGCGTGTCCGTTGGAATATTGGAGTCCGGACGCATCGACCAGGCATTGGATTCCGGTTTCTCGAACTCCTTGGGCTTCTTCTTCATTTGAGCGCACATGGCGTTGTAGGTGTAAGTACGAACTTCGGCGGCTAGCAACCTGCCTAGCAGAAGATCATACTCAGCTCGCCAACGTCGCGATTGCTCTTTGTCGCGTTGTGCCTCGACGGAAAGCACTTCCTTGAGCAGCGGCTTCACGAAGTACTCGATCTTTGCCATCGCCGCCTGGCCGTCGCTCATGGTTCGATTTAGCCCCGCGGTGTCCGGGGGGAATTCAAACGGAATGTTCGGAATCTGCTGCGGCCCCTTGCTAGTTTGGTCCGCGCCGGTCAACACGGCCTTTCGAATCGGGCTGGATTTGACCAAGTCTTCGTATTGTTTTCGCGGGATGTAATCCGGTTGGTAGGCACGCAACGCGTTGGGATCGTAGCTTCTCGACGACCCGTCCTGCATAATGAAATAAATGCCGCCTGTCTCACGACAGAGCCGGCTGAGCGCCCACGGACCGAACCCGGACGAAATGTTCTGCAGGCCGCCCTGACCCGACCAAAACGGCAGCGAGTCGCGCTCCACACGGGCCGATTCTGGACCTCGATCGGCGGGGGCGTAGCCTAGCACTTGACCATTTCCCGGCCAGGCCATCATGACCTGAGTGCGCCCCAGCGGAGCGGCCGAACCCGCCACGTAGACTTTGGCCTGATATTGACCCTTGGCCAAGTTCAGTACCTCTTCCATGTTCTTTTCGTCATCGCCACGCTCGTCGGTCAGAACGATCACGAGAATGTTTCGCTTGTCCATTGTGCGGTAGCGGCCCCACTTCTTCAGCGCATTCGACACGGCGGTGAATACGTTTTCAGTACCCGTCTCATCGTCCTTCAACGTTCGGATAGCCTTCTTGATCGCCTCGATGTCGTCCGTCGGCTGGTCCATCATGGGGGTGTCTTTTTCCCCAAAACCGACCACGGCCGTCAGCAGTGCACGATGCTGGTCTTTGCCGAGCACTCCGAGTTCCTGATAGACGCGATCGATTCGCTTGGCCAACTCCTCGCGTTGCGGCTTGAGGCTGGCCGTTGCGTCGAGCAACCAGATGACGAGTGTCTTGCGATCATCAAGCGATCGTGCAATTTCAAAAGTGATCCGGTCGATAGCGCCGCCGACGCCTCCTGCGCCCGCACTGGTATCCGTGCCACCGCGGACTGCGAGCCGCGTGTCGAGCTTCGCACCAGTAGGCATGCCCATGCCGCCGGGACCGGCGAGTGTCGGGCTGCGCCGGCTGGTGTCCAGGGCGGCCAGATCGGTGGTACCCTTACCGGACCCAAATGCGTTTCCGGCCGACGTACCCGCAGTGAAAGTGGACCCAAGCTGTTGGCCCACCGATGTGCCGGCCTTGGTGAACGAAATCGAATCGTTGATCGGTGCGTCGGTTCGCAAGGCGCTCAGAGTTTGGCTGAATTCCGGCTGAGCCAGGTCATCGTCCAGCCGGGTTTCGATAACGACCGGCGGTCGCTTAGCGTGCGTGCTCGCCGTGAGCCCGGCCAGAGTTCCAAAAACCACAAAATGGACCACAAGACTGCCCAGCCAAGCCGGTGTTTCGGCAATCCAGGTTCGAACATTCAACACCTGTATCAATCGTTCCTTGATCCGGTTCAATCGATCCTGAGCCATTGTCATGTCGCGAAGCCTTTCGACTGTCTAATGATGTGAGCTTCAGTTTCAACCGCAAAGCTCGCCGCGAAAACGCATTCATCCTGAATTCTTCATCATCGGGGTGACCCTATTATTTGCTAGCAACGGTGTTCGATGCAAGAACGCCTGCTCCGATGTACCTGGCTCTGAAAGATTAACGGTCGACTCGGTGGTTTATTAGATTTGTCGACTTGCAGTTGCAGCTCGATCTTCAAGCTCCAAATTGGCCGCCAGAAACGGTGTCACGTGTACTCATAGAAGCCTCGTTTCGACTTCCTTCCCAACCGGCCCTCGGCGACCATCTGACGCAGCAGCGGGCACGGGGCGAACTTTGAGTCGCCGGTGTCCCGTTGCAAAACTTCCAAAATGAACAGGCACACATCCAATCCGATGAGATCAGCCAACGCCAAAGGCCCCATAGGATGATTGCAACCGAGCACCATGATCTGATCGATACACTTCGCGTCGGCCACGCCGTCAGCCAGGGCGAAGATCGCTTCATTAATCAGCGGCATGAGCACGCGATTGGCCACGAAACCAGGGGCATCGTTGGCCCGCACCGGCGTTTTGCCAAATCGCCGTGCCAGTTCTTCGGTCACTGCCAGAGTTTCATCACTGGTCGCGCGTCCGCGAATGACTTCTACCAAGGGCATGATGGGAACCGGGTTGAAAAAGTGCATGCCGACGAATCGTTCCTGCCGGCCGCTGGCCTCGCCCAGCATGCTGATAGAAATGCTCGACGTGTTCGATGCGAGGACGACTTCCGGCCGCGCGATCCGCGCCAGCTCGACGTGCAACTGCCGTTTCGCGTCCGCGTTTTCGACGATCGCCTCAATGATGAAATCGCAGTCGGCCACGGCCGCGGTGCTCAATTGAAAATCGATCCGTGCCATCACGGATTCGATATCCGCCGGCGGAAGCTTTCCCCGGCGGGCAGCCCGATCAAGCGACGCCCGAATGTTCTGGCGACTTTTCTCGAGCTGCCTGGCGGCCGAATCGCACAGTCGCACGTCGCATCCCGCCACCGCCGCGACCTCGGCGATGCCGCTGCCCATCGTGCCGGACCCGATGATGCCAATTCGTTGAATGCTCATGCACGACCATCCACGGCAATGACCCGATCAAATCCGTTCCACAATCATGGCCACGGCGTTACCGCCACCGAGGCAAAGCGAGGCCAGGCCGAACCGCTTTTCTCGCAGCCTGAGAGCGTGCAGCAAGGTAACAAGAACGCGAGCACCGCTGGCGCCAATTGGATGTCCGATCGCGATTGCGCCGCCGTGGACATTGACTCGCGCGGGGTCAATTTTCAGTTCGCGCGTGCAAGCGAGCATCTGAGCGGCGAACGCTTCGTTGATCTCGAACAGGTCAATGTCCGCGAGTGTGAGCCTTGCCTTTTCGAGCACTCGTCGAATTGCCGGCACCGGAGCGACGAAGAGCTCTTTCGGTTCGACCCCGGCGGTGGCCGAGGCGACGATGCGGGCGAGTGGTTTTGATTGCCCGGCAGCCTCACTGGTTTCCTCCGTAACGACGACCGCCGCTGCACCGTCGGAAATCATCGATGCGTTGCCGGCAGTGACCGTGCCGGTTGGCTCAAATGCCGGCTTGAGTTTGGCAAGCTTCTCGACCGTGGCGTCCTTCCGCGGGCCTTCGTCATGACGCATGAGGCCATCGGTTCCAATGCCGGGAATCTGGACGGGCACAATCTCAGCCGCAAAAAATCCTGCCGCCGTTGCCTCAACCGCGCGACGGTGGCTCTCGGCGGAGTATGCGTCTTGGTCGGCTCGCGTTATGCCGTACTTGCGGGCGATGTGTTCGGCTGCTGAGCCCATCGGCCACTTCTCGATGGCACACCAGAGCCCGTCGTGAATCATGGAATCGACCAGATTCTGATCGCCAAACTTGATGCCCGTCCGGCTGCCCGGCAGAAAGTGAGGGGCACGGCTCATGGACTCGATGCCGCCCGCCAGAATGACCGCGGCGTCTCCCGCCCGAATCGCCTGGTCCGCCAGCATGACGGCCTTCAAACCAGATCCGCAGACCTTGTTCACCGTTACCGCCGCGACCGATGGCGGCAGCCCGGCCTTGAGTGCCACTTGCCGCGCGGGCGCCTGGCCGACGCCGGCCGAGAGCACATTGCCAAAAATCGCCTCATCGATCGACTGCGGTGCTATTCCGGCTCGCGTAATTGCCTCGCGAGCACAAATCGAACCGAGATCGGTCGCGGAAATGGCCGACAGTGTGCCGAGCAGTTTGCCGATCGGAGTGCGACTGCCGGAAAGGATGACCGATCTTGCGGCCATGAGTTTCTCCAAGGATTAGCAAACGGCCTGGATGGATTCTTTAAGGATCTGGACAATGCGGTCAATCTGCTCCTCCGTGGTCACGAACGGCGGGGCCAGCAGAATGACGTCGCCAACGAGTCGTGTGACGACGCCTCGTTTGGCCATTTCGCCCAACACGCGGCCAGCAGTGCCGAGTGCCGGGTCGAATCGTCGCTTCGGCGATTTGCTCTCGACCAATTCCACGGCCGCCATGAGTCCCAATCCGCGTGCCTCACCAACGTGCGGCAACGATTCTAATGTCTTTAGCCCGGCCAGTAGTCTGCGTCCCAACGCCTCCGCGCGATCCACCAGGCCTTCGCGCTCGACAATGTCAAGGTTTGCTAGCGCCACGGCACAAGCCGTCGGGTGGCCGGAGTAGGTGTATGCGTGCATCCATTTTCCCTTGCCGGTCGCCGAACGGATCGAGTCGGCGACGCGGTCCGAGAGGCCCATGCCGCCGAGCGGAACGTAACCGCTCGTGATCGCTTTCGCGAACGTGATGATGTCGGGCAGCACGCCCCAGTGATCGAGAGCGAACCGGCGACCCGTGCGACCGAAGCCGGTGATCACCTCGTCGGCGATCAAGAGCACGTCGTAGCGGTCGCAGATTTGGCGGATGCGTGGGAAGTAGTCGTCCGGCGGGACGATGATCCCGCCGGCGCCCTGCACCGGCTCGGCGATGAACGCGGCGACGGTATTCGGTTCTTCGCGCTGGATTGCCTCTTCGAGCAGATCGGCCGCAGCCACGCCAGGCGTCACATCGCGGCGACTGGTTTCAAACCAATACGGATACGGTGACTCGATGTGCAAAAAGCCCGGCACTCGCGGCTCGAACATCGGCCAGTACCAATCCATGCCCGTGGCACTCATCGTGGCCAGCGTTGTGCCGTGGTAGGCGTGGCGGCGCGAAATGATCTTGGTTTTGTCAGCCTGGCCGACGCTCTTCCAGTAGAACCGCGCGGTCTTGAACGCAGATTCGTTCGCCTCGCCGCCGCCGCAGGCAAAGTAAAACGACTTGATGTTCGGGTAAGTCAACCGGCTCAGTCGCTCGGCCAGTTGGATCGCGGGCAGGCTGGAGTGGCCGGGGTAGCCGGACATGTACGCGAGCTGTTCCATCTGACGCGCGGCCGCCTCGGCCAGTTCGCGCCGGCCGTGCCCGACGACGACGTTCCACAGCCCCGACATACCGTCGATGTATTCGCGGTCGTCGGTATCGCGCAGGACCGCTCCGCGACCCGAAACCCACACGCGACCGGCCGTCTGAACCGCCGTGTCGTGCAGCGAGTGAACCAAGAATTTGAGATCTGTCTGTTGCAGTGACTTCGTATCGTGGTCTGCCATGCTGGTTGCTCCTGGTTGAGAGTTCATGGCCGCGTGGCCGGTTGCCGTCAATCGTCGTCGGCTCGCCGCGCGAACTCTGGATAGGGCGTATTGTAGCCTTTCTCGTAATGCCACAAGATGCGGTTGAATGTGTCTTCGTCGGCCTCGTCAACCTCGTCGAGGTCCAGTTCGAGCGACTTTTCGGCCCAGAATCGCTGAAGACCGGAGATGGCCGGTAGTGGCGGGTTGAG
>Ga0247727_10018377_pt1 | contig 10997 bp, 7 predicted proteins | sample WisWelCaveWW1625_FD_202498 | JGI IMG/M metagenome (GOLD analysis project Ga0247727, IMG submission 202498) | Biofilm microbial communities from Wishing Well Cave, Virginia, United States - WW16-25 | ecosystem: Environmental > Aquatic > Deep subsurface > Groundwater > Cave microbial mat | place...
AAACCGCTTCTTCATGGACCCCTCCGTCAGGCATTATCTGAGCCTAACGGCCGTCCGAAAAACGGGGGGCACTCCACGCCAGATCATCGCTCTACGCACTGATCGCTCGAGGCGAGTTCCCGAGCCCGATCCAGCTCAGCCCGAGGTGCGTCGGATGGGTCGAAGCCGAGGTCACGCACTGGCTGCGGCAGCGAATCCAGGCCAGCCGATGCGCTGACGCGACACCTGACACGCCCTCGCGCGGTGGGTAAACGCACCTACAACCCACGGGACGTCAAAAGCCATCGCAGCTACTCGGTCCCCGAGATTGCCGACCTTCTCGGCGTCCGAAAAAACGCGGTGTGGGAATGGATCAAACGGGGACTGCCGACCCTGGACGACCGACGGCCAGCGATGATCCACGGTCGTGCTCTTCGAGCCTTCCTCGAAGCGCGTAGAGCGCGCTCCAAGCGAACCTGCGGTCCCGGACAGTTCTACTGCGTCCGCTGTCGAGATGTGCGTGCTCCGACAGATGCGGCGGTGGAGATTCTCCCTGCGACTGAGACCACCGTGAACGTGGTCGGAAGGTGCCCGCAGTGCGGCGCGCAGATGAACCGTCGAACTCGAAAGGCGGATCTGGACGCCTTCAGTGCGAACTTTGTCGCCTGCCACAGGCCCGTCGGCGGCACATAGGCGAGAGCCCCTCCCCCTCCGTGAACCGCAACTTCGGAGCACATGCCCATGACCCGCCAGAATCTGAACGCCCAGAACGAGCGACTGAAGCACCGCTACTTCCGCTTCCTCCGACAGGCGGACGGCAAGAGCGAAGCCACCATCGACGCAGCCGCCGAGGCCCTGGACCATTTCCAGGAGTACACCGGCTATCGAGATTTCCGCGCGTTCCACTCGGAACAAGCTATTGGGTTCAGGGCGACATTGGCCAAACGAACGAACGCGCGATCTGGAAAGCCCCTGAGCGTCGCGACCCAGAACTCGACATTGGCGCAACTGCGGCGCTTCTTTCTGTGGCTCTCTGAACAGCCTGGCTACCGTTCGCGCCTGACACGCACGGACGCGAAGTACTTCCGTCTCGACGAGAAAGAGACTCGTATCGCAACTGCGCGACGAGAGCGGGAAGCTCCAACGGTCGAGCAGGTCGTGCACGTGCTGTCGCTGATGCCCACCGGAAGTGAGGTCGAACTTCGCGACAGAGCCGTCGTCGCCGGCATATTGCTCACCGGCTCGCGCGTCGCTGCGGCTGCGTCGTTGCGCCTGAAACACGTAGACATCGAGCGGGGATGCGTCCATTTCGACGCGCGCGAAGTCAAGACGAAGAACAGCAAGTCCTTCACGACTTTTCTTTGCCCGATTGGCGACGCGCCAAGGCGAATGTTTGAGGACTGGGTTCGCCACCTCCGGGCGAAGCCGGGTTGGTCGGGCGACGACCCGCTGTTCCCGGCGACCGCGACCACTCAGAACGATGCGAACCAGTTCGAGGCTGCCGGACTTCGGCGGAGTTGCTGGCGTAACGCCAGTCCGATCCGGGAGATTTTCAAGCGAGCGTTCGATCGGGCGGGGTTGCCCTACGCCCATCCGCACCTACTTCGCCACACTCTCACTCGATTTGGAGAGCAGATCTGCCGCACCCCTGAGGAGTTCAAGGCTTGGTCCCAGAACCTTGGACACGATCACGTGCTAACGACCTTCCTTAGCTATGGCGAGGTCCCTTTGGCTAGGCAGGCCGAGATCCTTCGCGGTCTCCAATCGGCTCCACCCGATTTGCCGCCGGACGCTCAAGCGATTGCAAAGGCCGTGGTTCGCCTAATGAAGCAAGACGGCTCCAGCGAAATCCGATGAACGCCAAGTGAATCCAATCGCCCTGGGGGCAGGTCTGTGGGCAGGTCTGGGGGCAGCAAAGTCGCCGAGATTCTTCGAGTATCCTTTGCATCAAGCCTTACGGCGGCGGTGCGTTAGTCGCCGCCCACCAAATCGAAGGCCAAGGAAGGCCATGGACGTCCAAGAACCCCAGGCAGCACCGGGGTTTCGCTCCCGAATGACAACGCGTCGCGCCCTCCGTCGCTCAATCGTTGTTGCGCGCGTGCACCGACTCAGGTTTCCAAAATCACGACGGCCAAGCTCAGCGCGATCAGCATCCCGCCCAAGATGCGCCCCTCGTGGCGCTCGAGCGCCTCGATCTCGAGGTGCTCGAACCCCTTCAGCGTGAGCCAGGTCAGCAGGAGCATGCCGACCAAGGTGGCGACCGCGAGGATCAGGCAGAGCAGCGCGAAGCCCCACCAGCCGTAGCGCGCGCCGACGACGAACATCGGCAGGAACCCTTCGCAGGGCGAGAACGTCAGCGCAGCGACGAGGCCCAGGATGACGGCGGTATCGCCACGTGGCTGAGTGCTCTTCGTCGCGGACGCAAGCCGGTGTGGATGAGCATGATGTCCGTGGGCATGTTCGGCGCTGTGCACATGATCGCTGTCGTGCCCGTGATCATGGTCGTCGCCGTGGGCTGCCGGCGTGAAGTGATCGTGACCATGACCACCCCTGAACCAGTAGTACAACCCGAACAGCAGCAGGATGGCGGCCGCGATCCACGGGAAGACGCTGCCGGACCAGCGGTCGACGGCTATCCCGAGCGAGGCGACCAGGACGCCCAGCGCGACTGTGAACAGGACGTGGCCGCCTCCCGCCACGGCGGTGATCGCCAAGGTCCGCGCGTTGCTCCAGCGTTGGCCTCGCCCAGCCAAAACGAACGGCAGCCAATGCGTCGGCAAGATCGCATGCGCGAACGCCACCGAGAGCCCGGTGAAGGCTATCGCTCCGAGCAGCGCTTGATCGGCGATATCCAACTCAATCCTCCTTCACGAACTGCTCGACCCGATGCGCGAGGCTGTACAGCGCCGGCAACACGATCAACGTCAATAGCGTCGCCGCCACGATACCCCCGATCACCACGGTCGCCAGGGGCCGCTGCACCTCCGCGCCGGTCCCGGTGTTCAGCGCCATCGGCAGGAAGCCGAGGCTCGCGACCAGCGCGATCATCAGGATCGGCCGCAGTCGGGTGCGTGCGCCTTCGATGATCGCCTGCTCGACGTGCGCGCCTTCCGCGCGCAGGCGGCGGATCTCCGACACCAACACCACGCCGGTGAGCACCGCCACGCCCGAGAGCGTGATGAAGCCGACGCCCGCGGAGATCGACAGCGGGATGCCGCGCAGCGCGAGCGCCACCACGCCGCCGACCAACGCCAAAGGCACGCCGCTGAACACCAGCGTCGCGTCCTTGGCCGAGCCGAAGGTCATGAACAGCAGGCCGAAGATCAGCAGCAGCGCGACCGGAACCAGCACCTGGAGCCGCGCCGAGGCCGATTCAAGCTGCTCGAAGGTGCCGCCGAACTCGAGCCAGTAGCCTTCCGGGAGCTCGATGTCGGCGACCGCACGACGCGCGTCGGCGACGAACGACCCGAGGTCGCGCCCGCGTACGTTGGCGCTGATCACGGCGCGGCGCTTGCCGTTCTCGCGGCTCACCTGGTTGGGTCCGGGCGCGACCGAGAGATCGGCGACCTCGCCGAGGGGCACCCACCCGTGGTTCAGCCCCGCGTCGAGCAGCAGCGGCCGGAACGCGGCCTGGCTCAGGTGGAAATCCGCGTCCTCGGCGTCCGCGAGCGGGATGGGCATGCGCTCGAGCGCCGCGAGATCGTTGCGGATCGCCTCGGGCAGCCGGACCACGATGTCGAAACGACGGTCGCCCTCGAACACCTGCCCCACTGTCTCGCCACCCATCGCGACCGCGACCACTTCCTGGACGTCGGCGGCGTTGAGCCCGTAGCGGTGCATCGCGTCGCGGTCGAGCTCGACGGTGAGCAGCGGCAGGCCGCTGATCTGCTCGGCCTTGACGTCGGCTGCGCCCCGGACCTGGTCGAGCCGACCTTCGATCTGCGCCGCGATCCCTGCCAGCCGCTGGAGGTCGTCGCCGTAGACCTTGACGGCCACGTCGCTGCGCACGCCCGAGATGAGCTCGTTGAACCGCATCTGGATCGGCTGGGTGAACTCGTAGTTGTTGCCCGGCAGCTGCTTGGCCGCCGCTTCGAGCTCCGCCAGCAGCTGCTCGCGTGGCTTGTCGGGATCGGGCCAGGCGGCGCGTGGCTTGATCATGATGAAGGTGTCGGCGACGCTCGGCGGCATCGGATCGGTCGCCACCTCGGCCGTGCCGATCTTCGAGAACACGCGTTCGACCTCGGGCAGCGCGCTGAGCTTGCGCTCGAGCAGCACCTGCATGCCGACCGCCTGCTCGAGCCCAGTGCCGGGGATGCGCATCGCATGCAGCGCGATGTCGCCTTCGTCGAGGTTGGGGATGAACTCGCTGCCCATGCGGCTCGCCACCAGCGCGCCCAGCAGCACGATCGCCGCGCTCGAGATCACCACCGGGCCGCGCCGCGCCAACGCCCAGGCGAGGACCGGCGCGTAGGCCCGATGCGCGGCCTGCATCAGCCGGTTCTCCCGTTCTTCGACCTTGCCATTCACCACCAGGGCCACGGCGGCCGGCACGAAGGTCAGCGAGATGGCCAGCGCGCCGAGCAGGGCCGTCACCACGGTGAAGGCCATCGGCTGGAACATCTTGCCCTCGACGCCGGTGAGCGCGAACAGCGGCAGGTTGACGACCGCGACCACCAGCACCGTCACGAGGCTCGGCTTCGCGACCTCGCGCGTCGCCTGGTACACGATGCCGATGCGTTCCTGGAGGTCGGCGATCCGACCGTCCCGGTGCTGCGCTTCGGCCAGGCGACGGATGCAGTTCTCGACGATGATGACCGCGCCATCCACGATCAGGCCGAAGTCGAGCGCGCCCAGGCTCATCAGGTTGCCGCTCACGCGGTTCTGGACCATCCCGGTGATCGTGAACAGCATGGCGAGCGGGATGACGGCGGCGGTGACCAGCGCGGCGCGCAGGTTGCCCAGCAGCGCGAACAGGACGGCGATGACCAGCACCGCGCCCTCCAGCAGGTTGCGCTTGACGGTGTCGATGGTCTTGTCGACCAGCACGGTCCGGTCGTACACGGTCTTCGCGACCACTCCGGGGGGCAGCGCGGCATTCACGGCGTCGAGCTGGGCGGCGACGCGTCGTGACACGGTCCGGCTGTTCTCGCCGATCAGCATGAAGGCCGTGCCGAGCACGACCTCCCTGCCGTCCTCGCTGGCGGCCCCGGTCCGCAGCTCCTTGCCGAAGCCGACCTCGGCGAGGTCGCCCACCGTGATCGGCACGCCCTCGCGGTGGGCGACGATCACGCGGCGGATGGCGGCGGCGTCGGCCACCTGGCCCGGGACGCGGATCAGGTACTGCGCCCCGCTGCGTTCGATGTAGCCCGCGCCGACGTTGGTGTTGTTGCGCTCGATGGCGTGCATCACGTCGGCAAGCGTGAGGCCGTACGCCAGCAGCTTCGCCGGGTGCGGCGTGACGTGGAACTGCTTGGCGTGGCCGCCGATGCTGTTGACCTCGGTGACGCCCGGCACCTGCCGCAGCAGCGGCCGCACGATCCAGTCCTGGTAGGTGCGCAGGTCGGTGGGCGTGAACGGCGTGCCGTCGGCCTTTGTCGCGCCCGGCTCCGCTTCGACCGTGTACATGAAGATCTCGCCGAGCCCGCTCGCGATCGGGCCCATGGTCGGCTCGAGCCCAGGCGGCAGCTGGTCCTTGACCTCCTGCAACCGCTCGTTGACCAGCTGGCGCGCGAAGTAGATGTCGGTGCCGTCCTCGAACACCACCGTCACCTGCGACAGGCCGTAGCGCGAGATGGAACGCGTGTAGTCGAGCCGCGGCAGCCCCGCCATCGCGGTCTCGACCAGGAAGGTCACGCGCTGCTCGGACTCCAGCGGCGAGTACCCGGGCGCTTCGGTGTTCACCTGCACCTGGACGTTGGTGATGTCCGGCACCGCATCGATGGGCAGGCGCTGGTAGTCGAAGACGCCGAGCGCGGCGACGCCGAGCACCGCAAGCAACACCAGCCAGCGATGGCGGAGCGAACCGTCGATGATGTAGTCGATCATGGTCGTCCCCGGTCAGTGGTCGTGGCTCGCGCCCGACTTCTCGATGTCCGCCTTCACCAGGTAGCTCTGCGTCGCGACCACCTCCGCGCCTGCGGCGAGGCCACTGATGACCTCGACCCAGCGCCCGTCGCGCCGTCCGAACTGCGGCATGCGCACTTCGTAGGTCTCGCCGACCCGCTCGAACACGACCTCGCGGTCGCGGAAGCTCTGCAAGGCGGCGACCGGCGCGGCCACCGGCACGGCGTGCTCGGCGACGACCACTTCGCCCGTGACGTAGAGGCCGGGCATCAGGTGGGCGTCGGCGTTGGGCACCAGCACGCGCGCGATCACGCTCTGGCTCGCCGGCGAGCCGACCGGCGCGAGGTAGACCACCCGGCCCTCGGCCTCGAGCTCGCCCTCGAAGTCGCCGACCCTCACGCGCTGGCCGCGCTTCACGCGTCCGACATCGCGATGGAACACCTGGAGCTCGATCCACACGCTGCTCGTGTCCGCGACCGTGAACAGCGGCGCGTCGCCGGCGGCCTCGCCCGCGTTGACGTGCCGCTCGACGATCACGCCATCGATGGGCGAGCGCACGGTGTAGGTCTGGAGCGAATCATTGTTCTCGACGGTCGCGAGCGCCTCGCCCTTGCGTACCGGATCGCCCGCACGCTTCATGACCTCGCGCACGAGGCCGGGGTAGCGCGCGGTCAGGCGGCGCACGCGCTCGGCGTCCGGTTTCACCACGCCGTACAACGGCACGGTCTCAGCGATGGTGGCAGGGCCCGCAGCGACCGTCGTGATGCCGGCCTCCTGGGCAACTGCTGCGGGGATCTCGACGCGCCCTTCCGGTGAGGCGTAGCGCCATTCGTAATCCCGTCCCTCGAAGCGCGCGTGCACGCTGACGTCGAACGAGTGCGGTTCCTCGACCTCGCCCTGGCCCTCGAGGAACCCGTCCTGCGCGACGAACGCGAAGCGGTCCTGCTTGCCGCCCAGGCGCTGGAGTTGCACCTGGAGCTCGACGCGGCCCGGCTCGATCGGGTCGCCGTCGTCCGTGGCCCAGGCCCGGAAACGCGGGGGGACGCCACGCTCGAAGATCGCGAGCTCGATGGCGAAGTCATCCTGGATCAGCAGGCGGCCGCCGTGCGGCCCGCTGGCCGCCTCCTCGGCATGCTCGCCTTCGCCATGTCCCGGCTCGCCGCTGCGCGTGAGGCCCCAGACGACGAGACCTGCCGCGAACATCGCCACGGCGACGAGCGCCACGCGGCGATGCGGGAGGTTGCGGATGATGTTCAGCATGTGTGCGTCTCCTGAGCTCATGGCGCGTCGATCGCGCGGCCGGTGAGCCGTTCGAGTTCGATGCGGATCCGGTGATGTTCGGCGGCGGCATGGATGGCCTCGGACCGCACGCCCAGCAGCAGCTGTTGGGCATCGCTGAGCTCCAGCCACGACAGCCGGCCGGCGGCATAGCCCTGCTCGGTCACCGCCAACGCCTGCTCCGCCTCCGTGGCCACCTCGCCGCGCAGCGCGACGGCTCGGTCGCGACTGGACGCGAGGCGGTCCCAGGCGACCGCGAGCAGCGTGTGCAACTCGATGCGCGCGGCGTCACGCTCGACGCCCAGCTCGTCGAGCCGGGCGCGCGCCGCAGCGACGTTGCCCTGGTTGCGGTCCGCGATGCCGAGGGGCATCGACAGCCCGAGCGTGAACGCCGTGTCGCCCGTGGCCTGGAACCGACGCACGCCGCCGCCGACAGTGATGTCCTGGCGTGCGACGCTGCGCGCGAGCGCGACCTCCGCCTCGGCGCGGCGCTGCGCATTGGCGTAACGCGCGAGGTCGGGACCATCGAGCAGCCGCGCCTCCAGCGTCGACAACTCGGGAATCGCGGCCAGGGTGAACAGGTCGCCGCGCGCCTCGCCGAACGCGACGGGCGGTTCCCCGAACATCGCCATCAGCTCCCGGCGCGCCGAGTCGAGCTCACGCTGAATGCCTTGCGCGGCCAATCGCGCCTCGAGCACGGCGACCCTCGCCTTGTGGCGTTCGGCGACCGAGGTTCGGCCGGCCTCGACCCGGGTCGCGACCTGGGCGTAGGCGCGATCGGCCAGCGCCATGCGCTCCCGCGCGAGCTCGAGGAGCTGCTGGGCCTCGACGACCGCGACGAAGCGCCGTGCCGTCTCCGCGACGACGTCGAGCTCGGCGCGGCGCTGCTCGTCCCTGACCGCGGCGCGCTCGGCATCGGCCAGGCCGGTGCGCAACCCGCGCTTGCCGCCCGTCTCGAGCACCTGGCTCAGGCTGAGCGTGTACTCGGCGGCGTCAGTGCCGCCGAGCGCACCGGAGCCGAACACGTTCTCGACCTCGAGGCCGAGTTCTGGGTTGCGACGACGCCCGGCCTGATCGCGCAGGGCGTCGGCGGCTTGCAGGCGATGCGGGAACCGCGCGAGCGAGGGATGGTTGCGCGCGGCGCGTTCAAGCGCCTCGCTCAAGGTGAGGGCGGGAGCCGTGGCAGCGGCGTCCGCTGCCAGCGACGGGGCCGGCCAGATCAGCGTGCCGGTGAGGACCGCGCAGGCGGCCGCCCGGGTGAGCGCGTTAAACGAGAACATGACGTGAACCTCGCGGGAACGGGAGCGACGACCGCCACGCATCAATCGATGCGCAGTGGTGCCCGGAAGCGGAGGTTCAGACGGAGGGAGGCTTGAGAGGCGGCGGGTAGGACAAGGACGCGAAAGGGCTGCCGACCGAGGTCATCGGGCCAGTCGTTTCGGGACCGACGAACGAGGCGGAGCTGCCGCCGAGTGCCGTCGGATGGTTGCAGCCATGGCAGCAGTGGTCGCAGGGCACGGTCGCTTCAGGTGCACCAGGCTGCGCGTGATCCTGGGTCACGGTCGCGTGCTGCCCGGCAAGGACGTCGACCTCGAAGTCGGTCGCCGACGCGACGCCGGCGACGACGAGCGACAAGCAGACCGCGACTGCCCAGACCTGTTTCATGGGGCGGCATCTTCCATGATGGCCTTGCGCGGACGCAAGCATCTTTTCGCGGGCGTGGGCTTCCACTGTCGTCCAAGGGCAAACGCCGCACCACCAACTCGAAGGCCAAGGAAGGACAGTGACGTCCAGAAACCCCGGGTAACACCGGGGTTTTCTTTTGCCATTCGAGAGGCAGCCGTCGCTGCTGCATGGCTCGAGTATCCTCGTGCCAACGAAACCTATCGAGAGCGGTTCCGCAGGTAGGGAACCGATCGCAGTCGACGAGGTCCCAAGCGAAATGATTGCACCGCCCAGCCCGACACCGAGCCGCCCGCGCGGGTTGCGCGGCGAGGCTGCGCGTCGAGCGTTCTCGACGAAGGCGTTGGCTTGGGTCATGGTGATCGCAGTGCTCGGCGTGCCGATGGCCCCCTCGGCGGCGGTCGCAGCGGTGGGCGAGAGCGAACCGTGTCACCACCAGACTCTGGAGACGGGAACCACCGATTCTCCGTGCTGCGACCGTGGCCAGAGCGAACCCGAATGCGACCGCGGCGGGCTCGCCTGTGCGCACCTCTGCGCCGCATTGATTCCTGGTGCCCACAGCGGATTGATCGTATCGCCGTCTGTTCAGCCCGACGGTCCTTCGTCCTTCGATACTTCCATCCGCGTCAGACCCCCACTCCCCCCTCCGAAGCCCTGATCCCCTTATGCGAGTGACGCGACCGCCAGCCATCTGGCGGCGCTTTGCGCGTGCGCCATGCGCACGGATTAGTTCGAGGAGAGGTTCATGCAAGTCCATGGGATCACAGAATCGTGCTCCGTGCTGTGGGGGCGCGGCGCGACGGCGTTGATCGGCATCAGTCCTTTCAACAGCTATTTCGATGAGGACCGGCTCCGCCAACTGCTGGCGTTCTGCGCGCGAGACGCAAGAGACGTCGTGCTGTTCATCCCGGACGAAGTGACCCGCTACACCCTCGAGGCGAGGGGCTATCCACCGGACCGGGCGATCAAGAAGATGCGCCGCCAGGTGCAGTACCTGCGGAACAAGATTGTCCGCGCCGCCAACGGCGCGCCGCCGCCCATCCTGGGTTGCCTGGAGCTGTCGCAGCTGCCCGAATACATCCGTCGGCACGCTGAGCTGGAACAGCGGTTCGAATCGGACTCGGAGTTCCGACAAGGTTGCCTTGCCACCACGCGGTGGGTGTTGGCGGCATCGCCCGACGAGGAGGTCTCCGAACAGACGATGTTGCTAGGCGTGCGCTATCTCTTGGCCGAACTGCCGCTGTTCCTGCATGCGCCGGAGATTCTCCGTCGGACGGAGATCGCCTTCGTCTACCACCAATGTCCGGAGTTCGTCAGAGACCTCTACCGCGGCCGTTGCGGTACGACCGTCTCGACCGGGCAAGCGTTCGTCGAGATTACGTCAAGCGCTTGATGGGGATGGTGGCTGCTCCGCGTATCCTAGCTGCCGTTGCCCATGGCGACGCCAGGCGCGAAAGGACATCCGCTTGACCGAACTGAAGTTGGGATTGCGCGAGAACCTCGCCCAGTTCTCGTTGCTGGTGCTCGTCAACGCTTTCGTCGGCGCGATGGTCGGGATGGAGCGGACGCTGCTGTCGCCGATCGCGGAGCAGGAGTTCGGCCTCGCGGCCAAGACCGCCGTGTTGTCGTTCATCGTGGTGTTCGGCGTCACCAAGGCGGTGACGAACTTCCTCGCGGGGCGCTGGTCGGACCGCTTCGGCCGCAAGCGCGTACTGATCGCCGGGTGGCTCGTCGCCGCTCCCGTGCCGTTCCTGCTGATGTGGGCTCCGACTTGGGATTGGGTGCTGGTCGCCAACGCCCTGCTCGGCGTCAGCCAGGGACTGACCTGGTCGACCACGGTGATTATGAAGATTGACCTCGCAGGCCCACGCAACCGCGGACTCGCGATGGGCCTGAACGAATTCGCGGGCTACTTCGCGGTCGCCGCGAGCGCTCTCGCCACCGGCTACATCGCCGCTCGATACGGCTTGCGTCCCGAGCCGTTCTACCTCGGT
>Ga0247727_10018378_pt1 | contig 10996 bp, 12 predicted proteins | sample WisWelCaveWW1625_FD_202498 | JGI IMG/M metagenome (GOLD analysis project Ga0247727, IMG submission 202498) | Biofilm microbial communities from Wishing Well Cave, Virginia, United States - WW16-25 | ecosystem: Environmental > Aquatic > Deep subsurface > Groundwater > Cave microbial mat | place...
AAAGAGGTCAAGCGGACGGAGCGGTTCACCCAGTTCGCGATCGCGGCCGCCAAGCAGGCGGTGGCGGGCGCCGGGATCCAGCCGGAGCGGGAGGACCCGTTCCGGTGCGGGGTCGTCATCGGCTCCGGGATGGGCAGCATGAGCCTGATCGAGCAGCAACACAACGTCCTGCTCTCCAAGGGGCCGAAGAAGCTCACCCCCTTCATGATCCCGATGCTGATCTGCAACATGGCGCCGGGCCACGTGGCGATCGACCTGGGCTTCAAGGGGCCGAACTTCTGCACGACAACCGCCTGCGCCTCGGGCGCCCACGGCCTCGGGGAGGCGCTGCGCATCATCCAGCGCAACGAAGCCGATGTCATGCTGGCGGGCGGCACGGAGGGCTGCGTGACCCCGACGACCGTCGGCGGCTTCTGCGCGCTCATGGCGCTCTCCCGACGCAATGAGGCGCCCGAGAAGGCGAGCCGCCCCTTCGACAAGGGCCGCGACGGGTTCGTGATCGGCGAGGGTGCTGGCGTGATGGTGCTCGAGGAGCTGGAACACGCCAAGGGGCGCGGGGCGACGATCTACGCCGAGATGGCCGGCTACGGCCGCACGGCTGACGCCTACCACATGACGGCGCCGGACCCGGAGGGGACGGGGGCGGCGAAGGCCATGGCGCTGGCGCTCGAAGACGCCACGCTGCGGCCGGAGCAGGTGACCTACCTCAACGCCCACGGGACCTCGACGGAGCTCAACGACAAGATCGAGACGCTGGCGATCAAGAAGGTCTTCGGCCCCGCGGCCAAGCGGGTGGCGATTTCCTCGACCAAGTCGATGATGGGCCACCTGATCGGCGCTGCGGGCGGGGTGGAGGCCGTCATTTCGGTGCTGGCGATCCGGCACGGCGTGATGCCCCCCACCATCAACTACGACGAGCCCGACCCGGACTGCGACCTCGACTACATCCCCCACCACGCGCGCAACGCCCCTGTTGAGGTCGCCCTCTCCAATTCCCTGGGGTTTGGCGGGCATAACGCCACCCTCATCTTCAAGGCCTTCCGGGGCTAATCCCTCCGCTTGTTGGCTCCGCGCCAGATGTGGTAAGGTGATAGTATGTCTGTGCAGCAGCGGCGACAAATCCTCGGCTCCCTGCTCATCGAACGCGGGCTCATCTCCCTGGAAGACCTGGAAGGAGCGCTGGCCGAGCAGAAGCGCACCGGAGAGTTCCTCGGCACGGTCCTGATCCGGATGGGGCGGCTCTCGAGCGAGCAGCTGCTGCCCATGCTGGCGGAGCAGGTGGGCATCCCCTACATGCGCCTGGCGACGGCGCGGATCATGCCGGAGGCGATCGCCAAGGTCCCGCCGAAGTTCGCCAGCCACTACTGCCTCATGCCGCTGGCACTCGTGGACGAGGTGCTGGAGGTCGCCATCGCCGATCCGTTCGACGTCCAGACGCTGGATGAGCTGAAGCTGCTCCTTGACTGCGACGTGCGGCCGGTGCTTGCCAGCCAAGCCGAGATCCAGGAGGCGATCCAGCGCCACTACGGCGTGGGCGCCTCGGCGGTTGAGCGGCTGCTGGACACCAGCCCCCAGATGGCCGTGCCGGCGAGCGCGGCGGAGGATCTGACCGCCCAGTCGAACGAGGCCTCGGTCATCGCGTTCGTGAACCAGCTCATCCTCTCGGCCGTCCGCGACCGCGCGACGGACATCCACGTCGAGCCCTTCGACCAGATGCTGCGCATCCGCCAGCGCATCGACGGGGTGATGTACGAGGTGCCCCTGCCGACCGACCTCTTCCGGCTGCATGCGGCGATCGTCTCGCGGATCAAGGTCATGGCGCAGCTGGACATCGCCGAGCGCCGCCTGCCGCAGGACGGCCGCATCAAAGTCCGGCTGGAAGGGCAGGAGCTGGACCTGCGCATCTCGGTGCTGCCGACGTCGTTCGGCGAGTCGGTCGAAGTCCGCCTGCTCTCCTCCCAGATGCTCTTCAGCCTGGCGCAGCTGGGCCTCTCCGGCGACCATCTCACCAACCTCCTGCAGCTGATCCAGAAGCCGCACGGCATCATCTTTGTGACGGGGCCCACCGGCTCCGGCAAGACGACGACGCTCTATGCCTGCCTGTCCAAGCTCAATGTGCCCAACGTGAAGATCCTGACGATCGAGGATCCCATCGAATACCAGCTCCAGGGCATCACGCAGCTGCAGGTGCATCCCAAGATCGGGTTTTCCTTCGCCCAGGGGCTGCGCAGCATGCTCCGGCACGACCCGGACATCATGATGGTGGGGGAAGTGCGCGATCCGGAGACAGCCGAGATCACCATCCGCAGCGCCCTGACGGGGCACTTGGTCTTCTCCACGCTGCACACCAACGACGCCGCCGGCGGTGTGACCCGCCTGCTGGACATGGGGATCGAGCCGTTTCTCGTGGCTTCCTCCGTGTTGGGGTTCATCGCCCAGCGTCTGGTGCGGGTCGTCTGCTCCAGCTGCGCCGAATCGCGATCCCCGCACCAAGGCCTGGCGGCGGAGTTCGGCCCGGACGTCGTGATTCCGCCGGCGCTGCGCTACGGCCGGGGCTGCCCCGCGTGCAAGAGCACCGGCTACAAGGGCCGGACCGCCATCTATGAGTTCTTGCTGTTGACGGAGCCCATCCAGGCGCTCATCCTCCGGCGCGCCTCCTCCCACGAGATCGCCCACGCCGCCCAGCGGGCCGGCCAGATGCGAACACTGCGCCAGGACGGCTGGCAGAAGATCGTCCAGGGCGTCACGACGCCCGAAGAAGTTCTCCGCGTCACCTAGCCGCATTCGTAAATCGAAAATCGTCAATCGACAATTCGTGTTATACTCTCTCACAGGATGCCTCGATTCACGTACCGAGCGAAGGACAGCAGCCTGCGCGTCGTCGAGGGCACCATTGAGGCGGACAACGAGACGGCTGCCATCAGCCGGCTCGGCAGCCAGGGCGTCTTTCCGATCTCGATCCTTGAGGCTCACGCCGCCGCGTCCGCCCGCCGCCCCCTGCTCTCCCATCGCGTGTCGCTCAGAACCCTGGCGTACACCACCCGCCAGCTCGCGGATCTGTTGGGCGGAGGGCTGCCGCTCTTAAGCGCCCTGACGCTGTTGGCACGACAGACCGAGCATCCGGCGCTGCGCCGCGTGATCGAAGCGCTCGCCGGCTCGGTCCGCGACGGCCGGTCGTTCAGCGAAGCGCTGGCGGAGCACCCGGGGATCTTCCCCCCGCTCTATGTGAGCATGGTCAGGGCGGGCGAGGTCGGCGGCGGATTGGAGCAAGCACTCAGCCGCCTGGCGGAGCTGGGGGAGAATGAGGCGGAGCTGCGCAGCCGCGTGACCAGCGCCTCCGCGTATCCGTTGTTTGTCCTCTGTTTCGCCATGGCGATGACAACGGTCCTGATGGTCTACGTCATCCCCAAGCTCTCGGTGATGTTCGTCGAGGCCGGGCAGCTGTTGCCGCTGCCCACGCGGCTGCTGCTGGCCACGAGCGGCGTCCTGACGCAGTGGTGGTGGGCGGTGCTCGCCGGGCTGATCGTCCTGGGCGTTGGGCTGCGGCAGTGGCATCGAAGTGCTTTGGGGCGCGCGGCCATCGACCGCTGGCTGATGGCCCTTCCCGGCTTCGGGGATCTCGTGCGCAAGCTGGACACCGCGCGCTTCACCCGCAGCCTCGGCGTGCTGGTCGGCCAGGGCGTGCCGGTGCTGCAGGCGCTGGACGTCGTCGGGCGCAACATCGCCAACACCGTGCTGCGGCGGGCGGTCGCCCAGGTCCAGGCGGCGGTGCGCGAAGGATCCAGCATCGCCTCGGCGCTCAGCGCGTCGGGCCAGTTTCCGGTCTTCGTGAGCAACATGGTGGCGGTCGGCGAGGAGTCCGGTACGGTGGATACCGCTCTGCTGAAGGTGGCGGGGACCTATGAGCGGGAAGTGGACCGCACGATCCGGACCCTTACGACGGTCTTGGAACCGGTGCTGTTGGTGGCCGTAGGAGGCGTGGTCATGTTCATCGTCCTGGCGATGCTCTTGCCGGTGTTTCAAATCGGGTTGGTCGTGCAATGAGGCGCAAGGCGTTTACCCTCGTGGAGCTGATCCTGGTCGTCATCATCATCACGATGCTGGCCGCGACGGTGGCCCCGCGGCTCGTCGGGCGGACGAAGGAGGCCCGGATCGCCCGGTCCAAGGCGGACATCGCGGCCATCGGGCTGGCCCTCGATCTCTATGAGCTGGACACGGGCGGCTACCCGGCAACCGTCGATGATCTCATCCGCCGCGAGCCGCCCTCGGATCTGACGCTGGAGCCCGGCCGACGCTGGAACGGCCCGTATCTGAAGAAGGGGCTGCCGAAGGATCCGTGGGGCCGCCCGTACGGTTACAAGCGGGAATCGGACCACAACCAGGACTATGACCTCTCGTCGTTAGGGCAGGATGGGCAGGCGGGGAACGACGATATCACGAACTGGGAATAATCCATGGCGTGGGTTCACCCTGATCGAAGTGGTGGTGGTCGCCGCAGTCATCACGGTGCTGCTGGTGGCCTCCGTCCCTGCGTTCCAACAGACGTTCCAGAGCCTGCGGGCCGAGCAGGCAGCGTTTGAAGTCACACAGCTGTTGCGCGTCGGCCGGGAACGGGCCGTGGCCGAGGGCCGCCCGATGGCGTGGGTGTGGGATGGCGCGGCGCATCGCGCGCGGGTTGAACCGGCACCGTCCGATGGCGCCGGCGCAGAGGATACGGCCGCGTCCGGGCAGATTATCACCGGCGCTCGACTTTCCCCCCAGCTGGCGGTCACACTGCTGCGGGAGCAGGAGCTCGCAGATCGCGTCACCTTTTTCCCCGATGGGACCAGCGACCGCGCGGCGATTTCGCTCAGCCTGGGTGCGAGTGTCTACCATGTGGATGTCGATGCCGCGACGGGGCAACCGGCGCTGTCGGCGGGGACTGCTGCTCGTTGAGGCGGTCCTGTCGGCCGTCGCGATCGGCGTCGGCTTGACCCTGATCACCCGCGGCCTCGCCAGCCAGCTCTCCGCGCTCAAGTCCATTGAGGAGTACGACACGCTGGCTGCATTGGGCCGCAACACCCTGCTGGAGCTGGAGGCCGACCGGTTGACGCGTCCGCTCCAGCCGGAGGAGCAGCCGGAGGGAGCGTTCCCCTCGCCGTACCAGGCATACCGGTGGCGCGTGGCGGCCTCGCCGCGACTGGAGCCGGACACCGGCCAATCGCCGACCAGCGAGCTGGCGCTGACGGTCGAGCGGCGGGAGGGGCCCTCCGCTGCGGTGGAGCTGGCTGCGGTCTGGCCCAGCGAGTGGATTCCTCCCACATGGGAGTAAGCGCGTTGCTCCGGATGGCCTCGGTCTTACGCCGTCGGGCCTTCACGTTCGTCGGCCTGGGCGCGCATCTGCGCGGCGGCCTGACCGTTTGGCAGCGCACGCAGCAGCTCGCGCGGCCGCTGCAGCAGCAGCGCGCGGCGGTTGAGCTGTTGGGGCGCGAGCTGGCCGGCGCGATCGTCTACGATGCGCGGCCGAACGCCTACGGCGCGGCGGACGGCGAGTTGGCCATGCCGCAGTTCGGGGCGAACCGGCTGGCATGGTTCACCGTGGACCGGACCGTCAGGCCATCCGGGGCCGTGCGGTTCGTCGAGTACGCCTGCGGGGTGCTTGATGGAGGAACCGGCGATCAGCGGATGGGGTTGTGGCGCACGAGCCGCTCGGTGGAGCAAGTCCGGGCGCATCAGGAAGCGGTCCCAACCCGGCTCCTCGATGACTGCCAGACGCTCTCCAGCCGCTTCGCGTATCTGGCTCCCGGAGGAGCCGGCACCTTGGAGTGGCAAGGCCAGTGGCAGGACGCCTATAAGGATGTGCCGCGGTTGATCGAAGTCACACTCCAACTCTCCCCCACGCCCAACCAACCGCCGCAGGCCCTGCGGCATCTCTTCCTGATCCCGACCGGCCTCTTGAAGGAAGTCACCCCCCCGGCATCGCCATGATGCGCAAACACTCCGGCTCGCTGCTGATCATCACCCTGTGGCTCATCTCGATCCTCTCGGTCCTGGCCGTGGCGATCGGCCGCGCCCTCTCCCTCGAAGTGAGGCTGACGAACTATCAGATCGCGCGGGAGCAGGCCAGGGCGCTGGCGCACGGCGGCATCTACCTGGCTCTGCAGCGTCTGGCCGCCGATCTCGGCGAGGACGCCTACGACTGGCTCGAGGATGACTGGGCGCGCTTCCCGCAGGCCGACGCGCAGGCCGACCCGGCCCTCTGGATCGTGCCGGCCAGGGACGAGGCGGCCGACGCGGGCCGGTCCGTCAGCCGCGTGGAGATTCTGATGCGCGATGAGCAGCGAAAACTTGATCTGCAGACGGTGCCGGCGGCGACACTGGGCCCCCTCATCGCCTCGGATGAGGTGGCTGCCGCCATCGTCGATTACTACGACGAGGACAAGGATGGTGTGTGGGAGGCCACCGTGGCCGAGCCGCTCTATTATCCGAAGGACGCGCCGGTGGTCGCCCTGGAAGAGCTGCTCGGCGTGCCGGGCATGACGGCCGAGGTCTTCAACAGGCTGCGGGCGGTGACGTTTGCGGTGCCCGACGCCGCGGTGACGACGGTGAACATCAATACCGCCGAGCCGGAGGTCCTGCGGGCGGCGGGCCTGCCTGAGGGGATCGCCGTCGGCATTGTGGGATTCCGGCAGCAGGGGCACTACTTCACACGCCTCTCGCCGACCGTGGAAACCGACGGCCCGAGCCCGCCGTTCGAGCCATCGGATACCCAGTTTTTGAACGCCCTCCCGCGGCTGACGGTCAGCGCCGAGCTATTCACGATCATGGCGACGGGCCGCTCCAGCCGATCGCGGGCCGTGTATCGCGTGGAAGCCTGCGTCAAGCGCGGCGTCAGCGGTGCGCCCGCGGTGACGCTGGGCGGGAAGAGCTTTCGGATTCTCTCGTGGCGTGAGGGCTGGGCGTGAGGGCTGACGGATGCGGCGGATGGTGATTGAAACCACGCGGACCACCGTGCGCCTGGCCATTGCGGAAGGCCGGGGCGCACGCGTCCGCATCCGCGCCATGCCGATCGGTGCGACCGGCGAGGCGAGCGAAGCGCTGCGGGAGTTGTTGCGGGGGCTGAAGCCGAGCGCCGAGCAGGTCGTGGGGGTGATCTCGCGCGAGCAGGTGATCACCCGCGTGGTCAAATTTCCCGCCGTCGAGTACGGCGAGCTCACACAGATGGTCGAGCTCTACGCTAAGGGGCAGCTGCCCTATCCTCGCGAGCAGCTGGTGATGGACTTCCATCTCCTCAGCCAGCAGGAGGGATTCAGCACCGTCGCCATCGTGGCCTGTCAGCGCGACACCGTCGAGCGGCAGCTGGCCATCCTGCGCGAGGGCGGGGTGGCTGCGGGCCTGCTGACGGTCAGCTCCTGGGGTGTGCTCGGGTGGTACCGTCGGACCCTGCGCCCCGACGCCTCGCAGGAGCCGTGCCTGGTGGTCAATATCGACGATACGCGGACGGATCTGGTGCTGGTATCCGGCGGGCGCATCCTCTCGAGCCGCAGCATCGGTCAGGGAGCGCAGGACTGGGAGGCTGTGACGGAGGTGGAGGAGCTCCTCGCCGCCGAGGTGGAGCGCAGCCGCGCGGCCATCCGCAAGGAAGTGGCCGGCGCCGAGGTGCGCTCGCTCCTGCTGACCGGGGTCGGTCCGTTGGCGCAGTGGAGTGCCTCGGTCGCCCAGCGGCTGGGACTGCCGGTGCGCGCCGTCGAGGCGTGGGACGCCTTTCAAGGCGCCATGGCACCTCTGGCCATCCCGGCCTCTCCGGTGGTGGCCGGAGGGCTGGCCTGCAGCGATCTGTCGGCTGTCCTGAACTTAAACCCCCCGGAGCTGCGGATGCACATCCGCCATCGCCAGCAGGTGCGGGAGCTGACGACGGTCTGCCTGCTGCTGATCGGGGTGCTCGCACTCGGCGTCCATCTGCTCAGCCTGCGCGTCTCCCGGGAGCGACAGCTTGCGGCTCGGCTCACTCAGGCGATCACCCGGCTTGAGCCGCAAGCCGAGCAGGTCCAGCATCAGGCCCGTGCGGTGCAAGTGGTCTCCACGGTCCTCGGGGATCGCCGCCGGCTGGCGGCGCACCTGGCGGAGCTCTTCCGCTCGACGCCCTCCACCGTCCTGCTCGAAGCGCTGACGTTTGAGCGGGCCAAGGGACAGATGACGGTTCGCGGCAGCACCGTCTCCACCCAGAGCGTCCTGGACTACATTCAGCAGCTGGAGCGCATCAACGGCATCGACCGGATCGACCTGCGCTACACGACCCAGCGCTCCAGCCCAGCGGGCGATCGGACCGATTTTGAGCTCATCCTCACCCAGCGGGCCTCGTGAGACGGATGAAGCGCAAGCCATTCATCAGCTTTCGACCGCGGGAACAACGGCTGGCACTCATCGCCGCACTCTTCACCGCGTGCTGGCTTGTCGTGACCGTCCTTGTGCAGCCGCTGTGGGACCGCGCGAAGGAGCTGGAGCTCTCCATCGACACCCACAGCGAGAAATTTCAGGCGCTCACCGATCTCATGAGGCAGGCGCAGGCGATCGAAGGCCGCTACCGCGAGGCGGCCCCCTGGCTTGAGACGGATACCGGGGAAGGGGCCACCGGCGCCTTTTTGAACGAGCTGGAGTCGCTCTCCGAGGGGCTGAACGTGAAGGTGAACTTCAAGCCCCGCGTGAAGAAGCGGGACCAGCACGTCAGCCGCTTTGAGATCGAGCTGGATGCCGAAGGGCCGCAGCACGACCTGTTGGTGTTCCTGGACGCCTTGTTGCGCCTGCGCCGGCTCGTCGCCGTGGAGCGGCTTCGCCTCTCCGTGATTCCCACGAAAGAGCGTCTCTTGCGCGCCAACCTGGTTGTCCAAAAACTCACCCTGGCGCGATAGCGCCGCCTCGCCTCTACGAACTCTTCCTTGACAAGATCCTTCAAAGGGGTACAATTACTCTCTACATAGAGAGTAATGACTGATCTTATCTCTAACATCTATCTTATCAAGGACTTATCTAGACTGAGCGGCCACTCCATTCATACGCTCAAGTTCTACCTCAAAGTCGGCCTCATTCAAGAGTCCGGACGCAGCCCGCAGACGCGCTTCCGCTATTTCGACGACCAGACGCTCGCACGCCTCTCGCAGATCAGGGCCTGGCGGCGAGGGCGCAAGAGTCTTGCCGACATTCATCAACTGCTCAGCGCGGCAGGATGAGTTATTACACCACCCTCGGATTGACGGCCGAGCCGTTCTCGACGAGTCCGGATCCGACCTTCTTCTTCCGCTCCAGCTCCCATGTCCAGGCGCTCAATCGCCTGGAGATCGCCATCCGGCTGCGCCGGGGGCTGTCGTTGATCCTCGGCGACGTCGGGACCGGCAAGACGACACTCGCCCGGACCCTGCTGACCGGCTTCCCGCAGGAAGAGGGCTTCACCTTCCACATGATCCTCGACCCGTCGTTTGAATCGGAGTACCAGTTCCTGCTGCAGCTGTGCCGCCTCTTCGGCGCGCGCGGGGGGGCGTTGAAGTCGTCGCTCGATTGCCGCGAAGCCATCGAGCACCACCTCTTTCAAAGCGGGATCGCGGACGGCCGGACCGTCGTGCTGCTGATCGATGAGGGGCAGAAGCTCTCGCTGGACATGCTGGAGCATCTGCGGGTGCTCCTCAACTATGAGACCAACGAGTTCAAGCTCCTCCAGCTGGTGATCTTCGCCCAAATGGAGCTCTTGGGCCGCATCCGGCGCATCCGCAACTTCATCGACCGGGTGGCGCTGAAGTACATCATCAATCCGCTCAGCGAAGAGGAGACGGCGGAGATGATCCAGTTTCGCCTGCGCTCCGCCGGCCTCTCCGGCAACCGGATGCTCTTCAGCCCCGAGGCGATCCACGCCGTGCACCGCTTCACCCAGGGCTACCCGCGCCAGATCGCCCTGGTCTGCCACAACGCCCTGGAGTCGCTCGTCATGCACGAGCGGTCGATCATCGATGACACGCTGATTGAGGAGCTGGTGCAGGATGAGTCCCGCTGGGTCCATGAAGCCGCCTCCTGAGGAGCGGCTCTTGCGGTTGATCCGCCTGAAGCGCCCGCAGCCGGCGGCTCCCGTCGCCGCCGCCTCCATCCCCGCGGGCGGCGTCAAAGCGTCCAGCCTCTTCGCGCGGCCCAAGCAGGCGGCCGGGCTGCGATGGCTCGCCGTGGCACTCGGCGTCCTGCTGGTCGCCGAGATCGCGGGGTTGGTGGTGCAGATCGCGCGGCCCCTGCCTGAGCTCGAGCTGTCGGCTGACGGAGTGCCTGCCTCCGCCGAGGAGCCTGGTCCTGCCGGTGCCTCGCTGGATGATCTGCCGTCGGTAGCCGACAGCGCCCCGAGCGGCTTGTTTGCGAGCCCTGCCACATCCGCCGCGTCTGCGGCCACGCCGGAGCGCCCGCCGAAGACCGGCATGAGCGGCTCGGCCAAGCAGTTGGCGTCCCGGCTGACGCTCATGGGGATCGTGGCGGGTGAGACCCCACAGGCCATCATCGAGGACACCGAGACGAAGAAGACCTATTTCGTGACGGCGGGGCAGGCGGTGACGGACGGCGCGCTCCTTGAGCAGGTGCTCGACAACCGCGTCATCTTGGACTTTGAAGGGGAGAAAATTGAGCTCACCTTGTAAACGGGCAGAGGGGGTGCTGCGGATGGCGGCGATGCGTGCGGCGCGCGGAATCCTCGGAATCGTGCTGGTCACAGGCCTTTGCGGCCCGGTGCGGGCCCAAGTGCCGCCGCCCCCCGTGCCTGCGGCAAGCCAGGCCGGCCAGGCCCAACTCGGCCAGCGCATCTCGCTGGATCTGAAGGGGGTGGACATCCTGGACGTCCTCAAGCTCCTCTCCCAGAAGAGCGGCCTGAATTTCGTCGCCGGCCGCAACGTCAGCGGCCGCATCACCATCTTCGTGAAGGACGTCGACGTGTGGGACGCCTTCGAGCTCATCGTGAGCGCCAACGACCTCGCCTACGAGCGGCGGGGCGAGA
>Ga0247727_10018379_pt1 | contig 10994 bp, 6 predicted proteins | sample WisWelCaveWW1625_FD_202498 | JGI IMG/M metagenome (GOLD analysis project Ga0247727, IMG submission 202498) | Biofilm microbial communities from Wishing Well Cave, Virginia, United States - WW16-25 | ecosystem: Environmental > Aquatic > Deep subsurface > Groundwater > Cave microbial mat | place...
TCTTGAGCAGGTCCAGCCGGCCGTCGTTGTCATAATCGCCCACCGAGACCCCCATGCCCCCCTGCTCGAAGCCGTGCTCGCTGAAAGCGATCCCGGTTTCAGTGGCGATATCGCTGAACGTGCCGTCCTTGTTGTTGCGAAAGAAGATGCTGGGGGTGGAATCGCAGGCTACGTAGATGTCGGTCCAACCATCCTGGTTGAGGTCGGCGGCCACCGCCGTGAAGGCGTAGTATCCCTGCACGTCGGCGATCCCGGCCTGTTTGGTCACCTCCGAGAAACGGCCGTCGCCGTGGTTGCGGTAAAGCGCCGCCGAGCCGAAGGGCAGGCCACGGGGCCCGCAGAAGACCGGCAATCCCTTCCATTCGCAATTGGACGCTTTGCCGGGGAGAGGGGCGCGGGCCAGATCAAGCACCTGGTAGCGGGTGACAAACAGGTCGAGAAGCCCGTCGCGGTCATAATCCAGAAATGTGCAGCCGGAACTCCATTCCTGGGCGGGGCCGGCCACCCCGCTCTGAGAGGTGACGTCCTGAAACTTGCCACTTCCCTCATTGCGGTACAGCACGTTGGGTCCCCAGTAGGTCACGTAGAGATCCTGATTGCCGTCGTTATCAAAGTCGCCCGCACACACCCCATTTCCCCAGCCCGAGCGAGCGAGCTGGGCCTGGCGGGTCACATCCGTGAACTGCCCATTTTTGTTGTTCCGGTAGAGGCGGTTGGTGGGGGCCTGGCCGGCGGGGAATCCTTCCAGCCGGGAGCCGTTGACCAGGAAGAGGTCCTGCCAACCGTCGTTGTCGTAGTCCAGGAACGCTACCCCGGAGCCGTTGGCCTCCACGATGAATTTTTTTGTTTCTTCGTTGCCGGAAGAAAACTTCATTTGTAGTCCGGCCTGGCGGGCGACGTCGTGGAAGGAGACCGGAAAAGGCCTGCCGGAAGGAACGGAACGGGCGGCAGGGGCCAGGTTGCGCGTCGAGACGCCCTGGGAGTGGCCCGGACCGGTCGCGCCCAGCCCCAGCGCGGCCACAACCAGTAGCAGGCGATGCGGAGAGGATCGACCCATTGGCGCAGTTAGTGTAGTGTTTCCAAGCTGAGTTGACAATACGGATTCTGCTTGCTGAACAGCTCGGGCCGTGGTACTCTGCCAGCATCTGGGTTTAAACATCGAGGTGAAGGCTATGTCCAGAACAGCTTGTTTGCTCGTCACTACCGTTGTCGCCGGGCTGGTGCTTTTCTCATCCGCCGCGCCGGGGCAAACCACCAACGCCACTTTAGTCGGGGACGTCATTGATCCTTCCCGCGGGGCGGTAGCGGGGGCGACCATTACGGTCAGGAATCCGGCCACCGGGCTCAGCCGGATCGTTCAGACCGGAGAGCTGGGATCCTACCGGATCTGGCCGTTGAATCCGGGAACGTATGAGGTTTCCGCGTCGATGGCGGGGTTTAAGACCAAGGCGCAGTCCAACGTGGTCCTCGAGGTGGCCGCCACGGTGAAGGTGGACTTCCAGTTGGAGGTCGGGGACGTTACCGAGACGGTCGAGGTCACCGGGGCTGCCCCGTTGTTGCAAACGCAGGACGCATCGGTGGGCGGCACCGTAACCAGCAACGAGCTGGCCCGGCTGCCGGTCAACGGGCGAAACTACACCCGATTGATCCTGTTGATGCCGGGCACCAGCGACCGCACCCGGAATCAGAAACGCGGGACGATCTCGGGCACCGACCTGTACTCGGTGAACGGACAGCGCGCCCAGGACAACAACTTCACTGTCGATGGCGTGGACAACAATTTCATGATGATGAACTCGCCGGGCGGCTCGCCTGCCATGGATTCCATTCAGGAGTTCCGCATCTTGAACAACACCTCGGCGGAGTTCGGGCGCTCGGCCGGCTCCAACGTCAACGTGGCGATCAAATCGGGGACCCGCGATCTGCACGGCAGCGCCTATGAATACCTGCGCAACGACAAGCTGGACGCCAATGACTTTTTTGCCAACCGGGAGAGTCGCGGCAAGGTGCCGTTCCGGCAAAACCAGTACGGCTTTTCGCTGGGGGGACCGGTTATGGTCCCCAAGCTCTACCACGGCCGCGAGCGGAGCTTCTGGTTCTTCAACTGGGAGGGATTCCGCCGCCGGCGGGGCGCCACCCAGATTATTACCACCCCCATCCCGGAGCAGCGCCGGGGGGATTTTTCTCAGCAGTCCAGGAACATTTATGATCCCTATACCTCAACGCTGAATGCGGACGGCACGCTGAATCGCCAGCCCTTCGGCAACAGAATCATCCCGCAGGCAAGGATCAACCCCGCCGTGGCGTTTTTCCTGGACACCATGATGCCCGCGCCGAATCGCCCCGGTCTCACCAATAACTTCGTGAACGTGGAAGGGCTTACCAATGACCGCGACGCCTGGAACGTGCGCGGGGACCACACCCTGGGCCCCAAGGACAACCTGTTCTTCCGTTACAGCCGCCAGAATGTGGGGCAGTTCAATCCCGCCGGCAACCCCAATCTCTATGGGACCTCACGGTACGACGTTCGCAATCTGGCGACTGCCTGGAACCATATCTTCGGCCCGACCTCGGTGCTGGAGGTCAAATTTGGATACAACGAGCCGGCCAATCCCAATGCCACGCTTAACAGAAAGATCACCCGCGAAGAATTCATCGACAAAACAGGGTTGAAGATGTTTCAGCGGGACGTGCTGGATCGGCCCATTCCGGAGTTCAACGCAGTCGGCGAATTCGCTGCCGGCGGTTTCGGCGAGCGAACCACGGACAATGTCTATCAGTTCATCGCCAATTACTCGCAGGTGATGGGGAGACACTCCATCAAGTACGGGGTCAATTACAGCCGGCGGCACTTCTTCACCAACACGGCGAACCCGATGAACGGCAATGCGTTGTTTGACCGCCGGCTCACCTCCTTGTTCAGCGATGCCGCTTCCGGGCATAGCACGGCTACCATGCTGCTCGGCGCGCCTACCGAAATCCGGCGCGGGCAGGGCAACACCCTCACCCAAGGACGCATCAACGCTGACCATTTCTATATTCAGGATGACTGGCGCGTTACCAGCAAGCTCACCATCAACCTGGGCTTGCGATACGAGTACAACAACGCCCCCTACGACATCACCGACCGGCTGGGCAACCTGTGGGTGAGGCGGGACCCGCAAACCGGGCGGTATTTTGGAACGCTGTTGTGGGCCGGCATCAATCCGGAGATTGATCCCGAGACGGGGCAGCGCAACCTGCCGCCCAAGACGGACCGCTTTGGCCGGGCTCTGGTGCAGGACGACAAAAACAATTTCGCGCCCCGGCTGGGCATTGCCTACCAGCTCGACAACAAGACGGTGATCCGGACCGCCTACGGCGTTTTCTACAACTCCACCTTTGTTCAGGAGCTGCAGGATCTGCGCAAGTTCTGGCCCTTCACCGTGCAGCAGGTGTTTGTGGCCAACACAGGCACCCGGCCGGACCTTCTCATCACCGACCAGGGCCCGTCATTTTCCAACACGTCCGCCATCGGCGGCTGGCCGCAGAATCCGGAGAATCGCACGCCCTATTCACAACAGTGGAACTTCACCATCCAGCGGCAATTGATGGAGGATCTGACCTTGGACGTAGGCTACGTGGGATCCGTCAACAAAAAGCAGGTCGGCTACACGGCGTTTAATTCGGCCCTGCGGCCGGGTCCGGGACCGGTGCAGCCCCGGCGCCTGCTGCCCGATTTTTCCGATCTCGACGGCGGCTCGAACGCTTACAGCTCTAACTACAATTCCTTGCAGGTCAAGGCGGTGAAGCGCTTCCACCGGGGGCTGCAGGTGCACGCCAACTACACCTGGGGCCGGGCCATGGACGACCAATCGTCGCTGGCCGAATGGAAGACCCAGGACCCGTTCAACAAGCGAGCCGATTACTCGCGGTCCAGCTTTGATTTGCGTCAAATCTTCCAACTTGCCTATATTTACGACCTGCCGTTCGGACGCAACAAGAAATTCGGGGGCGGCTGGAACCGCGGGGTGAACTTGCTGCTCGGCGGCTGGGCGGTGGAAGGCATCACCCGCATGCAGACCGGAGCGCCCCTCAATGTCCTGGTGGGACAGGATCGGGCCAACGTGGGACGCACCTACCAGCGGCCCAACGTGATCCGAAATCCCAACAACGGGCCCAGGACCCCCGACCAGTGGTTCGATACCGGAGCGTTTCAGTTGCAGCCGATCTATACCTACGGCAACGCCGGGGCCTTCCTGGTGGACACCGACGGCCGGCACAACTGGGACCTGGCGTTTCAGAAGGATTTCCTTCTCGGAGAGGGTCACAAGCTGGAGTTCCGGGGCGAGTTTTTCAATATCTCGAACACGGTGAAGATGGGCGATCCGATCAATAACTTCTCCTCTTCGGCGTTCGGCCAGGTTCGCAGCGCCACCGAGGCCCGGCAGATCCAGTTCGGGCTGCGGTATGCCTTCTGAGTGCGGGGAATTCGTCACTGGGCCGAGGAAATGATCTGTTCGGCCAGGTGCACCTCCGCCTGGCAGCCCAGAATTAATCCCACGCGCTGGTGGAGCGATGCGGGTTGGATATCGAGCATAGGCTCGAGGCCGGTCGAGCCGCGGCCGCCGGCGTGGTGGGCCAGGTAGGCCAGGGGCATTGCTTCGTAGAGCAGGCGCAGCTTGCCCGCGTAGCTGCCGTCACTGCTGCGGATCTCGGGGTAGAGGAATACGCCGCCCTCCAGCAAGATGCGGTGAAAATCGGCGGTGAGGCAGCCGGTGTAACGGGTCGAGTAGGGCTTGCCGGCCGGGGAGTCCTCAGACTGTAGCCGGGCGATGAAGTCTTCTATCCCCGGCTGCCAGCGCCTGCGGTTGCCTTCGTTGATGCTGTAGGTGGCCCCGCAGGGGGGCATGCGCATCTGGCGATGGCTCTGGAAAAACTGGCCCACCCCCGGATCCAGGGTGAAGCCGTGGACTCCCATTCCGCGGCTGTACACCAGCATGGTGCTGGGACCGTAAAGGATGTAGCCGGCGGCGAACAGTTCCCGGCCCGGGCGCAGGAGGTCCGCATCGGTGCCGACCCCTTGCAGACTCCGCCGCCGGAAGATCGAGAAGATCGAGCCCAGCGCGCCGTTCACTTCCGTGTTCGAAGAGCCGTCCAGGGGATCCACCAGCACGGCGTAGGCGGCGCCCGAGCGACCGTGCAAGGGGAAGTGGGTCGCGCCGTCCAACTCTTCGGAAGCGGCGCCGAACACCAGGCCGCTTTCCTCGCACGCTGAGATCAACGTCTCGTTGGCGAACTCGTCGAGTTTCTTCACTTCCTCCTGCTGGACGTTGATGGTTCCCGTCTTGCCCAGCATGCCGGCCAGCCCGGCCCGCCGCAGCTCCTGGGTGATGATGCGGGCGGCCATGGTGATTTGCGTGAGCAGGCGGCTGAATTCCAGGTGATCCCGGGTCGCCACCTGGTCTTCCTGCAGGAGGTGGTAAGTGAGGGAGATCAGCTTGCCAGGCATTCGCTCATTAGTATGGCAAAAAGAAAATGGCGATTGACGAGGGACCCCGCTCCAGGGGTTCAATCGCCAATCGCCATGGCGGGAGCCGTCCTGTCGGTGGGAATCAGCCCTGGACGATGCGCAGGTTGTTTTCCAGGGCGAAGTAAGTGGCGGCAAAGCGGGCCGCCCGCTCGGCCAACTGCCGGTCCAACTGGTTCAGCACCGCGCCCTCCAGCCGGACATTTCCGTTTTTCACGATGATGTGGATGGGCGGCAGCGCCTGGTTGCCGTAGCGGGTTCCCAGGGCGTCGGATCGGTAAATGGCTCGGGCCACGCGCACCCGGACCTGGTCGTCGAAGGCGGAAACCGGAAGCACGTCCAGCTCATTCCGGACGGTCTTGACTCCGGCGACGAGCTTGGCCAGATTGGCGTACTCGTGAAAGCGCTGGGGCAGACGCACGGCGCCGCGCAGGGTCACCACTCCGTCTTTCACCTCGCCGGTGACCAGGTCGAAGATGTCGTAGTAGGGATACAGCCGGATCTGGCGGGTGAGGTCTCCGGCGATCTCCGCGTCGGTGCGCGCCGAGCGAACCTCGATCCGATTTTTCACGTCGCGGACAGCTCCCGGCGCACCGGCAGTCACCAGCAGCATGGTGGCGGCCAACAGGGTTTGTTGATATCTCATTGTGATCCTCCTGATCCCGGCCTTTCTCGCCGGGACATCCAGTTGGGTGCATGGGGAGGGAGAAGCGTTCCACTGGGTTTGTAAAAGGAACGTAAAAGAATCGGCGAGGTTGCGCCTCGCAAGGTGGGCGTGGCCGGAGAATTATTTCTATCGGGTTCCTGCAGACTGTACGCGGGCGCGGCGGACTTCGTTGATCGCCTCGATGACCGAGCTGAGAGCCGCCTGCAGATTTCGCTGCTTCTCGGTGTAGTTGGACTCTATGGAGCGCAGGATTTCCGTTTGCGCGAGCAGGCGGCTGTCCAGATCGCCAAAGCCGCGTTCCACCCGTTGCAATACCGCCTCCAGATGCTGGATCGCTTGCGCGTGCCGGCGCGTCTCTGCCTCCAGGCTGGTGAGCCGCTGTTCGACACGATCGCCGCCAGCCGGCCGCCGCCGGCCGGCCAGCAGGCATCCCGCCAACAGACCCGCTGCGCCCAACATCATTTTTCCTGCAGGACTCACAGGCAAGGCTCTCCGGCCTTGAGTCTGACACAACCGGGCGGGCCGGTCACTGGTACCAAAGTACCCTCAGGCGCTGTACTTGCGGATCCAGTCGTTCAAGTCTCGCTCCATCTTCCGGAGGACACGGGCCAGGCTGCGGTCGTCGATGCGGTTGGAGTGTTCGGCAGGGTCGACGGACAAGTCCCAAAGCTCGTTGGGTCCCTTCCCCTGATTGCGCAGAACGAGCTTGAATTGCTCATCGCGGAGCATGGCCGTATTGCGGAAATAGCCGAAGACGCGGTTGTCCCAGCGGCCGAGGTTGCGGGTCGTCAGCAGGGGCCAATAGCTTCGCCCGCACAGGTTGCGGCCTTTCGGCAACGGCAGCCCGAGCAGGTCCAGGATGCTGGGCACAAAGTCGTAGGCGCTCACCAGCTCGCGGCGCACGCGGCCGGGAGGGATGTGGGAAATCCACCGGGCGAGGAGCGGAACCCCGATCACCTCTTCGTACATGTTGATCGGATCGGAGGCCAGTCCTTTGCTCCAGTAGCCGTGGCGGCCGAGCAGGTACCCGTTGTCGCCAGCAAACAACACGAGCGTATTTTCGGAGAGCTTGTTTTGGTCGAGGTAGTCGAGGAGCGCCCCGAGGCGGTCGTCGAGCGCCGTCGTCGACGCTGCGGTCTTGCGCAGATTGCCGATCGGATCGGCCAGCAGGTTGCGCTCGCGCAGGGCGTTGGGCCGGGCCGGCTCGATGGGAACACTCTTGAATTCGGCGTTCCTGTATAGGTCGTAGTACTTCTGTGGGTGGCCGTCGAGCGGGGTGTGAGGGTTGAAATGGGAGGCCACGGCGAACCAGGGGTTCCCCTGTTTTCGGGCCTGCTCGATGAAGCGGATGGTCCGGCTGTGGATGAGGTCCGTGAGGTACCCTTTCTCCTCGATCCGTTGCGCGCCTCCGCGTCCCTCGCCTGCGAACATGGCAGGATCCTGGTAGCGGGAGGACCCTCCGCCGGCCATGACGTACCAGTGGGTGAAGCCGTGCTGGGGCTGATCTTCGCCTCCCATGTGCCATTTGCCCTGATATCCGCACAGGTAGCCGTTGGCGGCCAGGATGTCGCTGAGGAAGACTTCGTGGCGGAAACTTTCCGGCGGGGCCGCCTGGCCCTGGGGCGGTCGCTCGATCGGCTGGGGGGTCAGGAAATCGTGGATCCCGTGCTGCAGGGGGGTGCGCCCGGTGAACCAGGTGGCGCGGGAGGCCGAGCAGATGGGGGTGCAGACGAAAGAATTCTGAAAGCGGACGCCTTGCGCAGCCAGGCGGTCGATGTGCGGGGTGAGGATCTCCTCGTTGCCGTAGCAACCGAGCATCCAGGCGGCCAGGTCGTCGGCGATGACGAGCAAAATGTTGGGGCGCTGGCGAAAACCGGCCTGGGGCCAGGCCAGGCGCGGCACGACGGCGCCCAGCGCGCTGTTGAGGAACCGGCGTCTTCTCATCAACAGCAGATTATCAGCATTCCTGCGGCCGGGCGAGGGCGTGCTATATTGTCGCCAGGCAGCAATTCCCATCGAGCGGCGGAGGTGGATATGAGCAGTCGGTTCACGCGGCGGCATTTTATGGGGGCGGCGACGGCAGCAACGGCGGGCCTGGGATTTGCCGCCGGGGCCGGATCCGGCGAGAAGCTGGCGCTGCTGGGAGGAAAGCCGGTGCGCAGCACGCCGTTTCCTTCCTGGCCTCAGATTCGGGAGAACGACGAAAAAGCCTGGATGGAAGTGTTGCGCAAGGGGCGCTGGAACCGCCTGGGGGGAAGTTACGTCAGGCAGTTCGAGGAAGCGTGGGCCAAGACGCTGGGCGCGCAGCATTGTCTGGCCACAGCCAACGGCACCAGCGCTCTGGTCATCTCGCTCAACGCGCTGGAGGTCGGCCCGGGCGATGAGGTGCTGGTTCCCCCCTACACCTTCGTTGCCACTATCAACGCCGTTCTGCTCCAGCATGCCCTGCCCATATTTGTGGACACCGACCCGGAAACCTCTCAGATGGATGCCCGCGCCATCGAGGCAGCGATCACCCCCCGGACGCGCGCGATCCTGCCCGTGCATCTGGGCGGCTCGGCGTGCGACATGGACGCCATCCTGGCGATTGCCAAAAAGCGCAAGCTGGCGGTGATCGAGGACGCTTGTCAGGCGCACCTGGGCGAGTGGCGAGGACGAAAGCTGAGCACACTGGGCGAGCTGGGCTGCTTCAGTTTTCAGGCCTCCAAGAACCTGAATTCCGGGGAAGGCGGCGCGATCCTCAGCAACAGCCGGGAGCTGATCGAAAAATGCTCGAGCTTTCACAATAACGGCCGGGGCCGTCCCAACGCCGGGTTCTCCTACGCAAGAAATGGCTGCAACCTTCGGATGACGGAGTTCCAGGGGGCGCTGCTTCTGGAACAACTGACGCGCCTGGAAGAGCAGTCCCGCGTGCGGGAGCAGAACGCCGCCTATCTGACGAGCCAGCTTGGCGAGATTGGCGGCATCACCCCCGCCCGCATGTACCAGGGCTGCACGCGAAACGGCTACCACATTTACATGCTGCGATACGACAAGGCGGGCTTCTCGAACCTGCCCCGCGCGCGGTTTCTGGAAGCGTTACGGGCCGAAGGCGTTCCCTGCTCCGGGGGATACTCGCCGCTGAACAAGGAGCCTTTCCTCAAGACCACGCTCGAGTCGCGGGCGTTTCGAACAATCTACCCGGCCCAGCAGCTCGCCGCGTACGAAGCGCGCAATCAGTGCCCGGCCAACGACAAGCTTTGTGGGGAAGCCGTGTGGTTCGGCCAGACGATGCTGCTCGGCAGCCGCCAGGACATGGACCAGATCGCCGAAGCCATCCGCAAGATCCAGACGCAGGCGGGGCAGTTGGCTTGAGGCGGCCGGCTCACCCCGCTGACTGTTTCAGCTCGCGCAGGCGTTTCATCAGGGTGTTGCCCCCGCGGCCGAAGTAGTCGTGCAGGCCGCCATAGAGGGCGTAGAGCCGATCATACACGGCGTGCGCCGCCGGGTCGGGCTGGTAGCATTTCTCCTGCAGGCCGGTCATGCAGCCGGCGGCTGCCTTTATATCCTCATAATACCCTGCGGCCACCGCCCCGTGCATGGCGGCGCCGAGCCCAGAAGCCTGGAACGAGCGCGGGAGGCGGATCGGGCGTCCGGTCACGTCGGCAAAAATCTGCATAACCAGGGGGCTCTTCTCGGCCAGGCCCCCGCAGGCGACGATGTCGCGGATCCCCAGGCCCTGCCGGTCGAAAGCGTCGATGATGGTTCGTGTGCCGAAGGCGGTGGCTTCGATCAGGGTCCGGTAAATCTCCGCCGGCTCGGTGGCCAGCGTTGCGCCCACCAGCAGCCCGCTCAAGTCCGCGTCCACCAGGATGGAGCGGTTGCCGTTCCACCAGTCCAGAGCGAGCAATCCGCTCTGCCCCGGCTTCAGTTGCGCGGCCTTTTGGGTCAGCAGCTCGGCGGGAGAAACGCCGCGCTGATCGGCCTCCCGTTCCAGCGCCGCCGGCGCCCCGGCGCGAAAGAACCAGGCGTAGATGTCGCCCACTGCCGACTGGCCCGCCTCATAGCCCCAAAAACGGGGGAGGATGCCGTCAGCGACCACGCCGCAAATTCCTTCGACGATCTGTCGTTCCGCTCCCACCAGCATATGGCAGATGGAGGTTCCCATGATCATGGCCAGACGGCCCGGCTCGGTGACGCCGCAGGCGGGGACAGCGGCATGCGCATCTACATTGCCGACAGCGACCGGCGTCCCGGCCGCCAGCCCCGTCCGCGCGGCCATCGCCTCGGTCAGCCCGCCTGCCGCCGAGCCCAGCGGGAAAAATTCGGCGCTCAATTTTTCGGCAACCACGTTTTCCAGGCGCGGGTCGAGCTCGCGGAAAAAATTCCTGGAGGGAAATCCGCGACCCTTGATCCACATGCCTTTGTAGCCGGCAGCGCACTCGTTGCGGCGCTCGCGCCCGGTCATCTGCCAGATGATCCAGTCGCCGGCTTCCAGCAAGCGCCCGGCGGCGGCGTAAATTTCAGGGGCTTCCTCGACGATTTGCAGAACTTTCGAGAAAAACCACTCGGAGGAATATTTGCCCCCGTAGATGGTCAGAAACTCTTCTTTGCGGCGAGCGCCGATTTCGTTGATCCGATTGGCCTGGGGCTGGGCAGCATGGTGTTTCCACAACTTGACCCAGGCGTGGGGATTGCCCGCATATGCGGGCAGCGAGCAGAGCGGGGCGCCGCCGGCGAGGGTGGGAAGTATCGTGCAGGAGGTAAAGTCGACGCCCACTCCGACCACGTCACTGCCCGCCACCCCGGCGCGCCGCAGCGCTTCGGGCGTCCCGGTTT
>Ga0247727_10018380_pt1 | contig 10994 bp, 9 predicted proteins | sample WisWelCaveWW1625_FD_202498 | JGI IMG/M metagenome (GOLD analysis project Ga0247727, IMG submission 202498) | Biofilm microbial communities from Wishing Well Cave, Virginia, United States - WW16-25 | ecosystem: Environmental > Aquatic > Deep subsurface > Groundwater > Cave microbial mat | place...
GACGAGGGTTGAGATCTTGAAGATGGGCAGAAACAGGGCGATGACGATGCCGCCGATCACGAAGCCGAGTACGGAGATCACCAGCGGCTCGATGAGGCTGGTCATGGCGGTCACCGCGGCGTCGACCTCATTCTCGTAGAAGTCGGCGATCTTGCTGAGCATTTTTTCCAGCTCGCCGGTCTTCTCGCCCACGGCGATCATGCGGGTGACCATTGGCGGGAAGACCTTGCTGTGGGCGAGCGGATCCGCGATGTTCTCGCCCTCCTTGATGCTCGTCCGGGCGGCCATGACCGCCTTTTCGACGACCCTGTTCCCTGCGGTCTTGGCCACGATTTCCAGGGACCCCAGAATCGGCACGCCCGATTTGACCAGCGTCGCGAGCGTCCGGGCGAAGCGGGCGATGACGACCTTCTGGAGCACTTTGCCGATGACCGGAACGTGCAAGGTGCTGCGATCGAACCACAGGCGCCCGGCCGGGGTGTTGACATAGAGGCGGCCGGCGATCCCCAGGCCGATCAGGCCGATGACCTCGAGGGCCAGGTACTTGCCCATGAACTCGCTTAAGCCCAGCAGGATCTGGGTGGGCAGCGGCAGCTCGCCGCCCAGCGCGGTGAAGATCTCCTTGAATTTAGGCACGATGACGACGATGAGAAACGTCGTGATCCCGAAGGCCAGCACCGAGACGAAAGCCGGGTAGAACAGGCTCGCTTTGACCTTCCGCTGGAGCGAGTCCACCTTCTCCATGTAGCTGGCGACCCGATCCAGGATCTCATCGAGGCGGCCGGACGACTCCCCGGCCCGGATCATGTTCACGTAGAAGTCCGAGAAGGCCTTCGGGTGCCGGCCGGTGGCCTCCGAGAGGCTGGAGCCCGCTTCGATGTCTTGCCGGAGCTTCTTCAGCGTCTGCTGAAATCCCCGGTCCTCGATCTGCTCGGCGAGGATGTCGATGGCGGCAGCGATCGGGATGCCGCTGTCCACCATGGTCGCCAGCTGCCGTGAGAAGATCACGAGCTGGTTCGAGCTGATCTTGGGCTGGCCGATCTTGAGGAGCGCCGATTTGCCTTGGGCGCGCTCGTCGATCGAGAGGACCACGAACTCCTGCTTCCAGAGCTGCTCGATCAGCGCGTTGCGCGAGGCGCTCTCCAGCGTCCCGCTGTGCGTCTTGCCCGCCTTGTCCTTCACGACGTACGCGAATGTCGGCATGGCTACTCCTCCGAAGTCACCGCGATGACCTCTTCAACCGTCGTCACGCCAAGCTCCGCTTTCCGCAGCCCGTCCTGGCGGAGGGTCTTCATCCCCAGATGCTTCGTGGCATAGTCCTTGATCTCCCACGAGGGGGCGCGGGCGACGATCAGCTCGCGGATGCGCTCGTCGACCTGAAAGACCTCGATGATGCCGACCCGCCCCCGGTAGCCGCTGCTGTTGCAGAAGCGGCATCCGGCGGCGCGGAAAAACGTCGCGTCCTTTGCCGGAGTCAGCTCCAGCTGCTTCAGCTCCACCGGGGTCGGCGTGTAGGCCTGCCGGCATCTCGTGCACAGCTTGCGGACCAGCCGCTGGGCCTCGATCAGGGTGACGCTGGAGGCCACCAGGAACGGCTCCACCCCCATGTCGATAAGCCGCGTCGCGGCGGACGGGGCGTCGTTGGTGTGGAGGGTGGAGAGCACCAATTGCCCGGTAAGGCTTGCCTTCATGGCGATGTCGGCCGTCTCGAAGTCCCGGATCTCGCCGATCATGACGATGTCCGGGCTCTGCCGCAGCAGCGAGCGCAGGCCGCCCGCGAACGTGAGGCCCACGTCGGCGTTGACCTGCACCTGGGTGATGCCCTCGATCTGGTACTCCACCGGATCTTCAATCGTGATGAGGTTCCTCGTGGGCTGGTTGAGCTGGTTGAGGACGGAGTACAGCGTCGTCGACTTGCCCGAGCCGGTCGGGCCGGTCACCAGGATCATTCCGTACGGCCTGGCCACGGCAGTTTTGAACTGCTCGATCGACTCCGGCATGAATCCGAGGTTGTCGAGCCCGATGGACAGGTTGCCCTTGTCCAGCAGCCGCATGACGACCTTGCCGCCGTTGGTGATCGGCAGCACGGAGACCCGGAAGTCGACCTCGCGCTCGTCCAGCCGCACCTTGAAGCGCCCGTCCTGCGGCAGCCGCCACTCGGTGATGTCGAGCCCGGACATGATCTTGAGCCGTGTCAGCACCGGGTTCTGCACGGCCTTCGGCAGGTCGTGCCCTTCCACCAGGCGCCCGTCGATGCGGAACCGCACGCGCAACGACTCGAACCGGGGTTCCAGATGGATGTCCGAGGCGTGGCGGCGCATCGCTTCGATCACCATCAGGTTGATGACCCGGACGACCGGTGCCTCCTCATCGCGCTGGTCGCTCAGCAGCAGGGCCACCGCCGTGTCCAACTGGCTCTCGTCTACGGCGCCGGGCTCAGCACCCTCCAGGTTCTGTGCCAGCGAGGCGGGGCTGGAGTACATCTGTTCGATGGCCCGGCGGATCTCGGTCTCCGGGGAGAGCACGGGGTCGATGGCGAACTGTGTCAGCGCCTTCAGGTCGTCGATGGCGAAGATGTTCAGCGGATCGGACATCGCCACGACCAGCCGGTCGCCGAACTTCGCCAGGGCGACGAGGTTGTAGCGCCGGGCCAGCCGCTCGGGGATCAGGCCGGCCACCGCCGGGTCCAGCCGGTACTTGGCCAGAGAAATCATCGGCAGGCACAGCTCCTTCGAGAGCAGCTCCGTCAGTCGGGCCTCCGGGACCAGGCCCTGTTCAATGATCAGTCGGGCGAAGCTCTTCCCATTCTTCGAAGCCTCGGCGACCACGACGTCCAGCTGCTCCCTGGTCGCCAGCTTCTGATCGATCAGGACCTGTGAGATGCGTTGCTTGAATCCGATGATCATGCCTCCACCGCCTCGCCGATCGTCGTCCTGAACACTTCCTCCAGGGTCGTGATGCGCGCCTTCGTTTTCGCGATCCCATGCTCCCGCAACGTCTTCATGCCTTGCTTCTTGGCCATCACCTCGATGTCGCGCTCCGAGGCCTTGCGAAGGATCAGCTCGCGGACCTCCGGGGTCAGCACCAGCGTCTCCGCGATGACCTCCCGGCCGGCGTAGCCCGATTGAAAGCAGGCTCGGCAGCCGTGCCCCCGGACGAGCTCCAGCGGCTCCCCGCGCTCGTTGAGCAATCCGACCTTCTCCGCCAGGCCCTTGGCCGGCACGTACGCCTCGGCGCATTTCTGGCAGACCCGACGGACGAGCCGCTGGCCGATGACCGCCATGAGGCAGGAGTTGATGAGGAAGGGCTCCATCCCCATGTTGATCAGGCGGACAATCGAGCCCGCCGCCGTGTTCGTGTGCAGGGTGCTCAGCACCAGGTGGCCCGTCAAGGCGGACTTGATCGCCATGTCGGCGGTCTCCGCGTCCCGGATCTCCCCCACCATGATGATGTCCGGGTCCTGCCGGAGGATCGACCGCAGCGCCCGGGCGAAGGTCAGCCCGATGTCGGGCCGCGAGCTGACTTGGTTGATCCCGGGCAGGTCAAATTCGACCGGATCCTCGACCGTGACGATGTTCTTCTCCGGCGTGTCGATCAGCTTGATCAGCGCGTAGAGGGTGGTCGTTTTGCCCGAGCCGGTGGGCCCGGTGCCTAGGATCATGCCGTGGGGCCGCTTGGCGCACGCCGTGATCCGCTCCAGATCCTCCTTGGAAAATCCGAGGGTGGCGATGTCCAGCCGCACCTCGCTCTTGTCAAGGATGCGCAGACAGACGTTGCCGCCGAAGCTCGACGGCAGGATCGAGACGCGGAGGTCGATCGTCCGGTTGTCCACCTTGAACTTGAAGTGGCCGTCCTGCGGCAGCCGGCGTTCCGCGATGTTCAATTCCGACATGATCTTGATCCGGGAGACGATCGCGGCGTGCAGCGACTTCGGGGGCGCCTCTCCCTCGCGCAGCACGCCGTCGACGCGGTAACGCACGCGCACGTGCTTCTCCCTTGGCTCGATCATCAGATCGGAGGCGTGCATCCTCACCGCCTTCGTCAGGAAGGCGTCGGTGAACTTGACCACCGGGGCTTCCTGCGTCTGCTTGAGCAGCCGGTCGACCTCCGACTCCTCCTCTTTGTGGGCCGCGATGAACTCCACGGAGTCGGCCTCCGCCTTCCGGACCATCTCCCGGAGCGTCTCTTCGACGCCGGTGCCGTAATACAGGTCGATGGCGTCGCGGACCTCCTTGGCGGTGGTCAGCATCGGGCTGATGATCAGGCCCGTCATCGTGGCGAGCGTATCCGTCGCGAAGATGTTCAGGGGATCGGCCATGGCCACCGTCAACGTCTCCCCCATGCAGGAGACCGGGACCACCTGATACTGCAGGGCCATTTCGCGGGGGATCAGCGCTTTCAACGCGGGATCCAGCTTGAGCCGTCCCAGGCTGATGGGCGGGATGCCCAACCCCTGGCTCATGGCGGCGAGGAGGTCTTCTTCCTTGACGAATCCGTGGTCGACGAGAATGGCCTGAAGGCTGCCCCCACGCGCCTGCTGCAGGGCGACGGCCTCGTCCAGCTGCTCCTGACGGATGACGTGGCGTGCGAGCAGCACCGTCATGATCCGTTCCTTGAGGCTCGCCATGGGCTCCTGCGAGGCTTCCGGCCCTTACGCCGCCGGGCGGGCAGGCCCAGGTGCCTTCGGGCCGTCTTGGCCGTTGTGCTTGTAGTACTTGTCGATCGCCCGGCCGATGTCCGAGGGGGTGCTCACGAAGGTCTGTACCACACACTTTGTCATCAGCTCGATGTCTTCGACCGCCTGCACGTTGGAGGGATCCGCCATGGCCAGCGTCAGGGCGTTGCCGATGCGGTCGATCGGGATCAGGCAGTACTGCCTGGCCACCTGTTCCGGAACGACCGCCGTCAACCCGGGGTCGATCTCGTAATTATCCAGCGGCAGGTAGGGGAAGCCATACTGGGCGGTCAACGCCAGCGCGATCTCTTCCTCGGTGACGAACCCGAGCTGGATCAAGACTTGGCCCATGAGCCCGCCCTGCGCCTTCTGGTGGGCCAGCGCCTTGTCCAGCTCGTGCTGGGTGATCACGCCCCGCTCGAGCAGGACTTCGCCGATTCGCTTGGTGATGATCCGCTTTGCCATCGCTCGCTGCCTACTGCCTTCTGCCGGCTGCCTCCTGATCCCTGCTCACCGGTTCATGAGCCGCGTCAGGTCATCCGGATCGCTGGAGCGCCCCAGGGCGTCGTCCAACGTAATGACTCGGTTGACGTAGAGCTCGTAGAGCGTCTGATTCATCGTGCGCATGCCTTCCTTCTGGCCGGTCTGGATGACCGAGTAGAGCTGATGGATCTTCTGCTCCCGGACGAGCGCCCGGACGGCGTGGTTGCAGACCATCAGCTCCGTGGCCAACACCCGGCCGCGCCCGCTGGCCTTCGGGATCAGCTGCTGGGAGAGCACCGCCAACAGCTCCAGCGACAGCTGCACGCGGACCTGATTCTGCTGGTGGGCCGGAAACACGTCGATGACGCGGTTGACCGTCTGGACCGCGTCGGAGGTGTGGAGGGTGGCCAGGACCAGGTGGCCCGTTTCGGCGACGATCAGGGCCGTCTCGATGGTCTCGAGATCCCGCATCTCGCCGATGAGGATCACGTCGGGATCCTGCCGCAGGACGTGCTTGAGGCCCTGCGCGAACGACTGGGTGTCGTTGCCGACCTCGCGCTGATCGATCACGGACCGCTTGCTCGTGTGCAGGTACTCGATCGGATCCTCGATCGTGATGATGTGGAAATCCCGGTTGGTGTTGAGCCAGTCCACCATGGCGGCGAGCGTCGTGGACTTGCCGGAGCCGGTGGACCCCGTGATCAGGACCAATCCTTTGGGCTTCTGGCAGAGATCCGTCATGGTCTGGATCGGCAGGCCCAGTTCCGAGAAATTCATGATGCGAAACGGCAGCATGCGGATCGCGACCCCGACGTAGCCCTGCTGCATGAAGTAGTTGGCCCGAAAGCGCGCCAGCCCCTCCACGGAGAACGCGAAGTCCAGTTCCTTCCAGCGCTCAAAGCGCTCCACCCGCTCGGGTGCGAGCAGGCTGTAGGCGAGCTCCTTGACATCGTCGCCGGAGAGCGGCGGGAAATCCATCGAAACCAGCCGATCATCCAGCCGCAGGCGCGGGGGCATGTTCGCCGAGAGATGCAGGTCGGTCGCTCCCTGCTCCACAACCAGCCGCAACAGCCCTTCCATGGTGGGTTTCGTCGCAACCGCCATCACTGGTCCTCCCGCCTGCTCATCATGGCATCGACAATGCGCTGCTCGAACTGCTCGACTTTGGTAATCCCTTCCCCGGTGAGATTGAGGCGCTTGAGGGCGTTGACCATCGCCGCAAGGATTTGTGTTCTGGAGAGCTTGATGCCGGAGGAGAACTGTGCGTCCTTGCCGATCTTGTCCAGGTAGTCGACCTGCTCGCGGTTGAGCACCGCGATGACCCGGTGGGCGTGGGTATGGTAGTTCATGCCGTTGTCGCGTTGGTCCATGTGGTCTCCTGCCATAAAAAAGACAGACGCCCGACATGAAAAGGACGTCTGTCTCTTGCGTCCGGTGGCAGCCCGGCTGTCGCGGTGTCTGGCTCCGAAGGTGCCTGACACCGGATCCGCGGCTTTGCGCCCCCCGCTTACGCGCCCGCCACACTGCTCTGGCGGGTCCCCGCCACCGTACTTTGGCGGGGAGAGTTTGCCCTTTTCACACGGCGAGTGAACTATACCACACGGAGCAACAAGTCATCAAGTGAAGGAGGGAAAAAATCGACCGGTGCCCTTTGCACCCTTGTGCACCCCGTACACTCCGCCACTTGATGCGCGTGGAACCTACCGCATGGCGTCTGTCCGGGAGACGCTCTGGACCAGGCCGAGCGCGATCCACAGCATGATCATCGAGGATCCGCCATAGCTGATCAGCGGAAGCGGCACCCCGACCACCGGCAACAGACCGATCACCATCCCCATGTTGACGAACGCCTGGTAGGCGATCCATGAAAAGACGCCCGCCGCCAGCAGCCGCCCCTGAGGGCTGCTGGCCGACAGCGCGATGTGGAGCATCCTGAAGAGCAGCCACGCGAACGCGCCGACCACGGCCACGCAGCCCAGGAAGCCCCACTCCTCCCCGATGACCGAGAAGATAAAATCGGAGTGGTGCTCCGGCAGGAAACTCAGCTGATTCTGGGTCCCGGCGAACCACCCGCGGCCCCAGAGCCGGCCGGACCCGATGGCGATCGTGGACTGGATGATCGTGTAGCCGGCTCCTAACGGATCCGCGTGCGGATTGACGAACGCCAGGAGCCGGTCCCGCTGGTAGCCCTTGAGGAGCTGCCACGCCACCGGGGCGAGGACCATGAGTGCTGCGGCACATCCGGCGAGCGTCTTCCGAGACATCCCGGCCACCCAGGCCATGCCCAGCCAGATGGCCAGGACAATCGATGAGGAGCCAAGGTCGGGCTGGACAAACACCAGCAAGGCGCTTGGGATGACGAGCGCCAGCGCGGTCAGCGCGACACGGGCCGGCAGGGGGCTGGTCTGTCCGGCCAGATAGCGCGCCAGCAGGAGGGTGGTGGCCAGCTTGGCGAATTCCGACGGCTGGACGCTCAGGCCGAACAGCGACAGCCATCGCGTCGCCCCGAAGCGCACCGTGCCGGCCGCCAGCACAATGGCCAGCAGGATGAGGCTCACACCGTAGGCGAGGCCGGAGGTATCGATCCAGCGATGGAAATTGGTGCTGGCCACCCCGACAAAGAGTGCCAGGCCGATGGCAATCCAGAGGCCGTGACGCAGGGCCAATCCCCCGCTGACGGTGGACGCAGCGCTGGCCATGGCGATTGCGCTGATCGTGACCAGCGCGATGCCGGCGCCGACCAGGCCCAGATCCCAGCCACGCAGCGATTTCATGCGTCGGAGACGCTCACGTATTCGCACACGGCCCGGGCGACCTCGGCCGGCAGATCGCCGCCCGAGCCGCCGTACTCCGTAACGATGGCCATCGCCACACGCGGCTCATCCACCGGACAAAAACCGATGAACCACCCATGGGTCCGATCGGGCACGTGCGTCTGGGCGGTCCCGGTCTTGCCGGCGAGGGCGACGGACGGGTTGAACGCCCGGTGCCCGGTCCCCAGGGGGTTGCGCACCACCTCCCGCATGCCGCCGCGCACGGCGGCCAGCGACTCGTTGGACCACGGCAAGCGGCGACGCGCGCGGGAAGCCGCCACGGGACGGCCCGCCACCGCCTGCACCACCCACGGCTGCACGACCCAGCCGCCGTTGGCGAAGGCGGCGGCCACGAGGGCCGCCCGCAACGCCGTCATGAGGATCTCCCCTTGCCCGATGGCCAAGAGGGCCACTTCGCCCTGGGTGAGCCGCCGGCGCGGCAGATGCCCTGCCTGCTCTTCGAGCGGCCAGCCGCTCTTCTGAGCAACTCCCGCGTGCTCCAGTGCCTCGCGCAAGCGGTCGGCCCCGAGCCGCAGGCCGATGGACATGAAGTAGACGTTGCACGACTGCATGATCGCGTCCGTGAGCGTCATCGGCCCGTGGCCGTCCCGGTTCCAGCAGTGGAAGGTCCGGTCGCCGATCGTGATGGAGCCCGTGCAGGTCACCGTCGTCTGCAGCGTGATCAGCCGATGCTCCAGGGCCGCGACGGCCGTGATCAGCTTCACGATGGATCCCGGCTGGTAGACGCCGACGGCGGCCCGGTTCATGAGGGGCGAGCGCGGATCATCCAGCAGCTGTGCTGCGGCCTGCGGCTCCGGGCCGACGAACACCCCGGGATCGAACGACGGCAGGCTCGCCATCGCCAGCACCGCGCCGGTGCGCGGATCCAACACGACGCACGCGCCGGGTTGGGCGCCGAGCAGCTGCTCGACCAAGGATTGCAGCGGCGCATCGATCGTGAGGGTAACCCGCGCGCCGGCGTCCGGGCTTCGGCGTCCGAGGAGCCGTACCTGCCGGCCGCGGTGGTTGACTTCCACCATCAGGCCGCCGGAGCGGCCGCGCAGTGCCGCGTCCAACAGCTGTTCAAGGCCGGCCCGGCCGACCAGCTCCTTGGGGCGCACGCCGTAGCGCTTCAGCAGCGGCAGCTCCTCCGCCATCGGCTGGCTCAAATGGCCCAAGAGGTGGGCGGCGCTGGATCCGTGGGGGTAATGGCGCGCGGCTTCGGGCTTGACCAGCACGCCGGGCAAGCCCGCGCGGTCTTCCTCGATGAGCAACGCCGTCTCTTTCGGAACATCCGGCACGATGACGGCTGGCACGAACGCCAAGCTGCGCTCCTTGAGGAACGTCCGCTCCAGCAGATCCGGGCGGCGGCGCAGCAGCATGCCGAGGCGCGCGAGGATCGCGCCAACATCAGCCGTCTCTTGCGGGACAATGGCCACTCGGAAGGCCGTCCGATTGGTTGCCAGCGTCGCCCCCCGCCGATCGACGATCAGCCCGCGCGGTGCTTGCTCCGGCACCAGACGCAGCCGATTCTGCTCGGCCAGGCGCAGGTAGGCAGCCCCCCGCACCAGCTGCAGATGCGCGGCGCGCAAGAGCAACACCCCGCACAAGGCGGGAACGAGCAGCCGCAGCTGCACCAACCGGTCGCTCATGGAGCCCCGCGGGCAGGCTGCGGAAGGCGCCGGACCACGTGGAGAGCGAGCACGGTGACCGCCACCTGCACCATCCCGGCGGCCAGAAGCCCCACCGACCAGATCCCTTCAAGCCATAACGCCGTCACCAGCAGCAGCGCACCGGCGAGGCCCGTGACGACGGATTGGACGCGGCGGTCGTGCAAGTCCCACTGCGCGGACGCGGCCCGGCAGATGGCGCCGGCCGCCAGGTAGCTGAAGAAGGCCAGCGCAGGCACGCGGACCGACCACGCCATGGCCACGAGGCCGGCGGTGACCGCGCACAGGCTCCAGCGCTGCGGCAGCCGGGAGACGGTCAGCACCATCCCGATCAACGTCAGGTTCGGCGTCAGCCAGGGAGAGGCCACGATACTGACGAGCGCGAGGTGGGCCAGCAGACAGCCGAGGAACAGCGTCATGGGGCGGAGTGCGGCAGGCACAAGACTTCTTCCACCCGGCCCAACTGGGCCGCGGGATTGACCTGCGCCCAGGCCGAGCCGGTTGACTCATCGCGGATGACTCGCGTGATGACGCCCAACAAGAGCCCCTTGGGAAACGAGCCGCCCAAGCCCGCCGTCAGCACGCGATCGCCTTCCTGCGCGTCGGCATCGGCATTCAGGTAGATCAGCTCGCACTGGCCGAGCCCCCGCCCGACGAGCAGTCCGGTTTCACGGGAGCGCTCAATGAGCCCTGAAACCCGGCTGTCGGGATCCGTCAAGAGCACCACCAGCGCCGTGGAGGGCGAGAGGTCGGTGAGCCGTCCGACGACACCGGCCACATGGACCGCGACCGCGCCCTGCGCCAGGCCGTCGCGCGCGCCCCGGTTGAGCAGGAGGGTCTGCTGGGTCGGCAGCAGCGAGCGACCGATCACCATGGCGACGATCCCCGGCGTGGCGGTGAATTCCTGGGCCAGCGCCGCCGCCTGATGCGCATGCCGCAGCGCCTCACGCAGTTGAGCGATGTCCAGCTGGCGCTGCGTGAGTGCGAGGCGAAGCTCGGCATTCTCCCGGGAGAGTCCGGGCACGCGGGGCAGCGTCAGGAGAATCGCCACGGCCCAGCTCAGGAGGGTGAAGGGCAGGCGCACGGCGTGGAGAACCGCACCCCTGAGCGGATGGGATAACGCCAACGCGCCAAGGCACAACGCGCTCAGGAGGATCGTGCGAGGAAAACGGCGGTGGCCCACCGGCGAAATCAGAGCTGGTGTTGCCCTGGGTCTAGAGTTCCGGGCGGTTTGAGATGGCGATGCGCGTCCGGAGATACCGGATGTCGTCCAGCCCCTTGCCCACGCCGATGGCCACGGCCGACATGGGGTTCTCCGCCACATGGATCGGCAGCCCGGTCTCCTCGGCTAGG
>Ga0247727_10018381_pt1 | contig 10993 bp, 12 predicted proteins | sample WisWelCaveWW1625_FD_202498 | JGI IMG/M metagenome (GOLD analysis project Ga0247727, IMG submission 202498) | Biofilm microbial communities from Wishing Well Cave, Virginia, United States - WW16-25 | ecosystem: Environmental > Aquatic > Deep subsurface > Groundwater > Cave microbial mat | place...
CCCGGAACGACATCAACCACTTCAGCCGAACCTTGATCTCGTTCATGGATGCCCGTCTGCTGTCAGGAAGGGGCAGGATCGAAGGTCATGGGGCCTGCCACCTGAGGCGCATACCGGCAGCAGGCCCATGGGAATTCGCGTGCCTTACCCGATTGCGCCGGCCATGGTGAAAATCGGCAGGTACATCGCGATGACGATGAACCCGATCACGACGCCCAGAAATACCATCAACATCGGTTCCATCAAGGACGTCAGAGCCTTGACCGCTTCGTCGACCTCGTCGTCATAAAAGTCGGCGATTTTGCCCAGCATCGCGTCCAACGCGCCGGTGGCTTCGCCGACCGAGATCATGTGTGTGACCATGTTGGGGAACACCCCGCTTTTGGCAAGCGGTTCCGCGACCGTTTTCCCCTCACTGATGCCGGCCCGGGCGCTCATGATCGCTTCCTCGACAATCTTGTTGCCGGCCGTCTTGGCCACAATGCTCAGCCCTTCCAGGATGGGGACACCGCTGCTGATCAGCGTTCCGAGCGTCCGCGTAAATTGGGCCACGGAGGCTTTCCGGATCAAATCGCCCACGACCGGTAGTTTCAAGGCAAACTTGTCCATCTGGTAACGGCCATTCTTCGTCGCGTAATACTTTTTCATTCCCTGGAGCGCCCCGTACGCTCCGCCAAAAATGATATACCAATAGCTCTTCATGAAATTGCTGCAGTCAATCACGATCTGGGTGGGTCCGGGAAGCGGCACCTTTCCCCCTGACAGGTCGGCAAACATCTTGGCAAAGATCGGAATGACGAAGACCATCAGCACCGAGATGACGATCACCGCGACACCCATGATGGCCGACGGATAAATCATCGCAGATTTGATCTGCGCCTTCAGTTTCATCGCCTTCTCAATGTGCTTGGCGAGCCGCTGCAGAATTGTATCGAGCAACCCGCCGGCTTCGCCGGCCGCGACCATGTTGCAATAGAGATCGTCGAACACCTTGGGATGCCGTTTCAGCGCGTCGGCGAATGTCGAGCCGCCCTCAACCGCCCCTTTGATCAGACCGACCGTTCTGGCCAGTATTTTGTTCTCCGATTGCGTCGAGAGAATATCCAGGCACTGAATCAGCGGCAGACCGGCGTTGATCATCGTGGCAAACTGGCGGGTGAAGACCACGATGTCTTTGTCCGTCACCCCGCCGCCGAACTCGAAACTAAACCCCTTGGGCTTTTCCTTGACCTCGGTGACGGTTACCCCCTGGCCGGCCAGCTGACCCTTGGCTTCGTCGAGCGAATTGGCGGTGATTTCGCCTTTTGCAGCCTCGCCCTTCTTCGTTTTTCCGGTATAGGTGTAGACGGTCGGCATGGGTGACCTCTTTTGCCTTCGGCCGCTTATCGCACCGCTGGTACGACGGGTTCCTTAGCCCTCTTCGCTGCTCCGCCCATGGATCCTCGAACGGAATACAAATCTTAAATCCGCTCGTTGTTCCAACAGGTTAGAGGACAAGAACTGACGGGCAGTCTACTGAAGGCCTGAAGACTTGTCAACTTGAACGCGTTTCGATGTCGGCAAAATATCAGGAGGTTTTGGCCAACTGCGCCGACTAGAGTGGACCGGTATTCAGGCGGGAGAATCCTCGATACAGGTAGTGGAATCCGGACGCCACGGTCAGCAGGACCACCAGATACAGCAGGGGGTCGAGCAGGTGCATGTCCATCTGACGTGAAACAAAGACCACCGCCAACAGGAGATAGGCCAATTGGAACACCGTGGTCCCCTTGCCCAGCAACGTGGGCGCGATGTCCACGGCCGAATCGGTCAGATGCGCGAGCAATGCGCCGGCCAGCAGCATCACATCCCGGCTGACGACGAGAATCACCATCCACAAGGGCACCAGATGCAGCGCCGACAAAGTCAGAAAGCCGGACGTCAGGAGCAGCTTGTCGGCCAGGGGATCGAGATACATGCCCAGCTTCGTCCGCTGGTTGGCCGCCCGGGCGATCGTCCCATCCAACGCGTCGGTAAGGCCGGCCCCCAGCAGCACTGCCAGTGCCAGTTCGTACGAGGCATACAGCATGAGTCCGACGAACACCGGAATCAGCAGAATCCGCAGGAGGGTCAGACTGTTTGGAATATTCCACGCATCGCCGGTCATATAGGGACATCTCCTGCGAACAAGCCAGCACGAGGGGGCCATCTTAGGAAGCGGATCGCCAGCTTGTCAACGTGGACTGTCGGTAAGGAACCGCCGGCTCACACGACGTGTGGTGTGCTGGTCTGTTGCACTCGCCGGCAAGGCTGCCTATAATGCCGCCCTGTCAATCGGGGAACGCATTCACGCCATGTCGCTTCCACTGTCGTTTAGAAAAGAAGGCACGATCGAACGCCACCAGATCGAGGGCATGGACCCGAGCGATCGCTCTTTCAGCCGTTCGATCCTCGTCAATCGGATCGCGCAAGGCTACACCGGCAGCGTGATGTACGAAGCCCTGACCGTGACCGGCCAGACCAAACCGACAATCGGCGCGTCCGTGTCCAGCGTCGTGGAAAAGATGCAAGAACTCGGCTTTACGCGGATCCGCACGAGGCCGAACTTCAAAGGCCAGCGTTACCTGGCGGAAAAAGAAACCTGGGTGGATTACCCGGACAAGTGAAAATATTGACGATTGATCCATCGGTTCATTGATTCATCGCTCAATGATTCAATGGTCCAATGAGTCAATGGATAAATTCTTCGTAGATCAGATCGTGAATCAGCGGACGAAATTGCTTGATCGCGTCGTTCCGTCTCGTCGGATGCACGCGGTTGGACAGCAGCACCACTTCCAGTTCTTTGGTCGGATCGACCCAGATCGAGGTGCCGGCATAGCCCAAATGGCCGAACGAGGCCGATGAGAACCGGCGCCCGGAAGACGAGGGCGCCGACGGCGTATCCCAGCCCAGCGCCCAGCTGGACCCGGCAATTCCCTCCTGCCTCGCCGTGAACCGCTTGACGAGATCGGACGGCAGGGCTCGACTCCGTCCCACGCAGCTATCCAGCCACTGGCCGACCACGGCGGACACCGCCGCTGCCGTTCCGAACAGACCCGCGTGGCCGGCCACGCCACCGAGCGCATAGGCATTTTCGTCATGCACCTCGGCGCGAAGAAGACGCTTGCGCCAGGGATCCTCTTCGGTCGGCGCCACGAGCGTGGCGTCAGGGAGGGCCGTGCGTCCAGGCCCCGTGCCTCCCGGACCGAGGAAAAACAACGCTGCGCCCATTGGCTCGAATATAGATCGTTGGCAATAGGCTGCCAGCGTGCTGCCGCTGACCCGCTCGACCAACATACCCAACAGCATAAACCCCAGGTCACTGTAGAGGCTGCGCGCTCCCGGCGAAGTCGCCAGAGATTCCTGTTTGATGAGCGCCAGCGCCAGCTTCATTGCCGCTGGACTGCCCAGCAGCCCCGGCGTACGGCGGTCTTCTTCCGTAATTCGTTCATACAGGGGTCGCCAAGCGGGCAATCCCGAACTATGTGTCAGCAGATGGTAGATCGTGGCTTCACCGATCGCGCAGCCCTTCAACTCTTCAACGTGCTGCTGAAGGGGATCATCCACGCTCAGCCGGCCGTCCTGGACCAGACAGAGCAGGGCCGTCGTGGTGGCCAGCGGCTTGGTCAGCGACGCCAGATCGTAGATCGTCTCCGGGCGCGCGGGCTCTTTGGCAGGAATCAGGGCGGCGCTGCCGAACGCCTGATGAAAGGCGAGTTGCCCGCGGAGACGGACGTGCAGCACGGCCCCGGGAAACACGCCGCCCTCCACCGCAACGTGCATGGCCTTGGCGATGGGATCAGGTTGGCTCATGCTGCCAGGAGAGTTCGATCGTTAGCGGGGAGGGCGACCGGTCATGGGCTCATCATCCACCATCGGCTCCATGCCGGTCGAGGAGTCGCGGTCCTGCTCTTCCATCGTCAACGCCCGCTCGAAGGCGCGCAGGGTTCCGCGCAACCGTTCGATCGCCATCGCCCGCTGCTTGCGCAGGTCGGACAGTTCGCGCTGGAGCTTGGCCATCTCCTCGCGGGTGTTTCTCAGAAGGTCCGCCGCCATCACTTCCGCTTCCTTGACGATCAGTTCGGCATCACGCTTGGCGGCCTCCTTCAAATCCTCCGCCATGGTTTGCGTGGACACGAGCGTCCTCGTCAGCGCGGTCTCGGTCTTTTTGGAATCGGTCAACTGCCCCTCCGTCGCGCCCAACCTTTCGCGCAACATCGCCGCTTCACGATTCAACTCGTCGACCGTCTGCGCAATGTTCTCCAGAAACCGGTCCACGTCCTGCCGGTTATAGCCCCGCATGGAGACCTTGAACACCATATGCTGAATGTCGAGTGGCGTGATTCTCATCGTCAACCTCGCAAGCGTCCGCTCAGTGCAGCTGGGCGGCGACCTCGTACAGCGAGGCCACCACGGCGTACTGCAGAAACACAATGATTAGAATCGCCAGAAACGGCGACAGATCGATCCCCATCTGCCACCCCAACCGGCGCCGGATCGGCGCCAGCACCGGCTCGGTCGCGCGCTCCAGAAACTGCACGATCGGATTCCAGGGATCGGGATTCACCCAGGAGACCAGCGCGCGCGCGATGATGATCCACATATACAATTGCAGGAGGAGTTCCACCACTTTGGCCAGACCCTCCAGGACATTCCCGGCGACGAACATCAGTGCGTGGTCTCCCGCCCCAATTCTTCCGACCGCTTGGCCGCCGATTCCACCGCCGCCATGAGCGCCGCGCGAAGCCCGCCCTGCTCCAGACGATGCAAGCCCGCGATCGTCGTGCCGCCCGGCGATGTCACGCGATCTTTCAGCTTGGCCGGGTGCTCGCCGGTCTCCAGCACCATGCGGGCCGCGCCCAGCACTGTTTGCGCCGCCAGCAGATCCGCGACCGTGCGGGGCAGACCCATTTTCACGCCCCCGTCCGCCAGCGCCTCGATCGCCAGAAAGACATAGGCCGGGCCGCTGCCGCTCAGGCCGGTGACGGCATCCATCAGCTTTTCCTCCACCACGACCGCCCGGCCGACCGCTTCGAACAGGCGGCGGGCAAGCTGCTGATCCTTGTCCGTCACGCCCGCGCCGAACGAGAGCGCCGACACCCCATCGCGGACCAGCACCGGCGTGTTGGGCATGACGCGCACCACGCGCGTGCCTTTCGGCGTCAGCTTGGCGAGACGGGCGATCGTGACCCCGGCGGCAATGGAGAGGACCAGCTTCCCCGCCAGCGCCGACGACAGGTCCTTCATCACCCCATCGAGTATCTGGGGTTTCACCGCCAGCACGACCACATCGGCCCAGGACGCCGCGTCGCGGTTGTCCGACCCGGTGCGCACCCCGAACCGCCGTTTTATCAGATCGCGACGCTCGGCGCTGGCATCCGTCGCAAAGAGCGCCTCGGCAGATATGGTTTTCGCCGCCAGCCACCCCCCGATGAGAGCCTCGCCCATCTGGCCGGAGCCGATCATGGCGATCGTCGTCGCCTTCCCCGATTTAGCCACGTCGCGCTCCGAAGATTGCCGTTCCGATCCGCACCATCGTCGCCCCTTCCTCCACCGCCACCTCGAAATCCCCGGACATGCCCATGGAGAGTTCCTCCATCCGGACCCGTTTCAGAGTTGGGCTCGCCAGCGAACGGGCCAGCTCACGCATCGTCCGGAAAAAGGGACGCGACCCTTCCGCGTCCGGCCCCTGCGGTGGAATCGCCATCAGACCCCGCACCGCCAGATTCGGCATCGCCTCGAGCGCTGCCACGGCGTCAGCCGCCTCATCCGGCAAAAATCCAGTTTTCGTCGCTTCCCGGCCCACGTTGATTTCGAGCAACACGCGCTGCTGCAAGCCGGCTTCTCCTGCACGACGATCAATTTCTGCGGCAAGATCCAGACTGTCCACCGAGTGAATCATCTCGAACGTGCCGACAACCGCCTTGACTTTCCGCCGCTGCAACGTCCCGATGAAATGCCATCGGACATCGCACCCTCTCATCGTCTCGATTTTTGGAAGCGCCTCTTGCAGCCGGCTTTCACCGAGTATGCGCACGCCGGCGTCCACCACCGGCCTGATGCGATCCGCGGAAACCATCTTTGTCACCGCGACCAGATGCACGGCGTCTGGCCGGCGACCGGCGCGAATCGCGGCCCGGCTGATTCGATCACGCACCTCGCGAACGTGTCCGGTTACTGCATCCGCACCGGTGGCGTCGCCATTCCGCATTCATCGTTCAGCGTTCAACATGATCGGGGGCTATTGTACCGGAAGCCCCGCACATTGTCAGTCCGCGCGGCGTTTTCCGCGCACAGGGCGCAACGCCCGCCGGCGGGGAGCCAGCATGATGCCGCTCACCATCGTGCCGCGGACCGTCCCCTCGCGCCGGTACGAATGAAACAGATCAGGATGGCAGATGGTGCAGAGACTGACGGGGTGGATGCCGTCTTCGCGTACGCCGACCGACCGCGCCTGGCCGCGCACGAGCCCGCGCAGGTTCAGCTTCGCGGTGCCCGGCCCCGTGTTCTGTACGAGAGACTGCCAGTCCGCATAACTCGCGCGGAGCCGGCTCAGGACCGGTTCATCCACCTCATAGCAGCAGGAGCCGACGGACGGACCGATGCTCACGCGCAGCGACGCCGGCTGCGATCCGAACCGCTCCGCCATCACCGCGAGGGTTTTCGGCACGATGCCGGCCACCGCGCCCCGCCACCCGGCATGCACCGCCGCCACCACTCCACGGACCGGATCGTAAATCAGCACCGGCACGCAATCGGCCGTGCGGACCGTCAGCAGTACGCCCGGCTGATCGGTGACCAGCGCATCCCAGCCGCCGCCAAACGTCTGCGCGCCGGCCATGGCACGATCGACGACCAGCACATCCGTCCCGTGCACCTGGTTCACCGACACCACCGCGCGCGCGGACCGGACCGGTTTCGGCTGATCGTGTCGCGTGCCGAAAAAATGCTGGATGCCCTGCCGAACGCCGGCAAAGCCCGGTACCGTAATCAGCATGGCCGCCTTGCCTGCCCGTCAATCGTCCCGCTCCCCTAGTTGCCCTGTTTGCGCAGGAACGTCGGCACATCCCACGGATCGTCCGTGGTCAGGCTGAGCCGCTCCTGCGGCGTCTCGCGCTTGCTCGAAAACCGGCGCAGGAAGGCCGGCTTCTCGATCTGCTTGCTCTGCTCGTCGCCGCCCGCATCGCGGACGCCGGCCAGGGCCGGCTCGGCCGCCGCCTGGGTCTGCACCGCCGCCGCGCGCGCGCCGGCGGACAGCCGGGCGGCCGGCTCGTCCTTCTCGAACCCGGTGGCCACGACGGTCACGATCAAATCCTCCTTGATATCCGGATTGATCACCTGGCCGACGATGATATTGGCCTGCGGATCGGCGGCATCCTGAATAATGGAGGCCGCTTCGCCCACCTCGTGCAACGTCATGTTGGCGCCGCCTGTAATGTTCAAGAGCACCCCGCGCGCGCCCGTCACGCTGCCGTCCTCCAGCAACGGACTGTTGATGGCCTTCTGCGCCGCTTCCTGCGCCCGGTTCGGTCCGCGCGCCACGCCCATGCCCATCACCGCCCGGCCGGTGAAAGTCATCACCGTGCGGACGTCGGCGAAATCCACGTTCACATGGCCCGCCGTCGTGATCACGTCGGCGATCCCCTGGATCGCCTGCCGCAGGACATCGTCGGCCACCTTGAACGCCTCCAGCAGCGGCGTGGACTTATCCACGATGCCGAGCAGCCGCTGGTTGGGAATCACCAGCAGTGTGTCCACATGACGACGCAGCTCGCGCAGGCCTTCCTCGGCGTAGCTCATCCGGCGATGGCCTTCATATTGGAAGGGCTTGGTGACCACGCCGACGGTCAGGATGCCCATTTCCCTCGCGATCCCGGCGACGATCGGCGCCGCGCCGGTCCCGGTCCCGCCGCCCATGCCCGCCGTCACAAACACCATCTCGGCCCCTTCCAGACACTCGCGAATCTGGTCGCGGCTTTCCAGCGCCGATTCCTTGCCGATCTCCGGCCTGGCTCCGGCTCCGAGGCCTCGCGTCCGTTCGGGTCCCAGTTGAATCTTGAACGAGGCCTGCGCCCGTCCCAACGCCTGGACATCGGTGTTGGCCGAGATGAACTCCACGTTTTTGAGACCGGCCTGGATCATCGTATTGACGGCGTTACACCCGGCTCCGCCGACACCGATGACCTTGATATGGACCGGCATCACGTCGCCTTCGTGTAGTGAAAACATATCGTCTCCCTCCTTCTTTTAGAAACCAGCCCGGATCAGGGGCTCGATTAGAAAAACTCCAGCATCCATTCCTTCATTCTGCCGAATACCCGACCCACTCGACGGCCGTTCCGGCCTCCGACTGTTTCCATTTCGTCCGAGTGATGACAGGCATGGAGGATCAGCCCGACGCCGGTGGCATGCATCGGCGTTCCGGCGATGTCGCGCAACCCTTCCACGCCGTGCGGGACGCCGCGCCGCGCCGGCAGGTTCAGCACACGCTCCGCCGCATCCGGCATCCCTTCCAGCATGGAAGTCCCTCCGGTGATGACCACGCCTGCCCCCAGCACGCCTTCGTATCCGGCCCGCGTGATCTCGTGCCGCACCAGATCGAACATCTCGTCTGCACGCGGCTCGATGATCTCCGCCAACTCGCGCCGCGACACGGTCCGCGCCGGCCGCTCGCCCATGCTCGGCACCTCGACCGTCTGCTCGTCCTTGACCATGTCCACCCGCGCGATGCCATGCTTGATCTTGATCTTCTCCGCTTCCGTCTGCGACGTGAGCAGCCCGATCGCGATATCCTTCGTGACGTTCTGCCCGCCGATCGGCAGGATCGCCGTGTGGCGGATGCTCCCGTCCACGAAGATGGCCAGATCGGTCGTGCCGCCGCCCAGGTCCACCATCGCCACGCCCAACTCCCGCTCTTCCTGGCTCAATACGGCTTCGCTCGATGCCAGCGGCTGGAGCACGATGTCCACGACATCCAGGCCGGCGCGGTTGACGCACTTCACGATGTTCTGCGCCGACGTCACCGCGCCCGTGATGATCTGCACGTCCACCTCGAGCCGCGAACCGGACATGCCCAGCGGCTCGCGGACACCGTCCTGATCGTCCACCATGAATTCCCGTGGAATCACGTGCAGCAGCCGCCGGTCCGGCCCCAGCACGGCCATGGAACGGGCCGACTCGATCGCGCGGTCGATGTCCGCGCGGGTGACCTCCTGTTTTTTCAACGCGACGACGCCCCGCGAGTGCACGCCGGTGATGTGGCTGCCGGCAATCCCGGTGTAGACCGAATTGATCTGGACCGCCGCCATCAGCTCGGCTTCTTCCACCGCTTTCTTGACGGATTCGACCGTGCTCTCGATGTCCACGACGACGCCCTTACGCAGGCCGCGCGAGGGATTGGACCCGACGCCGATGATGTTCACCGTGCCGTCCTCCGTCACCTCGGCCACGATGGCGCAAATCTTCGTCGTCCCGATATCCAACCCGACTACGATGTGATCCCGTCTAGCCATGCTGGTCACCCCCTCCCGTGCATAGTCACGCTCAAAGTCATGTTCCGGGCACGACGTCCCCGATGCGTCATGACAGCTGCTCCCGTTCGCGCACAATCACCTTGTCGGAAAACCGCAGATCGATGTCGGGCCGTCCCTTTCCCGTTCCGGCCCGGCGCACCGGCTCCACCGCGCGATACCGCTCCCACTGTTCGTCGAACGGCGCGGGGCCGAACTGGAATCGCATCCCCTGGACATAGGCGACGGCATGGTCCGGATCGCTGACGTCGATTTCGGCCCGGCCGTCCAGCGACTGCGCCAGCAATCCGGCCAGCTTGATCCCGTGCTGCGCGGCCTGGCGCAGACGGGCATCCCCCTGCAGCAGCCGCTTGTGATCGACGCCCACCACCACCGGCAGCTCCTCGTGTTCGTGTTCCGCCAGCGCCGTGAGCACCGCGCCTTCGTCATCCAGGAGGAACGCCGCGGACGGTGTTCTCAAAACCGCCGCCGGGCGGCGTTCGGTAATCTCCACGGACAAGGCATGCAGCGGCAGCCGGCTGATGGCCGCCGTCTTGATCCATGGATGCGCCGACACGCGCGTTTCCAACTGTCCCGGACTGACTGTGAGCAACGTCGCGCGCGTATCCAGCTGCAGCCGTCCCAGCACCTCGTCGCGCGTCACGGTGCGAAGACCGGTCACCCGCACCTCCCGGATTTCGAACCAGCCGGCAGCGAGCGGTCTCGCCGCGTTGTAGGCCTGCACCGCCGTCCACGCGCCCAGCGCGGCCGCTGCGGTCCAGAGCATCGCGTGCGCCACCTGCCCGGCCCGACCCATTTTCCTGCGCCGCGCCGGCGGACGCCCCGATGGCCGTTGCATATTCGGGCGCGGTCCCTTCGTGCGGCCGAACCCTGTCGCCGTCAAGCGCTTCAACATCGTGCCGCCTTCGCGCGTCGCAGCGCCGATTCCAAAATACGCTCCGTGAGCGTGTCGTAATCCATGCCCGCCTTGGCGGCCGCCATGGGCAGCAGGCTTGTCTCTGTCATGCCGGGAATCGTGTTCACTTCCAACACATAGGGCTTGCCACGCGGCGTGACCCGGAAGTCCACGCGCGCCGCGCCGTCACAGCCCAGAATATCGCAGGCCCGAACCGCCAGTTCAGTGACCTGCCGGTTTACTTTGGCCGATAAGGGCGCCGGGCAGAGGTAGCGGCTGCGTCCCTTCGTGTACTTGGCGGCATAGTCGTAGAATCCTCCGGGCGCCACGATCTCGATCGTCGGTAATGCTCTCAGCCCCCGCATCCCTCTGAGCACCGACACGGTCACCTCGTGGCCGGGAATGTAGGCCTCCACGACGGCCTCGCAGTCGTGCGCATGCGCGCGCCTGAGCGCGGCGCGCCAGTCGGATGATTTCCGGACGATTGAAATGCCGATCGTGGATCCCTCCGCCGCCGGCTTCACGATCACCGGCCACTTCAAGCGAG
>Ga0247727_10018382_pt1 | contig 10992 bp, 11 predicted proteins | sample WisWelCaveWW1625_FD_202498 | JGI IMG/M metagenome (GOLD analysis project Ga0247727, IMG submission 202498) | Biofilm microbial communities from Wishing Well Cave, Virginia, United States - WW16-25 | ecosystem: Environmental > Aquatic > Deep subsurface > Groundwater > Cave microbial mat | place...
GGTTGTGTTGATAAAAAGCACGGATGCGATGATCGCGCACGCGGCGCTCGCAGCGTTGGGAGAGATTGCAAACGCGGAAGCGGCCGAAGCCTTGCGGCAAGCCAAGCAGAACGCGAGCGGCGAACTTCTCGCGCGCATACTCGCGGCGCAATTGCGCTGCGCCGAAGCATTTGCCGCGAGCGGTGACAAGCCGCAAGCGCTGCGCATTTATATCGAATCGAATGTGAGCAACAATCCCGCGCCGATTCGTTTCGCCGCGTTGCGCGGGCAAATTATAACCGAGCCGGAAAATGCCGAGGGCCGCATACTCGCTTTGCTCAAAACGCAAAACGCCGAAGCCCAGGCCATGGCGATTCGCCTGGTCGGTGAAATTCCTGCGTCACAAAACATGAACGCGATTGCCGCCGCTTTGCCCTCATTGCCGGCACTACAACAAGTCCAACTCCTCACCGCGCTGGCCTCGCGGCGTGATGAGACCGTACGCAATGCGACCACGCAGGCGACAAAAAGCGCGGAAGCAGAAGTGCGACTCGCTGCGCTCAAGGCGCTGGCGCAAGTGGGAGACGCCTCGTCCGTGCTCGTGCTCGCCGACGCCGCGGCGAAAAAAGGCGCGGAAGGCGAGGCCGCGCGCGCGAGTTTGAATGCACTGCGCGGCGAGAACATCGATGCGACCATCATCTCCCATCTCGCGACGAGCACAGCGGCAATAAAAGTTGAATTGATGCGCAGCACCGAAGCGCGTCGCATCACCTCTGCAACTGCGGAATTGCTGCTCGCCGCGCGTGACAGCGTCGAGGCTGTGCGGCTCGCCGGCTACAAAGCCTTGCGCGTCACCGCTCAACCGGAGCACGTGCCAACGCTGCTGGATTTCCTTGTTCAAACACCAAGCGAAGCCGAGCGCAGCGAGCTTGAGAAAACTGTAGCTGCGGTGGCGCAAAAAAATCCCGTGGCCGCTGAGCGCAGTGCCGCGATACTTGCAATGCTGCCCAACATGAAGCAGGTGGAGGCGCAAGCTTCATTGCTCCACGTACTTGGAAAAATCGGTGAAAGTTCGGCATTGCCCGCGGTGCGCTCGACGTTGCAAAGCAAGCAACCCGAACTACGCACGGCGGCGATTCGCGCGCTTGCTGATTGGCCGAATGATGCGCCAAAAGATGATTTGCTCAAGTTGGCACAAACTTCTCGCAATCAAACCGAGAAAGTTTTAGCGCTGCGCGGCTTCGTGCGTTTGCTGGGCTTGGAAAGCAGCCGTTCGAGCACGGAAACGATTCCGCTCTATCAAACCGCAATGCAACTGGCGACGGAGGTGAATGAGAAACGCGCGGTGCTTTCCGGCCTGGCGAATCAAAAAAATCTGGCGGCGTTAGAAATGGCGGCGAAATATTTGGGCGATGCACAGCTCAATGCCGAAGCCGTGGCCGCGGTGATCGAGATCGCCGAAAGCACGAGCCGCTCCGCGGCAACGCCGACGAAGCTCGTATTACAGAAGGCGCTCGACGGTTCTTATAACGAGCCTTTGCGCGAACAAGCCAAAAAGATTTTCGCCGAGATCGAGCGTATGGAAGATTACATCACGGCCTGGCAAATTTCCGGGCCCTATTCACAAAAAGACGTATCGCTGTTCGAATACGCGTTTGCGCCGGAGAAGCCGAATGAGCAAACCGTGAGTTGGCAGGCGCTGCAATTTGAGATTGATCTAGCGCAGCCGTGGCTCATTCCGCTCGATAAAATTTTAGGCGGCGAGTCGCGCGTGGCGTATTTGCGCGCAAAAGTGTGGTCGGATAAAGCACAAAAAGCGCGTTTGGAATTGGGCAGCGACGACGGCGTGAAAGCCTGGCTGAATGAAGAATTGGTGCATAGCAACAATGTCAATCGCGGCGTCACTCCTGGCGAAGACCGCGCGGCGATTACGTTGAACGCAGGCGAGAATGTTGTGCTGTTGAAAATCATTCAAGGCAGTGGCGGCTGGGGCGCATGCGCGCGCGTGCGTGGAGCTGCGGGCGAACATCTCGAAGGTGTGCACGTCTTTGTTGAAGAATAGATGCTGTGTAATAGTTCAGCCACGGTTAGATCGCGGCTTTCGTTAAGCTTGGCTAGAACATTTATGGTTCTGCCTCGGCTCGTTCAACTATGGCCAAGCCATAGTTGAAAGTTCATGCTATTCAAAAAGCAAAGCCACGGCCAAGCCGTGGCTGAACGGTTACGAGGTTGATTGCTCGATAACCAGCAGCGAGCAACCAACCTCCGGAGATACTGCTTGTGATTCTGTGATCGACTCGCTATAATCTTTCATGCCCCGGAAACGCGCGAAACGCAATGAATACGAAGCGCGGTTGATTCAATTGCTGAAGCGGCGCTTCGAACAAGCACGGCTCAAAGTGCAAGATCACCTCAAAGTGGGTAAGCTTCCGCTTGAGATCGACATGCTCGTGCGTTTCGGCGGCGAGCGCTCGCGCTTGAACACGGCGCGACTTCCGAAGCTCTTTCGATATTTCCGGCAGCACAACGTTTTGGAGATCAAGACCGAGCAAACGCCGTTGAGGGTCAGTGATCTGCTCAAGCTGCAAGCTTACACCTGGCTGTACATGGAGCAGCGGCAAGTTCATGAAGTCGAGCAAGTGACGGCTACGGTTATTGCGCATCATTTGCCGGCGACTGTGCGCGTCGCGTTGCCCGCGCTAAAATATCGCCGCGTACACAAAGGTGTTTATAAAAGCCGCTCAGCCTTCGATTCATACTTGCTCGATCTTTCGGAGTTGCCGGAAGCGTTGACGCCGGAAGAATTGCAAATCTTTACGAATCGCGCGCGCCGTGAAAAAGTTTTTCTTTTGCGCATGGACGATCCCAAGAAACAGGCCCTCGTGGACGCCATGAATGATCTTTATCAAAGCGAGGTGAAAAAGCTTATGGTTTATCTTGATGCCAAGCAAAAAAAAGTCAAACGTTACGTTGACATTATCGGACGGAAACGTGTCGCTGCTGCCCTCCCCAAAGAAGAGCATTTAGCCGCCCTTAGTAAAAAGGATCTGTTGTCGGCTTTGAGCAAAAAAGATATTGTGGCAGCAATGGGAGACGACGAAACGTTACGATTGGTGTATACCAAAATGGGACGTGAGAGATTTTTGAAAAAAGTCGAGGAAATCTCTCGGCGGCCTATTCGTAAGCAGCAGACCCAAGCTGCGAGGCCTTAAAATCATGGCAACGAAGCGCACAGTCTCCTCCAACGTTAAGACAAGTAATCTGCGCCGCGACCTTTGTCTTATGGGGATCAAAAGAGCCTATATGGTCATCGCGAAAAAAGGTCGTCTCACGGCTCTTCGCAAAAGGCAGTTCCACGCGGTTAGGACCAATGGAGACCTGCTGTTAGAATTGGGGAAACTCGAATTGCCAGCCAATTTGAGTAAGCAAGACACTCTCTTTGTTTTGAGTTCGAAAATCAGCTTCGCTGACATTGAAGAGAAGAAGGTGCTAAGATTACTGCTGGCGAAATTGGAAGGGGGGAAAATTTTTGAAAAAATTGATAAGCTCTCTCGGCAGCTTATTCGCAAACGGCAACGTCGGACTGCAAAGCATATTAGCGCTCATCACAAATAGCTTGTTAACCTTTTGATGAAGGAATTTTTCTATGCGCGATCACCTCTCTTCATCTCAACCCACCGCACCCATCTCACGCAGAAAATTTATCGGCAGCACGGCCGCAACGGTTTCCGCGCTATCGCTCGGGGCGCCGTTTTCAAGCGCAGCGGCAGAAACTCAAACCGCTGCAAAGGTGCAATTCAAGCTCAAGTACGCGCCACACTTCGGCATGTTCGAAACGCATGCGGGCAAAGACGTCGTCGCTCAACTCCAATTCATGGCCGAGCGCGGTTTCACCGCGTTGGAAGACAACGGCATGATGTCGCGCCCGGTCGCGGAGCAAGAGCGCATTGCGAAAGAAATGACGCGCTTGAATATGACCATGGGCGTGTTCGTGACCTATGCGGAGTTCGGCAAAGCCACGTTTGTGAACAACGACAAAGAGGTGCGCGAGATGTTGCTCAAACAAATGCGCGATGCCGTGGAAGTCGCGAAGCGCGTGAATGCGAAATGGACCACGGTTGTGCCCGGCATGTTCAGCACGCGCTTGGAGTGGGATTATCAAACCGCGAATGTGATCGAGCATCTAAAATATTGCGCGGAGGTGTTCGAGCCAAACGCTATCATCATGGTGCTCGAACCGTTGAACGCTTGGCGCGATCATCCCGGGCTTTTCCTCACCAAAGTGCCGCAAGCTTTTCAAATCTGCCGCGCGGTCAACAGTCCCTCCTGCAAAATTCTCGACGATCTTTATCACCAGCAAATCACCGAAGGCAATCTCATTCCGAATATCGACCTCGCGTGGAGCGAGATCGCCTATTTCCAAGTCGGCGACAATCCCGGCCGCAAAGAACCGACGACAGGCGAGATCAACTATAAAAATGTTTTCAAACATATTCACGCGAAAGGCTTCACCGGCGTGGTGGGCATGGAGCACGGCAACAGCAAGCCCGGCAAAGAAGGCGAGCTGGCGGTAATTGCAGCGTATGCGCAGAGCGACGTGTTTTGACTTTCTTGGTGTGATGGATTGTTGGATTTGTGGATTGATGAAGTTTTGAATGAACCGTTCCTCGAAATGTCATTCTGTAAGAACCTTCCCTCGTGCTCCGCGCTTATCCCAAACAAGCGTTTATTCCAGCACTAGAAAGGATTCCTGCGGAATGACAGTTTGAGGAGTGGCGATTTATAAAAATAAACCGCAGGTAAATCAAGCTTGAAGCTGCTCGCACCTCTTCGAAAACTCTGGCTGAAGTTTTCCTTCCTGCTCGCTTTCACCATCGGCGTTGTTACGTTCATTCTCGCAAAGACCTCTTTCGATTACACTTCCACTAATTCCTTTTGCGAATCTTGCCACGTGCATCCGCAAGCGACCATCTCATGGAAGCAAGGCGCGCACTTTGACAACAAGAGCGGCGTGACTGTCGGCTGTGTGCAATGCCATTTGCCGCCGAGCGGCGTGGATTATGTCTGGGCGAAGATCACCACCGGCACGCGCGATGTGTACGGCGTGCTCTTTAAAGACACCGCGAAGATCAACTGGGAAGAGAAGTCGAAACGCGAGCATGCCGTGCAGCACGTGTATGAAGCCTCGTGCAAGAACTGCCATCAAAACCTCTTTCCACGCGGGCTTGCGAAGAAAGGACAGGATGCGCATTTGCACTATGAGCGCAAAACCGGCGAATTGCACTGCCTCAACTGTCATCTCGAAACCGGGCACTATCATCCCAAGGCCAAAGAAGTGACGGAGGCTTCAGCAACGAACAAAACGAGAGTCATCTATTCCGAGGCAGCACGAGTTGATTCGTTTATAAATTTTACGGAGACGATTCCCAATACTGCAGTGAGCTTCGCGATGATTGCGATTCCAGCGGGCAAGTTTACATTGGGCAGCGCGCCCACCGAGCCTTATCGCCAAGACGATGAAGGCCCGCAAAGCCAAGTGCGACTCAACGCATTTTGGATGGGCAAAGCTGAAGTGAGCTGGGAAGAATATGAAGCGTATTATGCCGAAACACACGGCGAAGGCCGCACTGAAGATCAAGCAAAGAAGATGAACGGCGTTTCGCAAGTCGATGGCATCACCGGCCCGACTCCGGCGTATGGCAATCCCGATCAAGGTTGGGGCCGCGGTCAGCGCCCCGCGATTACGATGACGCACTATGCCGCGCAGAAATATTGTGAATGGCTTTCGCGCAAGACGGGCAAGAAGTATCGCCTGCCCACCGAAGCAGAGTGGGAATATGCCGCGCGCGGCGGCAAGAGCAGCGCATATTTCTTCGAAGGCAGCCCGGAAGATTATGCGCGTGATCGCTTGCGCAATCGTCTCTTCGGCATTGATACGAGTCTGATCAATCGCTACGTGAAATATGCCGCGAACAGTTTGAGCAAAACGCATCCGCCCACGACGGTGCAATCGAATCCCTTCGGCTTGCTGAACATGCCGGGCAACGTTCGCGAGTTTTGTTTGGATTGGTATGCGCCGAATGCCTATATGAATTATGCGAGCACGGGTGTGATTGCAAATCCCACCGGCCCGGCGGAAGGCACGGAGCGCGTGATTCGCGGCGGCTCATACAAAAGCGAGGCCGCGCAAATCCGCGTTGCCGACCGCGATCACACGCGCTTGGAAGCCTGGCAAATGACCGACCCGCAAATACCCAAAAGCTTGTGGTGGTATTCCGACTGCGCGGACGTGGGGTTTCGTGTCGTGTGTGAGATTGAAAGAGATGGATTGGTGGAGTGATGGAGTGTTGAATTTTTGCAAAAGCGCGCGCACTCTAACTGTCATTCAGGACGAATCTTTTTTAGCATTGGCATTCCCTCTTGTTGGAAAAAAAACTTCCTCGATTTCTCTGATAAGAAGAGGCAGATTTGAGACCTTGAAAGAAATGTTTGGCGCGGGGATGCGATGATGTTTGATGTCGGGATGAATGTGTTTGTGATGCGGATGTGAAGAAGCCAAAGTGGGATCGTTGGGGTGTTCTTGCGAATCATACCAGTATTCACGTTCGTTGTTTTTATAAACGACATAGCCATAGCCGGTAATCCATTCTTCGAGGTCAAAATCGAGCGCTTCGCGAATTTCAAGGCGGAGGCTTTGCTTAAAGTAGATCGCGCCTGCAAGAGTGGCAAGCTTGCGCCCCGCAGGCACGAGCACCAAATCTGAATACTCGATGTGCGCGGAAAGCTCTGCGGCGCGATAAACCTGCGCTTCATACTCTTCACGCGACGGCTTCATAAACTGCAATTTTTTGGAATCTTTTCACCGCCGGGGATTCTTTTAACAGGGCGACGCGATAACGTCGAAGCCGGTCAAGCTTGCTCTTGTAATAGCCGGCCCACTCCACAAAGTCAAGATTGCCGTCATCGGCAATCTCGCCGTTGGTGAAGGCGTCGAAAAAATATTCCGAAAGTAAGCCGTACTGCTTTTCGAATTGCTGACATTTGCTTTCGGCGGCGTGGAGATCCTCGATAATTTCTTGCAGTTGGTCGTTCATGGCAGTTTTCTGTTTTGGTGAATATCATGGCTCGATGATTAACTTATAAAAAAGATTCGGCGAATACAAGTTTTCATTTCTGCGCCCAAGCGGGTGCCGGAGGATAAAACCCAGAAGTCTCAACTCAATTTAGCAGAGGAGAAGGACCATGTCTCAACCCTTGAATCGTCGCGAGTTTCTCGAACTCGGCGCGCTCACCGCGGGCGCGTTGTTGGTGAGTTGTTCCGCTGCAAAAACTGCTGACGTCAAAGTTCCCGTGTTTTTGGATCAAGCGCCGGACGGGCCGCCGTTGAAAGCGGGTTTGATCGGTTGCGGAGGACGCGGCACGGGCGCGGCAGTTGATTTCCTCAGCGCAGGTCCGAATCTGCAAATCGTCGCGCTCGGAGACGTGTTCAAAGATCGCGTCGAAGATTGCCGCAAAAAAATTAAAGAAGAGAAAGGCAATGAGGTCGCGGGCGAAAATTGTTTCGTGGGTTTCGATGCTTATCAAAAAGTCATCGACTCCGGCGTTGACATTATATTGCTCGCCACGCCGCCGCATTTTCGTCCGGCGCATTTTGAAGCGGCCATTAATGCGCGCAAGCACGTGTTCATGGAAAAGCCGGTCGCGGTCGATCCCGTGGGCGGACGCACTGTCATTGCCGCTTCCAAACGCGCGGAGTCATTGGGCTTGACCGTCGCCACCGGCACGCAACGCCGCCATCAGCGCGATTACCTCGAAACCTACGCGCATATTGCCGCGGGCGAGATCGGCGACATCGTGGCCGCGAATTGTTATTGGAATCAGAATCAGCTTTGGTATCGCACCCCGCAAAAGGAATGGTCGGAGATGGAATACATGATTCGCGATTGGGTGAATTGGCGCTGGCTCTCCGGCGATCACATCGTGGAGCAACACGTGCACAACATCGACGTGATCAATTGGTTCACCGGCTCGCATCCCGCGAAAGCCGTGGGCATCGGCGGCCGCCACCGTCGCGTGACCGGCGATCAGTATGATTCGTTCAGCATCGATTTCGTGTATGAAAACGGCATACACGTGCACAGCATGTGTCGCCAGATCAACGGCTGCGCAGGCAATGTTTCCGAATTTGTGCGCGGCACCAAAGGTTATTCGAATTGCAACAACACGATTTACAAACCCGACGGCGCGGTGGCGTGGACGTATGAGTATCCGAAGAACGAAGCCGGCGAATCCACCAAGCGCGTGAAGGTTTCGCCCTACGTACAAGAGCACATCGACATGGTGACCGCGATTCGCACGAACAAACCGTTCGTCGAAGCCGAGAACACCGCGATCTCGACTCTCTCCGCGATTATGGGCCGCATGTCCGCGTACACCGGAAAAGAAGTGACGTGGGAAGAAGTGCTGAACTCGAACGACCGCCTCGGCCCGCAAGAGTATGCGCTCGGCCCGGTGGGAATCAAGGCCGTGGTGCCGGTGATGGGAACGGGGGAAGAGAAGAACGCGTGAGGAGTTGAGAGGTGATAAGAGTCGGGCGAGGTGGAATCTCGCCCGATTGTCTTGCAAAGTTTGAGGCGAATACTTGACATGAATTATGAATGAGAAAATTATGCTTCCTCATGAATATGATCGCATCATTCGTGAGATGATTCAGCATGAGAGTGTCTTGACTGATCATCGAATGACTTGGATGTGGGCACTTCAGGGGCTGCTGTTTACAACCCTTGGACTATTGTGGGAAAAGAGCGTGCTAGCAACTTTAGTAGTTTGTGGACTTGGAATGATCTCTTCTATTTCTGTAGGATACAGCATTCTAGTAAGTATAAAAGCGACGAACACGCTAATCAACGATTGGGAGAACAAGCTCGGAGATAATGCTGTGCAATATCCAAGAATAGAGGCATTGCAGGGACACGAAATGAGGTTTCGCTATCTACTTCCATGGCGCCTTTTTCCTTTTTTGTTTCCGAGCGCCTGGTTTTGTTTGGGTATGCTGCGCCGTTTTTGTTAATTGAATCAAAGGGGCGTACTAACAGTGAAAAAGATCCTCGAAAATTTTGCTTTCATCGACAGCCAAAATCTCAACTTGGGAATCAAAGACCAGGGTTGGGAGTTGGATTTGCGCCGGTTCAGAATTTACCTCCGTGAAAAATACGGCGTCGTGAAGGCATACATGTTTCTCGGGTACATGCCTGAAAACCAACCCTTGTACGACGCGCTGCGCCGTTTTGAATATGAACTCGTTTTTAAGCCAGTGATTCGTTCGAAGAAGGATGGTGTGAAGGGAAATGTCGATGCCGAGTTGGTGTTGCAAGCGATGATTGACTACCCACATTACAACAAAGCGGTGATCGTGACGGGTGACGGAGACTTTTATTGTTTGATAAAGCACCTGAGCATGCAAGGAAAGCTTTTGAAAGTTTTAGCGCCGAATCAAAAGAAACACTCTTCGCTCTTGCGCAAAGCGATTTCGTCGCCGCAGGAGATTGCTTTCATGAATCCGCTTCGCCATATCATGGAACACAAAAAACAACACCCCTGATGGCAAGCCACCAGGGGTGTATATTCGGGGGGTTCTATACAAGGACGGAACCTTGCATGTGCCCTTTCCGTCGTGATACATGGTATATAATAGCATTTAATCAGAAAAAATCAAGCAGGATTTTTTATGGCTAGCGAGCATACGATGAACATACTCCAAAACCTCGAACGCACCAAGATCGCAACGCTGCGCTACTTCGCCCTCAACTCAAACGATCTCGACAAAACGCACGGCCCAGGCAAGTGTCCAGTGCGATATATTTTGCAACTTCTATTCTGCCGTGCGCGAAGGCATCATCTACTACGCGCGCATTCATTACGAGACCAATGACCACTTGGAATTTGTCCACAGCGAAACCGGCGTGCGCACTTTGAAAGATGAGTTTAAAAAAGTCGTGTGGCACAATGAGAGGCCTTTGCAATGGGAAAAAATATTTCAGCGTGGCAGCGCATAACAACCATTCTCTTCCTCATCTCATCCGAGGTCGTTTTGCCCGCTGCTCAAACTGCGAACCCATCTCCGGTTTTCGTGTACGTCAAAACGTCCGCAGCAAAAATCTCCATCAAATCTGCTGGGCAATCCGACTGGAGTGAGATTCAGAAGTTCGCGCGCCTGTTTCCAGGAGATTCGCTGAAAATACTCGAAGGCGCAACGGTTCTTCTGGGCGACGGCTCTTCAGCGTGGAAGGAATTTTCCGGCCCACGCGTGATGATCATTCCAAGGGAGGAAAAAGGCAGTAGCAGGTTGACGAGTTTCGTTGAGAATCTTTTTGTCATGTTTCTCAAAGAACCGCACCGGCGCTTCTCCAGAGAAGGCGTGCGTAATACCGAAGCGTTGCTTCTGGCAATGCCGGATACGGTGTTTGCTTATGCCGCGCCGGATACTTTTTCTTGGATAAAAAATGCTCCCTGGTGGACCGCCTATCGCGTGCAAATAACGTACAATCAGGAAGCCATAGCAGATACCCTCGTCAGAGGCAACACCTTCAAATTGAATACGAAGCGCTGGCAACAATCGGGAAACTATCAAATCAAAGTCACGTTGCCGCAAGACCCCATGTTTGGGACCGAAGCGGATAGCTCCGTCATTCACGTGCTGCAAGCAAGCCAAGCGGCTCAGGCGAAAAGTCAATTGGAGAAGCTGAAGAAACGCGCTGCGCAAAGAAGCCGGATCGAAGATTATTTTGCGCTGGCCAATTTCTGTTTGGCGGAAAGATTGAATTTGGAATTGGAACACTCTCTTATTGCGATGGCCAAAAAATTTCCGGATAATCCCGAGCCGAAAATCATGCTGTATTCTTACTATGCTGCTATTTTGCCGGAGCCGGTGGCGGAGCGGTTGACGCTCGACCGTGCCCAATAAAACCTATGTGGATCAGTTCTGATCAAATGAAATTTGACAATCAAAATTCC
>Ga0247727_10018383_pt1 | contig 10992 bp, 7 predicted proteins | sample WisWelCaveWW1625_FD_202498 | JGI IMG/M metagenome (GOLD analysis project Ga0247727, IMG submission 202498) | Biofilm microbial communities from Wishing Well Cave, Virginia, United States - WW16-25 | ecosystem: Environmental > Aquatic > Deep subsurface > Groundwater > Cave microbial mat | place...
CCGACATCAGCATCTGCGCTGTCGCAATCACATACCGCGTCAATGCAGCGCCCGGCCGCAAAATCGCCAGCGCCACCGGAAACGCCGTAATCAACGCGCCCAGAAAGATGGCCGCCCACACGTGGATGTGCGTCAGGTGCTGCGCCCCCACCCAGGTGTAGGGGGAAATCCACAGCGCCGCAGCAATCCCCGCTACCCACTGAAAGACCATCAGCCACGCGAATACCCGATCCGTCCGCCGGAAGATCGCCTGCTGGTGCTCGTGAAAGAGCGCTTCGGTGCGCCGCACAATGGTTGAGTTTAAATCCTGGGCTGGGCTCATTTCGTCCTTCCTCCGGCTTTAACGTTTTTCCTGCTCTCCGGACCGTGCAGCAGGCATCCGAACGCCGGCATCTTTGCTGTCTCGGTTGCCTCGCCGCGCACCAGCGCCTCAACCGCCGCACGTCCCCGGCTGTCTCCCCAGTGGCCCCGCGAAGCGGTAATCCCTCCCTGATAGCGCAGCCGGCCGCTCGCGTCGTAAAGCAAAGTCTCCCCGGAAACATTCGCTCCAAACCGCCTTGCCTCTTTCTCCTCTTCATCGAACTGCACGCTCACTTCGGGGATGGCTGTCGCTTCTCGCCACAGGTCCGTCTTTGCCCAGTCCTCTGTGAACTCCGTTGGCTGGACAAACAAAACGTGCGCGCTCACTCGCCCCGGCATCCGTGCCATTGCCTTGGCCAGCTCTCCGACGCTCGCCCGGCTGCACGGACACTTCGGATGTACCGCCATCACCAGCGTGTATTTCCCCGGCTCGCGTTGGATTCGGCTCCCCACGGGCCACTGCTCAGCCGCCGCACTGAATTCTCCCGGTGTGAATTCGTACCGCGCCAGCACCCACAGCCCTGCGCCTGCAGCCACTAGCCACGCGCCCACCAGTGCCGCCAAAATGAATCCTCTGCGTGTCATGGATCCTCATTCTCTAAGCTCTATGTGGAAACTCTGGAGCGAGCCCCCCGGACGAAGAGACTTCTCCTGCATCAGCAAGGCCATTCAGCCCCTGCGTGACTGCCGCTTCCACCTTTGGAATCAGGGAGTTCCCGCTACTCGTTTTCTTGAGGAAGTTGCTGCCTGGGGGTGTTGTGCAGGGATGAGACTCCTGCACCGCTCTGAAACACGCTCTGGATCATCCTCTCGACCAACTCACGCGCTCACATCATCCTGCGCCCTCCACCTACGACCGCCGTTCCAGCCCAAACGTCTTCAGCATCTGTCGGTCGAGCTGGCGGTCGCTCAACAATCGTTTCGTCCAATTCACCATCTTCGCCCGCCGTGTCACCGGATACCTCGCTCGCGGCGGCGTCTCTCGCAGCGCCCGCAACAATTCCCTCACAAAATCCTCCGGCGTCGCCTTCGAGTCCTTCGTCCGCGCCTTCCACACCCGCCGGAACGCCAGGTAGTGCCCCGCATACGGACTCGTCTCCAGTGCCGCCTGATACTCCGCCGACAACTGCACCGCCGATGCCTCCATGTTCGTTCGTATGTACGCCGGTTCCAGCAGCACCACTTCAATCCCAAACGGATGCACCTCCAGCCGCAGCGCATCCGTCATCCCTTCCAGCGCATGTTTGCTCGCGCTGTACGGCCCAAACAATGGCATAGCCATCTTTCCCGCTACCGAGCTCACATTCACAATCCGCCCGCGACCCCTCTTCCTCATCCCCGGCAACACCGCCTGCGTCACCCGTACCACCCCGATAAAGTTCGTCTCCATCTGCTGCCGCAGGTGTTCCAGCTTCACTTCTTCCATCACCGCCACGTAGGCAATCCCCGCGTTGTTCACCAGCGCATCAATCCCGTCGGTGTATCGCTCCACTTCCCCTACCGCGCGCCGCACCGACTCGTCGTCGCACACATCCATCTCCACCGTCTCCAGCGGCAGCTTCCTCTCCCACGCTTCCTTCTTCAGCGACTCTCTCTTCGCCGCGTTCCGCCCCGCCGCAAACACGCGGTAATTCTCCTCCGCCAGACGCACCGCCGCCGCCCGCCCCAGCCCGTCCGTCGCCCCGGTAATCAACACCGTCTCCCGCTCTTTTTCCGCCATGGCCGCCTCCGCGACCTTCACCCTACCTCACGCCTCCCAACTTTTCCACCACCACGTCCGTCATTCCGAACCCCGACGCTTTTTGTCGGGGTGAGGAATCTTGGCGTTTTCCGTTTCTTTGACTGCTGGTCTTTTGCTCTTTCTGTCCCTGCGTTTCTCTGTGCTCTCTGTGACTCTGTGGCGGATTCCGCATTTGGCTTCCCGGCATTGTGGAAACCTGGCCCAGAACGCTAGCGTCTCATCCTGCAGTCGAGTGTGGCTTCGCTTTGTGGTAGTTTGTGCTGCCCCGTGGTGGGCTGGAACAGGCCCGCGATGCGAGACCTGATCTTCCAATGCCATACTTTGCTTTTCTTCCAAGGAGATGTGCCATGAGACTCCCTTTCCGCTTTCGTCCTTTCCCCATCGTCCCGCTCGTTCTCGCCCTTGTCTTCGCAGCGGTTCCCTTCGGCACCGCGCAAAATCCGGTAAAGACCGCGGCGGCGAAGACCTCCGCGCCGAAATCCTCCGCCAAATCCTCCGCGCCCGCCGTCCAGCCGCTCGACCTTGCCTACTCGGCAAAAATCAAGGACTACACCACCGACGCTCAATTCCTCACTGAGCTGGTGGACCATCTCCCCGCCTCCGCCACGGTCCCTTCGCCCGAAAAAATCCTCGGCTACGCCATCGGCACGCCGGAAAAACTCACCTACACGAAAGACATCTTTCGCTATTACCGCGAGCTCGCCAAGACCTCCCCCCGCGTCAAGCTCTGGAGCGTCGCCAAGAGTGAAGAAGGCCGCGAAATCCTCCTCCTCGCCGTCAGTGACGAAGCCAATCTCGCCCAGCTCGATCGCTTCAAGCAGATCACGGCGCGCCTCGCCGACCCCCGCAAAATCTCTGACGCCGATGCCGCGCAGCTCGTCCGCGACGGCAAACCCTTCTATTGGCTCTCCGGCTCCATCCACTCCCCCGAGACCGGCTCTCCCGAGATGCTCATGGAGCTCACCTATCGTCTCGCCGTCGGGGAGTCACCCTTCATTCAAAACATCCGCAAAAACGTGATCACTCTCATCACTCCCGTCCTCGAAGTGGACGGTCGCGACCGCATGGTAGACCTCTACTACTACCGCAAAGCCAATCCCGATAAGCCCGCTCCCAGCCTCATCTACTGGGGCCACTACGTCGCTCACGACAACAACCGCGACTCGATGGCTCAGGCTCTCGCTCTCTCCAAATCTCAAATGAAGACTTTCCTCGAATGGCACCCGCAGGTTCTTCACGACCTCCACGAATCCGTCCCCTATCTCTACGTTTCCACCGGCACCGGTCCCTACAACGCCTGGCTCGACCCCATCGTCGTCAGCGAATGGCAGAAGCTCGCCTACTACGAAGTCGAGCAGATGACCCAGCGCGGCGTCCCCGGCGTCTGGACGCACGGCTTCTACGACGGCTGGGCGCCCAACTACATGTTCTACGTCGCCAACGGCCACAACTCCATCGGCCGCTTCTACGAAACCTTTGGCAATGGCGGCGCCGACACGCGCGAACGCACCCTTCCTCCCGGCTCCACTTCGCGCACCTGGTTTCGCCCCAATCCCCCGCTGGCCAAAGTGAAGTGGTCCATCCGCAACAACGTGAACATGCAGCAGAGCGGCGTCCTGCTCGCTCTCACCTACACGGCCGATCATAAGGAAGAGTTCTTGAACAACTTCTATCTCAAGAGCAAGCGCTCCGTCGCCAAAGCCGCCACCGAAGGCCCTGCCGCTTGGGTCATCCCCAACGACGGCCGCCGCCCCGCCCTCGCCGCTGGCCTCGCGCGTCTTCTGCAGGACCAGGGCGCCGAAGTCCACACCCTCAATTCAGAAGTCGAAGTGAAATCCGATTCCCCCGCCGGTACCGCCGGCTTCCAGCCGGCCTTGTCTCCCACTTCTTCTGCCTCCCAATCCGCTCCGCCTGCTGACGCGCCCGGCGCCGCCGCCACCACCGCAGTCGCCCCGGGTGGTGTCATCCCGAGCGAAGCGAGGGATCCTGGCGTTTCCGAATCTCAGCCAGCCCGCACTCCGCCCGCGCCGACCTCCACCAAACTCCCTGCTGGCTCTTTCGTCCTCCGCATGGACCAGCCCTACAGCCGCATGGTGGACATGCTCCTCGACACCCAGTTCTATTCCACTAACGATCCACGCCCGTACGACGACACCGGCTGGACCCTCGGCCCTTTGCGCAACGTCAAAACCGTCCGCGTCACCGACTCCGCCATCCTCAAAGCTCCGATGACTTTTGTCTCCGGTCCCGCACGCGCTGCGGGAACCATGTCCGGTGCGACCGCCGCAAAGTTTTATCTGATGAACGCCAATGCCGAGCCGGCGCTGGCTACACTGCGCTTCCGGCTGAAAGACGTGAAGTTCTTCGCCGGCGAAGACGCCTTTGAAATCGCCGGCTCCAAATTCGCCGTCGGTTCCTTCATCATCCCCGCCGACGGCAACCCCTCTGACCTTGCTTCGCGCCTCCAGTCCGCCGCTGCCGAGCTCAGTCTTCGCGTCGTCGCCACGAGCGACGACGTCACCGTCGCCCGCCACCCCGTCGCCGTCCCGCGCATCGCCCTGCTGCACACCTGGGTCAACACGCAAAATGAAGGGTGGTTCCGCCTCATGCTCGAAGAGGCCCAGGTCCCCTACGCTTACATCTCCGACCAGCTCGTCCGCGCCACTCCCAATCTCAAAGAAAAATTCGACGTCATCCTCTTCCCACCCGTCACCAATAACATCGCCACGCTCATCCACGGCGTCCCACGCCGCACCCTCGCCGACGGCTCCGACTTCGGCGGCCCCATCCCGTGGAAAAAGTCTGACCTCACCCCCAACCTCGTCGCCTCCAACGGCCCCGATCAAACCGACGATATCCGCGGCGGCCTCGGCTTCGAAGGCCTCGCCAATCTCAAGAAATTCATCGAAGATGGCGGCGTCTTCATCCCCATCAGCGCCCACGCCAATCTTCCCGTCACGCTCGGCATGACTCCGGGCGTCTCCATCGCCGACACGCCTCAGCTTCAGGCGCGCGGCGCCATCATGAACGCCACGGTCGAAGACAAGAAGAGTCCCATCGCCTACGGCTACGACGACACCCTCGCCATCTACTTCAACCAGGCGCCTGTTTTCCGCTTTGCGCTTTTTGGGGGCGGTGGCGGCCCGGGCGGCTTCGGCCAACCCGGCGACGTTGGTGCCGCGCGCACCACTGGCCGCGGGTCGGCCACCGATCCGGACATCCCGCAGGGCCGCTCCTTTGTCGCTCCCGAACGCGAACCGCGCCGCAGACCCGCCGAGCAGGAGCTGTACATCTCCCCTGAGCAGCGCATCACCCTCCGCGGTACGATTCCGCCCCAGCACATGTGGCCTCGCGTGATCCTGCGCTTCGCCGAGGAGCGCGATCTGCTGGTCAGTGGCATGCTCTCAGGCGGCTCGGCGCTGGCTCAGTCTCCTGCCGTGATCGACGTCCCTCTCGGCCGCGGCCACATCGTTCTCTTCGCCAACAATCCCATGTGGCGCCATCAAACTCACGGCAGCTTCATGCTCGTCTTAAACGCCGCCCTCCACTTCGACCACCTCCACGTCGGCCGCACTCCGGCGGGCAGCTCGACTCCTCGCTCGTCAGACCGGCCTGCTGAGGAGAAATAGTCGATCTTTGCGTGTAGGGGCGTGTTTTCAGACCGCCCTTTTCTGCTCTTCTTTCCACGCCCCCAGCATTCTCCGCAGCAGTACCAACTGCCCCACGTGGTAGGCGTTGTGGTCCGCCACCAGCAGCGCCTCGCGCAGGATCGTCTGCCCGTCGCCATGCGGGATGCGCGCGAAGAGGTCTGTCTTCGGGTCTTCGACCAGCTCTTGCATCGCCTTCAAGTCGGCGCCAAACGCCGCGAGGCTCGCCTCCCACGCCGCCGCATCCGGCGGCGCTTCCGTCCTTGGCCAATAGCCCGACGGAAACTCCGGCGACACGTGTTTCGAGTTCCGGCTGAACTCGAGGATGTCCCACTGCGCAATCCGCAGGTGCTCGACCAACTGCCAAGCCGTGTGCGCTGCCCCCGGCGGTTTCACACCGCGCAGCTTCACCGGCCAATCGCGCAGCACCTCTTCAAAACTCAGGTGCGCGTCGCTCCAGCCCAGCATTTTCACAACGTGTTCACGCACAGCCTGCTCTAGTTTTTTCATCACCTGCCCCTCCCTCTGCCCTGCCTGGCACCACCACTCTCCGACCCGTTCAGTGCCGTCGGCAACGCATTTCTCCTCGGTTCGCATTTGAGAGCCTGTCCACGATAGAATACCTCTACCCAAGAGCATGATCGCTGCTCTGTCCCGGCCTGTACTTGGCACGCCCCAGAGAGGGGGAACAGTGAGGCACGCAGAAGTGGTTCAGGCCTGGGGCAGGATCCTGCAGGGCTACCGGCCGAATCTTTCCATCGAGATCACGCGCGAATGTCCCCTGCGCTGCCCGGGCTGTTACGCCTACGAAGACGCGCACCTGAACACCGGCGTCACTCTCCGCCAGCTCGCCGACCACAAAGGCGACGCCCTGGTGGACGGCGTCCTCGCCCTGGTGCGGCGCTACCGCCCGATGCATCTTTCCATTGTCGGCGGCGACCCGCTGGTGCGTTACCGCGAGCTCGAACTCCTGGTTCCTCGTCTTCACCAGATGGGCATCTTCGTGCAAGTGGTGACCAGCGCCTTCCGTCAGCTTCCTTCCGCCTGGGCCGCTCTGTCGCGCGTTAAGACCGTCGTCTCCATCGACGGCCTTCAGCCCGAGCACGACGCTCGCCGCGCTCCCGCCACCTACGAACGCATCCTGAAAAACATCGCCGGGCATCGCATCACCATCCATTGCACCATCACCGGCCAGATGATGAAGCGCCCCGGCTATCTTTCCGACTTCCTCGACGTCTGGTCCCCGCGCGAAGAGGTCGCGCAGATTTGGATGAGCTTTTTCACTCCGCAAAAGGGAGCGGTGGCTCCCGAAATCCTCACGCTGGCCGAGCGCACGCAGGCTGTCGAAGACCTTTTGCGCCTTCGCCAACTCCATCCCAAGCTCGACATGCTCGAAGCAGTCATCAGAGAGTTTCTCAATCCCCCGCGCTCGCCGGCCGAATGCATTTTTGCCCAGACCACTCACACCTTCAGCGCCGACCTCAAAACCAGGATCGTCCCTTGCCAGTTTGGCGGCGATCCCGACTGCTCGCAGTGCGGCTGCATCGCCAGCATGGCCCTGGCCGCTGTCGGCCACCACAAAGTCATCAGCCAGTTAACCGCCGGTCAAATCTTCTTCCGCTCCGCTCAACTCGGCAAAGCCTTCGCCAAGCTTCGCCCCGCCCCTGCCACCTCCTGACGCCTTTGTCGCGTCCGCGCGCTGTCATTCCGAACTCCGGCAACAGCTTGCGATGCCGGGGTGAGGAATCTTGGCGTTTCTCCTGTTTTTCTCCCTGGCGCTTTCGCTCTCCCCCGGCACTCTGCACTTCCGCTTGACCTCGCTCTTGCATCTGTGTGTTATACTCGTATTCGTAATATTAGCTTATAGTTTTACAAGCGCCGTCTCCGGAGCCTCCCCGATGCGCCCTCGTTCCGCCGCCGCTCGACTTTGGGTGGACATCGAAGACCGCCTCATCCCTCTGCTCCGCCTCACCACCCACGAACGCGCCCTGTACTACCATTTGCTCCGCCGTACGCGCCTCGTCGGACGCCGCCTGATTCGCGTTTCTCGACGCCGCATGGCCCGCGCCTCCGGCCTTTCCACGGCCACCGCTCGACACTATCTTCGCGTCTTGGCCCGCAAGCATTGCATTCGCTTTGTGGACCGTGGCCCCGACGGCACGCACGTCTCGGTTCTGCTCCCCGACGAAATCCTCGCCAAACTCGGCCCCGGCGTGCCCCCGTCCGTGGACAATTCCCCGCTGGCTTCCCTTCCGCATCTCTTCGAGCGCGACGCCGCCGGACAGCCTCGCGCCTGGCCCCGCTCCGATCATTTCCGTAACGACAACTTCCGCCTCCGCATCCTTAAACGCGACCGCTACCGCTGCTTCTATTGCCGCCAGCCGCTCCTTCCCGGCGATTGGACCCTCGACCACGTCGTCCCCATCGCTCGCGGCGGCTCCGACCTCGCTTCCAACCTGGTCGCCTGCTGCGCCCGCTGCAACTGGGCCAAGGGCCTTTCCTCTGCGCAGGACTTTCTGCGTGACCTTCACACCAGAAAAGTGATTCCCCGCAAACAGCTTCACTCCCGCCTCAAAGCTCTAGCCTCCATGTAGGGGCTTCTTATCTCGTGTGTAGGGGCGCGTCTTTAGACCGCCCTTTGAAATATCAAATCCCCTCCCCCCTAGTCCCCACTCCCCACCCACATCTGCGTCCACTTGCAGTTCCATTCTTTGCAATCTGAAATTTGCGATCTGAGATTTTTCTGTGGTGGCACAGGCATGTTGCCTGTGCGTGTTTGTGATCTCTTCCTCGCGCGCCTACTCCCTCCTCCCCACTCCTTACCCACATCTGCGTTCCTCTGCGGCAACCTGCCCCGAGCTTGCCCTGCTTGTCCCGAGCGGAGCCGAGGGGAGCTTGCCGAACGGACAGAGCCGAGGGACCCACCCACTGATCTCCTCCTGAACTTGCCAGAAGTGTACTTTCTCTGATTTTCATCGATATGGTAATGTTCACCCAGCGCGTGCGAGCAAACACGCAACAAATTCAGCGAGGTACTGCCAGTGCCGAAGATAACTGCTTTCATTGCCCGCAGTTTTGATGAAAAAGATGAGCCGAGAATCCAACCCATACTGAAGTTCCTAGATACGTTTCATGATCTCGGTTTCCTCTGCGAGACAGCTGAAAAGGCGGAGGTGGAGTCGGTCTCGGCGAAGGTACGCAGGAAGATTGAGGAGAAAGATGTACTCATAGCCATTCTGACAGCCAGACATCACATTTATAGCTTGAAGTCAAATTTCACGACAGCCTGGAGTGTGTTCCGCGGAAAACTCAGGCCTGTCGCGTTCACAGCACCGCCTTGGGTTCTTCAGGAGGTCGGGTACGCACTCGCATCTAGAAGAGAGCTCATCATGTTTCGCGAGCCAACTGTAGAGATTCCACAGCTTCCAGGCGACCTAGAGTACATCCCCTACGATTCGCAAAACCCCGCAGGCGCATTTCAAAGAGCGAATGAAATGATTCTCGGTCTCATTCGCAAGAAGAGCGGAATCCTAGTTGAGACACACGTGCAGGTCTCGCCTGCGCCCACTGAGCAACCTGTCCTTGCAGACGATTCAAAGAGGGGTGCTTCGCAGTCTGAACCTCCAGAGTCATCCCTCGTGGATTATCATCGTGGAATTTTTGATGCTTTAGAGAAGAAGGACTTCAAAGGCGCAGAGGAGGCGTACGAGAATGGATTGGAGCACGTTCGCGCTGGTAAGGGCGGCCAAGAGGTTACATGGACGGCTCTCTACCTCTTCACCCAGTATCAAGCCGGAATATCAGATGCTCTCGAAGAGTTGAAGACACTGCAACAGAAGCATCCTGCCGTACCTTCGTTGTCGAGATTTGTTGCGCAATGCTACATGCAATACCACGAATACGAGAAGGCATTGAGCTACATCGAACAAGCGGTGGCTGCAGACGCTGAGGAGTCCAAGGCACAAGACCAATTAAGGCAAGCTAACTGTTTGCACAAACTCAAAAAGCACGAGGAGGCCGCAGGTATTCTTACTTCGCTGGCCCAGGACAAGCGTGCCGAGATAAGGAGAGAAGCACTTCAAAGGTTGTATGAAACATTCAAAGAATTAGAGGGCGGCTATCTAGCCTTTAGTGTTGCAGAATTTCTCTTACAGGACAATCCGGCATTGAGCAACTTCCGCTTTGAACTGGGTCTTGATTATTATAGAAGTAAACATAAGGAACTCTTTCTTCGGCATTACAGGATTCTCCTTGATCACGATCCGCAGAACGCCGACTCTTTACACAACTTCGCGCTAGCATGCGACCTCTCAAAACTACCCATTCTGTCAGTTGCGTCCTATAAGAAAGCTTTCGAGTTGGGCAGCACCCTTTCTGCAAACAACCTAGCCAGTCAGTACTTAAATGCAGGATTCGCCGATGAAGCAACCGGTCTGCTCACGAACGCCAGAAACAAGGAAAACTGTGTTCCTGAAGTTCAGGAACGTTTGGGTGAAATAGAAAGTCAGCGCAAGAAGGAATCGGAGGCACTGCAGTCCCAAACCGAAGAAGCCTCCCGTCGAATCGCATTCTTGGCGAGATTTGGAAGCGCACTCTTGGAGAAGACTCCCCCATCTGTGACTGGGACTTGGAAGTTCGACTTCGGCGAGCTTCCCCTTGTGCAGGCAGATGGGCGAATTGAAGGAAACTGCAAAGTAGAGACTACTGCATCGAAATTGTTTAGCTTACTCAGCCGTGCTGGACCGGAGAAAACTTTTCAAACTTATCTATTCTCAGGGCGCCTGAAAGGTCGGGCCTGTGAATTCGAAATCAAAACTAGGCCAGATGACCCTGTGCTTACCCTACACGCGAGTGAAGAAGCCACGACCCGGTCGAAGGGGCTGATAGTGTTTTCAAGTGATGGAGCCTCTGCTGAGTTGGCTGAAATCAAAGATGAATCCCTATCGAACCTGAGCGTTATCCATCGACTGCGCCACTGAGTAAGGGCGATTACATTGATCCCCTGCCACTCGACTAGCGCTCCAATCATCACCTAAGCATGGCGCGAAAGAACCCGCTTGCCTTCGACGGGCCGCGGCATTTGCACAGTCGGGCTCAGCCGCCCACGCCAAGCCTATGGCCTGATTAGATGACGGCGTCGGCTCCTCTCGAGCGAGTAGACTTGGTTGCTGTTCAACGACCAAGGCTCGGAGGAAAGGAGCCGAGCAATGCTGATTATAGGCTGCGATTTTCACACACGCTATC
>Ga0247727_10018384_pt1 | contig 10992 bp, 8 predicted proteins | sample WisWelCaveWW1625_FD_202498 | JGI IMG/M metagenome (GOLD analysis project Ga0247727, IMG submission 202498) | Biofilm microbial communities from Wishing Well Cave, Virginia, United States - WW16-25 | ecosystem: Environmental > Aquatic > Deep subsurface > Groundwater > Cave microbial mat | place...
CATCGCGGATCGTGCTGAGACCGCCAACCTCGAGAGCAACACTCTTGCGGATGACGTCGAACGTAAACACCACAAGAATGATGAGAACCGCACCGCCCAGATATATGACACGACGGAGTTTCATCGACGTTCGTTTTCACCATGTGGGAACTTGAAATCGTCCCGGGCCGGGCCTTTGAATCACACCGTCAGAAACAGCCAAGAATCTTTCCGGTACTTCGCAAGCATAAGCGCTGAATACGAAACAATGTAGACAGGCAAGGCCAGCCATGCACCAACGAGACCCCAACCAAGAATCACTCCCATTGTGTAACAGACGGGAAGGAAGACAACCCAGTGAGTGAGCACTTCGATGAGCATCACGTAGACCGTCGCACCCCCCGCTTGAAGCGAATGTGCCAGCACAATTCCACCCGCATAAAATACTTGTGCGGCTCCGGCAATCTGCAAGACCGGCCTTGCCGCATTGGCCACAACTGGATTATTCGTGATCATCGCAATGACAAGGTCGGGCAGGAGAATAAAAACTGCACCAAGTCCAATGGTAAAGTACGTGGCAAGCTTCGCCGCTTCAAAGCCATAACGCTTGGCAAGTTGGTGATTCCCATTGCCGAGATTCTGTCCGACGAGCGTTTGCGCGCCGATGCCAAACCCAAAACATGGCAAGCAAGACATGAACAATGCAGTAATCACCACCTGGCTTGCCGCCTGCTCGGCTGTCCCAATAAGACCGGTAATCGCCACAAAAAGCAGAAATCCGATGAGAATCATGAGATTTTGCAGAGAGACCGGTGTTGAGATTTTCACGATCGTGCCGACGATGGACCGTTGGATATTCAACCTGCTGTAGTATCTGTAGGTTGTTCGATAACTGGGGAAAAAAGTTGCAATGACGAAAAATATGCATCCGATGAAATTGCTGACGGCGTACGCGCATCCCGCCCCGGCAAGTCCCATGCGCGGAAAACCGAATGTCCCGAAGACGAGAAGGTAATTGAGAATGATATTTGAGAGATTAATGACGACAGCGGAATACATGAATATCTTTGTGTGCCCGATTCCATTAAAGAAGCCGCGATAAGAAACAACGAACAGAAAAAACAAAAGTCCGACGAACCTCCACTGCAGGTACGGAGCACCCGCAACGGGAACTGCGGGGTCACTCGAAAACACATCGATGATACTGTAGGACAAGAAATACCCGGCTGCCCCAAATGCAAGACCGACAATGAGGGCAAGAAGCAGAGAATTGTTCAGAACATCTCCGGCACTCTGATAATCTTGTTCGCCACTGCGGCGGGCAACGAGGACGTGGGTACCGGTGGCAAGACTGGAAAAAACACTGGTGATCGCCCAAGAGGCAAGGACTCCCAACCCCATCGCAGCAAGAACAACCATGGTGTTCTCCAGCCGACCAACCATAGCCGTTTCCACGACAGAAACGACCATTTGTGACGAAAGGGCTGCAATTGCCGGGGTTGAAATCTTTAGAACCGTGCGGGCAAGCGCCTTGTCAGGTGTCACTTTCATTCACGGTCGCAGTCAGCTATGAGAGAGCAAGAGAAATGAAACTCACACAGTGAGTTGAGCGATGAATCGGTCGGCTTCGCGGGCAAAAGACGTTGTCGGATACCTTTTCGTCAACCTTTTGTACAGTTCGATGGCCTTGTCCTTCTGACCTCCAAGAGCATAGTTGTGCGCGGCGTGATTCAAACTCTCGGCTGCGTTCACCGCCTCGGGATACTTTGTCGCAGCCTTCTCAAAATACTTCGCGGCCTCCATGTACTGCCCCTCAGCTTCATAGCACCCGGCGATCCCACATAACCGTGAACCATCCAACAACGGATCATCTGTATCAAAGTCTTCGAACACCGTCAGTGCCTCGGCGTATCTCCCGAGATGAAAATATGCATTCGCCAGATAGAATTTGGCCAGCTCGCCTGCATGCGTACTGCCATAGTTTTCGACGATGGTCTTCAAACCGACGATGTTGCGCTCCGGTACACCATCGATCGCCACCTGGAATTGGCCATTGTCGTAATACTGAAACACTCTGCCTAGTTGAGCTGTCGCGTTCTCATTATTCTGGGTCTGATTATTTACGTAGAGGACAGATGCCACAGCAATCACAGCCAGAGCGGTTACGGCAACCTTGACATTTTTCTTGTGCGTTTCATAGAACGTCCTCGCCTTCACATACGTTGTGATGAGGGCGTCCTCTTTCAGTTCCCTCTTTGAAATTTTCTTCTTTGCACGAAGCATATGGTATCCTGCTATCTTATTGTGCTGAGGAGCGACAGGCCGCGAGGAAGCCCCTCCCAAAAATGAGCGACCTCGCCGCGAGGTTGAGCAATTTCAAGTTTTTCTTTATCGGTAAATTTTCAAGAATTTCATTTGGTGAAAACAAGGGTCGAAATGATTCCTTCTATGACTTGGTCGTAATGAGAAGGAGAACCTGAGTAAGCACCATTAGCAGCAGCGTTAAATTTAGTTCTATGTGCAGTAAAGTCAATAACCATATTATTTGATCTCACCAAGACATAGTAGAAAGCAGTATCACCGTATGGCCCAGGAAACCCGGGAAGTCTTGCAACTTCATACTGGCCGATAGTAACTCTGTACTCTGGCTTATTGAAACCACTGTAAAATTTCGCCTCTTGGGCGACGTGCGGCTGAATGGTAATGGTAGATATTTCCCCAATAGGTATTTCCGCTGCTGGAATACTTCCAAGTAAAGACTTTTCTACCAAAACAACCGAATTGGGAAATGGCTCAGGATCCTCTTTCTTATACTTACCAATGACAAAGTTATCAGGATATTTGAATTCAAAATTATGTTGTTCATTACGATACACCTTTACCTTTTCTACGCTAGCATTTCGCGGTGTGGGTGCTGTCGGGGTTGGTGTTTCAGTAATAGGCGTTTGTAGTGAAAGTGAGAGCTGCGGTGTTGAAGATTTTGTAGTTCTTTCTGATTTCTTAACGACAGGAAAATACCCCACGACACCGACAAGAACAACAACTATGAAAACCAGAACCATTTCTTTTCTTCTTTCAGTATCGCCAATTCAATTGTTCGTCCAAAATGAAATGGTGCGCCTGTCGGGAGTCGAACCCGAAACCTTTGGCTCCGGAGGCCAACGCTCTATCCAATTGAGCTACGGGCGCCTGGACTCGTTTATCAAACAGCACCTGCTGCCGGATGGATGACGTGTGGTGATCGTCAGATCGCCTGATGAAGCATCACATAATATCAAAAAAAACGCTGGCATTCAACTGGAATAGTATCAAAGCAGTAACCTTATTGAATGAAGATCCAAGGGGGTGATAGCTCCGGTAACCTTCACCTTTCCAACTCCATCTTCTCCGACTCACGGACATACACCATCATGGGTTTACCTCAAAGCGGTGGCAGATCAAATCCAAACTTCTCATGTAGCAGTTTGAGACTCGCCCGGGCAACCCCCACTCACCGTCGCATTGAAGTCTACAATGTCGATAACTCCCTGAAGCGAAGGATTGTCCTTGGCAATTCTCCTCAGAGCCTCAGTAATGCCCTCACCAATCCTCGTCGTTAGCTTCCGAATCTCCCGCCATATGGATCGAGGCGGAATGTAAAACCGAACCAGCGAATGGTCTTTCCCTATTATCTCCTTTGCTGTATCCTCATCCCCAAATTGTGCAGCGACTCGCTTCACCTCGTCCTCAAACACATCCGAAAGTCGCTTCACGAAGATGAGCGGGATGATGTAGTCCTTGAATTTCGGGGCATCCACCGCTCCGCGAATGCTGCAGGCAGCATCCCACAACCAGCCTTCGAGCGTTTTCACATCAAGCTGGTCGGCAGTGCCGCCTTTGCCGGAGAAGAAGGTCGGGGGTTGAGCCAATTGAGCGTTTTTTCTCCTGGATGTCTTGCGTTTTACTCTGGTTCTCATCATTGCTCAGTGGTCGTTCGGGTCTTCTAAGCGCCTATCCCTAATCTGCTGGTCAGAGAACTCAAAACCCGCAGGGGGGCTTGCTGAAGGCTTCTTGCCTGCGGGTCTCTTTGTCCATTCAACAAACGAATGGAGAAAATATCTTGTCTATTATGTTGCTACGTCCAGCACGATCCTCCCTCAGCAAGCCTGTGAAAATTTAGGCGAAAAACAAGAGAGAAGCAATCGGGTTACTTCGCCCTACCAAAAACGCGTTTCCACTTAAAAGTACTGCCGTGTGACGCCCATGTGCAACCGCTGGAGGAGAAGACGGGAAAGATAAATGATACCCATGATGAACATCAACAGAATAACAGAATATGCCGCCGCCCCTCCAAAATCATACGAACGGAGTTCGGACAATATCTCGACGGAAATCGGTCTGCTTGAGTATGTGTAGAGCAAGATCGAGGATACAAATTCTCCGAGCGCTGAAATCGTGACCAGTAATGCGCCCGAAACGATTCCAGGAGCAATCAGTGGAAACACGATTCTTCGGAACCTCCTCCACAATCCGGCGCCACATGACTGTCCCGCCTCCAGAAGCGAATCATCAAGCTGTCCGAGGGCTGCCCCAGTCGAGCGAACGACAAGCGGATACAAGCGGATGAAATATGCCAGAGGTAATATCCAGAACGTGCCGACGAGAACAGTGTAACCGCTCAAGAGGTTCGGGGAATTAAATGCAAGAATGAGACTGATCGCGATGATCGTACCTGGAATTGCGAACGGAAACGTCACAAGCGCATCGAACATTGACTTCGTCCGCTGCAGCCCACCCTTGACGATGAGATAGGCCGCCGCAACACCAACGACAACTGACGCCACAAGTGCGATGCAACTCATCAAAAGACTGTTGCCGATTGGTGCAAAGCTGTGTGGATCACTCAAGAGCTTCTTATAATTCTCAATGGTAAACACTGTGGGAACAATCTGCCATGTCCACGATCCCTCACGAACAAACGAGATAGCAACAATTGTAAGAATCGGGAGGAGTTCTATCGCAACCATCAGAAAAAAGGCCGTAAGAAGCACCGCGCGTGCGAGCGTGCCAAGTGCCAATTTCCCCAATCGAGAGGAGCCCCTTGTCATTCTCCTTTGAATTCCCGACTCTCCCGATACTTTCAGGAGAAGAAAAAAACCGACGGAAATCACTGTGAGCAACACGGATTGCGCAGCAGCGATATCGAGGTAGCCATTGAGTTTTGTTGTGTAAATCTGGAGCGTCATGAACCGCTTCTCTCCCGCAAATAGAAGGGGGGCCGAAAACGAAGCCATGCTTGCCATGAACGTAAGTATTGAAGCCCCGAACAGTGCCGGGCGTAATTCCGGAAGTATGATCCGACGATATGTGCGCCACGGCGTGCTACCGAAACCCGATGCAGCTTCGATGAGAGAAGAATCAAGTCGCCGCAACCCGGTTGAGATGAACAGGTAGAAGTATACATAGAACGAATAGACATGAACGACGACAATTGCGGGAATGCCATCGAGTGCAAAGGGGACCGTAGTGGTCATAAGCATCCGTTGGATCACTTTCGGCAGGATCCCACTTTCGCCAAAGACGAGCAAGAATGAGATAACCCCTACGAGCGGAGGCAGTGCAATTGGGAGAATGGCAAACCGTGAGAGTAATTCTCTGCCCGGGAACTCTATCTGGGTAAGAACAATTGCAAACACCATGCCCACAACCCCGCTGAAGGAAACTGTGAGAATGGAGACCAGAACCGAATTCCAGACCGCTTCCCACGCCGCACTATTGCGTGGGGAGAGCAAATCGATGTAATGGGTCAACGAAAAAGATCCATTGACGTGGAGGCTGGTGGTGAGCGTGACATACAACGGGTAACATACGTAACCCGCCACAATGACAAACACAAACGAGCCAAGCAATCCATTCAACAATCTGAATTCTCGCATATGCTTGCCAACTATCTTGGACAACTGACTGAGGTTTTCGGACACTACTCCCGCGCAAACATCGAACATCCTGACCATTCGACTCGGAATCCGACAGAGTCGCCGATGGTGAGCCGTTTCGTAAAGTCGGAACTCAACGCTGCAACCCGCAAGGTAACGTCATTGGCACGGATGACGAAATGTGTGGTAAATCCAAGGTATTGCTTTTCTTCGATCTGCGCTTCGCCGTGATCGCTTTGTTGCACAGGAAGGAGAGTGATCGCCTCAGGCTTCACTGCCACAGTTACTTCGCCGAGATTGGAACCCTCGGCTCGAGGCGGCATCGTCAAGTGAAGGTCCCCGATGACCAATCTCCCACTTGGGGCCAGGGTTCCGTTGAGAATATTCGCACCACCCAAGAATTGGGCTACAAATGAGGAATCCGGTGCCTCATATATTTCACTCGGCGACCCGACCTGCTCGAAGCGCCCGGACCTCATTACCGCTATTCGATCAGAAAGACTCATTGCTTCGGATTGGTCGTGCGTCACATACATTGTCGTAATTCCTGTTTTCCGCTGGAGCTGGCGTATCTCCTCACGCGTTTTTTCCCTGAGGGCAACATCCAGGTTACTGAGCGGTTCATCAAACAATAAGACCGCAGGCTCGATGACAAGAGCGCGTGCTACGGCCACGCGTTGCTGTTCACCGCCGCTCAGGTTTGGCACGGGTGTTTCCATTTTGTGGTGGAGATCAACGGCATTCAAAATTCTCTCGACTGCCGCCCGGATCTGCTGTTTCGGAACTTTCTTGGCCTCCAGCCCAAAGGCAACGTTTTCAAAGACGGTCATGTGAGGGAACAGTGCATAATTTTGAAACACCATCCCAATTCCACGCGATTGCGGTGGAATGTCGGTAACATCTGATCCGTCAATCAGAATCCGGCCACTGCTCGGCTTCTCAAATCCGGCAACCAGCCGGAGCAATGTTGTCTTGCCGCATCCGCTGGGACCGAGAACCGAGAAGAATTCACCGGAATGGATTTCCAAGGTGATATTCTTAACAGCGTCTATTTCTTTGAATCGTTTTGCAATGTTCTGAATGGAGAGAGTGGACATGTTGAGTGCGTGGATGCTCTGTTACTTCATTCACAATTCTCAATTGACCAGTCACAATTGTCAATTGTGAATTTCCAATTGTCAATTGATAATTACTCTCTCCCCCTCCCCTTGACTTCCTCGTCCCACTTCTTCATCCACTCGCGTTCATTCGCCGTGAGGAGCTCCCAATCAACCTTCATCGGCGTCAGGCGCAGTGATGTGATCCAGTCAGGAAGATCGCCAGCTGGAATATCTGCGCGGGCAGGGATGCGATAAAACTCTTTTGCCTGCTGGATCATGCTGTTCGTTGATGTCACAAATTCATAAAAACGAATTGCCTCGCTCACTCTCCTCGTTCCACGAACGATTGCGATACAATCCGTTATCAAGGGTGTGCCGCTCTGGGGAATAACATACCCGAAAGGGTAACCGTTCATGTTCACCTGGATCGCAACATCTGGAAGGTTCCACAAGGAGAGAAGCCCCTCCTCTCGGGCAATTTTGAGATACAGCTGAGTCGGATCGGCTGTGTACGTTTTCGTGTTCGCATCGAGTTTGCGAAGCCATTGGAAACCTGCCTCGACGTCTCCTGTTCGCTCCATTTCCCGTTGGATCAATGCACAATAAATCGTACGCATTGTTCCTGAGGCCAAAGGATTCCGTATAATAATCTTGTCCTTCCACTTGGGCTCTAGCAATTCATCCCAATCCTTTGCGACGTCGTCTTCACTCAGCCGGCGGTTATTATACATGATTACTTCAGGCGTGATCAATGTTCCGTACCAATAGCCGTTTGGGCTCTTGAACTCCCTCGGAACTGCAGAATCCCAGGAAGGAACATAGCGTTCGAGCAAACTTTCAGCCTCCGCTCTGGCAAGAATCGTCGATGGTCCCCCCCACCAAAGGTCGGCCTGTGGATTCTGGCGCTCGGTGCGTACTCGATCATACACATCCTGCGAACCCATATCCAGCCATTGCACGTCCAAATCGGGATGAAGTGCTTCGTATTGTTTCTCAAACTCTGTGAGCATTTCCTTCCCGTGAGGCGAGTAGACAACGAGGACTTGCTTGTGCTGCGACGAACACCCAAAAAGCGATATGTTCAAAAGAAAGACAACCAAAAAAGAAGATCTTGTCATTCGTCCTTGTTTCATTTTCTCTTTTGCATTTTTCCTTTTTCATTTTTCATTTGTTATCTGCCATTCCTATATACTGGGTAGGATATCATGTTCGCAAAACAACGATATGCTCCAGGGTTCATCTCCTTCAACTGACGGTACCATACAAACGATGAGTAGATGTATGAGCCCTTTCCGACCGTAGCAACAATGTAACCAGTGGTCAGTGGAGGTTCATCAGGATCATTTGATGCGAGAAGTCGGACATATTCCTTTGCAACATTTGTCGGAACGTACAGGGCGCGTTCTTGGATCCAGCCGGACCAGTCCTCACTGCGAATACTGTTTGGCAAATTCAAGAGTGGATGTTGAGGCTCAAGGATGCGAATCGGTGCGTCCTCGACAGTTATCCTCTTTCGGCTGATCTCAAATGGGTGCGGGGCATATTCTCGTTTCCATTCCTGGTCCCGCTGGTACATGACTACCAGATTGCCGCCACGACGTGCATATTCCAGGAGCCGGTCGTTGTTTTTTCCTAGATCCTCTCTGACGAGATATGCACGAATGTCGACAATGATGGTGTTGAAACCCATCAGGTCAAGAGTGCTCAGAGCTTTTTCGTCGAGGAGTTGGTAGGGCACCTCGAATTCTTCCAGTGCCCACTCAAGCGTGTTGTCATAGCTCTTCACAATACCAATCTTCAGACCTCTGGGAACAGAAACATCGAAGACCCGGACAGTTACATCCTCAAATGTGTGCTCTGTCGTGAATCGAATCTTGTACTCACCGCTCTGGACGGCCCGCGGGGCGGACACGGTTATCTTCCCGATGGCCACACCGTCCTCGCGTCCAATTACAAAAGGCAAAGAGTCGGCTCTCCAACCTCCGGGGAGTTGAACCACCACAGTCCCTGAGATCTTTCGGGGGAGGAAGCTCTTGACAACAACGTCAAACGGTTTTCCTTTCGCAGCGGACCGAGGTGAGATCCATGCACTTGTTGGAGTTATGGAAAGGAGCTGCGGAGGTGCAATATCGAATACCGCCTTCCTCATCAACGTAAGGGGATGTCCGTTCAGTGAGTAACTCACATCGACACTGACGTTCTGTTCTGCCTCAATAGGGTTGTATTGCCCCCTCACCTTTGGCAAGGAGAAGTGAACAATACTACCCACGCGGAGGGAAAAATCTTTGTCAAACCTCTGCGGAGTCATGTCCGGAGCCATCGCTTTGCTCTCACTCACCGCCCATTCTTCAGGTAATGTAAATCGATATTTGAGATTGCTCAGTGAGCATTCGGACGAACTCACTTGCAGCTTGCAGTGGACCATTTGTCCTGGCACGACCGCCGTATCCAGAAATTGCAACGATATTGTCACCCGGCATATAGTCTCGGCAAGGCGTTGAAGGTCCGCCCGCTGATGTTGTAGCATCCTTTGTTCAAGGGGCGCGACACCGCCGTCTGTTCGTATGGATCGAACTCGTTTGAGAAGAGAAGAAATATTCTCAAGCAGGATGTTCGTTGACATCGAGGGACTGAGCATGGTGATCCGTTCATGGAGATTCGCAAGCTCACCATTGACGGGAGCAGCCCAGAAATCGATTCCTGAAAAGAACGTCGTTGAGTCCCGGTCAAACAGACTGCTTTCACGCACCAGTTTGTAGACACTCTTTCCTCGTGTGAACCTCCGTAGATCCGCGCGGTCCAAGCCTTGCGTTTTGTGCATCTTGAGAGCCTTCGCAGCGATGTCAAGGTAACTTTCTGTTCGAGGCTCATTCACCTCTTCGATTGCATTTACGACATCTCCTCCTTGACCGCTGAATTCCCTAAAAAACAGTTTTTTCACCTGCCACAGTGAAATACCCTGACGTTGTAACTGGTCCGGAAAGAAGGTCGAATCATTTGCAGCATCAAACGCAGCAATCAATGTGACAGCAACTGCCTGGTGATGACCGTGACCAGAGATGGTGCTATGGTTGGTCATAATCACGTCAGGTTTGTACTTGCGTATGACATACACCAGTCGACGAAGTACCTCCTGCTGCCCTCCCCACTTTCCAAACGTTTCAGTGGCAGTTTTGGAAAATCCGAAGTCCAGCAGGTTGAGAAACACCACCTCTGACGCTAGGATTTTTGCCGCCTCTTCAGTCTCAACTGTACGAAGTGCACCAAGTTCTTCATAGAGCTCAGGTCCTTTCTCATTCTGTCCTCCTTCACCACGGGTAAAGAAAATCGAATAGGTCTTTACACCGTGTTTCATTCTGTAGTAGGCGAGCGAAGCACCATCCTCGTCGTCCGGATGTGCTGAAACGTTCATCAATGCGCCGTCATGGGACAAATCGAGGAATGCCTGTTGCACATCAACTGATGGCTGGGCAACAAGGAGTATGGTAGGACAAATACACAGAAAAAGGAGTCCGTGCGCAACGCGTAATATCAATGCCCGATTATCGCTCAACATTTGGAACCACTTGGAGAATCTGTTCTATTGGAACTGCGCCATCACGGAGAAGTCTTGGAACATCCCCTGCCACATCCAGCACCGTTGAGGGCATACTGAGCGGAAGCTCGCCTGCATCGAGATACAGGTTTACCCCTGACGACAGTGCTTCCCGAATTTCTGGGACGGTGCGCAGGACTGTTTCACCTGAAATATTCGCACTGGTTGCCGTGAGAGGGCCTCCACATTGTGCGAGCAATTCCAGGCACAACGTGCTGGAAGGTATGCGTACGCCGACAGTGCCCGATCCTTTCGTCACTTCGTCTGGCACCCGCGAGGACGACAAAAACACCAGCGTTAATGGGCCGGGCCAGAAGGCCTTCATCAACGCTTCCGCCGATGGACTGATTCGTTCCACCAAAACTTCCAGCACTTCTCGCGAATGGACAATGAGGGGGATAGG
>Ga0247727_10018385_pt1 | contig 10992 bp, 8 predicted proteins | sample WisWelCaveWW1625_FD_202498 | JGI IMG/M metagenome (GOLD analysis project Ga0247727, IMG submission 202498) | Biofilm microbial communities from Wishing Well Cave, Virginia, United States - WW16-25 | ecosystem: Environmental > Aquatic > Deep subsurface > Groundwater > Cave microbial mat | place...
CCAACAACAAGGCCTCGCTGACGTCGGCGAGCGTCCAACCCGTGCCCAGTAAAATGACGGCATTGATCCGATAAGCATGGCGCTTTTCGTGTGTCGTACAATGGCGACGGCGAAGTTCGCTGACTTGCCCGTCCGAGAGGTTGACGTTTTTCATGGCAGCCATGGTATCGCTCTCGTTGGTCATTCCTTGTGATCTATTGGCTATAGCTGTTGTGATCGATTCCCCCTAAATTTGGATTGCGATGGGTATATCTTGAAAACTACCGTGGAGTACAAAGCCCTTCAAAGACCAGCAGTAATCCGAGCAGGATTGGCTTTGCTGCGCGGCTGACGTTCGCCGTTATCATTGCCAGGTACGGCGCTTTTTTTTCCCAAACATCAGCAACATGCTCAACACAAGCAGCGCCAGTGCATCAGCGCTTCCGCCACCACCACCGCCGCCACTTGAAGGCTGTGTCGTGGTGGTGCTCGTGAAGGTGTCGGAGACGCTGCCGATAGTCAAGCTGGTGGTCACCGTGCTGTTGTATGCATTGGCAGCCAGGTGGCGCAGGCAAACGGTCTGCCCGTTCGCGATCTGGCTGGCGGTGTTGATGAAGGTATTGGTGCAGCCAATGGAGTAGCCGCCGCTACCCGCGACGCTGACCGTTACCGCTGTCGTCAGACCGCTGACCGTAAGGGTGTTGGAGGTCACGGTGGCGTTGCGGCCAAGCCCGGTCTGATCCACAAACGCGAAGCCGTCAGGTATTGAGTCCATCACGGCTGCCGTTGTGACCGTGAAATCCTCGGACAGGCCGCCAACGGTCAGCGTACTGCTGGTCGTTGTGCTGATGGTCGTAGCCGACCGTTGCCGCACGCAGACCGTCTGACCGTTGCTGATGCTCGCCGACGTTGCGGTAAAGGTGTCGGTGCAACCGATGGAGTATTCACCGTTGCTGATAGCGACAGGAACTGCGATCGCGATTCCCTCAATGGTCACCGTGTTTGAGACGATCCAGTAATCCAGGGTGACATCGGATTGATCGTTCAAGGTGAAGGTACTGGGTGTGGTATCGACGGTGAGCGTCGAACTGGAAAACGTCGGCGTGACGGCTGTCCCCAGCACAATATGATTGTTGAACGGACTGGCGACGCCGCCGACCGAGAGCGTGGTGATTGTCTGGCTGTTGCCGAGGCCCGAGGCCTGGTGACGCACGCTGATTTGATCGCCATTGACGGCCCAGCCTGGCTCACTGGTAAAGGTCGAGCCATCGAGCGTGTATTCGCCATTACTGATCCGGATGGGAACCTGAATGCCAGCACTGAGTCCGTTGACACTGCCGGTATTGGATAGCTGCATGCTGCTCGGTGTGACGTCAGTGATCGAGTCGAAGGTGATCGGTTCTGGCGTGGTATCGATGTCGGCAATATCGCCGGTCAATCGTGCTGTGACCGAGGACGTGTAATGGTTACTGCCGCTGACCAATTTGCGTGCGCGGCCTGCCAACAGCAGCTTGCCATCGGCCTGAAGGGTTGTTGCCCGTGGGTAGACCGCCGTCACACCAAAATTTTGCCGGATAATGCCGTCGTCGGCATCGAAACTGGTATCGATGCTGCCATCTGGGTTGAGCCTTGCCACCACGGCCTTGGCCGTTTCAGCAACAAAGTCGCCGCTGTCTCCTTGCATCTCGGCTTCTGCGCCCACCACCAGTATTTTTCCATCCGGTTGTCGTGCCAGTTCGGCGGCATTGAATATGCTGATATTGCTGCCGTTGCCCGGTCCGATCAAAACCACGCCCGTGGTATTAAAACTTGAATCGAGAGTGCCGTCCGGCAACAGCCGCAAAACCGCCAGCGAGGCGCGATTTGCGGTGGTCGTGTCAATCGTGGCGGCGATCAGTATTTTTCCATCCGGCAGCAGCATCACCTCATCACCGAAGTCGCGCTGGTTGGTATTCAATGTGGTGAGGGTCCGATAACCAACGCCGTTGGCAAAACTGGTATCGAGCGAGCCGTCCGCATTCAATCTGCCGGCCAAAGTGTTGGCGTTGGTCGAACTGCCACTGGGTCCGGTAAAAATGATCTTGCCGTTGGGGTATAGATCGATACCGCTGGCGTAGTCCGTGCCGTTGCCGTTGGCACCCAGGGCATGGACCACGACGCCATTGCCGGCACCAAAGCTGGCATCGAGACTACCCGCCGAGGTCACGCAGGCGAAAATGCTATTGGTCTCGCCATTGCTGTTGGTTGAACCGGCAACAATGATGCTGCCGTCACTGCGCAACGCCATACCGAGCAGACTTTCTTCCGCACCAGGACGGTCAATCGTAATAACGCCATCACTGCCGAAACTCGTATCGGTGCTGCCATCACTGTTATAACGGACAACGAAAATATTGCCGCTGGTGGGCGGGAATCCGAAGTGGGATTGGGTTTGGCCCGCGACGACAATTTTTCCGTCCGCCTGCACCAGGACTTCAAATGCGGCATCGCGTAAGCTGTCGATATCATGATTGCGATAGCCGCTGCCAGCGAAACTCACATCCAAATCGCCGTTAGACAGGAAGCGGGCGATAAAACTGGAAAACTCGTTATCGCCGGAGGTCGAGTCGAGTTCACCGACGACGACGACGTTGCCGTCAGGCTGCGTGGTGATGCCATTCAGGACGACAATTTTGTTAGGGCCAAACGCATCTTGAACCTGGGTGACCAAGCCACTGTTGCCGAAACCGGGATCGGCATCGGCACTGGCGCCGAAGGATGGGCCTGCCAGCCCCAGCAACAGCAATGCAACGAGTGCGGGTAGCGCAGAACGGTAGGAGGTCGGTCGAGACATGTCAGCTATTCCTTCCATTGGATACGTCAGCAGTGTCGGGGCTCGGCATTATGCCGGTGTCGCGCTGGTGGTGGAGTCGCGAGAGCGGTTTGGATGTCCGTCGTCACCGTGCTGACGGTAGCAAACAGTACGGCGGGGGTAAAGCGCCGTCGGTCTGCCGGAAGGACGACGGGCAGCCCGTCATGACCTGGGCTCGGGTCGATTCGATGGTGTTGGGCGATGGTGTCGTGTCGTGGCATCGTGCGGTGGCGTTGTGCTGTGGTTTCATTTCCCGCCCTGATGTGGCTCGCATAGAATGGCGTTCAACTGCGGTTTCTAGGCTGAACCACCATGCCGGAATACTTGGGTAACATAGAAAAAATGCGGGCGACGCTTGCCTCGCCAGTGTTTTATGCGTTGCCGGTCGGTGACTTTCATCTGCCGATGAATGAACTGATTGGCCATGATGTGAAGTTGATTTACACCGGCCGAATTCACTGTGTTGGCTGTGGTCGATTGACCAAAAAAAGTTTCAATCAGGGTTATTGCTATCCCTGTTTTACGCGTTTGGCCCAATGTGATAGTTGCATTGTCAGACCCGAGCTCTGCCATTTCGCCGAAGGCACGTGCCGTGAGCCGGAATGGGGGTTGTCGAACTGCATGATTCCGCATGTGGTCTATCTGGCAAACTCTTCCGGACTCAAGGTCGGCATCACCCGTCACAACCAAGTGCCGACGCGCTGGCTGGATCAAGGCGCGACGCAGGCCTTGCCGATTCTGGCGGTACAATCGCGCTATCAGTCGGGTCTTGCCGAAGTGATCTTCAAAGCTTTTGTCGCCGACAAGACTGACTGGCGAGCCATGCTGAAAGGTGAAGCCGTGGCGCTGGATCTGCCAGCGCGTCGCGATGACTTGTTGGCAAAAGTGCAGAGCGGGCTAGACAGTTTGCGCGAACGCTTCGGTGCCGACGCTGTCACTCCGTTGGCGAAGGAAACCGTTTCGATTAGCTACCCGGTGCAACAGTACCCGGTTAAAGTCAGCTCGTTTGATTTTGACAAGACGCCGGAAGTGGGCGGCCACCTTAACGGCATCAAAGGCCAGTATCTTATCTTCGACACCGGTGTGATCAATCTGCGCAAATTTGGCGGTTATGAACTGCGGGTTGTCACATGAACCATCGATCGAATCGGTCTCGACTGGGCGCGGTGGAGTCACTGCATCAATAGGAGACCTTGTAGGTTCGCCTTCAGGCGGACAAGCTCGCCTGAAGGCGAACCTTTACGAGTTCATGCGCTTTTATTCAATCAGCACGATCAATAGACTGCGGTACGGTAGCGCTCTTCGTTGTTGGCATAAGGACCGCTGCTGTTCAATACCGGGGCATTGGCCAATGCTTTTAGTCGATCAGTCGGGCGTGGGTGGGTTTGCAGCAGCAAGGCGAGCGCCGAGTCGTTGCTGCCAGCCGCTTCCAGTTTTTGCAGCACGGCAATGAAGGCGTAAGGGTCATAACCGGCGCGCGCCATCAACAGCAGCCCGTTCTGATCGGCTTCAAACTCGTCGTCTTTGTCGAGGCCTCGCGCATAGAGTTCTTTGGTGGCGCCGAGCAGGCGGTCCGCTACGGCTTTTTTGCTGTCGGCATATTGGCCGCCACTCTTGTTGATTTGGCGCTCACCCAAGTAGCCGAGGACATCGGTTGCCGCACCAAGCTGATTGTTTTTTTGCACCGCCAGCAGGTGATGTTTGTGGTTGACGTGTTGAACCTCGTGCGCGAGCACGCCAGCCAGCTCCGATTCACTTTCAAGCTGGCGCAACAAGCCACGGGTGACAAAGACATAGCCGCCAGGTGCGGCAAATGCGTTGATGGTTTCGTCTTTGAGTACGCCGAATTTCCACGGCAGCTTTGGCCGCGTGCTCTGCAACGTGAGCCAGCGGCCAACCTGGTTGACATACCGCTGCAATCCGACATCGCTGTCGAGCGGCGCGGCGCCGACCAGCATGGCCGCCATATGCGTTCCGAGCACAATCTCGTCGTCTTCGCGCATGTCGCCGGAGTTCGCCAGCTTTTCTGCAGCAGAGACAAACGGGTCGAGGCTGACGTCGCCGATTTTCACGCCTTTCAGCGTGCCACAACCGACCAGGGTGACGGTGAGGGCGGTGAGCAAAACGAGTCGCATATTCATCGCTTACTCCTTGCCAATAGAGCGTTGCTTGACACCGCCACTGGCGGCAAATTGGCGGGCGTCGGCGTCGGAAACGGCAAACTGATCCAGCTTTGTGAGTTCGCGCGGGTTTTCGTTGGCCTTCCTGAGGTCGTCGGCGGTCAAACCTCGAATGCCGGTGGCAACGGTGGTATCGGTGCGGCTCATGCTACCGAGTGTGATGAGTGTTCCGACGCCGTCTTTCCCCGCTTTGGTTCCACTGCCGGCAAGCCGGACATGAAGCAGGCGGACCCAGCCATTGCCGAGCGCGGTTTCAGCGGCGTACCAGCCGCCTTGGCGATTGTTGACCGTGAGTGCCGTGCCAGCGGTCAAGGTTGCCAGCGTGTTGGCTTTCGGTTCCGGCTTGGCTTTCAGATCGGTATTGGTCACCGTCTGGGCGTGCTGGGCGGACTCGTCTTGCGGTTGGTTAGTGGCTGCGGATGGCTTCGCAGCAATGGCTGCGTCAGTGCAAAGCAGCGCAATCGGTAGCGCAAACACGAGCGCGAAAAGTTTCCTGGTTCTGGTCATGTGGTCCGTCTCATGTCGGTCGTCGCTTCGGCTCGTACACCACGACCGGTTCATCCCGGCCTTTAACCTTATATTCGCCACGGGCAATGAAGTCAAAAGCTTCATGGCCAGCCTGGTGCGCGCCGGCAAGGCAGGCATCGCGGGTGGCTTGCGACACCAGCACCCGGGCAACCCCTTTGGTTAACCCTTCCATGCGGCTGGCCAGATTCACTGTGTCGCCGATAGCGGTATATTCGTACCGTTGTGCCGAGCCCAGCATGCCGACTACCGCCGGGCCCGTGTGGATGCCAATGCCAATGTCAAAATTCTGCAATCCTTGCGCCTGCACAAAGCGCTCCAGTTCATCCGACATTTCCAGCGCGGCGGCGACAGCGTGACGGGCGTGGGCAGCATCGGCCAACGGTGCACCCCAGAATGCCATGATGGCGTCGCCAATGAATTTGTCGAGCGTCCCTTGTTGGCGAAAAATGCAGGCCACCTGCTGACTGAAATACTGATTCAGCAAGGACATGATCACCGGCGCCGGTTGCTTTTCCGAAAGCGTGGTAAAACCGCGAATATCGGAAAACAGCACGGATATTTCGCAATGACGCGCGGCAAGACTGGCATCGGTCAAGCCGTCTCGCGCCAGTTGTTCCACCACATTGGGGTCGAGGAAGCGACCAAACAGTTCAAGGGCATCAGCGCGCGCATCCCGCTCCCGCAGGTAGCGCATCAGCGCGCCAGACATCAACAAAAAAACGACGGCTAGCAAGGGGGTGACGACCGCAATCAACAGCCCGGCACGGATGGCAAGCACGCTGGCCACCAGCAACATTCCGCCGGCCGCGATGGCTTGCATCGTGGTGCTGGACAATGGCGCGCTGCTGCGCACTCGCCAAAACAGCCAGAGCAGCAGTACCGTTCCGTAACCCAGTTGCCACCACGGCGAATAGCGCAATTGCTGGCCATTTTTAATGTTGTCGAGCGCGATGGCGAGCATGTAAAGCGCGGGGTACTGTTCGCTCATGGCGGTCGGGCGCATGTCATGCAAACCTGACGCAGTTGAGCCGATAAAAATAACTTTGTCCTGAAAGTTGGCATCGCTGTCGCCCGCCATAACTTTGCTGAACAGGTCGGCATAGGCATGGCGCGGGTAGGGTGGTAACCGACCGCGCCAGTCGAGGCGCAGTTTTGTATGTGCTGGCAACGCGTAACCGAGGTCGCGCGCCACGACGGCGGGCAAGGAATATAACCGCCAGCCTTCGATGTCCCGATAAAGATCATAGTGCCGGCCAACGCCATCCTGGTCGGGCGAAAAGTTGACCAGGCCGAGCCGCCAGTGTTCGGCGGTACTCAGCACGGGCAGCAGCAGTTGCGCCTTGGCGTCCGGATTGGCCTGCGCTGTGCGTTCAATCGCGCTCAGTGCCGGATAATTGGCCAATCGGCGATCAAGCTGCGGGGTCAGACTTTTTTGCAGCAGCATCGGCATGTAGACGTTGTTGTGGCTGGCTAGTACTTCGGCGAGATACTCGTCTTTGTCATCGCGGAAAATATCGGCTTCGCTGAACCAGATATCAAACACTATCGCCTTTGCGCCTTGCTCGTTCAGCCAGTTAATCAATTCCGCATGCACCGCGCGCGACCACGGCCAGGAGCCGCTGTCACGGGCCATCGCGTTGAGGCTGTAGTCATCAATGTCGATGATCGCAATCGACGGATCGGCCAATTGCGATTGCGCGCGCAAGCGGGTCAGTGCGTCCAGCCAGAGAAAATCGAGCCGTTGCAGTGTCGTCGATAGGCTGGCAAACGAAAGCAATAGCCAGGCAAGGGCAAAGGCGACCAGCAGGCCGCGATGTTGTCGGCGGGAGCGGATTTTACTCATAGGCCGTTTGTCGTTCGCGTGGCGAGTTTGCCAGTTTGATAATCGCGTATTGCCTGGTCGATTTCGGCTGGCGTATTCATGACGAACGGGCCGTGCTGGACGATGGGTTCGTGCAGGGGATTGCCGGCGACGAGGATGAAACGGCTGGCGGTTGTGGCGTGGATTAGGACACCGTCTGCATCAGGCGATGAGGTCAGGATGCCCATCTGCTGACGATGCAGTGGCCGCGCCGATGCAGCCACCGTCAGCTCACCTTCGTAGGGATAGATAAACGCATTGTGACCGGCCGGAATCGGCAGTCGCATTGTGCTGTCAGCGGCGGCGTGAACATCAAGATACAGCGGTTCGGTGTCTGGACGTTGCACGGCACCGGTGACGCCGGCAAAGTGGCCTGCGATCACGCGCACCGTGCCGCCGTTGCCGAGTCTGGCTTCCGGTATGGCTGCGGAGGGCAGATCCTGGTAGCCGGGTGCCATCATTTTGTTTTTGCCCGGTAAATTTACCCAGAGCTGGAAGCCGCGCATCAGGCCGTGTTCCTGCTCCGGCATTTCTGAGTGAATGATGCCGCGTCCGGCGGTCATCCATTGCACGCCGCCGTTGGTCAGCAAACCGGAATTGCCAACGCTGTCGCGATGACGCATGCGGCCGTTTAGCATGTAGGTCACGGTTTCAAAACCGCGATGCGGGTGGTCGGGAAAGCCTTTGATGTAATCACCAGCGCTATCGGAACCGAACTCATCCAGCAGCAGAAACGGGTCAAGCCGCATTTGCAAGTTCTGGGTCAGTACCCGGGTCAGTTTGACGCCAGCGCCATCGCTGGTTGGCTGACCGATCACGACTTGTTCCAATTCGCGGCTGGTTGCGATGCGCGGCTCCATGCCGGGGGGGATCATGACAGACATGACTTTGCCTCCTTCGCGATTCTACTCAAACCCGTAGCGGAGTTTGGCGGGGTTGTTTCGATCCCCAGAATAGTTTTGTGGCCGCTGCTGCTGTCAAGCTTCCCATGTAGCAGGCTTGTTGTCGCTTGCTGAAACGCTGTAACGTCCGGGCCAGTCAAACGTCAAAGCCCTGTTTGCTCATCTGCTGATGCGCTTTACCCTCGCTGGTATTATCAACTAGACTCGACCCATGCGTGCTTTCTTGTTGTTCTTGCTGTGCTTGACGATACCCGTTCAGGGCGTTGCGGCGGCGCACGCCTTCAATACACCCTGCTCGATGGACATGCCTGTTATAGACCTGGTTGCAAAGGACAAGGGCGCTCAGGAGCCGGGTGATCAGAGCATGGCGATGGCAGATGGCGCCGCTGGCGATGACTGCTGTAATGATGCCGCTGTGGTCACCGAGACCGGCCATCCGTGCAAGACCGGGCAGGAATGCCCGAGCGGCGGTTTGGGCATTCTGATCCGACCGACCCTGACGACCTCAGCGCTGGTTGTTTCGCAGGCATTTCCTGCGGCTCTGCTGTTCATTCGTAGTTCCGATCCCACCAGTGTCTGGCGTCCGCCAGCCCTAATCTAACTCCACCGTCACCGGAACCACGCTCTGTGCGGATGCACAGGGCGTGGCGATTGGTGTGCGCTGGCTTTGCCACCCGCACACGCTCCGAGTTGGAGTTAGCTCATGTTGTTTTTTCTATCTGGATTGCTTGCCAGGCTGCCCGCTGGCGCATGCCGTTGTGGCGCGCTGGTCATGGCTTTACTGCTGACCGGCATCTCTCTTGCTTCAAATGCCGAGCCGCTCAGCTTTGCCGACGCCATGGCTGGCGCCTTGCGCGAAACGCCGGCTCTGCGCGCCAGCGCGGCGCAAACCGATGCCGCCAGGCAGGCGGCCATACCTGCCGCGCAATTACCCGATCCGAAACTGGTACTCGGTGTCGAGAATTTGCCGATTGAAGGTCCCGATCGCTACAGCCTGACCGCCGATTTCATGACGATGCAACGTATCGGCTTGATGCAGGAGTTTCCCAACGCTGCCAAACGCGACGCCCGCAGTCAGGGCGCGAGCGCGAAAGTCGCGCTGATGGAAGCAACCGAACGGCTGGCTCGCCAGTTCGTGTTGCGTGAAACAGCACGGGCATGGATTGCTCGGCAAACCGTCGAGCGCCAACTGGGTCTGCTCGATGATCTGATCGCCGAAAACCGTTTGTTCGACGCGGCGGTGCGCGCCCAGCTTGCCGCCGGCAAAGGCGCCGCTGTCGATGCCATCATGCCGCGCCAGGAGGCGGCACTGATTGCGCAGCGCCGTGACGAACTGGCCGCGCAGCGGATTCAGGCCATCGCACAGTTGCGGCGTTGGCTGGGCACTGAGGCCGACGAACCGCTCGCCGGCGACGTGCCCGATTGGTCGATCAGTCGTGAGCAGCTCATTGGCCGATTGCACCGGCATCCGGAGCTGGCGCTGTTTTTACCGAAAGCCCGTGTGCTCGCTGCCGAAATCAGCGAGGCGACGGCAGCCAAACAACCGGATTGGGCGCTGGAACTGGCTTATCAAAAGCGCGGCCCTGACTTTGGCGACATGGTGATGGTGCAGGTCAGTTTTGACTTGCCGTTTTTTGTCAGCGCGCGGCAAGAGCCGATGATAGCGGCCAAGCACGCTGAACGTGTGGCGTTGGCAGCCGAGCAGGAAACCCGCCTGCGCGAACAGGCCGCCATGCTCGACAGCGAGTGGGCCGAGTATCGGCAACTGCAACAAACACAAACCCGAATCGACCAGGTTCAGATGCCACTCGCGACCGAAAAAATTGCGCTGACGCTGGCCGCATGGCGCGCCGGTAAAGGCGCGCTGACCGAGGTCATTGCCGCCCGCGGCGACCGCATCGAAACCCAACTGAATCTGATCAGAGTGACCGGTGCCCGCCAGCAAATGGCGGCCAGTCTGCACTATGGCTATGACGATCTGAGCAGCGAATTCGCAGGACTACCGCTATGACTACAACCATGACTGGTGTGATAAATAAAGCCGCGAGTAAAACGATCATCATGCTAGCCGTCGGCACGGCGCTGGTTGCTGTTGGCGTTGCTGGCGGCTGGTGGTGGGCGACGCGCAACCCACCTGAGCCGATGGCAGCAATGGGCACCAGCGTAGATAGCGCTGGCCATGGCAGCAGCGACAGCAACGGCGCTGGCAACAATGGTATTAGCAACGACAAGGTACTGTATTGGTATGACCCGATGGTTCCGCAGCAGCACTTCGACAAGCCCGGCCAGTCGCCGTTCATGGACATGGCGCTGGTTCCGAAATATGCGACCCCGAAATATGCCAGCGGCAGTAATGATAATGCGGGGGTTCAAATCGATCCGCGCATCAGCCAAAACTTTGGTTTGCGACTGGCTACGGTTGCGCGCATTGCGCTGGCAAGCGCCGTCGAAACCACTGGCATCGTGGCCTTCAATGACCGTGATGTCGCAATCGAACAAGCGCGGGTCGGTGGCTTTGTCGAGCGGGTCTGGCCGCTCGCACTCGGCGATGTCATCAAAGCCGGCCAAGCGCTGATTGAGCTGCGCGTGCCGGAGTGGACGGCGGCGCAACAGGAGTGGCTGGCGGTCCGTGACGCTGTTGGTGCGGGTGGTGCCGACAGTGACAGCAGTGATGCCGAGTTGCTGATTGCG
>Ga0247727_10018386_pt1 | contig 10991 bp, 10 predicted proteins | sample WisWelCaveWW1625_FD_202498 | JGI IMG/M metagenome (GOLD analysis project Ga0247727, IMG submission 202498) | Biofilm microbial communities from Wishing Well Cave, Virginia, United States - WW16-25 | ecosystem: Environmental > Aquatic > Deep subsurface > Groundwater > Cave microbial mat | place...
GTCGGCCTCGACGATCGCGAGAAGGTGACGTACGTCTTCAGCCCGGCGACCCCGAGCTCACGGTCGGCGGCGGCCATGACGTGGAGAAGCCCGTGCTCGAGACCGAAGCGAAAGCGGGGCCTGCTCTCCACGGCCCCGCGGGCGATACGGGCGAAGCAGCCTTCCACCGCCTCCACCGCGTCCGACGGCGTGAGGAGCTCTTCGACGTCGGACTCGCGCAGATAGAGAGGCACCCGGAGAACCACGAAGTAGTCTAGGCGTTATGGAGTTCAGGGCCGAGCTCGGTCCGGACGGTCGCGGCATCGTGACGACGCCCGCGGGAGCGATCGCAGTCTTCCAGGTGGAAGGGCGGCTCTATGCGCTCGCAAACGCCTGCCCACATGCCGCCAATCCGCTCGTCGAGGGCGACGTGCTCGGGCGGACGCTCGTGTGCGCGTTCCACGGCTGGCGCTTCGACCTCGAGACCGGCGCCTGCCTCCTCGGCGACGAGCCGGCGCGCACCTATCCGGTGAAGGAGCGGGACGGCGAGGTCTGGGTGGACGCTTCCTAGAGGCGGATCCGGCTCCAGGGGACCCCAGGGTCGGGGTAGACGTCCGGGTGGAGGAGGTACGCGAGGAGCTCGATCCCGTCCACGACGCGGGGGCCCGGCCGCGAGAACGACGCGTTCGCGTCGACCGCGAAGACGCGGCCCTCCTCCCGTGCCGGCGTGCCCAGGAGGTGCGCGGAGAGCTCGAGCGGCATGACCTCGGAGATCGTCCGGTCGAGGTCGAAGCCGCACGGCGCGAGCACGACGGTGTCCGGCTGGAGAGCTGCGACGTCGCTCCAGCGCATCTTGTGCGACGGCTCGCCCGACATGCTGGCGACCTCGGTTCCGCGCGCAACCTCGACCATGTCCGGCACCCAGTGACCGGCCGAATAGGGTGGCTCGAGCCACTCGGCGACGAAGACCCGCGGCGAGGTCTGCGTCTCGGCGAGCGCCGAGCGCACGCGCTCGAGGCGGGTGCGCAGCCCGGTGACGAGCTCCTCGGCGGCGGCCTCTGCTCGGAAGCGCGAGCCGAGCTCGAGAATTCCGGCGAGGATGCCCTCGAGGGTGGAGGGCGAGAAGCCGACGACCTCGGCGCTCACCTTCTGCATCGACACGACGTCGCGGGCCTCGTCGGTCGAGACCGCGCAGACGTCGCAGAGCTCCTGGGCGATGACCGTGTCCGCCTCGAGCTCCGCCCAGCGGTCCGCGTCCACCGCGTACAGGGCTCTTCCGTCGCCGGCCGCCTTGGACACGGCCTCGTCGATCTCGCCGCTCGAGAGCTCGTCCGTGTCGATGAGCGAAGCCGTCACGACCGCGCGCGTCGCCGCCTCCGGCGGCCAGTCGCACTCGTGCGTGACGCCGACGACGGAGCCCCCGAGCCCGAGGGCGAAGAGCACCTCGGTAGCAGCAGGAACGAGAGAGCAGATCCTCACACGCTCAGGGTAACGAGGTCGGGAGTGCGCCGCGGTGCCTGGCTTCGCCGGGCACCGTTCATCGACGCGTTCAGGAGAGGAAAGAATCCCGAGCGAATCGTCATGGTCCGCGCGAAGCGCGGGCCGGATTCGCTCGGGAGAGTGCGCCCGAGAGGATTCGAACCTCTGACCTCAGCCTCCGCAGGGCTGCGCTCTATCCCCTGAGCTACGGGCGCGCGGAGGCCAAGTCTAGCTGGCGTGCCCTGGCCGGGCCGACCTCGAGCTCGGCGTCGGCGGGCACCTCTGCGCGCACGAACGCAAGAGCCAGGACACCTTCGGCGGCGCGCACGGCGCTCGTGACGCGACCTACCTCCTTGCCCGCGTGCACGATCGGAGCGTCCCGGCCGGGAAGCTCGTTCCCCTCGACGACAAGCACACGCAACCCCCGGTTCGCGTGGCCGCGGTAGCGAAGGCGGGCGATCGGCTCCTGACCGGGGTAGCAGCCCTTCGTGAAGCTCACCGCCCGCTCGTCGAGCCCCGCCTCTGCGGGAAGCACGCGCTCGTCGATCTCCTTGCCGAACCGAGGCGTTCGGGCCCGGATCCGCAGCTGCTCGAGAGCGTCCTCGGAGAGCTCCTCCGCGCCCTCGGGCTCGGCGCCGTCGACGATCTCGAGCGCCGGCACGCCGTAGTCGGGATTCGGAATCCCCTCCGCACGGCTCTCCTCCGCCTCCGAGCCGAGGAGGAGGTACGAGCGGTGCTCTTCGAGCTCGACGTCAGCCCGGGCCGCGAAGCGGAAGCGAAGGAGCTCTGCTCGAACGGTCTCCCCGAGCTCGGGCTCGGTGAGGAGAAGGAAGTTGTCCGGTGCCCGCCGCACGACGCGAAGCGTGGCGATGACCCGCGCCTTCGCCGTGAGCAGAAGGGCGTCGCACGACTCGCCCGGCTCCAGCGCGGCGACGTCGTTCGAGACCATGCGCTGCAGGTACTCCTCAGCCGCGGGACCAGACACGCGTACAAAGCTCCGAGGCCGTCTCGCGACCGAGAGCCTGAGGGGAACGCTCGCCACTCAGGCAAGTTTAGAAAACAGCGTCGCGTCGCCGCGGTCGCGAGAGAGGCAGCTCGGCCGTCATCTTCCCTCGACCCAGGGTTCATCGCCACACGTCGCGATGACGATGACTTCGGCGATGGGGAGCCGGACCGTACGTGCCCAGCTCTTGGGGATCTTCACCTTCGTCGCGCTTGCCGCGGCTGCGCCCGCGAGGCGAGCTACCTGGTGGCACGCAATGCGAAGAACGTCAGCTTGAAGGTCGACGCCGCCGGTTACGCCGTCGTCTACTACACCCAGGGAGGCAAGCGCCTGAAGCCGCTCTTCTGGGGCGCCGTGAACGCCCGCCCGCCCACGCTCGAGGCGCCCCAGGTCGCGTTCAAGAAGGACTACTCGGGCGGGTGGGGCACGTTTCGCAGGCCGCTCTGGAAGACGATCAAGGACACGTGCCTCCCCTACGACGGCCCCCCGCTCCCCTACCTCGTGGTCGCCTGCAAGGCGCCCGACGGAAGCTACTGGGCGCTCCAGCGCTGGCAGCGCATGCTGCCGAACCTCGGCATCGACCCCTGGAAGCCCGGCCAGTCGGCCTGGGAGCTCCACCTCTCCCACTGGACCGCCGAGCTGCCAAAGCTCGAAGTGTGGGTGGATTGGGTCTACTCGAAGAAGTTCCACCACCTCTTCGGGCGTTACAGCTACCTGGGCCAGCCGGTCCACGGCTTCTCGGCCACCCGGACCGGCAATCCGCTGGATAGCTACGGGCGCAACGTGTACCTCGACACGTACGACTCGGCCTATGGCCCGGGCTGGAAGCGCGAGAACTCCTTCCTCGCCCACCGCCCGAACGGGAACTTCTGCTACGGCTTCTACCACCGCGGGAACCCCGCGGATGTCGACTACGAACGGCGGATGAACGAGATCGGCGACCAGCTGGCCGCCGGAGACCTCTCGAGGACACCCTGCTCGCAGCACTGACGGGGCTCGCGAAGGATCCCTCATCCGAGCGGTCAAGCGGTCGCCGCGTCGCGGGCGATAACGGAACGGAATGTCCCCGCGGACCTTACGCCTCCTTGCACCGGCGGTCTTTGCCGCGCTGGTCTTCCTCGCTCCGCCCGCGAACGCCTCACAGCTGATCGCGCGCGACGCCCAGAGCCCCACGTTGAAGGTCGATCGCGCTGGCCGCGCGCTCATCACCTACACCGATTCGAAGGGCCCGCACCGCCTCCTCGCCTGGAACGCGATCAACGACCAGATCGAGTTCAAGCTCGACTACTCGGGCGGCTGGGGCGCCTTCCGCAAGCCGATCTGGAAGACGCTCAAGGATACGTGCGCACCGTACGACGGGCCGCCGCTCGCCTGGCTCGTGCTCGCCTGCAAGGCGCCGGACGGCTCCTATTGGGCGCTACAGTCCTGGCAGCGCAGCCTCCCTGTCTGGGGACGCGTGCCGGCGACCGCGATCCAGAAGTCCTGGGACCTCCGCCTCTCGCACTGGACGACCGAGCTGCCCAAGCTCGAGGTCTTGCAGGAGTGGGTCTACTCCGTACGCCTCGAGAACGTCATCTTCCGCTTCACGTACCTGGGGAAGCCCGTGTTCGGCCTGAAGGCGACCGCCGCAGGGAACCCGCTCGACCCGTACGGCCGGAACATCTACGTCGACACGCTCAACTCTGCCTACGGCGAGGGCTGGCAGCGCGCGAACGGCCTCCTGACGCACAACCCGACGGGCGCCCTCTGCATGGCGTTCGCCGGAGCAGACTTCCTCCCGGACCAGCAGGCAGTCAACCACGGCCGCGGCGAGCGCTACCGAGCCACGGTCGGCGGCCCCGGCGTCACCCCGGACGCGTTCTGGGAGGGTCCGGCCCTCGGCGCCTTCGACCCGAACAACCCGGAGCACCAGCGAATCGAGTCGACGGTGCGCCCCCTGGTCATGTCCTGGGGCGAGACCGACAAGCGCTGCACGACCGAGTAGCGGCGGCGTCAGGCGCCAGGTGGCCGGGGCTCGTCGGCGCTCTCGACTGCCGATCGCGCGAATTCCGCGGCGAGGAACCGCGCGATCGACTCTCTGGTCTCATCGACAAGCGGCATGGTCGCCAGGCGCGTCTCGAGCACGTCCGGTCTCACGAGGCGGTGTCGAATGGCTTCGCGGGCGAAGTGCAGGTCCTTCTCTCGGCCGGCGGCGCACTTGGCGAGGACGAGGTCGTTCGCCTCCATACACCAGCCGGTTGCGCCCCTCGTCATCGGAGTGCACACAGGCACCAGACGATCCTGCCAGCCGTCGGGTGCCATCGACGCTGTCTCGGGACCGACGCCGTGAGCGTAGTAGCCGTGCGTCTCGTGGAACAGTGAGAGCTCGCCGAGGTTTCCGTCGATCAGATCCGCGCGTTCGGGATGGTTGCGCGGGTACACGTCAGCCTCCACCGAGGCGCGCAGGCTCGCAGGTGCATCAGGATACTGCGCGAGGATCGCCTGGCTGCCGAGGACGACGATGTCGTCGTCTTGCGCAACCTCGGCGCAGGCGCGGATGACGTGCTCGAGCTCCCCGCGCGTCAACGGACTCCTGCCTCCTGCCTCACTCGGCGGGCAATGTCATCCCGTTCGCGTTGGGTCAGCACGCCGAGGAACGGGGTGCACTGACGAAGGTCGCGCGCTGCCTCGTCGTCGCGTGTGATCACGTCGGCCACGCTCTCGGGCGGGAGCTCGAGGATCGAGCGCCACCGCTCCGCATAGGCTGGATGCACCGGCCCACCTTGCTCGAGCCAATATTGGACGCGCGCGCGCGCGCTCTCGATGACTGCCGGATCGGCGGCCAGCCGCACGGCGATCGCCTTGTGGTAGGCGAGACTGCGCAACTCGGCGAGACGGTGCCCCTGCCCGCCCAGGGGCGCCCGCGACTCGCTCGAGAGCCTCGCCCCCCGGAGGAACGCCTCGAGCTCATCGATCGTCCCCTTCTGAGCGGCGTCGAGGACGCGGAACTGAAGCTCGGAAACGAACTCGTCGAGCGACCTCTGGGCCAACCCTGCGATCCACGGGTACGGAGTCAGCCTCGCCCACTCGCTCGCCGGCCGGCCTTGGTGGCTACCGTAGGCGTGGATGAGCTGGGCCGCCCGCGCTGCATGCTCACGCAGGTCGTGCTCGAAGACGAGCTTCTCCCAGCGCTCGACGCCAAGCGCCGAGCCGTCGCGGTCGAGCACCTGCACGGGCCGGTCCTTCGCGTGGTCGAGAAGCTCGCGATAGCGCCGCTGCAGGTCGGAGGCGCGATACGCCGTCCCGACTTCCTTCCTCGCGTCTTTCTGTCCTCCGCCACTCATGCCCGGCCGTCCTATGTAGTTTCTTACATAGCGTAGCGCTGCCGGCTACCCGCGAAGGACACGCGGGCTCCTTCGAGAACGGCGAAGGGCGGCCCGGAGGCCGCCCTTCGCGCTCAATCGGATGGCTACATGCCCATGTCGTGCATGCCGCCGCCCGACATGCCCGCCTTCTCACGCTCGGGAGCCTCGGCGACGATGCACTCGGTCGTGAGGATGTTCTTCGCGATCGAGGCGGCGTTCTGCAGCGCCGAGCGTGTGACCATGGTCGGGTCGATGATCCCGGCCTTCACCAGGTCCTCGTACGCACCCGTGTCCACGTTCAAGCCGTGACCCTTCGTGCCGCGGCGGATGTTGTCCACCACGACCGAGCCCTCGAGGCCCGCGTTGTTCGCCAGCTGGCGGATCGGCTCCTCGAGCGCGCGGGCGATGATCGACGCGCCCGTGCGCATGTCGCCCTCCCAGCGCTCGAGCTTGATCGCCTTGACCGAGTTCAGAAGCGCCACGCCGCCTCCCGGGACGATGCCCTCCTCGAGAGCGGCCCGGGTGGCCTGCAGCGCGTCCTCGACGCGGTGCTTCTTCTCCTTCATCTCCGTCTCGGTGGCCGCGCCGACCTTCACGACGGCGACGCCGCCGGCCAGCTTCGCCAGCCGCTCCTGCAGCTTCTCGCGATCGAAGTCGGAATCGGTGTTCTCGATCTCCGCCTTCAACTGCTTGATGCGGCCCTTGATCTCGTCCGAGTTGCCGGCGCCGTCGATGATCGTCGTGGAGTCCTTGTCGATCACGACCTTGCGGGCCCGGCCGAGCTGCGAGAGCTTCGTGTTCTCGAGCTTGAGGCCCATCTCCTCGGTGATGACCTCGCCGCCCGTGAGGATGGCGATGTCCTCGAGCATGCGCTTGCGGCGGTCGCCGAAGCCCGGGGCCTTGACCGCGACGGCCTGGAACGTGCCGCGCAGCTTGTTCACGACGATCGTCGCGAGCGACTCGCCCTCGACGTCCTCGGACACGATCAGGAGCGGCCGGCCGGCCTGGATGACCTGCTCGAGCACCGGCAGGAGATCCTTCACCGCGCCGATCTTCTGATTCGCGATCAGGATGTACGGGTCGTCGAGCTCGGCCTCCATGCGCTCGGCGTCCGTGACCATGTACGGCGACAGGTAGCCCTTGTCGAACCGCATGCCCTCGGTGAACTCGAGCTCGAGCCCGAACGTCTGGCCCTCCTCGACGTTCACGACGCCGTCCTTGCCGACCTTCTCGATCGCGTCGGCGATGACGTCGCCGATCTCGCGCTCGCGCGCAGAGATCGTGGCGACCCGGGCGATGTCCTCCTTGCCCGCGACCTCCTTCGACTGCTTCTTCAGGTCCTCCACGACCGCCTCGACCGCCTTCTCGATGCCGCGCTTGAGCCCCATCGGGTTCGCCCCGGCGGCGACGTTCTTCAGGCCCTCGCGGACGATCGCCTGGGCGAGGACGGTGGCAGTGGTCGTGCCGTCACCGGCGACGTCGTTCGTTGCCGTCGCGACCTCACGCACGAGCTGCGCGCCCTGGTTCTCGAACACGTCCTCAAGCTCGATCTCGCGGGCAATCGTCACGCCGTCGTTCGTGATCGTGGGCGCGCCGAACTTCTTGTCGAGCACGACGTACCGGCCCTTCGGACCAAGGGTGACCTTGACCGCGTCCGCAAGGGTATTCACGCCACGCTCGAGCGAGCGGCGGGCATCCTCGTTGAACTTGAGTTCCTTGTGCGCCATATCTCCTTCTTCCTCCTGGGCTTCCGACTAGCCCGGATTCTTCACTAACGGCCGACTGCTGAGGCGCGGCGGCGGGGGCGATGTCCGCCTGAGCAGGGACGATCTGGTTGTCGAAGCCAATCGCCCCGGCTCAGGAGGATCACCATGCGGGTGAAGCGAGAGAGGTCGATCGAGAGCGTACAAGTGGTTGCGGACGCCGAGGGGCTGAGTTCCCGGGCGGGCACCGCCTTGGTGGCGGGTGTGGCCGACCGGGCCGGTCTGACGGCCGCTCTGTCGGAGGCGCTTGCCGATCTCCGTCAGCGGCGCTCGCGCCACGACCCCGGCCGGGTGGTGCGCGACCTGGCGCTGACGCTCGCCGATGGTGGCGACTGCCTCTCCGACTTGCGCGCGCTGCGCGACCAGGAGAGCCTGTTTGGCGCGGTCGCCTCGGACGCCACCGGCTGGCGGGTGATCGCGGCGCTCGACGAGGTGCGGCTCCAGCAGGTGCGTGAGGCCCGAGCCCGCGCCCGCGCGCGCGTCTGGGAGCAGGCGGGTGCGCCGGTGCGGGTGATCCTCGACCTGGACGGCACGCTCGTCACCGCCCATTCCGAGAAGGAGGGCGCTGCGGGCACCTACAAGGGGGGCTTCGGCTTCCACCCGCTGCTCTGCTACGAGGCGACGACCGGAGAGGGACTCGCCGGCCGCCTGCGCCCGGGCAACGCCGGCTTCAACACGGCCCAGGACCACATCGATCTGTTCGAGCAGGCGCTCGCCCAGCTGCCCGAGCTGGCAATCACGCCCGGGCTGCTCGTCCGCTGCGACCGGGGTGGCGCCACTCACGCCTTCCTCGACCACCTCGCCGAGCGAGGCGTGTGCTTCTCGGTCGGCCTCGACCTGACCGAGCCGGTCCGCGAAGCGATTCTCTCCCTGCCCGAGCGGGCCTGGCGGCCGGCGCTCGCCCAAGACGGCGACGACCGGGACGGCGCTTGGGTCGCCGAGTTGCCGCTCGATCTGGCCGCCTGGCCGGCCGGGGCGAGGGCGATCTGCCGCCGCGAGCGTCCTCACCCGGGCGCCCAGCTCTCCTTCACCGACGCGAACGGCTACCGCTTCCAGGTCTTCCTCACCAACCAGCAGGGCGCGCGGATCGCCCGCCTCGAGCAGCTCCACCGCGCCCGCGCCGCCTGCGAGGACCGGATCCGCTGCGGCAAGGACACCGGCCTTGCCAACCTCCCCTTCCGCGACTTCCAGCCGAACGCGGCCTGGCTCGAGCTGGTGCTGATCGGCCAGGACCTGCTCCTCTGGACGCAGCGACTCCTGCTCTCGGGCACCGAGCTTGCCCGCTGCGAGCCGAAGCGGCTCCGCTACCGGCTGCTCCACGTCGCCGGCCGCCTCACCCGGCATGCCCGCCGCCTCGTGCTCCACCTCCCGCGCGACTGGCCATGGCGAACGGAGCTCCTCGCCGCCTTCGAACGCCTCCGCCTCCTACCGCATCCGCCGTAGCCGACACCCACGGCGCTCCCCCAGCTCAGCCGCACCGCGCCCTCGACGTTGGCCTGCCCGCGCACGCGCTTCCCCAGCCCACGCAGGGCCCGCCCCGAGGCCGAGACTCGCCGCCACCGCTCCCTCCCGCCCGACATCCCCCACGACCGCCTGCGAAGGGCAGCCCGGACGTCGCTCGACGCCCTAATGAAGAATCCGGGCTAGCTCTTTAGGCGGGCACAGGAGCACGCTCCGCGAGCTGGCTGCAGAGCGTGGCGAGGAGGTCCTCGCTCTCGTCGATCATGGCCTCCGCTTTCTCCTTCAGCCGGCGGACGTTCTCAGGCGACGCATCGTCCATGACGTCGCAGCGCGGATCGAGCCGGCACTGGAAGCGGTAGTAGCGTGGCCGGCCGTCCGGGCCGGGCGGGCAGAGCGACTGCATCTGGTGGTCGACCGTGTCGCTGACGCCGTCGAAGACGACGTTCAGGATCGGCTTCGCCCAGAGGGCGAGCCCCCAGCCCTTCGCATCCCTGTAGTGGATCGGGCTCGAGTACTGGCCGGTGCCGAGGGAGACGATGAGGAAGTCGTTCGCGCGCCCGTGGAGCTTGTTCGCCTCGGCGTAGGCGCACATGGCCGGGTTGTTCGCGAACACGCCGCCGTCCACGAGGCCTCCGTGGGGAGTCATGGCGGCCACCTCGAACGGCTCGAAGTAGGTCGGCGCCGCCGCCGTCGCCCGCGCAACCTGCCACATGGGGAAGTCGTGCGAGGGCCGGGTGCGGGCCTTGTGGCGGGCGAAGAACCAGGGCTCACGGGTCTCGAGCTCGTAGGCCGTGACCAGGATCTCCGTGAGAGCGTCGCTGAGCCGCGCCTCGCCGAGGCGCTCCCGCAGGACGCTCTCGAGCCCGCCTGACTCGTAGCGCTCGTCGAGGAGGTTTCCCGCGGCGGCGACGCGATGCCAGATCGAGCTCGAGAAGATCCGCTTGCCCTCGTCCTCGTAGAGCGTGACGAGGTCGTCCGCGGAGAGGTCGGGCGTCGTTCCGTCGGCGCCCGGCTTCGCGAGGGCAAGGGCGATGATGCCGCCGGTCGAGGTCCCGGCGACGAGGTCGAAGAGCTGCGCGACCGGCGCGCCGGCGCGGCGCTCGATCTCGGCGAGGACGGTCGCTGGAATGAGGCCGCGGATGCCGCCTCCGTCGACGGCGAGGATCGTGATGGGTCCGGGCATGGCTCCTCCTTCAGTTGGGACGGCAACCAACGCCAAACCACGGACGCGGCCACAGGGCGTTCGGGCTCGCGGGCGGCAGGTTACGCCCTGTGTGCCTTTTGTGTCAAGCGAGCCGGGGCGAGGCTGCCCACGTCCGGCAGCGGGCTACACTGGGGCGATGGCGCAGGCACCCGTACTGCCGCGCGGGTTCGAGCTTCCGCTCGAGCCGCGGCTGCCGCGCATCGGCTCTGTCGACCAGGTCGGGGCCGAGGAGCGGGCGGCCGCGCTCGCGAAGCGCTCGATCAAGCGCGAGTCGAAGCTCTTCGCCCTCGACCTCGCCGTCCGCATGTGCGACCTCACGACGCTCGAGGGGGCGGACACGCCCGGGAAAACTGCGGCGCTCTGCTCGAAGGCGCTCCGGCCCGATCCCACCGATCTGACCGTGCCGCCGGTCGCGGCGGTGTGCGTCTATCCGAATCTCGTCCCGCACGCGCGCGAGCGGCTTCTCGGAAGCGGGGTCAAGGTCGCCTCGGTCGCGACCGCGTTCCCGTCCGGTCAGTCGCCGACCGACCTCAAGGTCGCCGAGGCCGCGCGGGTCGTCGAGCTCGGCGCCGACGAGGTGGACATGGTCATCGACCGTGGCGCCTTCCTGGCCGGGGACTACGCGAAGGTCTACGAGGAGGTCCGCCAGGTGAAGGAAGCCTGCGGCCGCGCGCACCTCAAGGTCATCCTCGAGACGGGCGAGCTCGGCACCTACGACAACGTTCGACGGGCCAGCCTCCTCGCCATTGCCGGCGGTG
>Ga0247727_10018387_pt1 | contig 10990 bp, 12 predicted proteins | sample WisWelCaveWW1625_FD_202498 | JGI IMG/M metagenome (GOLD analysis project Ga0247727, IMG submission 202498) | Biofilm microbial communities from Wishing Well Cave, Virginia, United States - WW16-25 | ecosystem: Environmental > Aquatic > Deep subsurface > Groundwater > Cave microbial mat | place...
GATTGTTGTCACCGACATTGGATTAGAGACGGGCTTCCAGGACACGGTCCTTGGCCACCACAAGAAGGGTCGCGCAGATATTGCCGCGGACTTTGACCTCGATGGGTATATAGACTTTTTCATTGGCAACCCGGGTGATGAGTCCATTATCTTGCGCAACACACCGGGACCGGGCGGGAACCGCTCCTTCACTCTCCAGCAAGTTCTCACTGTAGATGAACTTTCCTGGGGAGGAGTGGCTTTCGACTACGACAACGATGGCGATTATGATCTCTTCATTTCGGCTGGAGCAAATGAGGGAATCGCACTGGATCATTTGTTCAGGAATGACTGGATCCTCAATGGAAGCGAGACGGGGATACTAAGCTTTACCGATGTCACTGATGAGGCCGGAGTGGCGGGACCTGTTCCGGAAGGTGAAACAGACCCTGTGCCTACGGCAAGCGCCAATGCGGTTGTTGCAGACTATGACCAGGATGGAGATGATGATATTTTTGTGAACGGGAATATTCACGGGGCGTCTCTGCCGGAATACCCCGAGCTGATCGGTCGTAACACGCTCTGGAGGAACAATGGCGATGGAACATTCACAGACGTAACGGTTGCGTCTGGTTTGAGCGTTTCGCTTGCACCGTCGCGGCACTCGACATTCCTGGACTTCGACAACGATGGCGATGCTGACCTCTATGAAAACAACTTCTCAATGCGGAACATCTTGTGGAGAAACAATGGCGACGGCACGTTCACCGATGTCACCGTGGAGATGTCTGCCCCGGGTTTTGACCTGGGTGAGCCCGTCAAGTCGTTTGGCAGCGGAGCAGCCGATTTCAACAACGATGGATGGGAGGATATCATTGCATTTATGAGAGGACCTGCAACCGTGATGAATGCCAATCCAATGGAACATGATTGTGGCAGCGTGCCTCCTTCACCACCTCGGGTGATGGATCAGGGAGCTCCTGGCGTAACAGAGGGTACCCAATTGGGTCATGCGTTGTTTGTGAACGGCGGAACAGGTGGGTTTGCGGATTGGGCGCCGCAGACAATCCTGAATAACATGTATGTGACCGAACAGGGCGTCATGGGGTGTATGGTCGGGGACGTTAACAATGACGGAACGCCCGATGTCTACATTGGAAACGGCGGACCACCGTACGGTGTTGCCGACCAGTTTTACGTCAGCGCACCGGGAACATTCGGGGATATCGTTTATGAAAACTCTACCTCACTTATTGATTTTCCGGCTCAGATTCCTGATGGCTTCCCGGTACCTCCATACCCATACAGAACGCACGGAACAGCATTTGTCGATATCGACAACGATGGCCAGCTCGAAATCGCCGTCGTCAACGGGGGCCCTGCCTTGAGTCCAGACACATCCAGGGAGCCGAACCGGTTGTTCAGACTGGATGTCTCGACCCCATCATCAACGTTTCGTATTCGCCCAATAGGGAACGGTGAGACCGTGAGCAAGGACGCCATTGGGACGAGAATTTCGCTGCGGGTGAGCAAGGAAGGGGGAACCCCATGGACAGTTTACAGAACACTGTTTGCCGGGAGTTGCTTCTCGGCACAGAACGGATTTCAGCTTCATTTCGGATTGGCCGATGCCGATTCCATTGAAAGCATGGGAATCATCTGGCCCGACGGAACAACAAGCACAATCTCAGGCGGGCTCACTCTCAACGGCATGGCTGAGGTTCGGCTCGACAGTCTTGGAAACACGATCGTCACCGGGATTGAGATTAGAGAAGAAACGCAGGAGTTGGTCGGGGAATTCAATGTGGACCAGAACTATCCAAATCCGTTCAATCCATCCACAACGATTCGTTACAAGACACCTGGCGGCCATACCCACATCGCAATATATGATATCCTTGGAAAGCAGGTTGCCACACTTGTCGATGAAAACCAGGAAGCAGGAACCTGGAGCGATACTTGGGACGGAAGAGATGCTTCGGGTCGCATCGTCGCGAGTGGTTTGTACATCTATCGCCTGAAGGCGGGTTCTCTTGTCATGTCGCGCAAAATGTTGCTGACAAGATAAGGCGGATGTCGAACGGAAACTCGAAATTCCAGGAGAGGAGAATTCTTCGAGATTGAATCCCGGCGAGACCGCAACCGTCGTGCGGTAAGGAAAGACAATGGAGGGAGGATCTCCATTGCGATAGGTTGCCCATCGTGGTTATATCGTTGGCAGGACAGCACTTCCAGATTCAGAAGTCCGCCTGTCCCAAATCTTATCCATCCGCCATTCAAAGGGTAGCTCGGGCACACATAGCTTCTCTGAGACAAGCCATACCCTTTTTTCTCACCCACCTGCCGAAGCTTTTGCTTCCACCAACAAATGTTATCGTAGATTGTGTATTTCCTGAAGAAGGGTCTGGCTCTCAGACTTGCCGGTCAGACCGGCAGGATCATGCTCGGGCCGATCGCAGTGTTGAAAGATTCAACACCTGCCGCCCGCGGCGGTTATTTGCAGAAGTTGCGGGCCTTTTCCCTGACCATGGAGCATTCCAAGCGTAATCTGTGCAGCGAACCCACCTGAGAAGAATTGAAACAATACCAGCCGGTGGCGCTTGTGGCTGGAATTTGTTATAGTCTCTCAGAGGGAGCCTCCCCTCATTCCCCTTGTGGTACTCTTCATAGCAACTGCGGAGCTGTCCTTTTTGGAAGGAAGTAGCCATGGGTTACCAGGAAATCACCGCCGATTCTAACCCCGACCGACTGAGGACGTTTACAGCAGATCTTTTGAACGATGTGCGGGCGCTCGAACTGATGCTCGAGGGTGTCATGCTGGAATCAGACGCGGCGCGGGTTGGCGCAGAACAGGAGCTTTTTCTGATTGACCGCGCGGGCAACCCTGCACGAACTGCCATTACCATTCTCGAGAAATTGAACAATCCTCATTTTACCACCGAGCTCGCTACTTACAACCTCGAATTCAACCTCGATCCAATACCCCTTGATGGTAATTGCTTCACCAATATGGAGGAGCAGATTACTGCACTGACGGCCAAAGCGCGGAAGGCCGCTCAGGAGTGCGGTACCGACTTACTCATGATCGGCATTCTCCCCACACTCCGGAAATCGGATGTCGGCTTCGACAGCATGACTCCGAAGCCACGGTACCGGGCAATCGACGATGCGCTGACCCGTCTGCGCGGCTGCAAGGAATACGAGGTATTCCTCCATGGGACCGACGAGCTTTACATACGCCATGATTCGATGATGCTTGAAGCGTGTAACACGAGTTTCCAGGTTCACCTGCAGGTCGACCCGAAATGCTTTGCGCGGTTTTACAACATCGCACAGGCTGTCGCCGCACCTGTCCTCGCCGTTGCCGTAAACTCTCCTTTGTTGTTTGGGAAGCGCATCTGGCACGAAACACGCATCGGCGTCTTCCAACAAGCAACGGATACAAGGCAGCCGAATCCGCATTTGCGCGAAAGCCTCTCCCGAGTGCACTTCGGAAACGGGTGGGTGAGGAGTTCTGTTCTGGAGATTTTCCAGGAGGACATCGCTCGCTTTCGTGCTCTCCTGAGCGTCGTGATTGATGAGAATCCGTTCGAAGTCCTGCAACAGGGAGGCGTACCCCAGCTCCGGGCCCTGACGCTGCACAATGGCACGGTATATCGCTGGAACAGGCCCTGTTATGGCATCACCGAAGGAAAACCACACCTCCGTATCGAGAACAGAATCCTTCCTGCCGGTCCGACGATCATCGACGAGGTCGCCAACGCAGCGTTCTGGCTCGGCCTCGTCCATGGAATTGCGCTTGAAACCGATGACATCACGCAACTCCTGGACTTCGATGACATACGAAGGAATTTCTTCACGGCTGCTCGCGAAGGAATCGACGCGCAATTCACGTGGGTGGGGAATAAAACGGTTCCCGCACAAACGCTCGTATTGGAAGCGCTACTTCCGCTCGCCCGAAAGGGGCTGGCAGCCTGCGGAACAACTCTGACAACCATCGATCGCTACCTCGGTGTCATTGAAGAACGGGTAGTATCCCGAAAAACTGGCGCGGCCTGGCAGTTGAGCTCGTTTTCTGCCCTCAAGAGCAAAGTCCCCCAGGGAGATTGCCTTGGCTCGCTGACGATTGCTGCCTCCCGCTACCAGAAAGAGGGGATCCCTGTTCATGAATGGCCCCTCGCATCAGAAAAGACGACGGGCGACATGCGGTCTCATCACAGGCTTGTTGAACATTGTATGACGACGGATCTCCTCACCGTCAGCCCCGACGACCCCATCGACCTCGTCCTCAGCATCATGCACTGGCGTCGTGTCCGGCACATCCCAGTGGAAGACACATCGCATGCGCTGAGGGGTGTGGTGGATTACCGATCCCTGATCAAGTTGTTCAACGGAGGATATGAAAAAGGCGATTCCGCAAGACCGGTAAGCGCGATCATGCAAACGGATGTGCCAACTGCCAATCCGGGAATGTCGACGGTTGATGCAATCGCATTGATGTGCCAGAAAGGTGTTACATGTTTGCCGGTCGTCCAGGATGGAAAGCTGACCGGAATCGTGACACAAAACGACTTCATGAAGATCGCCGCGCAGTACCTTGAGGCAGGCCTCGGTTCAGAGCTCAAACAGCCGGGTGGAAGCGAGGAGTGACATGGCTCTGTAGGAGCTCACAGATACTTCTCCTCAATCTCCGCGAAGAATCCCTTGGAGAGCCGCACGAAATCAGATTCTCTTCTCTGACATGAGCCTAAGACCCGGATCAACTGCGAAGCTCTCGCCGCCCAGCCGTCGCGGGGGTCGTCTGCTGCATCTGGTTGTTATGCATCTCTTCTTGCTCTGCGGAGTGTAGGCGATGCACGAGCACTCGTTGGAGCACCCCAAGAACAACCACTGGAACTACGGCTGCCCAGATGCGATTGCCCTGGAACAGAAAGGAAGCGACGAGTGCTGGTACCGTAGCCGCCAGCAGCCAGAGAGAAGCACGGCGGACCCGCTCTTGCTGCGCTCCGGCAACGGCGACAAATCCAGCCGAACTGGCAAACGTGGCTACGGCACCGACGCCAAGCATGAACAAGAAGATTCCGGACTCCTTAAGCACGCCATAGAACTTGAGGAACCACCACTGGTGAGTGAGCGCCGCTAGGCCGCCTCCCAAGAGATAAAGATTGGCAGCGAGGATGAGCCGATTCGCCGGCCAGTGCTGGGGCAGCACGATGAGGAGCTGCAAGAGCGCTGCAACGGCGCCGACCTGAAAGGCTTGCACCCAACGGTCATCGGTCGGCGGACCCTGACGGAACGCATAGGCCGCGAAGAGCGAAAGCGGAAAGAACTGGACGAGGGCAAAGATCCATTTGCTCACAATTATCGCTCCGTACCTTTCTCTCAGATGCCTAACGGACTGGTTCAGCGGCGGCGCGAAGCGCCGTGGCAAAGGTCGCCTCGCGGCCCTGGCGGTCGGTGAGCGTTTTCATGTCTGCCGAGTTGAAGGCCTGGTAAGCGCGTCGCACGGTCTCGGCGTTGTTTTCTGCCTCGTTCATGATGTAGTCCTCCTTGGTTGTGATCGGTGTAATGTCGATTGTTCCATCTCTATCAGCACCTCCGACAATTCTTTCGACCCTTTCTTGCCGCGCCTGGGTCTGGTTGAGGTCTTCATTGTCCATCTCCCTTCATCGTTCGACATTTCTGCGCCGTTTGGTTCAACGGGGGCGTCGTGGAACCGGAATGACGTCTTTTCGTCGTTGCCTTGTTTAGGAATCAGTCGGCTAACGCTGGTGTTGACCGGGCCGTGCGGAAGAAGCCAGAAAACTTCGAGAAACCACAAACCTCAAACGAAGCGTGGACCTTCACAGACCAAACCGCGAGCACGGCTCCTGTGCAACGCGTTGTTAGCGAGCTATCTCAGGGGACGCCTCGGTTCACGGTCATTGTTTAGTTCGGCTGTACTTTGTCTCAACGGCCTTCGCTTCCTGCCCGTCTGGTGTGACATTGTATGCTGTGATCGTGAGATGATTCTCATCGATGACTTCAAAGACGGTCTTCCAACCCCACGGCGGGGAGTTCGGGGCGACATCGTATTTCCCTTTCACCACAAATCCCCGCTCAGTCGCTTCGCCTTCTGAGAACATGATCCCGTAATTCATGTGAAAGTCGTCGACCCAGGAGAGTTGAAACCGCCTCGTCACCGAATTAAATGCGATGGTCTCGTCCCCGTGTCGTGGTCGCCCCTGAATCGTGGCCTCATACTGGTGACGAAAGAATTGTCCGTCCAGTACCGGGCGAATTGTGCCTTTGACCTTGGACTCGTCGGCAAGTTTGCCAGGTTCAAACCAAGTACTGCATGTGCCCTCCCAAGAACCCACAAGCGATTTCAGCAGATCTTTTGGCATGATTTGTTTGCCTTTACTGGTTGGAGATTCGTCCTTTGCGGAGTCCTGCGCCAGAGCCGCCTTTGGAGGTGCAAGGACCAACCACATCACCAAAGCAGCTAGTTCAATCGACTTCATGGTTCGCTCCTTTCGTTCTCGCGTCGGACGTTGCGCGCTCGAAACGCAGCAATGGTTCTCTGGTTGGCTGACGCCTGCGTTCAGGTGCGGCTGGCACGCGCAGCGGGCCAGACGTCAACTGCGTATTGTTAGCCAGCACGGGATCTCCTCGCGGGACGCACAATTCCCTGTCGTATCGACGAGAAGAATATCCGAGAAACAAAAACGACCCTACATCGACCTTATTTCGTAGATTCGAATGCTCGCAATAAATGGATTGGTTTGGGCAAGTTTCTCCGCGGCATCAAGGCTCTCCGCCTCGATGATGTTGTAACCAGTAATCGATTCCATATTCCATGGCAGGTCCTTGGTTCCACTCTTCGAGATTTCTCGACCACCACTGAAACCACCCTGGTCGACTTGCTTGTCGGAAATCGATTTAAACCAAGCATGCCAAGCTTCCATGATTTTCGGGGTAGGTTTTTCAAATCCGAAATGCAGAAACATAAACTTTTTCACTTCTCCCTCCTTGTTGATTGGGGTTCTCAAAGATTTGCCGGTGGATAGTGTCTGGCTAACGCTCGGCATCAGCGGTTGGCGCGGAGCGCCGTCCGCTGCATGCCATTGTTAGGTGTGCCCCTTGCTTGTTCTCTGTTTCCCGATCCGCCACGACAACAAGAATGCAAACGCCGCAAGTTGAGTGGGAACCTCCATGTAGCCAAGCAACGGAGTCGGCAACGTCGGTCCGCTATTGGATTTCAGGTAAACCCAACCTTCGATGGATCCTGGCCCAGGCATGGTCACCGACCACACACTCAACACCAACAAGAGACCGAGGAGGGCAAGGAACCTAGTTCTGAAGTTCCATAGAGAGAGCGTTCTCAAGAAGGGAGACAACGCAACGCCGAAAAGTAGGCCTCGCAGTATTTGTGCAGGAATAAGCCATGTCTCGACGTGCCTCCATTCTTCAGGATTGTTGGGATTGCGCATGAACGGATCGAAGCCACCTGCATCAATCTGGCCCTTGTAGATAAGAAAATAGGCCAACGTACCTACAGCAAGGTACGTGACCAGATGGGCCAACGTCACCCACGCCGCAAAACGCAGATAATCGCGAAGTCGAAGTTCAGTCCCCGGTTGTTCCATGTCATGGCCGCCTCGTTTCGTTTACACCTAACGCTGAAGCTCAGCCGCACCGCGTAGCGGCGTCGGCTGGAGCGCCTTGTCGGGCCGGGTCTCGTCGATCATTTCCAAACGCCGACAATGAAGGCGATGAGCAGCAACTTCACCAGCCAGTCGCCGTCATGCAGCGCGGCCAGCCGCCACGGTACCTTCTCGTGGACCACGGAACCCAGCAGCAGTATGACGGGGAACCCGACCCACAGCGCGAGTCCGAGGAGCACCGCGGTCCCGTCACGTTGAAGACCAGTGAAATTGGCACCGTTGCGTTCACCTCCTCGCTTGGCGTGCCGTGCGAAACGCCCATACGCAAAGGCTGCCGGCGGCGACGACCGCAAGCCAAGAGATCCAGACCGGTACCTCTCGAGTGCCAACCTGTGCTGGTACTTGAAGAAAAGCCCTCATCGCTTGGAGTGCAGCGATGATGCCAAAGACGGTGCCGGACACTAACGCATACCTGTTGCTTTTCATCAGAAACCTCCTTTTGAGCCGAACGTCATTGCAGTGACGCCTAACGGACCGAGGTAAGCCCGCCCGAACGACCGTTCTTGGCTCAATCTCCGTTCGATCGGGCGGGTACTGTCCGCACCTGCGCCGCTAAGTCTATGATTGTTTTCTTTCACAATCAACTACACCTGAGCGATTACAATTCACTAACGCGTAATCCGATGGAGAAGAGCAGTAATGAGGCAAGATTAGGATTGAAGAGACTCTATCTTGATGTCCTCTTACGTGTAACTCTGTGTGAACGACTCCGACCGCCGGTCAAGCTCTTCCTTTTGAGCCTTGGAGAGCTTGAACGCCTCGTTCTCTTTTGCAATATCGTCACGACCGGCTCGACCTCAGCAATAATCAAGATGCGCACCTGTGCAGTGAAAGCATCGTTGACGCTCTGGTCAGCCAAGTGGACAGTGACGTTGAAGAACACACTATTGCCGACGATTTTAATCTTATCAGTGCTTGTTCCCACGACCATAACGTGGTGGTCTCCCCCGTGGTAAAACAGCTTGAAGCCGCTCACTGCAACCGCCGCCCTAATGACCTTGGAACGAAATATCGAACGCTCGCGGACGGTCCGGAACGCCTCCGCATTGCTGATGGTGATTTTTTTTGTATGAAAGATGACTGGCATTGGAATCTTCCTTTCATTTGGTTCTTAAGGTGGAGCCTGCTCTTTCTGACGTCAACGCTGGGAGATCGACGGCCTTCAGAGCCCGCATGAAGCGCTCCGTTTTCCTGCCGGTCTATTCCAGCACTGTGTTAGACCGCTCGATTACCAAAGTCGAACGACTCAGGAGCAATCGCTCACTGTCTCGGCGCTTTGCCTCGGACCATAATTGAGCACATGGGACAGACCATCGTGGTCTTCACATCCTTGTGTCCGAGGAGTTCCTGAACCGTTCGCTGTCGCAGCCCCTCTCGATCAAAGAATGGGACGAGACGGACGCGTGCGGGAAGTCCCTGGCAAGATAGTGCAGGGAAAGAAATAAGTCAAATGCTTTTTCGTATTCTCGCGATCCTGGAATTTGTACTCCGCTCCTTCCGCCTGCCCGCCGAAACCATTTCTGTGAAGGCGGGTCAGGTTAAGTTGCTTGTTAGCAAAGACCGTATGTTGATGGTAGTGAACTCATTTCTCCCGTCAGGTTGAGCGCTTCGTCAGGTGGTTGCGCATGTGTTTGAATTCCCGTACAATTCTTCATGCCAGAAATCAGTCGTTTTCTCGGGATTGTCATTGCAATGTTTTACCGTGATCATTCACCCCCTCATTTTCACGCAAAGTACGGAGATTACGAAATCACGGTCACCATTGAGAACGGTATCGTTTCTGGTCAGTTTCCAAAACGAGCCTCGGCGCATGTTATGGAATGGCTTGATGCTCATAAATCTGAACTTTTGGAGGATTGGGAACTTGCCAAACAACGACTGCCTCTGAAGAAAATCTCACCACTGGAATAGTCTTATGATACCGCGAATAACTGAAGCACGCTACGTCGATGGCTATATCATTTGGTTACGATTTAATGATGGTGTCGAGGGCGAAGTTGACCTCAAAAATGAACTATGGGGGCCTGTCTTCGAGCCTTTGAAAAATCTTAGCCGCTTTCGACAATTCAGGATTCATCCTGAACTACACACAATTGTTTGGGATAACGGCGCTGATTTTTCTCCTGAATTCCTCCACTCCTGCATCCGCGCAACCGCCTAACGGTTGGAAGCTACGCCGCGGCCAATGTTTTGAACCACGGTTGTGGTTGACTTACCTCGCCTCTTGAGGTCTGATTTATCTTCGAGTTTCATCCGTGTTTGACCAAAAACCTCCTCGCCATTTATATTGGCCGTCAGCTTTAGCGACCGGTTAGGTAGGCAAACCACCGTGTTGCAATTGTCCCTGAGAGCTTGCATATTGTTGTAGTTAAAGGAGTTCATGCATGACATTTACTATCACCATTACCCGCGATGAAGATGGAATGTTCATAGCTGAGTGTGCCTCGATTCCTGGATGCATTAGCCAGGGAAAGACCGAGGAAGAAGCTCAACTGAACATCCAAGATGCTATCAAGCAAACCCTCGCCGTTCGAGCGGAAATGGGAATGCCGCTGACCATCGCCACCAAGCAGATTGAAGTTTCGGTATAGGTGCCCCCAGTTCCACTCCTTCGTCCCACCGAAGTCATCAAAATACTTCAGAAATTTGGATGGTCGGTAGCCCGCCAACGGGGAAGTCATATTATTCTCACCAAATCGGGACACATTGCAACCCTTTCTGTCCCGAATCATGCTCAAGTAGCTCGAGGCACACTCCGAGGCTTGATTTCCAAAGCCGGACTGACGGTTAAGGAATTCGTCGAGGCGTTGAATCGCTAGTGCTCCTACAACTAAATGTCTATACAGTTATAGGAGCACAGTGTCGGCTCCAACAGGATAAATGCGGATATTCCGTTCAATCATTTAGTTGGAACGACACTAGTCATCAGATTGTTTTGCCCGCCTAACGTTTGAGCTCAGCCGCCTGCGGAGACTGGCGAAGCCAGCCGCTGCAGCGAAGGGTTAGCCCGCAGCGTGTTGCTTGGGTGCGGCAAGGACACGTGCATACCAGGATGGCTGGGTTGGGTACTCGGCCAAAGCGGCCAACGGATGCTCCATGTGAAAGTGGAGGCCGTCGTACTTAGGATCAATGCGCGCGAAGAGCAAACGAAGTGGGTGCAAGTACGTGAAGCTGACCTCAGGCCTAGCGTCCCGCATGACCGTGAACTGTGAAGTGCACTTCCTCACGAAGGGCGTGAATCCAAGACTCAGCTTCGGATCCAGAAGACTCCATTCTTGCTCGCTCCTTGCGACTGTCGAGGCCAT
>Ga0247727_10018388_pt1 | contig 10989 bp, 4 predicted proteins | sample WisWelCaveWW1625_FD_202498 | JGI IMG/M metagenome (GOLD analysis project Ga0247727, IMG submission 202498) | Biofilm microbial communities from Wishing Well Cave, Virginia, United States - WW16-25 | ecosystem: Environmental > Aquatic > Deep subsurface > Groundwater > Cave microbial mat | place...
TCCGTGTCGATCGCGGCGACGAGGCGCGACTCGCCGAGCTGACCCAGTACGACGCTCCGGAATCCGGGCTCCGCGAGCGGCGCCGATCCAAGCGTGATGAGCGGCTCCGTGCGAGCCTTGCGGAAACCCTCCTGCGCCGCGATCGAGATCCACTGCGCCAACATCGCCAGCGTGCCGCGCGTCTGCTGGTACTGCGGCAGCGCCTGCCACTTGCGCTGGAAGACCGACAGCGTCGCCGGATGGAACGGGTAGCAGGCCTCGAAGCGGCGCTGCAGGAACTCGCGCGCCTTGGCCTCGGTCGCGGCCGAGTCAACCGCCGTCCATTCAGGCGGAAGTTGCGCGCGCCGCTCGAAGCACCAGTCGCCGTAGACCTTGGCGACGTTCTTCCGGATTTTCTCGCTTCCCAGGTCCTGGAAGAGCCGCCGCCGGACGACCTCGCTGATCTCGGTCTCGTCGTTGGCGATCAGGTCCTTGGCGACGCGCCGCACCACCTTCGAGATCCTGTCCTGCCACTCCTGATCCGACGCCGTCATCTCGACCTGGCTTCGCGGCAGGCTGATCACCGCCGCGCCGTGCGTGGTGCCGGTGGTGGCGACCGTCAGGTTCTGGATGAAGGCATGGAACGATTCGGCGCTGCTGCGGTGGCGGTTCAGGTAGTTCAGCACCTCATCCAAGAGCAGGAGCACCGGCGCGCCGGCCGCCTGGAACACCCGCGCGATGGAGTCGGTGCCGGGGGGCGTGGTCTTGGCCGCGGGACCAAGCGCCTCGACGCCCTTGTCGCCCGCGAGCTGGCGGGCAATGTCGATCCACGGCGTCTCGCGCCCCGGCTGCGGGTCCCAGGCGTTGCCCACGAAAACGGCGACCTTCGCCTTGGGCACAGAACCGACGCCCGCCTCGCGCACCAAGTCGGCAACCCCGGTGTGGCCGGCTACGGCGTCACCGTTCGTCGCCAGGTGGTAGAGCGTGGTGAGCGTGTGCGTCTTGCCGCCGCCGAACTGGGTGATGAGGGTGAGCACCGGTGACGTGTTGTCGGTTCGCCCGGAGAGCCGGCGCAGCACCATCCCCGTGTGCTCGCGCAGTGCCCGCGTGAAGCAAGTGCGCGCGAAGAACTGCGCAGGCTCGCGATAGTCCTCCGGCGCCGTCCCGGCCAGGACCTGCTCGAGGGCGATGGCGAACTCGTCCGGGTTGAACGAGCGGCCCTCGCGGACTTCCTTGCGCGGTGAGGCGACCTTGTACCAGGGTTCCATTGCGATCCTCCTACGGTCTCTGCATGCGGGCGAACAGGTCGGCCGCCGGTTGTTTCAGGCGCGCGAGGTTGGCATAGGCCACGGGCGCGAAGCCGCGCTCTCCGGCGTACATCCGGTACCGGATGCCGTCGGTGACGATCACGTCGCGCGGAAGCCCGAGCGCCTCCACGTATCCCTTGGCCTGATCGAGCGCGCCTTCGACGCCCGCGCCCAGGCGCTTGGCCTCGATCACGAGGTGGCAGTTCTCCGGCGTCCGGGGCAGCGCACGGAAGACCGCGACGTCGATGCGCCGCCCCCACTGGGCGGCGATCCGTTCCGGCGGCCAGCCGAGCGCGCGCAAGAAAGGCACGACGAAGTGCGCGATCAACTCGTCCTCGCTCGGGTGCTCGCCGAAGGCTTGGCCGTCCTGGAGCAGCGGCACGAGATCGGCGGCCTGGGCGACGATGCCCTGCAAGGCGGCGGGCACTTGATCGAGCGGCGGCCCCTCGGCGGGCAGCTCCGGGAGAGGGGCGGTCTGCCAGTGCGTCGGCGGGGATTTGAGGAACCGCTCCGCGAAGTCCACGACCTCCTCGTTCCAGACCCGCGAGCAGCGCGGCGGGTTGGCGCCGAAGGCCGCGCCCGCGAACGCGTGCTCCGCGGGGAGACGGCACCAGCGCACGCGCCGGGCGTGCTGCAGGTCCCAGCCGTTCACGTCGTCGAAGGCGTTCACGTACAGGTACTCGCCAGCCACCAGGCCCAGCGCGGTGATCGTCGCGAGGCCCGTGTGCAGCAGGAACACATCCCCCACCGCAGCCTCGCTCGCGAAGCGCCGCACGAAACCGCCCTCGAACTCGCCGTCGTCGCGTTCGGGGTTCCACGGTCCGGCGTCCCCCGGGCCGATCAGCGCGACGCCGTGCCGCAGGAAGACCTCGGCATACGCGCGCGATGCCGGCCCGCCCGAGATCTGCCACACCGCGTGGGATGAGTCGTTGGCCGCCATCGCCATCACGTCGGGACCGCCAGCAGCATCGCGTCGATCAATCGCTTCTCTTCGCTCCCCTTCGGGTAGAGCACGGAGAAAGCGTTGGCGAGGCGCAGGAAGTCGGGGCCGCGCTCCTGCTCGGCCTTGAGCAGCGCGCGCAGCGCGTTCGTGCGCCCGCCGGCCTGGAGCAGCATCGCCGCGTGGACGCGGTCGAGAGTCGTGGCCTCGCGGGCGGCGGCCAGGCTTTCGTCGGAAGCGTCGACGTTGCCTCGTGTCCCGCGGATCGGGCCTCGCCCGCGGATCGCGGGAGCAGCGCTGGGCCGCATGTCCGGGAAGAGCATCCCCTGGAGCGGGTTGGTGCCGACCGCCGCCTCCTGCTCGAGCCGCGCGGCCACGGCCTGCGCCCCGTCCTCGCCGAAGAGCTGCTTCGCTCGCTCGGTGATCGGCAGCAGGCGCACAACGCCCTTCTTCGTCTCGATGACGCGGCCTTCCCACTTGGGCAGCTCGATGCCGAGCGGCTGCGCGAAGCGGCGCACGACGTCGAAGACGAGCGTGAAGCCCTTGGCCTTGCCGCGGGAGGAGCCCTCTTCGTCGTCGTCCTCGTCGGACGGCTCCTCGTCCTCGCCCTCGTCGTTTGCGTCGTCCGCCGTCTCGCCATCCGTGCTCTGGAGCGTCCACAGGAAGAGCGCCGTGAGCCGCGCATCCTCCTCGACGGCGCCAGCGGCACCGTTGCGGGCCTTGGCTTCGGCGGTGCCGAGCACCTGGGCGAGCGCGCTGCGGCCGACAACCTCCCAGACCTTCTCCAGGTACTCGGCGAGCGCGACCTCGCGCCCGTCGGCGGTCTCGACCTTGGAATAGCGGCTGAAGATCTCGAGCGCCGGTCCAATGCAGGCGAAGACGAGGTCGGCGCCGCGGACCCCTTCGCCCTGCAGGCGCTCCATCCAGTCGCCGACGCGGTTCGGTAGCTCGCGAAGCACGTCGGCCCAGTCCCCCACCGGCGCGTCGTCGGGACGTGGGCGGCAGACGAGGTGGACGCTGGTGGCAAGCGCCGCGGAATCGCGGGCACGCAGACGCGAGCCCATCTCGGTGGCGATAGGCCAAGAGCCGGTGATCGTCCAGCCGCCGCGGATCAGGCCCGAGAGCAGCGCCTCCCAGCCTTCGGTCGTCTTGTGGGCGAAGACGACGGAGCCCACGCCATCCTCGCGCAGTACGCGCCGGCCTTCGGCGAAGGCGCGGGCCATCCCATCCTCGAAGAACGCCTTATCCTTGTGCGCGTACCGGTCCTGGTCCCAGTGCGCCATCTCACACAGCTCGCGTGCCTTGGGCGTGAGCAGGTTCGCCGGATCGAAGGGGTCGCGCAGGAGCGGGTGATTCGGCAGCGCGCGCTTGAGCCAGACGAAGAAGAAGTCGGAAAGATCGGCGTAGGGGACCGCGAAGTAGTACGGCGGGTCGGTGAACCAAACGGCTGCCGTCTGGTCCGGCAGTGGATGCTCGGTCGCGTCAGCGACTTGTGGAGAGGTGGAACCGCTGAGCAGACCGACCGCATCGAGGCCTGCGGCTACATTCTCATGCGAAACGGAAAAACTGCCGCTTGACGATGAGAGCAGAACTCCTTCGCCGAAGTCCCATGCAATAGGGATGGCTTGCCGCCCGAAGAGGTGCCGCGGACACTCTGCAATCGGTTCCCAAGCGCAGATGGAGCATGCCAGTTCCGCAAGCTTTGAGATAGCCAACGCGAGTGGCTCACGTAATTCGGGTTGAGGGAGTCCTTGCATTCCTTTCGCCAGTGACACCAGCGCCACCTTCTGGCGCGCAGTGAAGAGGTCGCCCCACCGGCTCATGCCGTAGAGAGGCACATTGAATGTCCCGCTCATGAGCGGCAACGACTCATCCGGCACCGGGCAGAGGCCCTGCTTCCCGCCGCGCTCCCACTCGCCGAGGATCGCCGCGAGCCACTCCTGCGCCTTGCGGACGGCCTCGTAGTCGCGCTCGGCGGGCAGCCGATAGTGGCGCCCCTGCTCGCCGGGCCGGAGCGTCACCGCGGCGAGCAGCCGCGCGCCGCCCGTGCGGCGGCCCTTCGCGTCGAAGACGACATCCGCCCCACCACGCTGTGAAGTGAGTTGCGCCCGCACGCGCTCGGGCGGGAGCACCGCGCCACAGGCAACGCACGTTGCCTTCGCGCGCGTCACGGTTCCGCCGGACACGTCCTTATCCGCCTTTGGCTCGAACACCTCGAACTTGACCCGCGGCGGCTCGCCCGCGGGCCGCACGACGCGATGCTCGAGCGCCCGCTTGCGCTTCGCCTTCTTGCACAGCCAGAACGAGCGCGCGAGCGGGATCTCCGCGCCGCAGTTCGGCGATTCGCAGCGCACGGTCCGCGCCCAGAGGTAGGCGATGGGCGTCGCGCCGTCCGGGTCCTTCGGATAGAGGTCGGCCAGCTCCTTCTCCGCCTGTCGCTTGATCCCCGCCCCGACGCGGCGCAGCTCCTCGGCCAGTTTCGGTCCGTGGCGCGGGATGTCCTCGAGCATCACCTTGAGGAGCAGGCAGGCGACGGGGTTCAGGTCGCTCGCGAACGCCTCGCACCCGAGCCGCAGCGCCTCGAGCGGGATCGAGCCGCCCCCCGCGAACGGGTCCACGACCAGCGGCGGTTCCTCGCCGTGCGCCGCCTTCACCAGCGCCCGGCTCACCTCGAGATAGGTGCGTTGCGCCGCGTTATCCCAGTTCGCGAAGTCCGCGATGAACTTGAGCAGCGCCTTGCGGAGGTCCTCGTCCGCCGGGCCGACCCTGCCCAAGACCTGCGGCAACATCTCCCGCGCCTTCGCCTTGAACTCCGCCGGGCAGAGCGGATCGCACGGGTCCGGCCACAGCAGCGCGAGCAGCACCGCGCGGCTCGACGCCAGCGGCCGCCGCGCCCACCACAGGTGCAGCGTGCTCGGATGCCCCTGCCGGATCGACTTCTCCCGCGCCGCGTGCCGCGACACCTCCGCGATCGGAAAGTCCACCTCGGCGAGGCGCTTGCAGGCCTTGGGGATCATGCGGGCTTGCGCCCCTTCCAGAGGCGAACGATGAAGCGGTGCTCCTCCTCGATCAGATCGGGCTCGGTCCCGTTGTGCGACCGCATGGACTGGATGATCCGCTGGCGCACGCCCATAGCGAGGTGCTCGACATAGCCGTAGTCGCGCAGGATCTCCTTCAGCAGCTCGTTCCTTGCGACACGAACAACGCCATCCTTCATCTTCTCTACTGTCACGCCGTTCGGGAGCCGGCCGGGAGAGATGACCTCGAGGCGATCTTGGTAGAGGGACACTTCGATGTCCGTGCCCACGATCGTGTAGTCCCGGTGGGCGGCCGCGTTCACGACCGCTTCCCGGACGGCATCCCGCGGAAGCGCTTTCTTTATCCGCCTGCGACCTCCTTCGAGCCAGGCGATCGTTCCCATGTTGCGAGCCACGAAATCGACTGTTCGGTCGATGACGCCCTTCTCCAGCGAGCGGCTTCGCTTCGAGAGAAGGGAGACGAGCGGCCCGCGGACGAGCTCTTCATCCACGGTGTCGTAGTCCTTGTCTTCACGGGGGAATGCGGTTGCCGTCACGCCGGCCTGCGGAAACCTCCGATTGGGGTTCTCACCGAACAGCAGCAACCCGGCCACGGTCGCGACGGTCGTTCCTGCCATTTCGGTTAGGAGGTCCGTGTTCAGCAGCAACTGTCGCCATCCATCGGTGTCCTCGCGATCGGGAGCCTGGCGCTTCAGGATGTCGCGGAAGTAGTTCTCGAGCCGGTTCCGGTCCAGGCCGTCCAGACCCGTGTCCGGCACCGGCTTGATGTCGTAGCGCATGAGGTGAGAGGCCTGATAGAGACGCCCTTCCTCATCCCGGGTTGCTTCCCGTGAGGTGCTACCGACCCGGACGAAAGGCACCCACGCGGACCCTCGCTTCGCCTTGCACGGCTTCCCAGGACTGTCCGCTGGAACACCAATGACGCCGACGATCTTGCCATCGTCGAGCGTCACGGTCCGCCAAGCCGGGATGATCGGAGGCTGTACATTCTGGCGGGCAACGTCCATCACCCACCGCTCTGCTTCTTCCCGGGTTCTTGTGAGCCCGGAGATCCTGCCGTCGTCCTCGACACCGAGCAGGATCTGCCCACCCTCGAGATTGAGCAACGCTGACATTTCCTTCGCGAGGGAATCCGGGTGGACGTCATCCCGCTTGAACTCCACGCCAGAGTTCTCTCCTTCACGGATCAAGTCGTCGAGCTCGGGTCTGTTCATCTCGATTCCCTCAGAACCCGTACTTGCGCCGGCGACGCTCGAAGGCTTCCTTGCCGCCTTCGAGGATCTCCTCCACCAGCTCGCGCACCGGCTGGGCGTCGATCGAGCCCATGTGCTCGGGTGCGATGCGCGCGTGCCCGTGCTCGGCCTCGCCCGATGCCGTGAGTCCCACGATCAGCTCGGCGTCACCCAGCACTGGGATGTTCGCGTTGTGGGTCGAGAAGATGAACTGCCGGCGCTGCTTCTCGTCGCGCATGCGAGGCACGACGCCCTCGGTGATGAAGCGGTTGTCCAGGTCATCTTCCGGCTGATCGACGATGAGCGGTGCGTCGGATTCCAGCAACAGCAAGAGGAGCACGGCCGTCGCCTTCTGTCCGGTCGAGAGTTCTTCGAGCGCCTGCCACGCGGGCGGATTCCCGGCGGGCGCGGTGTTGAGCTGGATCGACGTGGTCGGCGGCAGATCGAGCTCCTCGATGCGCATCAGCACCTCGGGCTCGGCCTTGGCGAGCCGCTCGGCCTGTGCCGGGGTGATGCTGTACGCCTTGTTTAGAGCGTCGTTACCCGCCCGGCACCCCTCGACGAGCTGCGTTAGGGAGAGGTCGCGAGTACCCCGCAGGCTCTCGATGGCTTCGGACAACCGGCCTCCGACCTCGTCGCGCAGGATCCGAAACAGCGGCTCGCGGTCGCCGCCCGCCGTGACCTCGACCTGGACCTTGTTGCGTAACTTCTGGTTGACCTTCTTCGCCGCGCGGTCCAGGCGGCGGAACTCCGCTGCCTTGAAGTCCTCCCATTCGGCCAGCAGCGCCCGGCGTCGGTCGGCGTGCTCCTTCTCCACCCGCCGCACGAGGCTCTGGCGCTCGCGCAACGGTCGAAGCTCCTCGATCTGGCGCCGCAACCGGATGAACTCCTCGCCATCCACACGCGACTTCTGGAGTTCGCGGAGGATCTTCTCGTAGGCTGCCTGGACGTCCTTCTTGCGCGTCGCCCACTCCGCGCGCACCGTGGCGACCCCTTGATCCGCACGCTGCAACGCCTGCTCTAGCTCCTGCGCGATGCGCTCCAGGTCGCGGTCGAGCTGCGCGAAGACCTCGTTGGCGCGCGTCAGGATTTCCTTGCCCGGAAGGTCCTCGAGGGCCTTGGCAGAGAGGAACATTCGATCGATGGGGATCTCGCTCTTCAGGCTCTTCAGACACTCGCGGAAGGGGGCAAGGCGCTCGGGGATCGAGGCGAGCACGCGCTCCTCACGCACAAGCAGGCTTTGTTCCTTCAGGCGCTCCTCGAGGCCAGCCTTGCGGAACTCTTCGAGCGTCTCTTCGAGACCCGGGAGCGCAGCGAGACGCTCCTCGATCTGCCGGATCTCGGCTCGCGCGTCGAGCAGGCTGCGTCGGCTCTTCTCCAGGTCACGCCGCAGGTCGCTCTTGCGGCGCGGAAGCGACTCGTCGCGCTCGACGAAGCGGTCGAGCAGGCGCGTGAGCTTTTCGCGGCTCTTCGTGAGCTCGGAAATCTCGTGCTGGCCGAACACCTCGACGCGCGGGAGTACGTCCTGCGGTGAGAGATTCGAGACCTCGCCCTGGTCGTCCCGCACGAGCGGCGGGTTGGGAATAGTGCGCTCGATGCGGTACTCGCGGACCGCCGGCCGATGTGCGCGGACGAGCAGCGAGATCTTCGTGCCGTTCTTCAGCACGTGCCGCACGATGCCTTCGTGCGCCTTCCGCGCCTCGTCGCCGACGGCGTCGAGAGCCAGAACGGAACGAATGCTCTCGACCACAGTCGACTTGCCGGTGCCGCGCCCGCCAACCAGCACGTTGAGGTTGGGATTGAAGTGAACCGCGGCGCCGTCGAGGAAGCCGCCTTCCCACCCGAGGGCAACCAGTTCCGCGTGCTCCTCGGGCTCGAGCTTGCCCTCCTTCGGATTGAGCCGGATGCGAGAGCCCGGATCGAGGAAGGCCTGGCGCAAGCCCTCGATACTCACCTCGGACATCTTGATGCAGCAGGTGGCCGAACGATCGTCGAGGTCCTCGGGCTTCACGATGTCTCCCGCGTTGATGACGGCGACCGCGAGTCCGTCATCCGCAGCGTGCGTTCGGCGGTAGTCGGGGTTCTTGTTCTCGACGATCTGACGCACGTCCTGAGGCAGATCCTCGACCGGGCCGGGGATCTGAATCGCGAGCAGGTGCTCGGACTGCCACGCCTGAATCCGCGGCTTGCCTGTGAGGACTTTGAAGAGCCCGTTGTCGTTCGTGACATGCGCGGCAACGGCAACACCCCCCTGCTTCCGGACCATTTCGGCGATCTCGACCAAGTTCCGGTTCGCAAGGTCCGAAGAGGGCGCCGTATTCCTGATCCCGAACTCCCCGAGGAGCCGCTGGAGGCGGCCGTCGTCGGTATCTCGAGAGTAGATGCACAGGACGTGTACGCCTTCGCTCGAAGACAGCTCGAAACCGGGGAATACGTGAATGCCACGGTCCCCTGCGGCGCTCCGGAACGCCGCTACACCGCTCACGTCGTTGTGATCGGTAATGGCGAGCACCGATACGCTGATCGCGGCGGCCTTGTCGACGATGGCCTTCGCGTGGGTTGCGGCATCACGGCTGCCGGACTTTCCGCGAAAGGTCTCAGCGTAATGATGTGGGTTCACTTGAAGGGCGCAGCGGAAAAAATCAGCACCCCTGGGAAGCGCCCTTGCTTTGGCTATCGGATCCTTGGAAGTCACGGTTTCCCTCCGTAAGGCGGGGTGTCTTCACGAACCTGCATCGGCTTCGTCATCGCGTTCACGGCCAAGTAGTAGTGGGCCACCTTCGTCACCTCGTTCCAGTCGAGTCGCGCAGGGTTGCGGATCGGCTCCTGGAGTCGCGGCGCATTGCCGCAGTCGGTGACGACGTAGAGCCAGAAACAGTCGGGACGGTCTTCTGCCACGCGGCGCTCGTTGGGCGTGAGCAGGATCGTGCCGGTCGCTGCGCTAAGCCCCTTCACCTCGATGAGGCGGAGATCTCCGGAGGCAAGATCGAGGCTCGTGACGTCGTAGCCCAGGTTCTTCTCGGAGACGTCAAAGACCTGACGGCCCTGCGCCCGCTCGTGCTCCATGACCACGCGCATGGCGATGGCTTCGGTCTCGAAGTTCGGCTTGAGACGCCGCACCTCGGGCGCCTCGCGCTCGGGGTGTGGCAGGGCGAGGACGCTCGCGAGCCGCTCGACTGCCTGGAGCGTGAGCGCCCGCTGGCGCTCGAGGTCGATCCTCCGGCGGTCGCGGCGGGCAAGCAGCTCCGCGTGGCGCGCCTCGGCCTGTGCGAGTCGCCCCTCGGCGCCAGGGAGCTTTTGCTCCACATCGGCCGCTGCGCGTCCGATCTCCTCGTCCGCTCGCTGGAGCAGCTCAGTGAGCGACAGCTCGACGTGGGCGCTGACCCGCTCGACCTCGGCCAAGCGGTCCTTGCGTGTCTCTTCGAGGAACGGCGCGAGCGCGTGGTCGTGAATCCAGGTCGTTGCCTCGGGCAGGATCGCGACCGCGGGCATCTGGGCCGGCGGGTCCGCAGGCGCGAAGTTGCCGAGCAGGCCGGGCTCCTGGAGCCGGGGTTCGCCGCCCTCGGGGATCTCCACCGCGAAGAGCCGCTCGTGGACCACCTGCCCGAGCCCATCCACCACGCGTGCCCGGTAGAAGTCGATGCGCGCCGGACTTTCGTGCTGGAGCGAGTGGAAGGTCGCGCCCGTGCCGAGCACGTCGAGCGCCCGGGCGTGCGTGTGCCGCCGGATCGCCTCGAAGAGTGGATGACCTGGCGTGACCCACTCCAGCTTCTCGGTCTCGGCGGCTTTGCGGTCGGTGGAGCAGCGCGGATAGCGGTCGGCGAGGATCGGGAGCTTCCAGTCCGGGTCCTTCTCGTAACGACGGAGGATCGAGGGCGTGCGCGCCGGCTCGAAGGCGTGCGGCGCGCTCGGGACGGTCTTGAGGATGAGCGGCACGAACGGGGCCGCCTCGCGGAGAAAGCGCGCGATGGTCTCCGGCACGACGCGCCGCTCCTGCGCCCGCGCGCGCCGCTCGATCAGCATCTCGAGGTTGAGCTTCTTGCTCGCGAGCCCCTCGAGGGCGTTCTGGCAGATGGCGCGGAACTGCTCTTCGTCGACATCGCGGAGCATGCGCTCCTCGAGGTCGGCGTCGCCGAGCTTGCCGGCGTAGTAGTCGCGCAGCACGCGCTCGACGTGGGCCGCAGGCAGGACCTCGCCGACGACATTGAAGACGGCGTCGTCGTCGAGCGCGTCACGAATCTCCTGCAGCTTTTCGTGCAGCCGCTGCAGGACCCGGCCTTCGATGGTGTTGGTGGCCACGAAGTTGAAGATCAGGCAGTCCTTGCGCTGCCCGTAGCGGTGGATCCGGCCCATCCGCTGCTCGAGGCGGTTCGGGTTCCAGGGGATGTCGTAGTTGAAGAGGATGTTGCAGACCTGGAGGTTGATCCCCTCGCCCGCGGCCTCGGTGGCGACGAGAACCTGGATCTCGCCTTCGCGGAACTGCTGCTCGGCGT
>Ga0247727_10018389_pt1 | contig 10989 bp, 14 predicted proteins | sample WisWelCaveWW1625_FD_202498 | JGI IMG/M metagenome (GOLD analysis project Ga0247727, IMG submission 202498) | Biofilm microbial communities from Wishing Well Cave, Virginia, United States - WW16-25 | ecosystem: Environmental > Aquatic > Deep subsurface > Groundwater > Cave microbial mat | place...
CCACCAAGCGCTCGGCTACCTCACACCCTTGCAGTTCCTCCAACAACACGGCATCATACCCAAGGAGAGCCCCTCCTTGTCTCATATGTAGTGAACGAGTACATCCGCTTGACACGTAGCATTCTCTCTGCTACACTTTCCCGAGGAATTCGCTCATTTGACTATTGACTCCCTCCTTCTCCATCCTCTGAGCGGCGAACTGGAGGTGCTTATACATGGCTGCAAAAAGGAAGAAATTCGCGAAGAAGAAACACCGCGCACTGGCCTACCGGCCCAACAGAACGCGATCAGCCCGAAAATCGCACGTTGCACCAGCTTCCTCAGCCACGGAGATCCAGGAGGCTCTTAGTATCGGGAAGGAAGACCTAAGGGCCGCACTACACGCAATCGGCGACTAATCTTCCTTAGTCTGTTCACGCTCCCTTCGCTCTCTCATTATGGGATCGCATCCCATCCACGATGAGCAATCGGTGTTTCTGAACGTGCCCTTCGACAAAGGGTACGAGCATCTCTTCGTAGCGCTCATAGCTTCCATTGTCTCACTTGGTCGCAAGCCACGCTGCGTGCTGGAGATAGCCGAGCAAGGTCAAGGCAGGCTCCCCCGAATCATTGAGCATCTTGAAGGTTGTCGGGTTTCAATCCACGACCTCTCCCGCGTCGGCCAACCCGCGCGCTTCAATATGCCATTCGAACTTGGCCTCGCCTATGCTCTGAGAAGGTACAAGAGTTCTCCATCCCCATACTTTTTTATCCTGCTCGAGAAGGTCAGGCACAGACTAAGTAGAACCCTCAGCGACGTGGCCGGCCACGACCCCGGCATCCATCGAGGAAGGCCCCTCGGCATCATCTCTTGCGTCCTCGACGCCCTAAGCACAGGTGAGAACGACCCAACCTCCCAGCAGGTTTACGCCCTCTGGAGAAAGCTCATGAAGGCCGCCAGAAACCTCAAGCTCTCGGAAGGACGCGACACTATCTTCTCCAGAACGCTATTCAAGCGCCTTGTCGCAGCGGCATCAGAGCTCGGCGTCCGAGCACAGCTTATCCACAAGTAACCCGCCCTGAACCCTCATCTTATCAAGACCAAAAGGGTCAAATCGCTTGTTGACAAATACCTGGTGGTGGCCTTTTTCATGTGATGCCCACCTGACACCCGATGATTAGATCCGCAATTGGGCAGGGGTGGCCCATGGGAGGAGGATCGCGGCGACGCGGCCAACCATCGGGGCACCGGGGACATAGTACATATTCTCACGCGCCACCCGCCGCAGCCCCTTGACCCTCAGTAGCGCCAGGAAGGCGGTCCTCAACGCGCGGCCTCCGTGATGCGCTTCTTCCCTTCTTCGGTTAGCTGAGGTACGGTCGTCACCCGGAGAATCGCCCCCCTCATCAGCCACTCCCCTTTGCACTCGAACTCCACCCCGTTGATCTGCTTGTCCTCCAGTTTCTTGATCAGGGCGTCAAATTCCCTCTTCCTTTGGTCCTCCGCCTTGGGAAGGTCCCATGTAATGTCCAGGGGGGCCGAGATGCCCTTGTCGCTGACGGCGACGAATCTGGAGGGGGCGAACGCATCCCGCGCCACACGGTATTGCAGCGTTACCTTTTCTGTCCGGCCGGCTTTCTCTTTCGCTTTCTCTTGGGCGGGAGCCGTGGGGACCCAGGACCAAATGAGCGCGAAAGAGACACAAACCACAAAAAGAAGGACCAGTGGTTCACGGCTCGACATGCGCATGGTTCATCCACTAACTATTGAGCACACTGGTCAGTATACGCGGGTCTGGGGACTTCGAACGGATGCGACGATTCTCGCCCGGGTCTCAAGGTCGTGTCAAGGTCCGGTGCCGGCAAACACTGGTCAGCATGATCCCATTCCGGCTCCCGACCCTAGTCCTTCCTCTCATTTCTTGTACCCGCTGATCCGCTTGATTAAGATGTTCGATGGTTCCTTTGTAGGATCGACCACTTTGCGGGAGGCTTCGATCCCCGTCACGGGCAGTTTCTTCGCATCGACCAAGCTTACTTGAGCGAGGACGGAGGCTTGGTCCCAGTAGATGCGCTCAGCGGCGATCTTTCCGTCTTCAAACTGCACAACCACGACGACGGCGACTTCGACACGCCTCCCCGTGGGCGGCACGCCGGGAAGCATCCACGGCATCTCGATCGTGTGTGTAAACTTGTGAATCAGTTCGTCGACGATGCGGTCCTTTCCAACCGTGCGCGCGACCGGTACGACCTCGGTGTCTGCCGGATGACCCGGAATAAAATACGTGCCGTAGAAGTGGCGAACCTCAGTATAGCCGACGCCACCTGTCATGACGGGGACATGGTTGACGAAGGGCTCCGAAGTCATCGTCCCCATAGTCGCCTCGATGCTCTTTGCCTCAAACTCGGCGGCCATGTGTCGTTCCCACACGTCAACCATCGTCCGCTGCTCCGGAGTAAGGTCATGACCATTCATGGCCTGTCTCCTTTCGTTTGGAGGGAGTGTAAACGCAGAAGGGATGCAGCGATTCTCAGCGGAATTCGTCAGCCTGCACAATCCGCCAAACGGACTAGCCTAGGGGAACAAAGAGCCCAGGATTAGATGTCCAGTCTACGAATGTGGTTTCCGGGTAGTCAAGCGGAAAATCGGGCGGCCTGATCGCCTGAGGTAACTGGGCGGATGTGCTCTCCAAGGCAGCAGATCGAATCACCGCGTCGTGGGATTCTATTGAAGCTTCTTGAGCATTTCCTCAAAGAGGGGACGATCTCTCATGCTCATGAAATCGCTCCTAAACCGGATGGCCTCGATATCAGCCTCAGCGCTTTCTTCTCCACCTGGTCCCTTGTAAATACCATTCAAGACCAGCGCAAACCGAGTTCCGTCCGCCAATTTGATGTTGTCCATATAAGGCAGATCAAAATAGGAAACATTCACCGGAAAAGCCCTCCCCGGTTCGCTGCCCACATAGGTGTTCCGATCGAAGAAGTCGGCATAGACCCTGACCTGAACCGCTACACTAGCGTCTCGCAGTTCCGTGACGCGGAACTCGATGGATTGTTGCTGGTGATAACCCTTTGTGGCGAGTGGCCTTTGGCCGTTCTGATTTTGGCTCGTCGGTGTGTTTGTTCCTGCCTTTGCCTCTCCCTCCTTCTCCCGATCAGGCAGGCATTCTCCATTTTCGAAATTCTTAAAGCGGGTGGCCCCGTCACGTTTTCGAAGATCTTTAATGTCCGCTTTCTCATAGAGCCTTATGCAACCTACTTCGCCTTTTCTCATGATAAAGACAACGCTGTCCCCAATAGTATTCAGCGTCGTGGCCTGTCTGGAAGCTGTCTCCTTAGCGACGCCCGTAATCTTCTTCTCCAACTCCATCCATGCGTTTCTTGTTTGTTCATCCTTCATCGCGCCCCGATGTTTCACGAGCTTCTCATAGACCTCCTCAAATAAGGGCTTCGCGTTAAAAAACTCCTGGAAGTTAACCGCGAGAAGCTCGAGAAATACAATTCGTTTTCGAAAGGATTCTAAATCCTCCTTTTTCACGTCTTCTTTGAGCGTTTCTAAATACCCACCCAGGAGAGCCTTAAACATATTTTCCCTGATACTGGTATCGGATTTTTCCCTTTCGGTCATCATCTGAACGTACACCTGAGACTTGCGATTCTCTTCGGTGTATTGATTAATGAACCACGGGATCGCGAGCGCTCCCGCGGCGGCACAGACACCCGCTAAGGTTTTTGCAAAAGATTCCCACTTGTCCCACCAATCTTTCGCGCTTCGTGCTTTCTCAGCCATCCGAGGATCTCCTTGGTGCCATTCCGTAGGCCTAGAAGCGGATGTCTTGTTTTGTTCCCCCAGGTGAGACTATTACGGGGAATCGTTGACCTCGAATGATGAGGACATTGTTTCCTGGTGGTAAGTCGAGCCTGTATCCCCCCTTGCCGTCCGTCCTCGTCTCAGTATTCCTGCCTTCCACGGTGATGGTCAGATTTGCTGCCGGCACACCGCCACTGTAGGCCGTCCCGAAGAGTTCCGCCGCCACAACAGGGTCAGCAATAGCCAACAACACCAGTGAAATCACAACGATCCGAAAAACTCTCATGGCGCTCTCCCCCAGGTTGGGTTTGCTATTCGTAAAGGGTGCTTCGACGCGTTTGGCGATTGATCACTTGCTTCTGATGCTAGTAATGACTTGCTCCACACTGCGCCGCCAAAGTAGCTCGTGTATACCCAGGCGCCGCGATGCATGTCAAGCGGAAACCGCGCCCTTCGGGCCTCGGTTCGACTAGGACCAACGGCGGTCCGGATCTGGCGGACGAGGAGGCTCGCCTTCCCTGGTCAGATCCGGTACTGGTGGATGTTGGCCCACTGGAGGAGGATCGCGGTGACTCCGCGGCGCGAGGACTCGGGCGGCAGCACCTCGATCCGCCGCCACATCTCCCGCACCCTCGTGCGCGGGGGCCGGATCAAATCATGACGCTGGAGCCGCTCTGGGGGTCGAAGAAGTACGACGTCTGGCCGTCACTGCCGATGTATCCGGCAGAGGTCTGGCGCAGATACCCACCGCAGGGTTCGTGTCAGACTTACCTAAGTCTGATTCTCCCTCCATGAACCTGGATCAGCGGTTGGTGGCCTGCTCGCCGCACATCCCGGGTGAGCCACAAGGCGAGTGGGCGATCTCGGCGAGTTTCGGGTTACCCCGGCTGTCGCGGGTGAGCAGGAAACTCACCCAGGCCGTATTGTCCGTGAGATCGGCCTCTAGGAAGGTTCTATCGGGGTTGGCCGTGCTCACGAGGTAGTAGATGCCCACCGGTGCGCCCGTGATGTCGATCTCCTGCCCCTCGAGGGCGTGGTGGTACTGATCGACCCACTCGGGCGAGATGCCCTGGAAGCTCGTCTCGCAGTCCCAGTAGATGCGCTCGGTGGTGGGGGCATTGTCGTCGAGTTTGTACACGTCGATCAGGCAGAACCCTACCTTGATCGACTGCGCCTGCCCGCGGTCGTTCTTCAGGGTCGCTCCCCAGCGCCCTCCGGTGCCGTCATCCCCCTTTTGCGCGACCCGAACTTCGAACAGAGCCACGTCCCCGACGTGCCAGTGCTTGTGGTTGGCGTGGAATTCGAAGGTGCTCACGACTTTCTCGCACAGCACGTTTCCGCTGGCATCCTGAATCTGCTGCACCGCGTCGGTGAAGGGGGCAGTCCCGGGGGGTGGGTCGGGTCGCAGCCGCCAGTCCCCTGCCCCACGGTTCGCAATCCCGTTCGTGAACCGGAGGAACTCCCGCTGGCCTTCATTTTGGATCGCAAGGTGCTTCGGGACCACGGTCTCGAGGTCCGGCAGGACTCCCTGACGGACCAGAGTGCGCGTGCACTCGGGCGCGGACTGAGCCATTGCGACCGGCACGAGGGTCGCCACGGCGACCATGAGGGCGCCGATCATCATCGGCCGCATTCGCACATCCCTCCCTAAAAGTTCCGGAAATAGCCCTGACCGACCTCGCGGTGGAGGGCGTCCCGCTAAGAGGCTCCCGACCCCTTTTTCTCGTCGCTCATGAAAAGTAAAACGCCCGCCCGGGCCGCGCTTCGCCCGGGAGGGCGTCAAGATTTTCTGCTGCGCCGTCGATTGTGCCGGAGGTGGGCTAGGACCTATACCTACCCCGGTTCCATCCCTAACTCCTGTAGAGAGGGCTAAGTATGCCCTACCGGCTCAGAGCTGTCAAGGTCGGGGTTGGCCCACAGGACGATGTAGAACAACGCTGTCGCCCCGGTGAGAGCATTGGCAAAGGGGATAACCTTTATCGACATCGCGATCTTCCTCCCTGTGGTTCATCCGGTCCTCAATCAAAATAGTATCGCCAGTCGAATACAATCCGAATACCGAACTGCCAGATGGTCTTCAGGTCCGGCTCCGGCGCTCCCGCCGGCGACACGACCGACGCAGAGATCGGAACATCGAAACCTGCGAAGAGTTGCACCACGAGGCTCGCACTCTGGTCCTGCGAAAAGGTCCGGAACGGACGGTACTCGAGTATAGGGAAGTTGACACTGATTGATCGAAGACCAATCAACGTGCTACCCGCGCCGGAGACCGTCGGGGGAATGATCAGGCGGTCATCGTCCAAAAGGCCGTACAGCGCGATGCCTACCTCGCGCCCCAGAACGAACTGGAAGCGCCCCAGAGGGGTCGCAATGCCTGTCTGCCACGGAATGAGGCCTCCGTTGGCGGCCACCACGGCCATCTTGGCATACGTGTCGGGATCAATCGCCAGGAGCGGCGACGCCCACACCAGGTCCCCGGGAATGAGCCAGAACGGCATACGCAGGCGGGCTGTCAAGGCGGACCGTGACGGGATCGCGGCGGTAATCGAGCCTCCCTGGGCAAGTGTCGGGTCGTCAGTAATTTTCATCGACGATGCCGAGTCCAGGCGAACCCCGAGGTCCAGAAACACCAGCCCGTCACCGGCTTCATCCAGCACTCCGTCCAGTCCAAAGCCCAGCCGTACGGCACCGTCCAAGCTGCCGATGGCGCCGCTCGTCGTCTGCGTTGTGCCGAACCCACCGCCAACCGCTGTCCCGCCACCCCCTACGGACAAACCGATGAAGGGGCCCAGTTCCGCCCGAAAACGGGGGAGGTCGCCCGGTCCGGGTCCCAACCCCGGCACCGGCACCTCCTGAATGACCGCCGCGAATAGAGGGCGGAGGCTGGGATGCGCCGCGCGCGCGGGCATCGTGATCGACGTGCAGACGTTGAAGGTATCGGGCAACGCTGCTGCTGCGTCGGATGGGAGCCCGGCCGCCGGTCCCCGGCCGCTCGTCGCATCGAGAATCTGCTCAAGACTCGTGCGAACGGCTTCTGCGGCACGCTCGGCGTCCTCCGGGCGCATATACGCGTCACCCATGAGGACAATGGATTTCCCTTTCCACCGCCCGGTCTCCAAGCCGTGCTCATTGTAATAATCGTGAGTCCCTTTTCGCAGGGAGGCGTTGCCCCATGTGCCGGCAACGTGCCCGGCTGCATAGGTGTCTTCGAGAAAATGGAGCGCAAAGGCCTCGTCGGCGAGAGCAGCAAGGGCGAGCGCCGAACGCTCTTCCGGGCTCAGGCCGTCACGAGATAACCGTGACGCCTTCTCGAGCGCGCTCCGATGATACCAGGCATAGGCGCCGAGCGCATTGAGCTCCGCTCCTTCACGGAAGCACCGGGTGACATAGGCGAGACCGTCTTCATCGACGCTCAAGCGCGCGAGGAGAAAATGGGCATTGTTCGCTCCCGCCCGGGTGGCGTATTCCTCATCTGCGCGCTGGAGCCTGATGTCCGAATCGCGCACGGCATTGACGCGCTGCGACCGGATCCGGGCGGCTGCCAGATTCTGCTTCAGGTCCGCGGCGATGTCGGCGACATCGAGAATCCACCCGGTCGTGAGGATCGTGTGCACCATGCTTTCAGCAGAGCAGGAATGGTCTCCCGCGATTGCCGCCCATGCCGCCCAGTCGATACAGGACGGCTTCGTGGCCTGCCCGGTATCGGCCGCTTGATCGCACAATCGCTTCTCATGACCCGAACGCGCTTCAGCCCAGAGGCGGTTCAGGATGGCGCGCCGGTCGGCATCGAGCTCCTGGACGGCGAGTAGCGTAATGTCGCGGTGCTCGGGATAGATCCATGCGAAAGACTTACCTGTGAAGAGAACAAGACAGGACAGCACTGCGAGGGACCACACGAGCGGGCTCTTCAACACCCCTTTTCCCCTTGTCTGATCCTTCCGCGACGGTTAGGCGCGAATCGCCTTCTCCTTCACCTTGTTGGCCTCACGAAGGATCTCAAAGCCGCCCCTGATTACGATGGTGGCAATCGCGGCGCCAATGACCAGGTCAGGAAAGCGGCTACCCAGGACGATGACAAGCGTGCCGGAGAAAATGACTCCTAGGTTCGCAATAACATCGTTCTTCGAGAAGATCCACGAAGCCCGCATGTGAACGCCCCCCTCCCGATGCTTTGCGATGAGCAGGAGGCAGGTCACGTTCGCGACCAAAGCGACTGCACCCACGGCGATCATCAGCGCGCTGATCGGGTCGCTTCCGACCAGGAAACGACGCGCGACATCGCCCAGAACGCCGATTCCGAGGGCGATCTGAGACACGCCGCTTGCAAAGGCCGCACGTGCTTTAGCCATAAGCGGCCTGCCCACGGCATACAGACCGATCCCATAGACGGTGGCATCGGCCAGCATATCGAGGGAATCAGCTATCAACCCGGTGGATTCCCCGAGCCATCCCGCAACGGCCTCCACAACAAACATGGAGGTGTTGATGGAGAGAAGAGTCCACAAAGTCCTGCGCTCTAGCGCATCGGCTTCCTCAAGCTCACAGCCACAATCTGAAATGGTTGCCTCCACGACCGAGAACGCCTAACCATTCAGGATGCTGATCAGTATCTTTCGGTCCTCACGCTTCGATCTGATGCGCCGATTCTCAGTGCTTTCGCAGACCTTGTCAAGGTCCTCCGGAGCCTGCCGGTGTCGACAAACACTGGTCGGTATAATCCCTTACGGCATGCGACGCACTGAGCGCCAAGGTCAATGCATCCCCCGGAATACAGTTAATGTTATTTCGAGAAAAGATAACATAAACCATTGACATAAATGATTTGGTTAGTGCGGTTGTGGTCGAGGTTGGCCCACTGGAGGAGGAGCGCGGCGACCTCCCCTATTCCTCACTCAACGTTTGCCCTGACGCCCTGTTCGCAAGGATTTCGTCGCAATGGCGTGACCGTGCTCGGCGTCCCAGAGAATGCCGGCTTCCGAGAGAGCCTGACGAGCATGACTGTACGCCACTACGCATACTGGCGGCCAGCTCCACTGTTGATGCACCACCCCCGTAGACTCTGTCGAGAACCTGATGGTGCCACGCGTGCCTTCCAACTCAATGCGGCGCAGAGCATCGCGCACCTTCGTCGGTTCCGTGCTTCCTGCATCTTCGAAGGCATGGGCAAGCACAAGAATGGCATCGTACCCTTCCAGGGCAACGAAGGTTGGTTCACGACCGTGCCGCTTCTCGAACTCCGGCGACATCTGCTTTCCCTGGCTGGTGAGATGGCCTGGTCGCGTGTACGAGAGGAACGGGACCTGTACGGCGTCGGTTCCGGCAATCTCCCACCAATCTGGGAACACCGCGCGTCCTGCGGGGTCTCCGAGGAAGCATGCGGGCGGGCCCAGGCCGTGCGCGCGGGCTTCGCCTACGACCGAGCGCAGTGGCTCCGGATAGGCCATCAGCAGGAGCAGGATGTCTGGGGCCGGTGGCTTCAATTGCTTGGCCAGCACTTGTTGGATCCAAGACGTTGGATCTGCCATACCTGGAGCGGCCGAAAGCCGTGTGAACTGTACGCCTAATTTGCGAAGCCGAGCCTCTATGGCCCTCGAACCACTGTTCCAATATAGGTTATCTTCTTGAAGCGCGACGACGTGCTGAAAGCCCTCTGACGCCAAAAAATCGGCATAGATCCCCCAACCATAGGACTGAGGTGGTGCCAGGCGGAACACGCAACCTAACCTGCGAGCCGTGATGGCATCCAGCGTGGCGGACGCGCATACAAAGGGCAGACCGGAACGCTGCACTGGTTCTATGATGGCATCAGCAACCACGCTGTGGAACTCACCCGCAAAGGCATGGACCTCTTCCTCAAGCAGCATTTCAACAGCGGCGACACCTGCCTCCGGTCGGCCAGACGTGTCTTCAAATAGAAGCGCCAGTGGCCTGCCCAGCACGTCCCCCGAGTCGTTGAGCTGCTTCACAGCCAAAGCCATTCCGTCCTGGAGTTCGCGCCCTGCCCAGGGGATGCCGGGCAACGACAAGGGGCCAAGGCCGCCGATACGTATCATTTTCTTTGTCTCCATATCGCTACCGTCATACCCTGTGCTGTAACTCATCTTTCACCTTCTTCTCACTCGTTCAAGGCCTTATAGACAGCGCCTACACGAACTGACTTTGCCCCGATCGATTCGGGGCAGGAAGCGTCCAGTCCGTTCCATGTACCGCCGATAGGCGTCACCAAATCTGGCAAGCAAGAGTTCTTCTTCCTTTCGCGTTCGGATGACGATGAGGATGAAGAGGAACGCACCACTTACAAAGATGAACCAGTTGGCGGTCGCGAGCGAGTTGGCAACTACCAACAGGGCGAGCGACACGTAGAAGGGGTGGCGGACCCAACGATACGGGCCGCTTGTGACCAGCGTATGCTCTCTCCTGGTGACCACTGTATCCGTCAGGTTCTTCCCGAGGCTGCGGAGGGTCCAAATGAGCAATGCTCCGGCAATGACGCCCACACCGACTCCCGTCCACTGGAGCGTTGCTGGCAACGGCACCGACGACCACGCCATCCATGAGGGATTGATCATGTAGGCGATGAGTCCCAGCATGCCAACAACGCCGACAGGCCGTAACGTGAACAAAATAAAGAGGCCCTCTTGCCGCCTGTCGAGCTTCTCGCCCGTCGCCTGGGACTTGAGGCGATGGTACGCGGCGATCGGAAGGAGCACGATAGAGCCAACGATGAGGATGACTCGAAACAGGTGATCGTCGTTCATTGCTAATTTTGCTAGGCGGCGCCGGACACGCGGCGGATCGCTACCTCGGTCTCGCTGACCAGGGCGGCTACCAGATCACCGGCTGGCTGGCCGGCAGGACGCCGGGCCACCAACCCCACCGCTTGTCCCGCCCAGAGGGACATGAACTCGGGCCGGTTGGAGTTGGCTGCCGCCCGCCGGATCTCCCCGGTCAGGGCGTTCTGCACCGGGTAGGCAGGAACCTCCTGCTGTCGGGCGTCGAGCCGCCGCATGAACTCGTTCACGATCCCTCGGGCGTACCGGCCGGTAAAGGCGCGGGTGACCCGGGTGTCTGTCTCACACGCGGTGCGAAGGGCCGACCGATACCCTGGGGTGATAGGGGCTTCGGCGCAGTTCAAGAACAAGGTTCCTATCTGCACTCCCGCCGCGCCGAGCATCAGCGCGGCTGCAATCCCCCGA
>Ga0247727_10018391_pt1 | contig 10988 bp, 13 predicted proteins | sample WisWelCaveWW1625_FD_202498 | JGI IMG/M metagenome (GOLD analysis project Ga0247727, IMG submission 202498) | Biofilm microbial communities from Wishing Well Cave, Virginia, United States - WW16-25 | ecosystem: Environmental > Aquatic > Deep subsurface > Groundwater > Cave microbial mat | place...
CGTCGCCGACGAGCAGCTCATTCAACGCGGCCGCCTGCGCATTCCCGACCGGCCGGGGTTGGGTTGCGAAGTCAACGAGGACGCGTTGCAAAGGCACTTGCGTCCGGGAACGGAGTTGTGGCAATGAAACGACGACCCCTGATTCAACTGGCCGGTGCCGGCGCGCTTACGCAGGGTTTGGCATCAGCCCGCGGAGTGGACGCCGTTTTGCGTCGGCAAGCGCTGGCCGGGCTGAAGAGGGCGGTTGAGTATTTCCGGGTCAATGTCTCCGTCGAAGACGCCTACCTCTGGCGCTACAGCGAAGATCTCTCGCGACGTGAGGGCGAGCGGTTCGCCACCGCTACGCAAGCCTGGGTGCAGCCGCCGGGGACGCCTTCGGTGGGCATGGCTTTGCTGGATGCACACGAGGCCACCGGCGACGCCTATTATCTGGCTGCTGCGCGCGCCACCGCGCGTGCGCTGGTCAAGGGGCAACTGCGTTCTGGCGGCTGGGATTACGTCATCGAATTCGATTCGAAGCTGCGCGGGCGCTACGCTTATCGCTTCGCCGGAGGCTTTGAGACCGGTGCCAACCTCACCACCCTCGATGACGATACGACGCAGTCGGCGCTGCGCTGTTTGATGCGGGTTGATCGGGCACTACAATTCAAGGAGCTGGAGATTCACGAGGCTGCGCAGTGCGCGCTCACCGCGCTGCTGAAGGCTCAGTATCCGAACGGCGCATGGGCGCAACGGTTCGACCGTCCGCCCGAGCCATCGAAGCATCCCATCGTCGCAGCCAGCTATCCGGAGACCTGGTCGCGCACCTGGCCGGGCGCCGACTATCGCGGCTTCTACACCTTCAACGACAACAACCTGTCAATCATGATCGACACGCTGCTCGCCGCCGAGCGTACGTACCAGCAACCGGCGTACCGCGCCGCAGCACTGCGCATCGGCAGCTTTATCTTGCTGTCGCAAATGCCCGCGCCGCAGCCGGGCTGGGCGCAGCAATACGATGCGGCCATGCATCCGGCTTGGGCGCGCAAGTTCGAGCCCCCTGCGGTCACCGGCGGCGAAGCGCTGGGTGTGCTTCGGTCGCTGTTGGTGCTGTATCGGGCCACCGCCGAGCAGAAGTACCTCGAACCGATTCCGCGCGCGCTTGACTACTACCGTGCCTCGCGGCTGCCCGGGGGCCGCATTGCGCGCTTCTATGAACTGAAAACTAATAAGCCGCTCTATTTCACTAAAGACTACGTGCTGACCTACAGCGACGCGGACCTGCCGACCCACTACAGTTTCAAGACCTCCGACTGGACCACCAACTTCGCCCGCGAGTTCGATCGCGTGCGCACATTGCCGCCTGCGCGATTGGCGGCGCCACCGCAGCCAGCGCGCCCCGAGTTGACCGATGGTCTCGTGGCGCAGACCCAGGCTGCGCTCGCCGCACTGGACGATCAGGGCCGCTGGGTGGAAAGCGGTCGATTGCGCTTTCAAGGTCCCGAAGATCCGACCCGCCGCATCCTAAGCACCGAGACGTTCATCCGCAATCTGACGATTCTGAGCGCTTATCTGGCAGCGAGTCGCCACTCACCGTAGCACTTCCTTCCACGCCTCCGGCCGGCGCGGCGGTTTGTAGCGGATGTCAAATCCGGCGTCTCCAGCTTCACGCCGCCGCGGTTGTAGCTCTCCATCACATATGACAGCGCGCCGGTCGTCAGGTAGGTGCGCTCGCCGGGCTCGGTGGGTTTGCCGGTCAGGAACATGTCTTCGAGGCTGCGGACGAGCGCCGAGAAGTGCTTGCGGCGCGGGCGCGGGTCGAGGAAATAACTTCCGGCGTGCACTTGCGACTTGCCACGCTCGCGCCACGCGAACGCGAACTCGCTACAGTAGCCGTTCGCCATGAACACCGTCATGCGCTGGCCGTCGCGGTACTCGAAGTCGAAGGCGTGGAACGTCTTATGATCCTGCGGACGACCGTTCGGCCGCTTGACGACGCCGAGCGCGGCGGCGGCCAGATCGCGCGGCCAGCGTCCGGCCTCGTGCGCATTCCAGACGTTCTCGCCGGAGATGACCTGCACACTCTTGAGGCCGACTTCGCCGCCGGCGCGCTGCTCGATGATGAACTGCCCGGTCTCGATTGCATGAAAGCCGTACGACTCCAGGCCGCCGTAGCCGACCGCGATGAGGTGGTCGATCTTCCGTCCGCGCGGCAGCTCGACCATCGGATCGAACGGCGCGTACGGCAGGCTGCTGCCCGCCATCCACGGAATCTTCAACTCCTGAATCGTGCGCCACATGTACTTCGCCCACGGCCAGTTCCACGACATGTGTTTGTCGTTGAACACCGGTACCACGCGGCCCGACTGGCGGAACACGCCGACGACCTGGTCGAAGAACTCGCGCCGCGGGTAGAGCTGGAGTCCCTGCGGAGTGCGCGGGTAGGTGCCGTGCTCGCCGATGACGACCACGCCGTCGACCGCCAGCTCATCGCCGCCGCGACACAGCGCCGAGGCGATGGTGTGGTGCAGCGACACGTTGTGCTTCTTCGCCAATTCGAGCCCGATGTCGTCGCGCGCGATTTCGATCAGGTTCATCGCGACGACGTCACCGCGCGGCGGGTCGGTGTGAGTGTCGAACTCGAGGCCCTCGAGGAACTTCGTCGCCAGGCAATCGCCATGACTGCCCGGGCCGTAGGTAGTGACGATGACGGCGAGTTTGGGTCGCGTGGCCGCCATGCTAACTTGCTGCCATGAGCTCGGTCTGAGCGCGGACAGCGGGCCGGTCCGCGTGAGCCGGCGTGCGCAGCGCGCTCGCCGGCACGGTTACGACAGCCACGGTTTCCCCGAGCATGTCGAAGAACTCGACGCTATAACCAGGCTCGCGACCCGGAACGTCGTGGCGCTCGACGACAGTGCCCACCTCGCCGGCCCGCAAGCCCTCGTCAGGCAAATCTCGCAACAGGACCACATCACAAAACGCCACGAAGTTCATCGCGCTCACCTCGGTTGCATTGGATAGAGTGTAATCAATCTCGGAACTCAGTGCCGCTGTCAACCTGCCATACGAGACGGACGGTCAGCGGCGCTCCCACAGGAGTAGACAAGGTGACGGGGACAAGGTAGCGAGTAGCGGTCGCGATTCGGGAGTTTGCATCACTTCCCCGGCGTCAGCGTCAGCTTGCGGAAGTCAATCGGCCCGTGGTCGTTTCGTCGGGCGCGATTTCGATCGGGTTTCATCGCGACGACTTCACCGCGCGGCGGGTCGGTGTGAGGCTGCACCGGAGCGCCCTTCATTTCGCTACCGAGGGTATGGTCCTGATCAATTCCAGGCGGTCGCTGCATTGGTCAAGGATTTGACGCGCAACTTGATTCGGATGGTAGCCTCCACTCAGTCGGACGAGCAGTTTGTTGTGCTCTTTACAAAACGCCGCTACGTCGCCGAAAGAGTGGCTTGACCAGCGAATTGCCAGGACCACCAGCGACACTTCGGGGCGAGCAACGGCGACATGCAGAGGCGTGGTGGACTGATGTGCGCGAGTGTCTGCCCAGGTAACCTCCTCCAATTTGAAGGCATGTTTGAGGGCGAGGCGCTGACCTTCGCGATTGTTACCGCCGATAAACAGGAGGGTTGTTCCCTCGAGCAGCCGGGCAACGCGACCGACCTCCGGAGCGACCCTCCCTGCTTCCACCTCGAGCGCCTCCGGCAGGGACTCTTGATACTCTTCGGCATAGTCGACGGCGCGGCAGAAGACGTCTGGAAACGAACCGAGGTCCTCGGGAAGCTTGTCGAGAATCAGCGATAGTTGCTTCCTGAATTCGGGATCACTGGGTGGCATCCCGAGCTCGCTGGCCTTAACCATCGTTTCTGCGAGTTTCTGCATTTCTTCTTCCGGCTTAGCCGTTCGGGTGCTCGCTATTTGCAGGGCAATGTGACGGGCCTTGCCCAACAGCTTCTTGACTTGCCTTCTTCGTTCTTGATCCTCTTCGGCGCGTTGTCGAAGCTGACGGATTCGCTCGACCAGAGCTGCGGCCTGTGACGGATCTGCCGGGTCCTCCAGTTTCATGTGCCGACTGACATAAACGCTTTCGAGCTCGGTCACTTTACGCAACCAGAAATGCACCCTTCGTTGGTCCGGATCCTCAAAGCTCGACGGCTGCGAAGCGGAAGGCGCACTCGCCCCACTTGCCAATACGCCGGCGCGCAACGCCGATTGCGCCTCCGCGATCAGGGTCAGCACGTCGCTGCGCGTGGCTGCCTGGCTTGAATTTGAGTGGCCAGGTCCGCGAGACTACAGGCCTCCGCAACGGCTAAGAAGCAGTTGGCCAAATCCGGGAGTGTCTCTCTGGCAAGGGATGGGGCTTTCATCATCCACAGGTAGCAATTGGGGAGGTCGCGCGCGCGTTGTATCAGGTCCCGATGCTGCGCCAACTCAACCATCGAATCCGATTGCTCGGGCGTTCCCGGGCGCTCGGCCAACCAACGGCAGGCCTCGGCCTTGAGGCGGCAGCGCTCGATGATCATAGTCAGATCGTCATCGTCACCATGCGGGTACTGATTGGTCGTAGCATTGGTCGAGGCCGCGGCACCCCCCTGGCGATCCTGGATGGCTCGCTCGACCTCCTGAGCCATCTGCGGCGTCATGGTCACCACCTCGCGTGGTTGCGGGCGGAATTGGAGCGGCGGCGCCGCCGCTACGCTGTCGGCTTCTTCGCCTTCCGGCTCCGCCGCCGATTCGGTTAGCTGCAATAAGTGGCGGGCTAATCGTCGCAGGTAGTCGCGCATGATCTCGTCGCGCGCTAAAAGGACTAAAGACCTTTTCACAATTCCACTCACTACTTCCAGGATTTCGTTGGGCGAACTGTTCTTCTCCAGCATGGCGTCCTCCGTGGGGGTTTCCGATGATTCGACAGCCCGCGAGGGTTCTCGTGACGATCGCAGAAACATGCACGGTAACTTGCGGAAGCCCAAGGTGAGATAATGGCCTCTGGAACGCCCTCAGTCCTCGACCACGGCAGCATCACTTCCGTACCCGGCATTCGATCATGCGGCATTCACTGCGGCGTGAAGAAGGCCGGCAAGGACCTGGTGCTCATCTACTCGGAAGTCCCCGCGGTCGCCTGGGCGACGACGACGCGCTGCGCCATTCCCGGCGCGCCGGTGTATGTCGTGCGCGAGCACCTCAGCCACGCGACGCATCGCGCCATCGTCTCGAACAGCGGCAACTCGAACACCATCACCGGCCAACGAGGCATTCGTGATGCAAAGGCGATGACGGCTCGCGCGGCGCGGGCGCTGGACTGCCAGCCGCCGGAAGTGCTCGTCGCTTCGACCGGGCACATGGGCGTGTTCCTGCCGATGGACAGGATTCTTCCAGGCATCGACGCCGCGGCCGCGGCGCTGTCGCGCGACGGCGGCCACGAAACCGCCGAGGCGATGATGACGACAGACACCGTGCCGAAGAAGATCGCGGTGCAGGCGCGAATCGGCGGCAAAGTCATTACCATCGGCGGGAGCGCCAAGGGCGCAGGCATGATCGCCCCCAACATGGGCACGATGCACTGCTTCCTGGCGACGGATTGCTCCATCGCCAAACCGACGTTGAAGCGCGCGTTGATCGACGCGGTGGACCGCTCGTTCAATTCGGTTACCGTGGACGGCGACACCTCCACGAGCGACACGGTCATTCTGCTGGCGAATGGCCTGGCGGGCAATCGGAAGCTGGCGAGCGCGAGCGGCGCCGATTACGCGGCCTTCAAGTCCGCGCTCGATTTCGTCACGCAGAACCTCGCGCAGAAAATCGCGCGCGACGGCGAGGGCGCCAGCAAGTTCGTGACCGTGCGCGTCGAGCGCGCCGCCAGCGAGCGCGACGCGAAGAAGCTGGCGCTAACGGTGGCGAACTCAGTGCTGACCAAGTGCTCGATGTTCGGTGGCGACCCGAACCTCGGCCGCGTCGCGGCGGCGGCGGGACGCTCGGGCGCAAAGCTCGACCCCGACCGATTCAACCTCTGGTTCGGCAAAGTGCGGATGGTGAGAAACGGAATTGCCGCGCCGTTCGACCGCCGCGCCGCCTTCGCCGCCGTCGACCAGAAGGAGATTCTTATCCGCATCGAGCTCGGCCTCGGTGTCGGTGCATGGACGGCGTGGACCTGCGACTTGACCTACGAGTACGTGAAGTTCAACGCGGAGAGCGAGACCTAAGCCGAGCCGCAAACGTTCGAGAACGGTTTGCCGGGACCCTGCGCAGTCCGCTCTCTAACGTTCGCGGCTCGGTATGGCGCTACTTGATTCCGAGCAACTCGACCTCGAAGTGGAGTTCGGCGTTGGGCGGGATGATGTCGCCGGCGCCGCGCCCACCGTAGCCGAGGTTGGGCGGGATGATGAGCTTGCGCTTGCCGCCGATCTTCATGCCGGCCACGCCCTCGTCCCAGCCCTTGATGACCCTGCCCTCGCCGAGCTTGAAGTCGAACGACTGGTTGCGGTCCTTCGAACTGTCGAACTTCTTGCCGTCCTTCAAGGTGCCGGTGTAATGCACGCTCACGGTGTCGCCGGCTTTGGCTTCCTTGCCGTCGCCGACCTCAATATCTTCGTACTTGAGGCCCGACTTGGTGGTGATCAGCGCGCCGACGAGGGCCATCGTCTTCATTCCGTGCCGAATCATTCGAGCTCCTTCGTTATGAGATGAGCAGAGTTTGACGCACGTGGTTCGACCTGCGGCGTCTGCGCGACCAGCATCATGGCGACGAGCGCCAGCGCGATACCCGCCCACTGGCGCGGCGTCACTTGCTCGCCCATGATCCGCCAGCCCAGCAGCACGGTGATCAACGGGTAAAGCGCTGTGATGACGACCACGATGGACACGTTCGCCTTGCTGATGGCGAGTTGATAGAAGATTCCACCCAGTGCGGCACCGAGGCCGGCCAGCACCGCGTACTGCACGCCCTTCGGATGCCAGGCCAGCTTGAGCTTGGCCGGATCCACGACGCTCGGCGCCACGCGCGAGACCAGCACCGCGCCCACCGCCACGGGGATGAACAGCGCGAAGGTGCCCAGCCCTTGATACACCGCCGCGCTAAGCGGGTCGAGGTGCTTTTGCGCGAGCTTGGGGAGAAAGCCCCACGCCCCCCACGCCAGCACGCAGAGCAAGCAGTAGACCAGCCACATGTCGAACCTCCAGTGGTGAGTTACCGCAAGGTTCGACGCGGCCGAGCGCAAAGCTCCACCACTCACCACTCGGAGTCACTGTTGTGCTGGCCTGGTCCACCGTTGCCGCCTCCACGCTGTTAGCTTCCTCAGGTTGTTGATCCACTCACTACTCACCACTCACCGGCTTCGCGTTACGCCGACGCGGGCGCACCATTTCGCAATCGCGCACTGCGAACACTTCGGCGACAGCGGCGTGCAGACATGCTGGCCGAAGGTCACGAGCAGTTCGTTGATCTCAATCCAGTGGCGCGGCGGCAGCGACGCGCGCAGCGCAAGCTCGGTGTGATCGGGCGACTTCGTCGTCACCCAGCCCAGCCGATTACTGATGCGATGCACGTGCGTATCCACCGCGATTCCGAGCTGGCCGAACCCCATCGTCACCACGAGGTTGGCGGTTTTGCGGCCGACGCCTTTCAGGGTGAGCAGTTGATCCAACATTTCCGGCACGCGGCCGTCGAAGCGCGCAATGAGGTCGCGGCACACGCCGTGGATTACCTGCGCCTTCGTCTTGTAGAAACTCGAAGGGTAGATCAGCTTGCGCAATCGCGCCAGCGAGAGCGCAAGTATTTCTTCCGGCGTCTGCGCCACGGCATAGAGTTGACGTGAAGTCTGCGCGGTCACGGCATCGCGGGTTTGCAAACTCAAAATGCACGAGATGAGAATCTTGAACGGGTCGCGCGCTTCTGCAATCTGCTCAAGCGTCGTCGCGGGGAAGCGCATTACTTCGCGGCGCAGCTCGCGCACAATCAGGCTCATCTCACGCGCCGTCGTCATCGCACGGAGCATGGCTCAGTCTGTTGATATGTGGACAACTCTGTGGACACTTTGGGAAGATCGCTGTTGACAGAACGTGCATAAAGGAGTATCAAACGTTGCATCACGCAGGAGGGCACCGATTGAATCGTCGCCTACTTCGCAGTTTGTTGTTGCTCGGACCGCTCGTCGCCGCGCGTGTCCAGGCCGCTCCGTTTGTCTACAGTGCGCCGTGCAAGCCGGCGCCCATCGAGCGCGGCGGCGCAGTGTTCGTGCCCGGCAACTTCCTGGCGAACGAATGCGGCGCGCGCGTGAAGCGGCTGCCCAACAACGCAGTGCGCGTCACGTATTTCGGCAAGATCATCGACTTCGTGCTGGGCGAAACGGTCGCGCACGTCAACGGATCGTCGGTGCCGTTGCCGGCCACACCGATCTTCATCAACGAAACGGTTTTCCTTCCGCTCGACCTCTGCGCGCAAGCGTTCGGCTTCGGCGCAAGAGTTACGGCACTGGAGCCGGAACACGCCACGATTGAAGTGACGACACGAACTACGAAGGTCACGCAGATGCGCTATTCGATCACGCCTGAGCGCGTGCGAGTGGCGTTTGAGCTCGAAGCTCCGTGCGCCTTTGCGTGGACGCAAAGCAATAACATAACACTAACCATGCCGGGGCCCACCGCGATGACCGTGGTCGACGCGCTGGGCTTGACCGATGTGCTGGTGCGCCAGATCTCTCACTCAACCAGTGCGGAGGCGAACCCAATCACGCGGTGGGTCGTGCATGCCAATTACCGGGTGCCGACCGAAGTCTTCACGCTTAGCGATCCGCCGCGCATTGCGATCGAGCTGTCGAAAGTTTTTGAGGAAACCACAACGCAGCCTCTTGCACCGGGCGCGACCTTGCGCAGCCTGCGACGGGGAACGCCGACCGGGCCGCTCGCTCTGTGGTGGGCGGAGTTCGATTTGCAGACCGGTGCATTCGAGGTGGCTCCGGTGTTGGTCCCCAACGGCAGCGGCTTTGGCCTGGACCCAACCAGCGCCATCGCCGGGCGCGAACGGGCGCTGGTTGCGCTCAACGGCGGTTACTTTGGACTCGGCACCGGGCCGAGCCTGGGCACAGTGGTCATCAATGGCGAGTGGATACGACCGCCGATCAACGGGCGGGCTTGCCTGTGCCTCACCCGCGACGGTCGGCTGTTCATCGAGAACCTGCGGCTCAATGCCACAGTGCAAATCGGCCAGCGCGTGGCGCTGCCGGTCGCGGAGTTGAACACGCGCAATCAACCGTTGGGTCTGACGGTGTTCACGCCGCAGTGGGTGGGCGAGGTTCCGGTCAAGCCAACGACGCAGTGGGCGGCGTTGATCTCTGCGGGCAAGGTGACGGCGGTGCTGACCGCGTCGCCGGGCGCGGTGCCGAGCGACGGCGTCATCGTCGTCGCCAATGGACCGCTGGCCGCTGAACTCGGCGCGACGGTGCAGGAGGGCGAGCCGGCCGAGGTCAAGTTCGAGACGATTCCGCCCGTGCCCAACCTGCTGCATGCGTTGGGCGCCGGGCCGTGGCTGGTCAAGGGGGGGCAGATCCACGTCACGAACGAAGCCGAGAAGTTCACCGGCCGCCTGTTTGCCGAGGCCACGCCCACGGGGCGGTCACCGCGCTCGGCCATCGGGCTGACGCGCGAGGGCAAGCTCTTGTTGGTGGTCATCGACGGCCGGAATCCCCATCACAGCTACGGCGCTACGCTCTGGGAAGCCTCCGAGGTCTTGAAGGAACTCGGCGCGGTCGACGCCCTGAATCTGGACGGGGGCGGATCGACGACGCTCGTAGTGAACGGTCGGGTGGTGAACGTGCCTTCGTCCGGCGCCGAGCGTCGGGTTGCCAATGCACTGGTGGTACGGTTGAAGTAGTCAGTTTCGCGGCGCGGTTGTCATACTCGACGAGGAGGAGCCATCGTGCCACTTGACTCGAACCAGTTCCGCCAGATCATGGGCGGCTTTCCCACCGGCGTGACGATTGTCACCACCGCGCACGGCGGCACTCCGCACGGGATGACGGCCAACGCGATCACTTCGGTCTCGCTCGATCCTTTGCTGATGCTGTTTTGCGCGCGCAAGACCACGCGCACGCACGCGATGATTCAACAGAGTGGCGTGTTCGTTATCAACTTCTTGACGGCCGATATGACCGCGTTGTCCGACCGCTTCGCCGGTCGGACTGGACCGGAAGACCAGCGCTTCGCCGGGGTCGCCTGTTCGACTGCCGGCACCGGCGCTCCGATTCTCGCCGGCGCGCTCGGCTGGCTCGACTGCCGCCTGGTCGCCGCGCACGACGGCGGTGACCACACCATCTTCGTCGGCGAAGTGGTGGATGGCGGGACCGGCACCGGCGCGCCGCTGGTGTTCCATCGCGGCCAATACACAACGGTGGCGGCATGACCGCGTGGGAATACTGGGTGCATCGTTACGTCGGCGACACCGTCAAGATCGCGGAAGTGCTGAACGACCTTGGCGCCGAAGGCTGGGAGTTGGTAACGGTGGACGAGGAGTCCATCTTCTACTTGAAGCGGCCGCTCGCGACGGCACCGCGGGATTCGAAGCTTGAGCCCTCGCTGCGCCATCAGGTGCGGCTTTGACCACCGCATGCTGCCGCTGGCCGGTACGCGCATCAGTATCAATGATCGACTGAACGACCTTGGCGCCGACGGCTGGGAGTTAGTGAAGGTGGATCACCAGCGCTGGGCGCATTTCCGGAGTCGGCGCCAATGGACCGGTAGCACCGGGTAGTGTTTGCATCATAAATGCAGCTAATCCTGGCTGGTGTTTCAGGGATTCCAACGGTGTCGCGAAGCGGTGCAGTACCGATTACTCGTGCGGCCCGGCTGGCGTGACCGGACGCGCCGGCGCAAACTTCTAAGCTTATCGGCAGGAAAGCTCGGCCTGATTCACAGCACACTCAGGAACGCGCGCGTTACGTTAGAGGCGTCATCCAGCGTGGTGAACCCTACACAATCGCGCCTGACTATTGATCTGTTCATGAACTCACCCTCCGCC
>Ga0247727_10018392_pt1 | contig 10988 bp, 11 predicted proteins | sample WisWelCaveWW1625_FD_202498 | JGI IMG/M metagenome (GOLD analysis project Ga0247727, IMG submission 202498) | Biofilm microbial communities from Wishing Well Cave, Virginia, United States - WW16-25 | ecosystem: Environmental > Aquatic > Deep subsurface > Groundwater > Cave microbial mat | place...
TTTAAGGTATCGGTGGCTGGTTCACGGGAACGGGCCTTGAGCAGATCAATATCAACGACCGAGCGGATATTATCTTTGAGGCCGACACCGAAGGCATTGAGCATGCCTAATGGGACATCTTCTTCTCCCTCGATGATAGCGCGGGGAGTTGTGGCGGTTGTGGGGATACTTAAGTCCTGGGATAATTTTTCAGCGATCTCTGGGCTGGGAATCGTGGAAAGAAACAAAACTTTATCGACTCTATTTTGAGTGTGCTGCCTGGCATAGTAGTCAAGTGAAATACGGATTTCATTGAAAAGACGGGTTTTAAGAATCTCCCGTTCCCCCTCTAAATGGGTTTGTGTCGGGACAACGAGACGGAATTCGCGGACAAACTGCGGGATGCCTCCTTCGACAAGGGTGATGGTCCCTTCTTTTTGATCAGTTTGGATGATAGCGGTTATTTGGTTATTTTGAATGAGTTTTTTAAACAGCAGCAGTCGGACAAGGCTAAGCGGCTCAGGTTCAATGTTGACAATTTTTAGGTTGGCCTGTTCCAGCAGTCCGCAATACTTCTCTAAGAGATCCTTGCGTACGGCCACAAACAAAATACGGATACGTTTTGTCTTGTCCTCTTTAATGATCGTGGAGTGGTAATGGTAAATCAATTCTTCTAGTTTGAAAGGGATATAGCGGTTGATTTCAAATTCCACGACTCCTTTGACCTCGTTAGGCATCATCCAGGGGATAAAAAAAGAACGCAGGATGATATCTTTAGTGCGAACACACATATGAACGCTCGTGGATTCGATGTTTTTATCCCGTAGCGACCGTTGCAGAACGGCCGTTAGCTTGATTTCTTCTGGAATATTTTGGCCTTGCGGGTCAAAGTCGGCAAAACTATGCGGGGTATTGAAATAATGGGTGAGCTTCTTGTTGACGACCTCCGCCACGCTGATGTAATTCTGACCGGAATAAATGCCAAGGGCTCTTTTAGTTATCATATTTAACCTTGCGCGCTTGGGTCTTTAACCATTTGTCGACTTCCCTTTTATCGAAACGCCAGACGCCCCCCAGTTTTATGCCAGAGATTTTTCGTTGGTTCAACCAATTGTAAATGGTTTGCTTTTTTAGCTTTAAATAAGTCGCTAACTCCTCGACGTCTAAGAGGTTATTGCGCATGGAATCGACAAATTCTCCCTGTGAGGTTATTGCTGTCCATTGGTATAGATTTAACTGGACTTCATTAAAACATAATGGGTTTACTTTGTCAAAAGTAAATCCAAGTTTTTTTGGGGAAGTTTTTTAGAAAGAATCAGAGACGGCCGGAAGGTTAAACTCGATGGAAAGTTAGGGAGTGCTGTAATCAACCGTAATTGTGTAGGCCGTGGTGCCGTTAGGTCCGCCGGAAGAAACGCTCATGGTGGGGGTATACTTTTTATTGTCTAATATTTCTTGGTTGAGAACAGTTATGCTGTTGGTTGTCATAAGACTCATGTAGTTCTGCCAAAACACTCCTTGGGCAACCTGATCGGCCTTGATGCGTTCAATTTGATGCCGGTTGGAAAGAGCCTGACTGGAGTTTAAAGTGATAATCCCAACGGCTATCAGCATCATGACCAGTGAGAGCATCGACACTGCGATCAGGACAGAACCAGAATCCCTCTGCAAATATCTCGCTATGAGTAATGTTTTTTTCACGCTGTCCCTCCCTTACTTAAATTATAAACTATATCCCTGTAATTCATCAATATGATATTTGTATTGCGTAGGTATTTGTCCCGTTAGGCCCTGTCCCCACGGAAGGAGCGCCGATAGAGATTGTGTATGTTTTTCCGTCTAGGCTCTGGGAGGTGAGCGTGGCCGAAGTCCCTTTCACCTGGTTCTCATATTGAAACCACCAAGCCCCAGTAGCGAGTTGATCGGCCTTAATGCGGTCGACCTGATGCTGGTTGGAAATGCTCTGGCTGGTCCCTAAACTGATAATGCCGATGGTGATGATCATCATGGACAATGTGAGAACGGACACCGCGATGAGAATCATACCTGAATTATTATTCCTTAATTTTTTTGTCAGGGACATAGGTGTTATTAATCTTTTCCGCCGATTTCGTTGGGATTAAAATAACTTTTGCATTTTGGACAGACTTTAATGTTGTTTATTTTCTCAGTAGAGTTTCGACTTTGCTCAGCATTGTCCCTAGGCGTAGCCGAACTATCAAAAAATAAATGGGTGCAAAAGGGGCATTGCAGTAAAGTTTGAAATTTGTTATAGCCGTATGGCTGCTGGTTTGATGACCGCTTCAGCCAGGCCGCCAACAAAAAGAGCAAAACGAAGAATAGGACTAAGGCGATGGTGGCTATCAGGTCAACTCGGATCATGGACCATCGAACTTCAACGGTTGCCTCAGCGGTTCCCATTGAGGCAAGCCTTGTGGAATATTCATACTTTTACCCCCTTGGGGCGGTTCGTCCTCCAGGACTTCTTGAGAAATAAACATCTCTTTCGGTGGTTTAAACTGGGTTTTATCTTTGGAGATAAATTTTTCAAAAAAAACGGGTTTACGGCTTGGCGTTAGACTCTGTTGGTGAGGCTGATTTTTTATAAAATTTTTTGTTGAAATAATGTTTGACGATGTCCGCTTCTCTTCAACTCTCATAACTCGGCTACCCATGAAAAAATCGTGTTCGCTCAAAATTGGCCCCAAGAATGTCATGAGGGGTTTATGTCCGCTACTTTTTACGGATAAAGTAAATGAAAATAAGGCCATCATCAATAAGTGCAAAAGAACAGCCAAGAGCAGCGCTGTGGAAAAAATTTTTCTGGGGTCGACAAAGGAGGTGGTCATCATTCTCTTTGATCCGTGGCTAAATTGACTTGTTCTATCCCCAGTTCCCGGCAGAGATCCCAGATGTCGAGCGCCCGCCCTAAAGAAGCGCGCCGGTCGGCCTTGATGAGGATCGGCCGGTTTTTGTTGGTCGATTTTTCTAGGGTGCGGCGGATTTCATCGATCGTTGAGACAGCGTTGTCTAAGTAGATGATATTTTCGCTGGTCACCGTAATGGTCAGGCTCTCTTCTTTGATGACATCGCTGGTGATGGCCCGCGGCAATTTGACTTTGATCCCCGACTGAAACGTAAATGAGGAAGTCAGCATAAAAAATATTAGGAGTAGGAAAATGACATCGATCAAGGGCGTGATGCTGATTTGCTGTAAACCCGATTCCAGTCGGAAGTGACGTTTAAATTTCAACTTAAGGGTTCTCCCTTCTTGACAAATTGTGAGTCGGTGATGAGAGACATCCAGTAAACCATTTCGGTGGCGCAACGTTCCATGTCCAGGACGATGCTGTTGACCCGGTGGACGAGGTAATTGTACGCGACAAACGCCGGAATCGCAACCATGAGCCCGGCCACCGTCGTGATCAGGGCCTCCCAAACCCCTCCGGCCAAATCGCCGGGCGTGACCGGGTTTAGGGAAGTTGAGCGCATCTGAATGGTATGGAAACTGCTCGCTATCCCCGTGACTGTTCCCAGAAGCCCCAAGAGCGGAGAGATATTCGCGATGGTGGCCAGGGCGCTGAGGTGCTTCTCCAGACGGGGGATCTCGAAAAGACTGGCGCTTTCCAGGGTTTCTTTGATCTCATCGCGCGAACTGCCAAATTTGACGAGCCCCGCCTTTAAGACCTTGGCGATAGGTGAACGGACCTGGTCGCAGTAATCGATAGCCTCCCGGATCCGCTGGTTTTTAATATGATCGAAAAGAGTTTCTTTGAAGGATTGAATATTGATATTGATCATCGAGAAATGGACAAATTTTTCGATGATCATGGTCACGGCGAACAGCGAACAAAGTAAAATTGGCGCCATCACCGGACCTCCGGAGCGGATCAGTTCCCAAGCGTTCATTTCCCAAATGGCCATGGTGAAACCTCCTTGAAATTGTCGGGGTGGCCCCCGACTTCACTCCATAACTTTTTGCCTCATTGATTATTATTTTCAATCCATTCCAACCGTTCCCGGGCAAATTTGCTTTCTTCGGTTTTATATTCCAGGATTTTGCTGTAGACAAGTCTCGCGTTTTCCCAGTCCTCCTCATCCTCGAAAATACGGGCCACGCGTAAATACGCCTTGATCCCCCAATCCAATTGCTTAGGGTAGAGGTAAGGAATTTTTAAATACGTTTCGACGGCCTGTTTGGTGTCGTTGAGCGATTCGTAAAGGTCGGCGATCATGAATTGGATTTCGGAATTACTGATTTTGCTTAATCCGGCGGACGTGCTCAGGGCTTTGCGGTATTGTTCCAGGGCGGCTGTCGAGTTGCCATTCTGCATTTGGATCTCCGCCAGTTTGATAAGGGCGTCGCGCGCAAAGTCGGGAGCATTGGCGACGATATCTTGATATTTCTCCGCGGCCGTCTTGGGGTCGAATTTGTGGGAAAAGATATCGGCGATGGCCAGTTGGGCCTTTGCGTAAAGTTCCCGGTCAGGCGCGGGGTTAATGAGCTTGAGTTCATTGACCGCCTTGTCAAATTGTCCCGATTTTTGATAGGCCTCGCTTAAAGAAAAATGCACCTCTGGAACACGGTCGCTACCGGGAAATTCCGTCAGGATTTGCTCATAGTATTGGATCGCGTTATCAAGGCTGTCGGTTTTAAAATAATAGTCTCCCAACCATAGCAGAGATTCAAAAGCGATATTGGTTTTGGGGTATTTGTAGATGATGATCTTAAAACGTTTCAACGCTTCCTTGATGTCGCCTGCGTCAAAAAAACATTTAGCTATTCCTAATTCCGCGTCCGTGACGATGGCTGTTTCCGAAGGGAAATCGGTGATGATACGCTGGAATATCCTCATCGCGCTATTTTGATCCTTAAGATGGTAGAGCGCAGCGCCCAGGATGTACTGGGCCTGGGCCTGGAGCTCATGGCTGGAAGGGACATTTTGAAGGAACCGTTCAATCTGTTCTTGGGCAACCTTCCAGTCGTCTCTTTTAAAATAGGCCAGCCCGAGGTAGTAATCCGCCTCGGTCAGGTATTTGCTTTGGGGATAATTCGTTTTGAGGCTTTGAAACGACAAAGTGGCTGCCTCGAGGTTGTCCATTTTGAGAAGGGCCACGCCCTGGCGATACTGAATGTAATCGGCGTAGGCGCTGTTGGGATAGTTTTGCAAAATTTTGTCGTAATAGCGCAAGGCCTCCGGAAGATCGCCGGCGTCCTGATAGGCATCGCCGATCTGGGTGAGCGCGCTGACCTTGGTAACATTACTGTCCGTCTGATTGAGGATTGCTTCAAAATTTTTGATGGCCTCTGCCGTGTCGCCATTTTTTAAAAAGGTCCAGGCCAGACCGAAATAAGCCTTCTCCTTGATATCTTTGGATAGGCCGGCCATTTCGAGGATCTGTTGGTACTCAGCGATGGCCTCCTTGTAGCGTTCAAGCAGGTAGGTGGAATTGGCCTTTCCCAAATAGGCCTCGGCCAGGCGTTCGCTTTGCGGAAAAAGACGGATGAGCTGGTTATAGTCTTCGAGGGCTTTTGGGTGTTCTCCTGTTTCGGAAAATAGCGTCGCCTCTCCCAACAGGATTTCATCGGCCGGCAAACCTTTTTCCTGGGCCATGGTCTTGGCTTCGTCAAAAATTTTTTGGGCGGCCTCGTATTGACCCAATTTTAACTGGCACCACCCCCGGCTGACTTTGGCGATAAAAACGATTTTGTCGTCATGCGAAATCTCCTGGGCCTTGGCGTAATAAGCGAAGGCATTTTCAAAATCTTCCAAATAATAATAGGATTCTCCGGTATAAAAAAAGGCCTGGTCCTGCCGGGTGCCTTGCGCGAATTTTGTGACATAGTTTTTAAATTGTTCAATCGCTTCTTTGTAATTGTAAAGGTGGTAAGCACATTCACCGGATTTGAACACGGCCTCGGCGGTCAATTCATGGGTAGGATAATTTTGAGTCAGTTTCTGGAAATGCTCCTGGGCCGACTCGAATTTACCTTCTTCAGACAACGACCACCCAAGGGAATAAAGCGCCTGCGGAGCGTAGAGAGATTGCGGGTATTTTTCTAAAACCTGTTGGTAATGATTCTGGGCCTGGACGTGGTCGGAGCCTTTGAGATAAGTTTCCCCCAGCCAGAACAAGATGGCATCTTGCTGGGTGGTGTATTTTTTTAACTCTTCAAAGATGTTAAAGGCTTTAAGGTATTGCTCTTTGAAAAAATAACATTGGCCGAACAAAAGTTTCGCCTCAACTTCTTTTTCCGATTTGGGATAACGCGCCAGAAACTGTTCTAAATATCGGATCGCCACGTCATAGAATCCATCGTCAAAGGCCTTCTGCGCCACCAGGAAAGATTCCGTCTCCTCATCGGCGAAACTAAATTGGGTCAATCCTGGTTCCGAACCCCAACCGAGAGAAGTCAGCATCACAGAGGAGAATAAAATCAGAAGCCATTTTTTCATCGGGCGTTATTATAACAGCTTATTATTTTTTGGGCTGCAAAAATTCTTTTAAGTATTGGCCGGTATAAGACGTTTTGTCCCTGACAATCTCCTCCGGACTGCCGGCAAAAATGATCTGGCCTCCCTTGTCTCCCCCGTCCGGTCCAAGGTCAATAATATAGTCGGCGCTTTTGATGACCTCGAGGTTATGCTCGATGACGAGGACGGTGTTGCCGAGGTCGACCAGCCGTTGGAGGACTTTTAAAAGTTTGTCGACATCGGCGAAATGAAGGCCGGTGGTGGGTTCATCGAGAATGTAAAGGGTCTTGCCCGTGGCCTGCCGGCAGAGTTCGCTGGCGAGCTTGACCCGCTGGGCCTCCCCACCGGAAAGGGTGGTGGCCGGTTGTCCGAGTTTGATGTACCCTAAGCCCACGTCAAAGATAGTCTGTAAAACATTTTTGATGCGCGGAACATTCTCAAAGAGGCGCATGGCCTCTTCAACAGACAAGGCCAGCACTTCGGAAATATTTTTTCCTTTGAAACGGACATTGAGGGTCTGCTCATTGAAGCGTTTCCCGTGGCAAACCTCACATTCCACGTAAACGTCGGGCAGAAAGTGCATCTCGATTTTTTTGATGCCGTCGCCCTGACAGGCCTCGCAGCGCCCGCCCTTGACATTAAAACTGAACCGGCCCGGCTTGTACCCGCGGGTTTTTGATTCAGGAAGCTGGCTGAAGATGTCGCGGACATAGCTGAAAACACCGGTGTAGGTCGCCGGGTTAGAGCGCGGGGTACGCCCGATGGGCGACTGGTCGACTACGATGACCTTATCGATATGGTGAATGCCCTCAACGCGTTTATGCCGTCCCGGTTTTTCTTTAGAATTGTAAATTTTCTGGGCGAGGGCCTTGTAAAGGATATCGTCAACGAGGGTGGATTTCCCTGAACCGGAGACGCCGGTAATACCGACAAAGACGCCTAACGGGATGGTGACATCGACATTTTTAAGGTTATGCTCTCTGGCCCCGATGATTTTGATGCATCTTTTAGGGTCACGTAGCCGTCGCTGGACAGGCAAGGGAATATGGATTTCGCCACGTAAATACTGTCCGGTCAAAGATTCTTTGGATTTTAAAAGACCGGGGATGTCTCCGGCGTAAATGATTTTTCCGCCATGCTCACCGGCGCCGGGACCCAGGTCGATGATGTAATCGGCGGCGCGGATGGTCGCCTCATCGTGTTCCACGACGATGAGCGTATTGCCCAGGTCACGCAGGGCCAGGAGGGTACGTAGCAGCATATCGTTGTCTTTTTGATGAAGGCCAATACTCGGCTCATCCAGGATGTAAATCACCCCGACCAGTCCGGAACCGACCTGGGTGGCCAGGCGAATACGCTCCGCCTCCCCTCCGGAGAGCGTCGAACTGCGCCGGTCGAGCGTTAAATATTCGAGTCCGACGTTAATGCAAAAATCCAGGCGGCGGTTGATTTCTTTTAAAATTTCTTCACTGATGGTTTGTTTGGCTTTAGGCAGTGTGAGTTTGGTGAAGAATGTTTTCGCTTCTTTAATGGAAAAAGCGGTCACGTCCGTGATATTTTGTTCGGCAATTTTAACAGCGAGGGATTCTTTCTTAAGACGTTTGCCTTTGCATTCGGGACAGGGCAACACCGACATAAATCCGGAAATTTCATTTTTGAGCCAGTCGTTGTCGGTTTCGTGGAAAAGCCGCTCGAGATAACAGATGGCCCCTGCGAAAGGTCGGCCCCAGATTTCGTCGTCGGATCCGAAGAGGACCAATTCCTTAAATTTGTGGGGGAGGTCTTTAAAGGATTGCTGCGCATCGAGACCGTAGAGATTGGCCACTTCCCGCAAAACGGCGCGGTAATACATCATGTAGCCGCGTCCCCCTTTTTTCCAGGGGGCGATGGCCTGGATCCAGGGTTTGGTCGCATCGGGGACGATGAGTTCGGGGTCAATCTCCATTTTGGTCCCAAGGCCGTTACATTTCGCACAGGCCCCGTAAGGTGAATTGAAAGAGAAAATGCGCGGTTCAATTTCGGAGAGGTTGGTCCCGCAGTCGGCGCAGGCGTAACGCTCGCTAAAAATTTTATCGGCGCTTTTTTCCGGGTGAACGATGATCAGTCCCTCCCCCGTCCTGACGGCGGTCTCGATGGAATCTGTCAGACGCTTCTTCACCTGTTCAGAGACGGTCAGCCGGTCGATGATAACTTCGATGTGATGTATTTTGAATTTATCGAGAACGATTTTTTCATTGACGTCGAATATCTTGCCGTCCACCCGCAGGCGGGTGAAACCGGCCTTGGAAACCTGTTTGGCGATGTGTCGGTATTCCCCTTTTCGTCCGCGGATCAGGGGCGCAAGGATATAGACGAGCTTGTCCGTATAATCTTTGAGAATTTGGTCGCAAATTTCTTGGGCGCTCTGGCGTTCAATTTTTTTGCCACAGTCGGGACAATACGGCGTGCCGGCGCGCGCGAACAGAAGGCGCAGGTAATCGTAAATCTCGGTCTGGGTGGCGACCGTCGAGCGCGGGTTGCGGCTGGTGGTTTTTTGTTCAATGGAAATGGTTGGAGAAAGGCCGGCGATGTACTCGACGTTAGGTTTTTGCAGCTGCTCTAAAAATTGGCGGGCATAGGCCGAAAGACTTTCGACATAACGTCTCTGTCCTTCGGCGTAAATGGTGTCAAAGGCGAGAGAAGATTTTCCGGAACCACTTAGGCCCGTGACCACCACAAACTGGTTGCGGGGAATTTCAAGGTCGATGTTTTTGAGGTTGTGCTCTTTGGCCCCGCGGATGGTGATGTATTCGCTGTGCATAGGTTGGAAAGCTGGATAAAAACGAAAAGAAATCACTCGCCCCTATATTAGAATATAGGGGCGAGTGAAATTTGGCCTCCATAACGACGCTTGGAAATGGAGAGATATTACCTTTTGGATTTCTTTTTTTTCTTGCCGCCGCGGACCATCTTGGCGCAAGAAACGTCGCCTTGCTTGTCGATGAAATACAGATACCCCGACTGCTTCTTGACGCCGACTTTGGCCACTTTCTTGGGAGAGCCTCCCTTTTTGCTGCCACGAGACATTTTCGCGCAGGAGACGTCTCCAGCTTTGTCGATGAAATAGAGATATCCCTTTTCACGCTTAATGCCCACTTTAGCCACTTTTTGAGCCATGATTACACCTCCTTTCTTATGTTCCAATTTTAATGCGTTTAAAGTGTTGGTTTAAAGTTTGGATGGCGGAAAGGACCGCCAGATAACTTGTTTTTTTATTGTCCGGACAGACGACGTTTTCCGTGCGGTTGACCATTTTACCGAAATCTCCCTTAATCTCCACCTCGTGTGAATTCGTTTTTAATTTTGGCGAGGCAATGATTTTAATACGGATTTTAGCTTTGGCCCGTGAAGCCAGCGCCAGGGTGGCGGCGACATTGATATTCTGCGGGAAATATTTGACCGCGTTGTCGACCCCCCCGGCATAAAGGACGGTTTCATTTTTTATGTTATCGAGAGAAATTCTTTTCTTGGTGAGATATTCCGATTGCGCAAACCCGCCGGGGGGTTTGCGGGTGGTCAACGTGATGCGGTCGATTTTGACCTGGGCGGCGGCTTTAACGGCATCGAGTCCGCTGAGGGCTCCGGAGGGAATCAGCAGATGGCAGCGATTTTTGTCCGCTAAGGAAAATAGGTTTGGGGCGTTGAGGATCCTCCCCACGCTCATCACCAGCACCCCGCGTTTGGCGTTAAGAATCTGGCGGATGATCGTTGCGGTTTTTGTGGAATTGACGGCTTCCACAATAAACGCGCAGCGCCTGACCAGATCGTCTTGGGAGACGCAGACGACATTTGTTGTTTTTAGCTCTCGGGCTAATCTTTCCGCTTTTTGGGGCACGATATCGTAAAGTCCCTGCAGGATGCAATATTCATTTAAATCCAACCTGATGCTTCTGGCGATCCGGGAACCGATCGCTCCGCAACCGATAATGCCGATTTTAATTTTTGGACTCTGAGCGCTCATGAAATGTCCACAATAATGTTATCAATTAATCGCGTCCGGCCGAACCAGACCGCCAAGGCAATAGCCAATTTACCTTTGATGATCTTTAGCGGGCGTAACGTTTCAGCGTCGACACATTCTATGTAATCAATCTTGCGGGTTCTGGTTTTAAGGAGCATGTCCCAGATAAGGCGTTTGCTGACGGCGGCCCTCTTTTCGCCTTGGTGAATCAGCGCTTTCGCCTTTTTTAAAGCCAGGTATATCATGGCGGCCTCTTGACGTTGAGGGCGGGTTAAATATTTATTGCGTGAACTCATCGCCAGGCCGTCTTTATCCCGGATGGTCGGACAGATCCGTACCTGCGCGGAGAAATTTAAATCGGCCACCATTTTTTTTAAAATAACCGCCTGTTGAAAATCTTTTTGTCCCAGGTAAAGAACGTCGGGGCCGACAATGTTGAGTAATTTGCTGACGACCGTCGTTACTCCCCGGAAATGTCCCGGGCGAAAAGCCCCGCACAATCCTTCAGAGAGTCTAAGAGTTTTCACCTCAGT
>Ga0247727_10018393_pt1 | contig 10987 bp, 14 predicted proteins | sample WisWelCaveWW1625_FD_202498 | JGI IMG/M metagenome (GOLD analysis project Ga0247727, IMG submission 202498) | Biofilm microbial communities from Wishing Well Cave, Virginia, United States - WW16-25 | ecosystem: Environmental > Aquatic > Deep subsurface > Groundwater > Cave microbial mat | place...
ATCGACCCTCTTCAGGGACTCTACGATCTGCTCCTCGGTGTAGCGTGTCTTCTTCATGCGTCTCTCCTTTCACTTTTTTTGGAGAGACTCAACATCAGCCTGCACTAGTTTTTGGGGGGAAGGTCACTACAACTTCATGTGGGAGCGCGAGTGGCGGATCAAAGGTGACCTACAAAGTGTTCGGAGTCATGTGAAGTTTGCGCTCTGCCCCGAAACAGAGATAGCTTTTTTTGAGGGCAAGTATTCCGATATTGTTTTCGTAGATCCCTTCTTCAATCCACGACAGATCGAACGTCTATTGAAGGATCGAGGAGTAATTCCGTGAAAGGCACACCAGCGTCTAATCAACCGCGCTTTATGCAGAAAGGTGCGGTCCGGCCGATCCGGCCCCCTTACGGGACGAGAACATACGGTCGGGGCCGTCATAGAAAAGTGCGGTAAGAACTGGAAATTTCTCGGTAGATTCGGCTCCCCGTTCGCCTAATTTAAACTCCCAGCGCTCGGATGCGCGTCTCAAGGTGCTCCTTCAGGTCCTCCGACGTCTTCCACGCGATATGGTTGTATTGGCGGGTGTCAAAGTGGAGATTCTTGAGATCATCTCCATCTTTCACGCTCCAGATGACGTGCAAGCCTAACCCTCTGGCCAGCCCCGCTTCGTAGTACACGCCCGGTTTGTTGTGCGTGAAGTCGGCGACGACGAACCGGCTACGACGGATTTCAGCCTCGATCTTGTCGCAGATTTTATCGCTGTGCTCTTCGCGGTCTACCCTCAGCGCATCGTAACCGCAGGCCGCGATCGCCGGCTTAATCGCATTCTCGTACACCTCGTTAAGCGAGGGGTCGAAGGACATTGCGACGAAAACAGTCTTCGACTGGCGGCCCGTGACACCCTTCTCCAACTCATAAGCACGTTCGTGACCTTCGAGAGTGAGCACCACGCGGAAGGGAGCTCCACTTCCCCTGTTGAATTCAATCAATCCAGCCTGCTTGAGCAACTCGAGGCTGAAGATGGCACCCTCCCAGTCCTTGGCAAGACAGATTGCCGTGTCGGAGCTGTCAATGGAGACCACGTGTCCGAGCCGTTCGCCGTTCTTTCGACTAATATTCAAGAGAACATAGTCGAGGCGATCCCTGAGCCGAGGTGGCCACCAATTGGCGATAGTTTCCTCGATGACACGATGATACGGCTGAGACGAAGCTGGCCTCTCCGTGTAGTAGAAGAGTCTCGTTGCCTCGATGCCAGCTAGCAATTGATAGCGGTTATAGGCGGAGACCTTGTACCGCTCACTAGCCAGTTTGTAGCGCACAAGCTGAATACCCTTGTCTGAGATGGCGTATGGTCCGCAGTTGGGGCAGTCGACGTTCGTCTGCTCTTCAAGTGCGCCCACCGTTTTGACGGCGACGCCCTTTTTTTGGTCGCATAGAACACAGTTGGGATCCGGTGCCTGCATGGTTGCCCCCCTTCTCTTGACGCTAGAGTCTTGTCTGGCCCCCTCCACGAATCAAGCCCCGAGATGCTTTCAAAAACCCGCCGTGGCAGCGTCAAAATAGGCATGTAATTTCGGGAAACGGGCTGGTAGCGTTTGGGCGTTTCAAAAACGAATGATTTAGACACGGGACTTGGCATGCCGTCGAATGACGACAACCTGGAGCGGCACCTGAATGCCTTTAGCGATTTGCACGATCGCCGCTTTCAATGGCAGGGACGAATTGTTGCCCTTTCATCGGCAATTTTCGGCTTCATGGCGTCCGAGTTACTTAAAGTGCGCGGCCAACTGGTGCAGACGCTGGCATTCTTCGCACTCTTCTTCTTCGTTGCCTCGATCATGTATGCACTATGGGGGCAAATGCGGCAGCTGACCCGAAACATCAGTGCCACCTGGGGTTACATAAACGACTGTACGGGTCAGCCAAGGACGGCTGAGCAGCAGGCATCCATTGATCGGCTCCATGAAGTCCGGACGCGGGGATCTTGCTTCAGCCTTTCGATGCTAGGCCTCTTTTCTGCTGGCGTGGTGTTGTTGATGGTGACGTTGTTCATCGCCACATTCTGCTCTGCAGGGGGCTCCGCCGCATCGAATGCGAACAGCCAAACCTCTCAGCAATCCGCCGTAGTGCTGCGTCTCCCGCCCGATATTGAGCAAGGATTACGGGATCTAATCCGATCACAGTCCGTCCAAGGGGCTATCCCTCAGACCTTGCCCGCTCCAGTCCAGCCTTGACCCGCTCTGTAATCCGAAGACAATACGGGTGCCAGGCACGCTCAGAACCCATTAGAAAATAAGCTTTCTTCTTCCGATTATCAAAAAATATCTTCACTCGGTCCTGATAATTTTCACCGACAATCCAACTCGCAGCCAATTTTCATCCACCACCCGGCAAACAAGTTTTAAGGTTCCAAAGTTTCAAAGTTCCAGCAGAAGCCCAACCGGCGCGGCTTCTACAGAGCCACACGGAAGGGCGGCGGGAGGGATGTTGCAAGATGGGACACGCGGAAGAGTCTAGAGTCCAAAGACCAAGGTCCAAAGTGGGGACTGTCGGTGAACCGCACTCCACCGTCCGGAAATCGAACCCTTTGATATCGTCTTGTGCGGAAACTCTTAGGCATGAACCTTGCACTAGCGAGGAGCCTAGGAGGCTTCCATGTCTGATAACGATTCGGTCCTTCCCGCAGAATCCATTGAGCACAAGATCCTGTTCTTTCGCGGACAAAAGGTGATGCTGGATGAGGATCTAGCAACACTGTACGAGGTCAGGACCAAAGCCCTTATCCAAGCGGTAAAAAGAAACATCGAACGCTTCCCGACCGATTTTATGTTTCAACTGAATAATCAAGAGGTTAGCCTTTTGAGGTCACAAATTGTGACCTCAAACGCGGGCCGAGGTGGAAGACGATACTCTCCATTTGCCTTTACGGAATACGGGGTCGCAATGCTGTCTAGCGTCTTGAAAAGCCCTCGAGCCATCGTAGTCAATATTGAAATCATGCGAGCTTTCGGACGTCTTCGCCAAATCCTCTCCTCTCATAAGGATCTAACGTGCAAGATCGAGGAACTTGAAAAGAAATACGATCACCAATTTAAAGTCGTCTTCGATGCCATCCGCCAACTCATGACACCGCCGGCGTCCGACAAACGTAAGATTGGATTCTCGACAGGTAAAAAAGGAGATCACTCATGAACTCCGACGCCCTCATCTCCCTTTGCGCCACCTGGCTCGCCGCTTGGACCGGCAATCACCCCGAAAACCTCATCGTCTTCTATTCAGAAAACGCCTTCTACCGCGACCCCGCCAAACCCACCGGCCTGCGCGGTCACACCGAGCTCCTCCCCTACTTACAACAAGTCGGCCATTAAACTGCCTTTGCTCCTTGTTGTACGACCAGTCGCCTGGGGAAAGCCCTATCGGGCTATCATTTTAATGGGCGCCTGGTTGTCACCAAACTCCTCGCGAAGAATCCGGACTGGGTCTGGAAGGCCGTCGAGATCCTCCCCACGGAGAAAGGCTTCGTGCTGAAATGGGAAGCGACGATTCCCGTGGGCGGGAGCGTCGTCGTCGAAACGGGGCTCGATCTTGTGGAGTTGGAGGACGGGAAGATTAGTCGCAATGAAGTTTACTTTGATCCGACGCGGTTGAAATAGACGTCAAAAGTCTTCGGGAGTGAGCAGTTGGGCCTCGAAATCCCAGGAGGCGTGCGGGGCTTCCAACTCCTTCATCACTTCCATGCCGCCCTGGCAGAGCCTGCGGTAGTGGTCGGCGGTTCGGAGGATGCCGTCCACCAAGGTCGCTTTGTCCTCGAGAGGAGCCGTTTTAAAAGTCCTCAGGGTCTGCGCGAGCGCGTCGGGAGGGTCCAAAAGGAAGGTGCTGAGGCTTCGGTGCCAGGCGGCGGCTCCTTCGTCGGCGACCACCACCACCCTCCAAGATTCCGGGGACTCGGGGGCCTCCCAGGCCTTGGGGCTGCGGAAAAACAGGGTCCGCGGGAGGTCGGTGGTCACGTAAAGGCTCCAAGACACTTCCGCCATTTTCATCACATTCTTCACCGGCCGGTCGAAACAGTTCCCCTGGGTCTCGCCGTCCCCTCCCTCCAAGGCCGTCAACAGACCGTGGGCGACCACGTCCGCGGGGCCGCCGCCTAGGAGGGTGGGGGACTCCTCCCTCTTTTGAAACCAGACCCGGCACTTGTGCAGGAGCTGGAGGGAGAGCCGGGCTCCGTCCAGACCCGCCAACTCGACCCGGGGCGCGCTTTCCATCAATCGCTCGGCCACGATCTGGCCTTCCAGCAAGAAGGCGGTGAGGGACGGTTGATCGGTTTGCAGGGCCAGGCCTTTGTCCAGGCTGATCAAGAGCCCGGAGAGGACTTGGTAGGGTTGGGTGATCAGGGCCGACGGCATGGGGGATCATCGGGCGGGGACGAAAGAGGTTGTGGCAAAAGTCTTTTCCTGAATCTGCCGAAATTTCTTGGAAACCAGTGCGATCTTATCTTCCCAACTCCGATCGGGCACCATGTCCTTGGTCGAAACGTCATTTCCACGATTGCTGCCATGTGAAATATTCCGATGGCCGCAAACGGTAGCGGGCGATGTTTCCTTCATGAAGACCCATCAACTCCGTCTCAACCACCTCGACGAAACGCGGCTGGTCCTCTCGCGGTATCTTTTCAGCGGCAGAGCTCCTCATCCATGCGGTGGCGGCTTTCTTGTCCATGCCTCCTCGCACGATGTCACCGACGACCTCGGCCACGGCTTGGCGATAACGCAGGCGGAACGGATCCGGTTCCCCGAGAGACTGGCGCACGGCCGAGTAGCGGGTACAGGAGCGCTCGTAGGCCCAGACAAACACATCCCGCAACAACTCGGTGCGGTTGAGTTCGTAGACCCCTAAAATTCCATCGACGTAAGCCCGGTCGGGTACGTCCACGAACGACAGCGGACAGAAATTCCCGTGGATGAGCGGGATGTTGGCGGCAAGGCGCGAAACGCGCTTGTTCACGTCTTCGAACGGTTGCAGATAAGGTAAATGCACCATTGCGAAGAAGGCCTGTTCGAACGCATCCGAGATCGCCGCAGTGGTGTTTAGGATTTTTTGGAAATACTCCTCGATCAATTGCGGAACCTCCAATGGATGATAAACCGTGCCGCCGATACCCACCGGAATGGAGCGCAGGCGGCCGCAGGCGCCGGGGTCGGCGAGGAGATTCTGCGACAACAAGGCGTGAAGATTGAGAATCGTGAAGCGATTGAAGCCGATCTCCGGCGCCTGCTCGACCAGCAGTTCAATGGCGGCCTTGTGGTTCAGGATCATCTGCGCTTCACGCGCGTCTTTGCCTTCGGCGGTTTCTCCCAATTCCAGCAGGCGTTCCGTTTCAAGCAGCGAGTAGGTGTTGCCTTCCAGCCGGCTGGAGTTCCAAGACAAGTCAATCAGCAGTCGATTGAAAATCTGCCGCACATAGGTTCCTGCGGGAAGCTCGCGCCCCTGGGCTCGTCCCGATTCAGCCAGATGCCGTCGGATTTCCGCCGAAAGGTAGAAAGTTTCGTTAGGTCGGTAGGCATCGAAGAACTTTTGATTGTAGCCGACCGGCCGGCGGTTTTGAATCGGCTGGCGGACGGTTCGTTTAATGGCCTCGGACTCGGATGAAATGGGGACATAAATTTCGCCGACTGATTCTCTCTTGTCCTCGCTTGGTGGAGGGACGACAACCACCCGATAACGGCTGCCGCGGCCGCGGCCTTCGGCTGTCAACTTCTTCTGTTCCACGAGCAATGCGAGACGACGTTGCAGCGTCCGGCGCGACAACCGAGACTTCAGTATGGCTCCTATTTCTTCAATGGATCCACCTTGCGGCAATCGATCCATCAGCCGGAGAAGGGCATCGAGCTCGTTGGTTGAGATTTGCTTAGGCATACAGCTTATATGGCGCAATTATTGTTATTGCGCCATATAAAACCGCTTATGTGGCACGATAATGAAAATGCGCCATATTCTGTGATTAAAATATAAGCTATTAATATTATTAAATAATTATGGCGTCCGTGCAGGTCCGGCAGTCACAGCCTTTTCCTGAATCTGCCGGAATTTCTTGGAAACCTGCGCGATCTTATCTTCCCAACCCCGATCAGGCACCATGTCCTTGGTCGTTTCCAGATAAACCAAAATCATCGAAGTGAGTGCCCAAGGGTCGAACAAGGCGAGTTTCGTGACGGCCGCGAAGATGAAAGCGAAGACGACAAAGAGGATTTTGAATTTGGGATAAAGCCCCGCCAGTCCTAGAAAGGGAATCAAATAAAGAACCAGAAAGATTCCATAGCTGAGGATCGCGGCGATCCCGAGGAAGATCGCCGTCTTCAAGATCTCCTTCCAACTCTGGGCATAGAGGACCAATCCTGTCTTGGCCGATTGCCAAACCGTCTCCTCCTCCTTCATAAAATTGCGGGCCATCACCGCCTCGTCGATGTAGGTGAGACTGAAGCGGAGGATGCCCTTCGCCAATCCAACGATACTTTGCAGCCCCGGAACCCCCTGAAAGAGGCTGGCCATCCCCTGCATCATTCCATTGATGGCTTGAATCACCCCCAAGACCAGGCGATCGACCACGAAGAGGACGCTGGTCTCCTTGAAGCGGGCCATGACTTTTTCTTTGCCCCATTCCACCTGGCTCTTCCCTTCCGGCAACGAGCCGTAGAGAACCAATTGAACGATGACGGCGACATGGGCGGTTTTGAGGACGTAGAGAAAATATTCCCGAAATAATTTGATGAGGGGAAAGGGAAGGATCAGGGCGACGATCCAAACGGCGACCCGCGCATAATCATGAATGGCCGCGGCGCCTTGTCCGAGGAAAAAGACGACGACCCAATAAAGGCAAAAGAGAAATCCAAAGGCCAGATACAGGCCCATCCGAAGCAGGATAAAAGGCAGAGTCTTGAGAGTGATTTTGGCCGCATGGCCCAGCGTCGCCGGCATTGAAAACCTCCTTTTGAAAGCAATATCGGTTGCCCGACGCGGTTGAAGGCCTAAGGCGCATTCCCCAAACACGGGCACAGGCAATTCACCCCCGCCACCGGGAAAATCGGCACGCGTAGGCCCGCTTCGTAATGGTTGTCCCGACAGATCTGAGCGATGCGTTCTTTGTCGCCTTCGCACTCGTCGGCGGCGCAGAGGACGATGTCGCGGCGGGAGTTGATGTTCGTCGTCTTGAGGGGGGCGCATGGGTCCGGGAAGAACATCGACATCCACGTGCCCGAGGAAAGGCACGAGACCAGCAAGATGGGAAGGAAAGCCCGGCACTTCATGCCCCCATCTTACCATTTGTTCCCATCGCTTTATCAAGAGATGACAACCGTTGTGCGGGCAGAGGGCTTGTGCCAATGTTCGCCTATGCCAAACCCCACCGCGAAGATCATCGTCAACGGCAAGGAAGTCGGACTCGAGAAGGTTCCGGAAATGCTCCGGCGATTCGTCGTCGATGCGGATCAGAACGGTATTCCCGATTTCATGGATAATCTCATCAAGAACCCGCTGTTCAAGATGGTGGCCGGTAAATCCATGGAGAATCTGAAGAGCCAGCTTCAGAACATGAAGAATCTGACGCCGGAGCAGCAGGCAAAGATTTCCACATTGCTCGAAAAACTGGGTGAGGCCGGCGGAAACGTGACAGCCAGCTCGGCGTCGGTCAGCACCACCGCCTCCACGTCATCCGGATTCAGGCCCAAATCATCAACGCCGGCGATCGATTATCGGAAGTTAGGAATCCCGGACCCGGAGCAAAAGCGGGCCTTCCTGGGGCCGATGGTCGTCGCCCTTTTGGTCGGTTTGGTCGGTTTGGTCGCCATGGCCCTATGGGTCTTGATGAAGTCTAGGGGCTAAAGATGGAAACCCAAGCGTTCATGACAGGGCTCAAGAAGGACCTGGAAGGGCTTTTGGCCAAATTGAAGCCCAATGAAACCCTGGTCGAAGAATCCCGGGGCAAGCTCGAGATCCCCCTCCTCCTCAAGATCGCCCTGAAAAATGAAATGGAGGCGACGCTCGTCGGCGCCCGTTGGGCGGACAACACGCCCGAGGTCTTTTGCAAGCTGGCCTTCGCCAGACAGGTGGGCGACGAGTCGAAACACTACCGCCTGATCGAAGCGAGGCTCAAGGAGCTGGGCGAGAATCTCGAAGGCTTCGACCCCTTGCAACCGAACCTTTCGCCCCTCACGGACTACCTTTTGAACCTCACCACCACGCTCGAAAAAGCGGCCGCCGGACCCTTCGCCCGCGAGGCGATCGCCGTGGTCAAGAACAACCAGTTCATCTCCCTCTTAAAAGAGAAGGGAGACCTCGCCACGGCGAAGCTCTACGAAGAGACCATTCAAATAGACGAGGCCCATCACCACCAGCTCGGGGAGAACCTCCTGCTCCGTCTCGTAAAGACCGGCGAGGACCAGATGCGGGTTACTGCGGCGGTGGAAAAGACCTTAGGCCTCGCGGAGGAGCTGACGCGGCTGGCCGCGGAAAAGAAGGGTCTCGTCCGCGCGCCCGGGTGCTAAGGGGTTCGGAGCTCAGTTCTTTTCCTTCTTCTTCATCCACTCCTGGTAGGACTTCCCCGCCGCCTCGTCGACGCCGGTGAGCGCGATGGACTGAAGGTCCTTCATCCAATACCGCGCCTTGTCCCCGCTCCCTTTCAGGAAGACGTCCAGCCATTCGTAATCCCGGTTGAAGAGATAACCCTCGACCGTCTTTCCGTCCTGGAAGGTCAGCGTCACATGACCGCGGTAGTGGAAGGCGTCTTCGATTTGTTTTTTGAGTTCGTCGTTGAGGGTCATGAGGGCGCATATCGCTTAGTGGGCCGGAACGGGGCAAGTCCTTATTTTCTGTTGGAGCGAAAAAATCGGTCGTATACCGTCCTATGTGATGAACCCCTTCACCACCCCCAGCCGCATCATCGTCACCTGCGGCAAGAGGCTCTCGCCTTTCCTGCAGTTGGAACTCGTCGAGCTGGGATTTACCCCCAAGCGGACCTTCGCGACGGGCGTCGAGCTCAAGGGAACCCTGACCGACTGCATCCGTCTGAACCTGAATCTGAGATGCGCGAGCCAGGTGCTTTATTCGTTGAAAGAGTTCTCCGCGAATCATCCGGAGGGCGTCTACGACACGGTGGTCTCCCTCCCCTGGGAGGACATCGTCCCCGGAGACGGCTACCTGTCCGTCACCAGCACCGTGAATCATGTGACCGTCAATAACTCGTTGTTTATGAATGTGAAGGTCAAGGACGCGATCACGGACCGCATCCGTAATAAAACGGGAAAACGCCCCGATTCCGGGCCGGAGTTGGACCGTACCGTCCTGCATTTGTACTGGCAGGAAGACCGGGCGGAAGTGTTCATCGATTCTACGGGCGAGACACTGGCCAAGCACGGTTACCGCAAGATGCCCGGCAAGGCGCCCATGCTGGAGTCGCTGGCCGCGGCGACGCTCCTGGCGACGAAGTGGGATCGGAGCTCCCCTTTCGTCAACCCGATGTGCGGTTCCGGCACGGTCGCTATCGAGGCCGCCCTGCTCGCGACCAACCGCCGGCCGGGTCTCTTGAGGAATCATTACGCGTTCATGCACGTGAGGGGTTACGAGCGCGCGGCGTACGACAAAGAGCGCCAAAGGCTCGCGGACCAGGTGACATCCGTTCCCGGACTGACGATCGTGGCGACCGATTTGAGCGAAGAGGCAATCAGGATCGCAAAGGTGAACGCGAACGCCGCCGGCGTGGGGGACTTGATCCGGTTCGGCGTCGGCGATTTCGAAACGACCCCCCTCCCGGAACCGGCCGGCGCGGTGTATTTCAATCCGGAATACGGGGAACGCCTCGGACAGATCGCCGAGTTGGAAGCCACATACGCGCGCATCGGCGATTTTATGAAGAAACAATGCAAAGGTTTCATGGGCTACATTTTTACGGGCAATCTGGACCTGGCGAAAAAGGTCGGATTGAAGGCCGGCCGGCGGTTGGAGTTCTACACGGCCAAGATCGATTGCCGTCTGTTGGAGTACGAATTGTACGCGGGCACCCGCCGGGAGGCGCTAGCATGACCGCCTTGCGCAGGACGCTTCGAACCATAGCCAACGCGAAACGAGTTGGGTTTCAATGGCAGGACTGGTGCGGCCCCTTGAGGAAGGTCAAGGAGGAGCTCCGCGAGTTGGAGCGGGAGATCCGCAGCCGCGCCAAAACCAAGGGGAGGATCTCGGAGGAGATCGGCGACCTTCTCTTTTCGGTCTGCAACCTGGCCACCCTGCTCGAGCTCAACCCGGAAAAATCCCTGAACGCGACCTTGGACAAGTTCCAGTCGCGCTTCCGCTTCGTCGCGAGGGAGTTGAAGAAGATGGGAAAAAGCCCCAAAGAGTCGAACCTGAAGGAAATGGGCTCCCTGTGGCGAAAGGCCAAAAAGAAATCCGCCAAAAAGAAATCCGAATGATCAACAGGCCGTTCAGAGTGAAACCACCGCCTTGAACCCGCCGTAGATCATCCGCATGCCGTCGAAAGGCATGTCCTTCATGTCCATGTTCGCGAAGATCGGATCCTTCATGATTTTCTTCATGACGCTGTCCCGATGCGCGCGCGACTTGTAGACGATGTAGGAGAAAAACACCGTTTCACTGGCCTTACGCTTCACGCTCCGCGGAAACGAGGTCACCTTGCCCACCTTCACGTCGTCGGCGATGCACTCGACGTACTCCAGCGCGCCATACTTGCGCCACACCTTGGCGGCGGTCTTTGCCATTTTGAGATAGGCCTTCACCTTCTTCTTCGGAACCGGGACGATGAATCCGTCGACGTAGTTTGCCATCGGGGCCTCCTTTTAGGGTTTGGTCGTGATTGTAGGAGCAAAGAGCGATGGGTTCAACAGTTAGAAAGACTCCAAAAACGAGGCCGCCCGCGTCTCGGACCAGTACTCCCCCAAACGGTTGAAGGCGATGAAACCGACGTGTCCGCCGGATTTCGGGATTTCGAGAAAGAGGT
>Ga0247727_10018394_pt1 | contig 10987 bp, 12 predicted proteins | sample WisWelCaveWW1625_FD_202498 | JGI IMG/M metagenome (GOLD analysis project Ga0247727, IMG submission 202498) | Biofilm microbial communities from Wishing Well Cave, Virginia, United States - WW16-25 | ecosystem: Environmental > Aquatic > Deep subsurface > Groundwater > Cave microbial mat | place...
GGTATCCAGCACCGTGAACTCCTGGTCGTGGGTGAAGACGACATTGAACGGGTGGAAGTCACCGTGCGTGCGCCAGACGTGCGGAGGTGCGGAGCGCAGCCGCCAGCGCCAGGGCAAGCACAGTCGCTCGATGACCTGGAGGCGCTCGGGGGGCGCGCAGGGGACGTCATCGGGGTAGGCGTCGACGACGCCGAAGATGCCTTCGCCGTGACCGAGCAGATCGCGTGCCGCGCGCCGCTGGGCGATGGCATCCTCGCGGCCGTCCCGGTGCAGCTCGGCGAGGTAGTGGGCCAGAGCCAGCGCGCGCTCGCCGTCCAGCGGCGTGGCGCGCCCTTCGCGGGCGATGCGGCGCAGATCCTCGGCGTAGACATGGCCTTCGACGTAGCGCGTGAGCAGGTAGAACTCGCCGCTCTGTCGCAGCGAGGTCAGCCGGCCGTCCTCGTGAAGCGCGCCGACGTCCAGCGCCGGCACGTGCCGTGGGATCTTCCCGAACGTGTCCCAGTCCAAGAGCATCGAGCACGCCCGGTCCGAGCGCCGGTCGTGGCCGAACTCGTCGGCGGACGCGGTGCGAAAAACCAGGCGCTGCTCTTTCCCGTCCGGGTCGCGCAGCGTGACGCGCAGCGGAACCCCGTAGCCCATTGCCTTGGTGGTGGCGTCCCGCGCGGCATCGTCCGGACCCAGCGGTCGGACTTCGACGATGGACGCGCCCGGAAAGAGCGACTCCAGGTGCAGGCGAAGGGCGGATCCGGTTTGCATGCGGCGAAGGACTGCAAGCCTGAGGCCAGGGCTGGCCCGCGTCTTGCTCTGTCTGCTTGGCGGACGACAGCCAAAGGAGGGAGCGATGCACCTACGCAACCTGACCGTTGCCGACTTGATGACTACGGCGCTGGTCACCGTACACGAGAGGGAGACCCTCAGCGTCGCGGACTTCAACATGAAGCTGGCCAGCATCCGCCATCTGCCCGTGGTCGACGAGAAGCAGCACTTGGTAGGCATCCTTTCGAACCGGGACTTCCTGCGCGAGCTGGGCCGGACCGGACGCAAGGAGGCCCCGGTGCACCAGGTGATGACCACGCGCGTCGTCACCGTCAGGCCGGAGCAGCGCGCGCATGAGGCGGCGGCGCTGATGCTGGAGCACCGCATCGGCGCGCTCCCGGTGATCGGCGATCGCGGCCAACTCGTCGGGCTGGTTACCGAAACGGACTTCCTGCGCCTGGCCCACGAGGCGCTCGGCGGCGTGCGCGCCGAGGAAGCCTAGGCATCATGCGTCTTCCCGACATCATGAGCGTCGACGTGAAGACCGCCGGGCGCGACGAGCCGGCCGAGGCCGCCTGGGAGCGGATGCGCGCACAGCGGTTGCACCACCTCGTAGTGCTCGACGGGAAAGGTGTCGTGGGCGTGCTCTCCGATCGCGACTGCGGCGGCACGCGCGGCGCGGCCCTGCGCGCCGGCCGCAGCGTGGGCGACCTAATGACGCCCGCGGTGGTGGCGGCCACGCCGAGGACCACGGTGCGCGAGGCGGCCAACGTCCTGCGCGGCCGCGCCATCGGCTGTTTGCCGGTGCTCGATCGCGGCAAGCTGGTCGGCATCGTCACGGTCTCCGATCTGCTCGAGCTGATCGGCCGCGGCATCGAGCGCCCCGTCGAGAAGGGCCGACGCTGGACGCTACGCCACCGCGGCCAGGAGTCGCAGCCGACCTCCGTGCCGCGCGGCGTCAGCGGCGCGGCGCGGCGCTGAACAACGCTTTCACCCGGCGCCGGATCTCGGCGGCCGCCGCCGGGGATTGTGCCGAGATCTCCAGGGCCAGGTTGCCGTCCACCACCTCGACGACCACGCGCGCGCCGGACTGCCACAGCGGACACACGCCGCGCGTTTCGGCCGGCCCCATCGTGACCTGGCAGCGCGCCAGCTGCCGCAACCGGTCGACTTCCACTCCGGCGGCCGGGGTTCTCACGATCGCACCGCCTGGCGCGTCCTCGACCACGACCGGCGCGCCGAGCAGGTCCAGGGGGCAAGGCGTGTAGTCCCTGCGGTTGACGCCGGCGCAGGCACCACGCACGTCGATGACTTCCGGTGTGGCGCGCCGGTGCGCCGCGACGTGCTTTTCGCGTAGCTTTTGCGCGCGAGCCTCCTGGATGGGCCAACGTCTCTCGAGAGCCTCGGGGTCCGCGTCCGGTTCGATCGGCGGCACGGACGCCAGGTGCTCCAGATCGCTAGGCGGTGTTACCGGATCCTCCCGCCCGGCCTCGCGGCGCGCCGGCGCGGAGGCGCAGCCCGAGCACACGAGGAGAGCCCAAAAGAGAGTCGTTTCGCGCAGGGCCACGAACCCACGGGATGCAATCCCCCCGCCAGGGGCGCTGTCCCGGAAGGTGGCATACCGCTTGAAGGGCTCCCGGGCAGGGGCGTGTCCGCCAAGGCGGGCCGCCCGAAAGGAGCGTTCGATGCGGGGCATCCGAGTCGAGAGCACCATGACGCGCGACGTCTACGCGGTGGGTCCGGACACAGACCTGGAGACCGTCGGGGCGCTGTTCGTCGCCCAGCACATCTCCGGGGCGCCGGTGATCGACGGCAAGGGCCGCGCCGTGGGCATGATCAGCAAGACCGACCTGCTTGCGCCGAAACCGGCGCGGGGCGGCACGGGAGGCAAGCCCTTCTACTACCGCGTCCGCGACGGCGCGATCCACACCATCGGGACGCCGCGCGACGGGCCCAACACCACGCGTGCCGTCGTGGGGGACGTGATGTCCCCGTTCGTGTTCACCGTCGGCCCCAAGGCGCCGCTGATCGACGCCATGCGCCTGATGGTGATGGACGAGGTGCACCGGCTCCTGGTCGTCGAGGGGGATCGCCTGGTCGGCATGGTGACGTCCATGGACGCGCTGCGCGCGCTGCTGCGCTGGGCCGCGGCCCCCGCGGGAGCCGAGCCGCCCGCGGAGGCCGGCAAGCCGTGACCGGCAGAGGGGCGTGGACCTGGCTCGGCTTCGGGCTGCTGTGGATGCTCCTGCTCGCGCAGTGGGTCTTCGCCCCGCAGCGCGCGACGATCCCGTACAGCGAGTTCAAACGGCTCGTCGCCCAGGACGAGATCGAGGAGGTCACCGTGTCGCCGTCGCGCGTGCACGGGCGGCTACGCGTGGGACACAAGACCGGTGGAGAGAAGGGCAAGCGCGAATTCGAGTCCGTGCGCGTGGAGGATGCGGGGCTCCTTGCCGAGCTCGCCGCGCGGCGCATCTCCGTGACCGGGGAAGAGGGCACGAGTCGCCTGACCGAGCTGGTCTCCTGGTTGGTGCCGGGGATCCTGCTGCTCGTCTTCCTGGGTTTCCTGCTGCGCCGTGTCGGCGGCGGCGGGACGGAGTTCATGACCGTGGGGCGCAGCAAGGCCAAGATCTACATGGAGAAGGAGGTCAAGGTCGGGTTCGGCGACGTGGCCGGCGTCGACGAGGCCAAGGTGGAGCTTTCCGAGGTCATCGAGTTCTTGCGCACGCCCGACAAGTTCCGGCGCCTCGGCGGCCGCATCCCCAAGGGGATCCTGCTGGTCGGGCCGCCCGGTACGGGCAAGACGCTCCTGGCTCGCGCCGTGGCAGGCGAGGCCGGGGTGCCGTTCTTTTCGATCAGCGGCTCCGAGTTCGTCGAGATGTTCGTCGGCGTGGGCGCCGCACGCGTGCGCGACCTGTTCACCCAGGCCAAGGGGAAGGCGCCCTGCATCATCTTCATCGACGAGCTGGACGCGCTGGGCAAGGTGCGCGGCGTCGGGCCGATGGCCCACGAGGAGCGCGAGCAGACGCTCAACCAGCTGCTCGTCGAGCTGGACGGCTTCGATCCGCGCGTGGGGGTGATCCTGATGGCCGCGACCAACCGTCCCGAAATCCTCGATCCCGCGCTCTTGCGCGCCGGACGTTTCGACCGCCACGTGCTGGTGGATCGACCCGATCGCACGGGAAGGCTCGCCATCCTGGGCGTGCACGGGCGCGGCGTGAAGCTCGCGGCCGGCACGGACCTCGAGGCGATCGCGGCGATGACCGCCGGGCTGGTCGGTGCGGATCTGGCCAACGTGGTCAACGAGGCGGCGCTGCTGGCCGTGCGCCGCGGCCGCGAGGAGGTCGGCCAGGCGGAGCTTCAGGAAGCGGTCGAGCGCATGGTGGCTGGCCTGGAGAAGCGCAGCCGCGTGCTCAACCGTCTGGAGAAGGAGCGCGTCGCCCACCACGAGATCGGCCACGCCTTGGTGGCCCTTTCCATCCCGGGTTGCGACGCGGTGCAGAAGATCTCGATCATCCCGCGCGGCATCGCCGCTCTCGGCTACACGCTGCAGCTTCCCACCGAGGACCGCTTCCTGATGACGCAGGGCGAGCTGGAGAACAAGATCGCCGTGCTGCTTTCCGGCCGCGTGGCCGAGGAGATCGTCTATGGCGAGGTCTCCACCGGCGCGCAGGACGATCTGCGCAAGGCCACGCAGATCGCGCAGAGCATGGTGCGGGCGTACGGCATGAGCCGAAAGCTCGGCGACCTGAGCCTGGAGCGCGAGCCGCGGCCGCTGTTCCTGGACGGCAGCGGCCCGGCCTCGGCCGGCGAGCACGGCGAGGCGGTGCTGCGCGAGGTCGACGCCGAGGTGCGCCGCATCCTCGACGAGCAGCACGCGCGCGTGTCGCGCTTGCTGGGCGCCAAGGAGGCGCTGCTGCGCGAAGCGGCCGCGCTGCTGCTCGCGCGCGAGACCCTGGGCGGCGACGAGCTCGTCGCGCTGGCCACGCGCTCGGGCGCAGCCCCGGTGGCGAAGGCCTCCTGACGACGCGCGCCTTCAGCCTTTCACCGTCCTGGCGCCGGCACGGGTGTTGCAAACATCTAATGAGGAGGCTCGAAATGCCGACGAAGATCGAGCGAATCCTGGTCCCGGTGGATTTCTCCTCCTGCTCGGAGGCGGCGCTAGCCTACGCGGCCGGCCTGGCCCGGAAAGTCGGCGCCCGGGTGGACGTGCTGCACGCCTGGGAGGCGCCCGCCATCCCGGCGGACCTGCCCCTTCCGGTCGAAGAGTTCCAGACGGGCGCGCGCCGTGAGGCGGAGAGGCTGCTCGACGATCTGGTCGCGCGACATCGGGCCGCGGACGAGCCAGTGCGCGCGCACCTGGCCGCGGGAAGCGCGGTGCCGACGATCCTCGGACAGCTGGCCATCGGCGAGCACGACCTGATCGTGATCGGCACGCACGGACGTCGCGGACTGGTGCGCGCCGTGCTCGGCAGCGTCGCCGAGGAAGTCCTGCGACGCGCGCCCTGTCCGGTGCTATGCGTGCGCGAGATGGCGCGTCCATGACGTCGGCGGACGTGTTCGACGCACACACCCTACGCTTCTGGCAAAGGGTATGGAGGATTCTCGACCCGAAGATCACCCTGGCTTCCGCGGCGTCGCTCTTCCTGGGTGCGTCCGGCGCCGCGCGCGCGGGATCGATCGATTGGGGCTGGCTGGCGATCGCGGCGGTCGGGATCTTCCTGCTCGAAGCGGCCAAGAACGCCTCGGGCGAGCTGTTCGACTTCGAGTCCGGCGCAGACGCCGGCGTGGCGCCCGAGGACCGGAGCCCGCTCTCCGGGGGAAAGCGTGTGCTGGTCGACGGTCTGCTCACCTCGGATCAGGTTCGGACCCTGGCGGTGCTGCTGTACGGCCTGGGTATCGCCTCGGGTGTGGTGATCGCGCTCTGGCGCGAGCCGGGCGTGCTGTGGTTCGGCCTGCTGGGCGTCGGGCTCGCCTACTCGTACCACGCTCCGCCGCTGCGGCTCTCGTACCGCGGCCTCGGAGAGATCGCGGTGGCGCTGGGCTACGGTCCCGGCATGGCCTGCGGACTCTACCTGGTGCAGCGTCACCAGGTCACGACCGACGTGCTGCTCGCTTCGCTGCCGCTCGGGCTTCTCATCGCCGGCTTCCTGTGGATCAACGAGTTCCCCGACTTCCGTGCCGATCGCGACGCCGGCAAGCGGACGCTGGTGGTACGGCTGGGACGTCGCGCGGCAAGCCGCGCGTTCGCGGGCATCCACGCGGTCGCCTACCTCATGATCGCGCTGCTGCCGCTGCTCGGGCTTCCGCGCACGGTCTGGCTGGGCGTCGCCGGACTTCCCTTCGGCATCGCTGCCGCGGCCCGTCTGATGGCCGATCCGGAGCGCACCGAACGGATCATCCCGGCGCAGCGCTGGACGCTGGTTGGCTTCGTAATCGCCGCCGCGGGGCTGGGCGCCGGATTGCTGCTCGCCGGGTCGGGCCGATGAAGCTGGGCGCCCTCGCAGTGCTCTGCGTGGCCGCGTGCGCCGCCACACCCGCGCAGCGGCCGCCAAGTTCCAGACAGGCGAACCTCCGGGAGCCGGAGAGACTCTCCGCCGTGGCCCGCTCGTTGATCCGCGAGCGCATGCAGCGGCACGCCGATCAGATGACCTGGCTGGTGATGAGCACGGTCCTGCTGGACTATCCGTCGGCGGAGGACGCGGCACACGAGGTCGCCACCGAAGCGCGTCTGGCACGGCCCCTGCCGGCCGAACGCGACACCCTCAACGCGTCGCTCCCCGCACGCTTCTTCGATCTCGAGGAGGATCTGGCGCGGCGCGCCCAGGTCGTGCTGGCCGCCGCGCGCGCAGCGGATCCCCAGGCGCTGCGCCAGGCGGTCGGGGGCTTGACCGAGACGTGCGTCGCTTGCCACGCATCGTACCTGGACGACGAGGCGGAAAGGACCCCATGAACGTCCGCGACATCATGACGACCAACGTAGTCTCGCTGGAGCGCAACGACCCGGTGGAGAAGGCCGACCTCTTGCGCAAGGAAAGACGCGTCCGCCATTTTCCGGTCTTGGACGCGGAGGGTCGGCTGGTCGGCGTGCTCAGCCATCGCGACTTCTTCCGCTCGGCGCTGGCCGCGGCGCTGGGCTACGGCGAGCGCGGCTATCAGGGCGTGGTCAAGACCCTGCCGGTCAAGGAGCTGATGACCGAGAACGTCGTCACTGTGGGTCCGGACGCCACCGTGGCCGACGCGGCGCGCCTCATGGCGGAGAAGAAGATCGGCTGCCTGCCCGTCGTCGACGGCGACCTGCTGGTCGGCATCGTCACCGAGAGCGACCTTCTCCGGTTGCTCATCGCCTGAGCGCCGTCAACCGGCGGTCGAACCGTCGGCCGTCTCCCGAGCAATCGCGTCCAGCGCCGGGCCGTCGTGACTGTGTGCGGTCGGCATGCCCGCTAGAGGCCCGACGCGGCAAGGGGTTTCCGACCGGTAACGGACGGCGCTGGTCGGCGTCACCGTGGCGTAGCGGTTCTCGGCGTCCACCGGGTTCTTGCACGGGGCCACGCCGCGTGGCCAGGGACTTGCATCAGCTCAGCGATCGTGAATCCGGCGCACGTACATCTCATGGCAAACCATCTCCCCATCGCCGGGGCGTTCCTCGGGCTGGCGCTGCTGCTGGTGCTGCTCTGGCGGCGGGAGGAGCGCGGCCTGTTGCTCGGATGCGAGCAGTCGACCTGCACGGTCAGCGTCGGTAACAGCGGGAGCGTCTCGTGCTCGGGCGCGTCGACCTGTCACGTGACGTGTAGCGGATCCTGCTCGCTGAGCTGCGACGAGGCGGCGTCCTGCGATCTGCGTTGCGCCGACGACGATGCGGCGCGCCCGATCTCCGGCGCCGCGCAGTGCCCGTAGGCGCACCCTCGCTGTTACACGCCTCCGTTCGCGTCAGCCGCTCTGTCCGGTCGCCCAGCTTGGTCGGGGTCGTCGCCCGCTCTCGACTAAGGCACGCGGTCAATGCGATAAACGGGGCCGGCCGCGATGATCGGTTCTTGGCTCCACGCCTACGGCACGGACCTCGCCGCGCTGCTGTTCAACGTGGCCGCCTTCTCCGCCTATCGCGCGATGCAGCGCCGCCGCGCGCGCCGCGATCCGGGTGCGACGCTGCAGAGCCAGCAGGCGGCCACGCGCGCGGAATGGGTCGCCGAGGTCCTGCGCAGCGGCAACGGCATCCTCGGGGTTCAGACGCTGCGAAACGCGATCATGGCCTCGCTGTTCTTCGCGTCCAACACGATGTTCCTGGTAATGGGCGTCCTGAGCCTCACGGGACAGCAACATCTGGGAGAGGCCTGGGCGCTGCTCGACCCGAGTTCGAACAGGTCGGCACCGCTCGTGCAGGCCAAGCTGCTGTTGCTGCTGCTGACCCTGTTGTTCGCGTTCTTCTGCTTCATCAGCGCGCTTCGGCTGTTCTCGCATGCCAGCGTCAGCCTCGGCTCGAAGGCCGCGACGCCGGCTTTCGTCACCGCCCAGGTGGACACCGCGTGGCACTATCAAGGGCTCGGAGTTCGCTGCTACTATTTCGCCGCGCCGGTCCTGTTCTGGCTCTTCGGCGCGCTTGCGTTCGTGCTCGCGGGTCTCGGCGCGATCGCGGTCATGAACGTGTTCGACCGCGTCCCCCGGGGCAGCCGGTCGGGCTCATAGCACTCTACGGATCGGGTGCGGCGGACAGGCCTCCGATCGGCCGCCCCGGCGCGTGCGCTTCGGGCGCCTCCTTGGCGGTGCAGGTCACCAGCTCGCGGTCCACACCCACGGCGTCGGCGATCTCGAAGAGGATCCGGGTCTCGGCCTCGGTGACCTGACCGTCCGCCCGGGCGATGACGCAGAGATCGCGGATGACCTGCGCGCGCCGGAGCGGAGGAACGACCTCGTTGACGTGCTCGATCCGCCGCGGCAAGTCCTGGCGCACGGCGTCGGCGTCCACCTTCCAGGGGACCGAGCCGGGGCCGAGCAGCCGTTCGAGCGCCTTGAGCTCCTGCTCGGAGATGTCTCCCGATGAAGCCGCGACCAGCACCGCGCCGGCGAAGAGCAGCCGCCGCATCGCTTCGGCGGCCTCCGATTTCTCGTGCAGGTAGCTCGGGTCCATCACACGGATGAGCTCGTCGACCTGCGCCTCGAGGTCCTTGCGCGGCATGCCGCCGGACACGATGAGCTCGGAGCGCGCCACCAGTTCCGCGGCGCGAAGGCGCAATGGGCTAAACGGATGGGTGGCGAACCAGTCGCTTCGCACCGGCTCGTCGGCCTTGCTCAGGCGGTCGGATTCCTCGCGCAGGTCGCCGACTTGCGCGAGGAACTGGTCGATGCGCACGCTCACGCGGGATCCGCGCAGGCCCGAGGCGAGCTTGAACAGCCCGCGGGCCGCGGCGTCCAGCCCACCGGCGCAGAGAACGCCGGCGCGATCCGACGAGATCTCGGCGTAGCGCTGCCAGGCGAACAGGCGCAGCACCAGGCCCGGATCGCCGGCGCCCGTGGCGAGCAGCGGGGCGATCGGGATCCTGTGGTGCTCGAACAGGTGGTGGCCGAGCTCATGGCCGACCACGAAGCGCAGCTCGTCGGGCTCGAACCCCTCGAGGAGCCCGGCCGAGAACACGATGAAGAGCCGGCCGCGCTCCGGCCGCACCGCGGCCGCGTTGAAGTGGAGCTCGGGATAGACGTAGGTTTCCAGCGGCATTTCCAGCCCCAACGCCACGCGGCATGCTTCGACGATCTGGTGGACGTCGGGCGCCATCTCGGGCGTGAGGCGGAGCGCCGTGGCCAGCAAGTGCCGGCGCGCACCCGACTCCTCGACCAGCTTCTCGAACTTCTCGATGACCAGGCGCACGCCCGGCTCCCTGAGGATGCGTTCGGCGAGATCCCGCTCGCCGTCGGCCCGGAGGTCGGTTCGCAGGGCGGCCATGGCTGGGCCTTCCCAAAAGGTCTATCACGCCGGCCGGCCGGCCGGAGCCGCATCTGGCCGTTTCCTTGGCGCTCGGCGCTACGCCGGTTCCATCGCGGCGGCGGATCGGCGATCCTTCGTCCATGCGCATCCGGTTCCTGGGCGCGGCGCAGGAGGTCACCGGCGCGATGTTCCTGCTGGAGACGGGACGAGGAGCGGTGCTCGTCGATTGTGGCATGTTCCAGGGCCGGCGCGAGGAGTCGCGGCAGCGCAACCGCCACCTGCCGCGCGAAGCCCTCGCGGCGGACGCCGTCGTCCTGACCCACGCCCACATCGACCACTCGGGCAGCCTGCCGACGCTGGTGAAATCGGGTTTCCGCGGTTCGATCCACGCCACGCCGGCGACACGCGACCTGTGCGCGTACATGCTGCGCGACGCCGCGCACATCCAGGAGCAGGATGCCAAGTATCTCAACCGGAAGTTTGCGGGCGACCCGCAATTCGTGAAAGTGGAGCCGCTCTACGACGAGGAGGACGCACTGCGCGCGCTCGCGCGCTTCGTGGCCGTGTCGTACCATTACCCGTTCGCACCCATCCCCGGCGTGACCGCCCGGCTGATCAACGCCGGGCACATCCTCGGCTCCGCGGGGGTGGTGCTCGACGTGAAAGAGCAGGGGCGCAGCCGTCGCGTGGTCTTCTCCGGCGATCTGGGACGAAAGAACCTCCCCATCGTGAAGGATCCCGAGGACCCGCCCGCGCCGCTGGACTACGTCGTGATGGAGAGCACCTACGGCAACCGCGTCCACGGCGACGTGGCAGCGATGGATACGGACCTGGAGCGGGTGGTCAAGGAGACTGTGGCGCGAGGCGGCAAGATCGTCATCCCGGCGTTCGCCGTGGGACGCACGCAGGAGCTGCTCTTCGCGCTAAACCGGCTCCGGCGCGAGGGGCGGCTACCCGACGTGCCGGTGTTCATCGACTCACCGCTGGCCACGGCGGTGACCGGCGTGTTCCGCCTGCATCCCGAGTGCTTCGATGCGGAGGCGCGGGCGTTCATCGAGCGGCACGGCGAGGTGTTCGACTTCCAGGGTGTGGAGTTCGTGACGACCCGCGAGGATTCGATGAGGCTCGACACGCGCCAGGGCCCGGCCATCATCATCTCGGCCGCGGGAATGTGCGAGGCGGGGCGGGTGCTGCACCACTTGCGCCACACCGTCGAGGACGAGCGCAACACCATCCTCATCGTCGGATTCATGGCGCAACACACGCTGGGACGGCGCTTGGTCGAGCGGCGGCCCCGGGTGAAGATCTTCGGTGTGG
>Ga0247727_10018395_pt1 | contig 10986 bp, 9 predicted proteins | sample WisWelCaveWW1625_FD_202498 | JGI IMG/M metagenome (GOLD analysis project Ga0247727, IMG submission 202498) | Biofilm microbial communities from Wishing Well Cave, Virginia, United States - WW16-25 | ecosystem: Environmental > Aquatic > Deep subsurface > Groundwater > Cave microbial mat | place...
GGTAAAATAGGGATACTTGGGAGGTCGTCTAATGGTAGGACAATAGACTCTGAATCTATTTATCGGGGTTCAAATCCCTGCCTCCCAGCCATTCGTATGTATTATCTCTACATCCTTCGTTGTTTGGATAACTCGCTTTACTGCGGTCAGACAAATAATCTAGAAAGAAGGGTGAATGAGCATAATTTCGACAAGCAAAAATCTGCAAAATACCTGCGTGGCAAAACCCCAGTTACCTTAGCGTATTCCGAAACATACAAAACTTTACAGGAAGCAATGAAGAGAGAAATACAGATAAAAAAATGGCCAAAGGCAAAAAAAGAAGCACTCATTCTTACACATTCCTTACCCGATCCATCTTGAAAAAATTGATCAGTTATTGTTAAATGAATGCATGAATAAAAATCCAATAACAATTGAGGTGTTGGTAAGAGCTCCGATTGTTAAAGTATGGGAATACTGGAATAAGCCAGAACACATTACAAAATGGGCATTTGCTTCTGATGACTGGGAGGCGCCTTCTTCAGAAAATGATCTTCGTGTAGGCGGAACATTTAAAACAAGAATGGCCGCTAAAGATAAGAGCGCTGCTTTTGACTTCGGTGGCACTTATACCAATGTGAAGGAACATGAAATCATCGAATATGATTTGGGAGATAAAAGACACGTCAAAAACGAGTTTACGACAGTACCGGAGGGCGTAAAAGTTGTCACCACTTTTGATCCAGAAGGTCAAAATGATCCCGAGTTTCAGCGCAAAGGTTGGCAAGCAATCTTAAATAACTTTAAGAAGTATACGGAATCAGTTTTATAACGCTAATATGTTGAGCAAAGCGAAATCCCGCTCAGCGGGACAAAAAATTGTTCCACATCTATGGTATGACAAAGAGGCCAAAGAAGCGGCTACATTTTATACCACTTTATTTCCCGACTCAGAGGTCACAAGCATCAAGACCATTCATAATACCCCCTCAGGAGACTGCGACATTGTGTCTTTTAAATTGTGGGGATATTCATTTCAGTCGATAAGCGCGGGACCTTATTTCAAATTTAATCCCTCGATATCGATCATGGTCAACTTCGATCCATCACAAGACAAAGAAGCCAAAACTCGCATCGATGTTGTATGGAAAAAGTTATCAGACGGCGGAAAGGCACTTATGCCACTTGATAAATACCCCTTTAGTGAACGGTATGGTTGGATTGCGGATAAATATGGGCTCACTTGGCAGCTTATTCTGACTAATCCTGAGGGCGAGAGTAGACCAGCTATTGTACCCGCTTTTATGTTTACGAAAGGTGTATATGGTAGGGCAGAAGAAGCATCGGACTTTTATCTTTCGGTTTTTAAAAATACAAAACGAGGTACGCTTGCTTGTTATCCGGCGGCTATGGGTCCTGATGCAGAAGGAAAAGTTATGTTCACAGACTTTAATCTGGTCGGACAATGGTTTGCCGCTATGGATGGAGCAGGTCCGCACGACTTTGCATTTAATGAAGCGATCTCGATGATCGTAAAGTGTGACGGTCAGGAAGAGGTTGATTATTATTGGGAAAAATTATCTGCAGTTCCCGAGTCTGAACAATGCGGCTGGTTGAAGGATAAATACGGTGTTTCATGGCAGATTGTGCCAAAAGAAATGGACGAAATGATGCAAAAAGGCACAGCAGAACGAATTGACCGCGTGACAAAAGTATTCTTATCCATGAAGAAGTTTGATCTCGCGACACTAAAGGCTGCGTACGAGGGGAAATAAAAACCTTAAATCTACTTTGTTATACTTCAAGTATGAAAATTGTTGTGATTTTGGGAAGCACACGGACAAAATTCAGACTGGGTGAGCGTGTTGCCAAATGGGTCATGAACGAAACGAAAAAATATTTCAAAGCGGAATTTACACTCCTCGATCTTCGGGAATATAATCTACCGTTTTTCGACGAAGAAGAAGGGCCGAGGGGAAACAAAGATCGCCATCCTGCCGAAAATGTGAAGCGGTGGATTGATGATATCGCCTCAGGTGACGGGTATATTTTTATTACGCCTGAATACAATGAAGGGCCAAGTGCGGCACTTAAAAACGCTATTGACTTTATAAGACATGAGGCAGATCGTAAGCCAGCTGTTTTTATCGGATATTCAGATGGTGCAAACGGTGGGATGTATGCTCCGATGCAACTTCGCGTCAATGTATCTGAAGTCGGGATGGTGGCTTTAAAGACTCAGCAAATTATTTTAAGCGCGCAGAAGAAATTGAATGAAGAGGGTGTGGCGCAAGCGGAACATAAAGAAAGTCTTGAAAAGCGATTTGCGCGGCTTGCTACAGAAATCATTTGGTTTACCGATACCCTCAAAACCGCGCGTGAAAAAAATAGCTAAGCTATTTTTTTAATAACCTTAACACTACAGGGAAGATGACTTTTTCCCATTTTGTTATACCCTGTGCAGACGGATGGAGTCCGTCCGATACGTAGTCTGCTTCACTTTTCATAGTCTCGCTCACCGGAAAAATATCGGCAACAGGAAGTCCTCTCGTTTTTCCTTCGGATTTTATTATCTCGTTATATTCTTTTATGAGGTTTCTTACTCGTTCTTTTTCATACTGTGCGAATGCGGGTGAAAGGGTATAGTCGGGGATTGTAACGAGGACGATATTTTTTGGATTGACCATCAGGGTTTGCAGTTTATCCAGCAGTTCATGTAATTCCTTTTGGTATGTTGTAGTATCAATTTGTTGGAAACTGTCGTTTGCTCCAATAAAAAGCGTTACAAAATCTGGTTTATATCTTTGGACTTCATCAAGCTCAAGTTCTATCGTATTGCGGACTGTGTAGCCGGAGACAGCCGGATTTGCGACAAGCGTTGTTTCTATGCCCGCCTCATTTAGATGTGAGGTCAAAATATTTGGCCAACGCTCCTCCTCCTGTACACCGACGCCGATTGTGTATGAATCGCCAAGCGCTACATAATGGATTCCTATCTTTGGAGCAGTTTCGGACATGTTTTTAGTCTTTTTAAAAGAGAAAATAATAAGAGCCAAAATGAAGAGAGAAACAAACATTCCTATGTAAAAAATTCTCATATGCCTAATACCATGATATACTTTGTGTACAAAAATATGCAAAAGTATTGGATCAATGTAATTTCTAAAGAGCGCGTACTGGCGGCTGTTGCCGAAGGTGTTATGCAATCTCAGGATAATGAGGCGCATCTTAACAGAATGAAAAAAGGCGACTGGGTTGTTTTCTATTCACCACGTACGGACATAGAAGGGGTTACAAAACTTCAGTCTTTTACCGCAATCGGCCAGATTGCGGATCACACTATTTACCCTGTTGAAAAGGCGCCTACTCTCAAAATATTCAGGCGGAAAATGGACTATGTATCGTCAAAAGAAACGCCGCTTATCCCACTGATTCAACACTTATTGTTTATCGTAAACAAGAAGCACTGGGGTACTGTATTTAAATTAAGCCTTATTCAAATTCCAGATGTTGATTTTCAGTATATCGCTAAACAGATGGGTTTTTCACTTCCTGAATACATTTCAAAATGAGGTTTGTGATATTTACTCATTTTCTTATTTCCACTAGAATTAAGCTATGGGACGAATATTGATATCCTGCATCCTTATTTTCTTTGTCGTATTTTCATTTGGTGTCCAAGCCGCGGACAAGGACAGTCTGGCTTTCCAAATAGAGGAGTACCAGAAGAAACTTACTGATTTGCGTCAGCAAAAAAGTTCGCTCTCTTCACAGATACAGTACATGGATACACAAATCTATCTCACCACACTTCAAACTCAGGAAACAGAGCGAAAAATTATAGAAACAGAAAAAGAAATTACACTACTCGACAGTCGCATTATTGGTCTAGACACATCGCTGGACTATCTCTCAAAACTTCTTCTTAACAGAGTTGTCAAAGCATATAAAAATAATCAGATCAGTATTTTTGATCTCATCCTCAATGGTAATAATGTAGATGACGCTATGAATAAGATTAAATACTTCAAAACAACCGAGCTAAATAACCAAAAAATCATGATACAGGTACAGGAAGCCAAACTTAACTTCGAAGAACAAAAAACGCTTCGAGAAAACAAAAAAGCAGAACTTGATGCTCTTAAGATCACGCTTGCGGCTCAAAAAGCGAACCTCATCGGACAACAGCAGTCGAAGCGTAGGCTACTTGCCGATACACAAAACGACGAAAAAATATATCAAAGCTTATTGGCAAAAACTCAGGCGGAATACGCCGCAATACAAGGAATCATAGCGGGAGCGGGGACTGAAACGAAAATAAGAGATGTAACAAAAGGAGAGACTATTGCATCTATTATCCCCGGAGCTTCGTGTAACTCAAGCGCCGGCCATCTTCATTTTATCGTAGAGGAGGGAGGATCTGTCAATAACCCATTTAATTATCTGAAGTCGGTAGAGTTTAATAACTGCTCTGGATCATCGTGTGGATCTGGCGACGGAGATTCCTTTAACCCATCCGGTTCATGGGACTGGCCGATTAGTCCGTTGATTACTATGTATCAAGGCTTTGGGCAGACATGGGCGGTCAGAAACTCATGGGTCGGTCAGATCTATAGCTCACACAATGGTTTAGATATAGTGGGATCCTCATCAAATGTGGTGGCCGTGGCTGACGGGGCGCTCTACCGGGGAAGCTATGCGATTGGCTGCACTCTTCCCTACATGAAACTTATTCACAAGGACTCCAATATCAAAACTTACTATCTTCATGTGTATGCGCAGTAGTTAGTAGAGAGCTTCGATACGATAAGAACCGTTTTGATTGAAGATAAAGGCTTTTACGGGGAAAAATGGCAAACGACTGACTACGCGCTCAGGAGGAATTAATACTTTGCCTACAAAATTCGGAATGGAGTCATAAGTCTTATTGTAAACATACACATTTTCAGCACCAAAATAAAACTGTGCTGGAAAGAAATCAAGTTCACTGGTAACGTACAGAAGATCGTTTGTATGGGCAATTTGTCGTATCTCCCCGATCGATCGAGCGAGGTTCGCTTTTGTTCGATGTCCTGTTTCAGCAATCGTATAGTGCACCGAAACGATGAGTAGTAATCCAATAAGTGTATATCCGAAAAATTTTGGCAGGCGGTCGGCTGTTAGAATAAGAAAGAAAGAAAGACCCGCACTGCTAATAATGAGATAGCGAGAAAGAAGCAGTGGTTTGACAAATGACACTGCAAAAATGACAAGAGGTGGAACGACTGCAAGGAGGAAAAAATACAACATAGCATGATCCTTTTTCCATTTGTTTTTGACGATTACCGCGCCTACCGCTACACAAACCATTACGAGTAGTGACAACTTCATTATGTCAGGATAATAGCGAAAATTATTTTCGTAACCCGTATAGATACTTGCCGCCATAAGCCAAAAATCACGCGCTGTAGGAATGGGTATCCAAAAGGCGTCATTTAATGGATTTCTTTGCGCAATGACAAAAATGATCCAAGGGACGAAAGTCATAAAGGAAACGAAAGGATAGATAAGCGCTTTTAAACCGTCTTTTTTATTGCGGGTCAGATACAAGAAAAGTACCTGGATGCCAAGAACGAGGAACATAAAGTAATGGGTATACAATCCGGCGATTGTCGAAACGAGATATGGCTTTTTTTTGTTGGTGAGTAGCGCATACGAAGATAGTAAGGTAAAGAATGCCAAAGCGCTGTACATCCTGACTTCAAATGCATAATAGACAAGAATTGGACTTAGCGAAAAGGCGAGAACAAAGAGAAACATACCCAGTAGTTTTTTTTGCTTTGTAAATCTTTCGACCAAGAGAAGCGCCACATAGACCATCGCGAGATATGGAACAAGGGAAAGAACGCGCAACAATACTTCATTTTTACCAGCAATGAGTATCCAAAAATGCATGGCCAAATAATATAAAGGAGGGGTGAAGTCGCGAGCGGTGAGAATCAGTATTTCGCCGATAGGTCTGACCGCGAGCATATATGAATATGCTTCATCACGCCAAAAACTTTGGGTCAAAAATAGGAGCGGAGTTTTGGAAAAAAGAAACTGTAACATAGATTGAGTTTACACTTTCTCAGTCACCTTGTACTTTATCTTCTTGCCTAACAATAATCGAGTGTGTGCTTCAAGTGCCGGGAGTGAAGAAAGAAAAAATGAAACAACAGGAAGAAAATACCATTGGATCACTATAAAAGGATACGCTAATGTTCGTGTCTTAATATTGAGTCTGTGCCTTAACTTAAGGTCAAGATAAATAAAGAGGATAAGAAGTCCTGACGAGAAGGTGAGGATAAGGCCAGAAAGTTGGGGAAGCAAAAATCCAAGAACGGTTTTTTTGAATAAGGGATTAACGAGTGGTGGGATCGAAGCGCTTAAGGTAAGTATGAAAAAAGAGGTGGGCCATAAAAGATGTGTTTCCATAAGAAACAGTATTTTTTTTAGCTTTACCATCGGGGGAATAGTTGGGGTATTGAAAAATCGTTTTAGCGTGTATCCAATATCAGTTGCGCCCCACGCCCATCGTTTTTCCTGATCATAACGGTTGAGAAATGTCTTTATGACTCCTCCTGAATACACGGCATCTCCATTTACGATTGTATATAGAGGAAGCGTCTTAACTTTTTCTCCATGGGCAAAAAAAGCCTGAAAATAGATATGCCAGTCCTCAGGAATAATATCAACATCCCAGAAGTTTATCGATTGCAAGAGCCAAAGGTTAGTCGAATACGTGGAGGTATGAATGAGCTGTTCTGTCTGTGATAGAAAAGCTAAACGGACGATAGATGAAAGAGTGGCTTGGATACGTACGAATATTGGCAGTTGATTGAAATTATTGTAAAGAAGAACCGGAGCCCAATAAAAATGGAAGAGGCGGTCAACATCACGAAGATATTCGTAGGTGAGGTACGAGAAATAATTGGAGGCAAAATGACTGTCTGCATCAGAGATCGTGATAATAACGTTTTTACGATCCATGCCGTGTTCTAGGACATATGAATCAACTATTTTTGCAGCATATGTCTGATTACTTGCTTTTCCCGGAACTTCATCTTCTGTTAACGGATGATATGCACATAATATATCCGCGAACGATTCCTTGTACTTTTCTATAAGCTTTTCAGCTTTTTGCTCAGCTTCTATCTCGCGCGATTCAAAGGCTAATACGAGGTGCATATTTTTATGGGAGTAGTCATTGTTAACGATGGAGCGGATAGCAGATTCAAGTTTATATACCTGTTCTTTGTAGTTTGGGATGATGATAAAATGTGCCAGTTTGTCAGCGTCTTTATATTTTTCAAGTTTTTTCATGAAGTTGATCTTGGAATATTTCATGATTTTAAGATACGAAATGGTCGCGAGATACGTTGTCATGATTGACTTATAGAAGAAGTACAGATCGAATGAAATGATGAAGTAGGACACGATCGCAGGATGGAAAAATGAGAGCCACATAGGTAGAGTTATCAGAAACCAAGTGAGAAACGGAATGATAATATCCCATAGGCGGTGAAAAAAGGCTGATTGAGCGAAGAATTTACTCATACGGCTATTATACATTACTGCCAGGCTTCACAAATCATACGGAAGGAACAGAAATTGCACCACGGTCCAACGCGTGGCGGGAAGCGACCCGATTTGATTAGCGAAGCAGTCTCAACGATTTTCTTTTTCATCTCATCTATTTCGGGTTGTGTGCGTTGCAATGTTATTTTTTCCATATCCTGAAGATAGTAGAAAGTGAGTTTTACCTCAGCCAAGTCCTTGCGATAGAGGCCTTTGTCCGTTGCTGCCAAGGCATAAATGGACAGCTGCAGGCTCTTTTTAAGTTCCGTGTCGTTGGGTTTCTTTCCTGTCTTATAGTCGATTATCTCAAGCGTGTTATCGGGAGCGTAGTCAACTCTATCGATTTTGCCAGTTACGGAGATTGATTTATCCACGCGTATTTTAAATAATCTCTCCAGATCAACAATCTTTATATGAGGCGAGTGATATGTCTCGAAAAATTTTGAGAGCATCGTTTCGCCTTCTGCTTTCATTTTTTTTTCATGTGTTGATGACTTGTACCCGAGCGGTGCCCACGCTGCGTAATATATTTCAATGAGTCGTTTTTTGTCGATGTTCCTGTTAGTTCTGAATTCTTCGTAAAATGTCTGCAGAGTGCGATGTATTGTATCTCCGAAAGAAAGTGCCGCGGAAGGGACGGTTGGGATTTTGAGTATGTACTGATATTTGTACTGGAGCGGACAAGTAGTGTAGGTGGACATCTGCGAAAAAGATATATGTGGAAGGAGAACATTATTCATAGCTGCCGGTTCCGCAATTTTTTGAAAGTCGAATATTGAAAGTTGGTTTTTTTCTTCCTTCTTAACCTCAACGTGTTTTCCAATCTCTTTCTCACCTATCGCTTCAACGACAAATGGGGAAATCTTCCGTTCACGTTTTGAGTCGCTGTAGTGTTTGGAGGAAGAAAGGTAGAGTTCTTTCATGGCTCGCGTCATGCCAACGTAGAACAATCGCCGCTCTTCTTCGATATGGTAGTCACCTTGTGGAAGAATTTCCTTAACGAGGTCGGTTGGGATCGGGATAGTTTCTTTTTTTTCATACGGTGGGAATCTTCCCTCACTTAAGTTGACGAGGAACACGACAGGAAATTCAAGCCCCTTAGAAGAATGTACGGTGAGAATTTTTACCGAGTCGCTTTGAGGCAGGTCGTTTTTAGCAAGCGTTGGCGACTCCCCAAGCTCCATGCTCATATCAAGATAATCAACGAACGAAAAAACGGATGAATCTTCATGTTCGGCTTCGTATGACTTTATGCGATTGAAGAAGGCCGATATGGCAATCGCGCGTTTTTCTTCTGCAGGTGTTTTATATGTTGCCAGAAGTTTGAGATAGTTTGAATCCTCTAGAAAAGAAAACAAGATCTGGCCCACGGTTTCTTTTCGCATCTGTTTAAGATGTTTATGAATGAAGGTATAAATGATTAGAAGTTTTGCGTATGTCTCTATTTTTAGAAGAGGCAGGTATTTCTTGTAAATGGCAAATTCGTTTCGGGACAACGTAGAATCGTAAAAAGAAAGGACTATCTCAACTGCCATAAACAACGGGAGCGATATTTTTTTTGAAAATGCCAGCAGGTGACTAATGTCTCGAATATCTATTTCAAATAAAGACATACTTAAAACCCGGTAGAATGACACGGAATCATCGATATGAGAAAGTAATTTGAGATACGCAATAAGATCTTTTACTTCGGGCTGTTTGAAAAGTTCGCTCGGTCCAAGAAACTGATACGGGATGCCGTTTTGTGCGAGCGCGCGCATAAATGGAACTGAGTGGCTATTTGCCCGGACCAAAATGGCAAATTCTCCGTAACTATAATTCTTTTTCTTTTTTAAAATTATCTTGGCAACCCGTTCCGCTTCGTCTTCTACTTTATCCGTAAGAGAAAAAAAAACGGAAGCTTGTTTGCTTTTTTCCGGCGACACGAGCTCTTTTGATATGCCAAGTTTCGCTTCGAGTGTATCGGGGTCATTGTGTTTTATGAGCCGATATGATGAATCGAGTATCGACTGGGTGGAGCGATAATTAGTGCGTAGATTTACTTGAGCCGATGCAGGATAATCCTTCATAAAGTTCATAATGTTTGAGATAGAGGCACCGCGAAATTTATAGATCGCCTGGGAATCATCCCCGACGACCATAAGGTTAGGGTTTAGTGCGGGAGGAGCGAGAAGCTTAATAAGTTCGTATTGGGCGATGTTTGTGTCTTGAAATTCGTCTACGAACATATAGGAAAATTGTTTTCGATAGTCTTCGACAAGAGTCTTTCTTTTTGTCAACAGTCGAAGTGACTGATAGACCAGGTCCGAGAAATCCAAGAGCGCTTCTTTCATTTTTAGTTCCTGATACAGTCTGTATGCGCGGGTAAGCTCTTCCATTTTCTCTATCTCTTCTGGTAGTACTTCTTTTTTTTGTTTTTGTTGTATTACAAACTCTTCATATTCTTTAGGGCTTATGTTCTCATCTTTCAGCCGGTCGAAATGCTGGAGTAGTGCTTCGATAAATTTATTTGGGTTTCCCAGCGGACGGAAATAGGTAAGTTCAAACTTAAAAAAATTGCTGCGTAAAAACATTACCGCTTCGGCGGTGGACATAAGGTGGTAGTTTGTTGAAAGACCCGCGTGGTGAGCGTGGCTTTTCAGAATTTTATCCGCGAAGGAATGGAATGTAGAGATCGACGTCTGAAAAAAACCGTAAGGCAATGCTTCGTCAAGTCTCACTTCCATCTCACGAGCAGCTTTGTCAGTAAAGGTAAGTGCAAGGATACGATCGACAGAAGTGTGATTATTTTTGAAGAGGTACTTTATTTTTTCTACGATTACACGGGTTTTGCCAGTTCCTGCGCCGGCAATGACGAGCACGGGTCCATGTACCGTTTCAATCGCTTTTCTTTGATCGGGATTCAACGTAATGACGTCATTTTTCATAGCACTCTATTCTAACAGAAGACAGGGGTGTTCAATCTTTTTTTTTCACCCAATATGATTCGTATATTCCGCCGACCACGAAGATTGCAAAGAGAACAAAAAACAGTATATGCATAAAAGGCGGGCGAATTCCAACTATGGTCAGGCCGTAGTCTACGAATAAAGGCAGTGTTATTGCATGCAGTCCTATTTTCACAGTCGGAATTAGTCGAACGATATTTTTTTTATATATAAATCGAAAAAATAACAGTGCCAAAAACGATGCTCCTACAATATATATACTGTTGATAATCAGAGAGCCTGCGAGAAGTAAGATAAAAAGCAGTATAAGTCCGATACTATAAAAGATAGTGAGAGACCGATCAATACTTGCTAATTTAGAAACAAATTCCCGTACCGCTGGTTCGTCAATCTGATAACTTCCATGAGTGGCAAATGGCATAATATAAATTTCTTCCGTACTATGTGTTGGCCATAT
>Ga0247727_10018396_pt1 | contig 10985 bp, 12 predicted proteins | sample WisWelCaveWW1625_FD_202498 | JGI IMG/M metagenome (GOLD analysis project Ga0247727, IMG submission 202498) | Biofilm microbial communities from Wishing Well Cave, Virginia, United States - WW16-25 | ecosystem: Environmental > Aquatic > Deep subsurface > Groundwater > Cave microbial mat | place...
GATTGCCCCTTTCAAAAAATGTCTCAAAAAATAACTCTACAGCATGGAGCGGAGGCTTCAGGAATTCGCAGGTAAAGAGCAACCTGCCTGGCGTAATGCCTATAGAAGTCTCTTCCTTGAATTCACGAACCAATGCATCAGGGGCTGACTGGCCAAATACTATCCCACCTCCAGGTGGTGCCCAAAAATCCCCTTTAGTTAATAACCTGTGATTTACCATCAGTAAACTATCCTCTTTCCAGCATAGTCCGCACACCCGAAGCCGTACCCTATTACCGTATTTTTCAATGATTTCTGATCCAATAGGGTTACCAGGTGTCATAATTCGTAATGGAAAGGGGTCTTCGAATAAGGCAGTAAATTTTTGAATGATATTGGCAGTATTGTTGTTTGAAGCTTATTAACTTTGAAAAAAAATTAAGATATGAAGAAGTATTCGATTTTAGGAGTTCTGGTATTGATTGGTTCATTAGCGTTTGCTCAGGAAGCAAACCAGCAAATTCCAGCTGCTAAGTTGGATGGCCCGGTTTTAACGTTAGAAACAAGCACGCATGATTTTGGGAACATTACCCAGGGCGATGTTGTAGAGCGCGTATTTAAATTCAAAAATACTGGCAATCAGCCGTTGATTATCACCAACATTCAAACCTCATGCGGCTGTACCACACCCGTGTGGCCGCGCGATCCGATTATGCCAGGTGGTAATGGAGAAATTAAAGTTGGGTTCAACAGCGCAGGAAAGATGAATAAGCAGAACAAGACATTACCAATTCTTTCAAATTCGGTAACCGATGCCTCCATCACGTTTACGACAGAAGTATTAGCGAAAGAGCCTCAGTAATTCTGTAAAAAATGATTTGTGAAGCCACTCCGCATACGGGTGGCTTTTATTTTTTACTTAGAATGCTAAGTGCTAAGAAAAGCCAACCCAAAATAAGCAATACACCTCCGAAAGGTGTTACGATAGCAAACATTGTATTGTTAGTAAAGCACAATAAGTACAAACTTCCACTGAAGAAAAGAGTTCCTATTAAGAAGAACAACGAAGCTATTCGTATAAACCTCGAATCTAAAAACTGTTGAAGCACACCGGTAAACAGCAAAGCAAAGGCGTGATAAAATTCATATCGCACAGCAAGTTCAAAAGTTTCCAATCGTCCAGATTGAGTAAGTATAGCTTTTAATGCGTGTGCTCCGAAGGCCCCAAGAGCAACCCCAAGTCCGCCTAAAATCGCGCCGGCAAGTAGGGATTTTTTTTGATCCATAATTGAAAAATCGTTAATCGTTATTCCCTATTCCTTATTCCCTATTCCCTATTCCCTATTCCCTATTCCTTATTTCCTTAGTCCTAATCATTTCTCCTTTCTCCAAAAATAGCCGTACCAACCCGAATCATGGTGCTACCTTCTTCAACAGCAATCGTGTAATCGCTGCTCATGCCCATGGAAAGTTCTTTCATTTCAATATTTTCGGATAAACTCATGGATTTTATTTTCTCGAACAATGATTTAAGAGTTTTAAATTCGCTTCGAATTTTGTTCACATCCTGTGTGAGTGTAGCCATACCCATTAACCCGGCAATCTTTGCGTTATTAAGATTAGCTATTGCGCCTGACTGGAGCAATTCGACAGCTTCACTTTCTGCGAATCCAAACTTTGTTTCTTCATCTGCAATGTGGATTTGCAAAAGGCAGTTGATAACACGGTTACCTTTGCGACCTAGTTTGTCAATTTCCTGAAGCAACTTTAAACTATCCACTGAGTGAATCATGTGGACAAACCGAACGATGTATTTGACTTTATTGCTCTGCAGGTGACCGATCATGTGCCACTGAATGTCTTTCGGGAGCGACTCATACTTCCACGAAAGTTCCTGCGCTTTGTTCTCTCCAAAAGCTCGTTGTCCGGCATTATAGGCTTCCTGAATTTTTTCGGCTGGGTGTGTTTTGCTTACGGCAATCAGGTTACACCCTTTTGGAAGCGATTGCGTATATGTTTCTATATTATTTTTAATGTTCATTCCGTATTTTTGATGCCCGTTCAATTTTAACCCATCATAAAGGTATGGCGATATTAGGAACCTTGCTTAAAAAAGGAATTCGCCTACGCGAAATGATGGAGCAAGAATACACTTCTCCGTTCGATCTTCAAAAAAAGGAATTAAAAGAACTCCTGATATCCGCCAGTCAAACTGATTTTGGTAAGTATTACAATTTTCAGGATATTCTTAATGCCTTTAGAAAAGGAGATAAGGATTTCTATAAAATCTTTAAGCGGAATATCCCGATTCATTCCTATAACAAAATTTACAGCGACTGGTGGAAACTTGCCTTGACGGGAATAAAAAATGTTTGTTGGCCGGGCCGTATCAAATATTTTGCATTGAGTTCCGGTACTTCTGAATCGTCTTCCAAACACATTCCGGTAACTAAGGAGATGACGAAGGCTATCCAGAAAACAAGTATCCGACAAATTCTTACCCTGTCGAAATACGACTTGCCAGGTGATTTTTTTACAGCCGGGATACTGATGTTAGGAGGGAGCACACACTTAAATAGAAAAGGTAATTTTTTTGAAGGTGATCTGACTGGTATCCAGGCTGCTAAACTTCCCTTTTGGTTTCAGCATTTTTATAAGCCAGGAAAGAAGATTGCCAAAAACCAAAACTGGGATGCTAAGTTGGATGAGATTACCCGGAATGCAAAAAAGTGGAACATCGGTATCATTGTAGGTGTACCTGCATGGATTCAGATACTGATGGAAAAAATTATCAAGTATCATAAGATTAATAATATTCATGAAATTTGGCCGAACCTGAAAGTGTATGTCCATGGTGGTGTTTCGTTTGATCCGTACAAAAAAGGATTTGAAAAGTTACTGGGCAAGCCCATTTATTATATTGAGACCTACTTGGCCTCTGAGGGGTTTGTAGCCTTCCAGGCTTACCCGAACAGGCGCTCCATGCGAATTGTGTTGAACAATGGTATATTCTACGAGTTTGTTCCTTTTGAAGATAAAAACTTTGATGCCAATGGTGAGATCAAGCCAGATGCCGAAGCGTTGCTAATTGATGAGGTAGAAGAAGGTAGAGAATATGCCGTGTTACTCTCCAGTTGTTCAGGCGCATGGCGTTACCTCCTTGGCGATGTAATTAAGTTTGCTTCAATTGAAGAATCAGAAATTGTGATCACCGGCCGTACGAAGCACTTTTTGAGTTTATGCGGTGAGCACTTGTCAGTTGATAACATGAACAAAGCAATTGAATTGGTTTCCAATGAGTTGAATATTGCTGTGAAAGAATTTACAGTGGCAGGTATTCCGCATGGCTCATTATTCGCGCACCATTGGTATGTGGGCACAGATGATAAAGTGGATAAGAAAATATTGAGAGAACGGATTGATGAGCATTTAAAAATACTGAACGATGATTATGCGGTAGAAAGGAGTGCGGCATTAAAAGAAGTACATGTTGATGTATTGCCCGTTAAAGCTTTTTACGATTGGATGGAATCAAAAGGGAAAGTAGGGGGGCAAAATAAATTTCCACGCGTTATTAAGACTGTTCAACTCGAAGATTGGAAATCTTTCCTTGAAAACCATACGAATGGAAATCGTTCTTAAAGGAATTGTTTCCGGTTTCGTACTTGCCATATTAGTGGGGCCTGTATTCTTCACCCTTCTGCAAACCAGTATTGAAAGAGGATTTTGGAGTGGAGTGTATGTGGCCATTGGCATATCGATGAGCGATGCAATGTATATCTCACTTTCCTATCTGGGATTTTCTAGCTTTTTTAACAGCCCGCAATTCCAATTGTATCTTGGCTACATTGGCGGATTTATAATTTTTTGTTTTGGTGCCTATTACCTTTTCATTAAAAGCAGAAGAAAGGTAAGTTTCAGTGCTGCGCATGTAGAGGAGAAAAGCCCATTGAGGCTACTGGCTAAGGGGTTCATCATCAATGGTTTTAATCCCATGGTATTAATATTTTGGATTGGGACTATCAGTATTGCAACCAGTGAATTAGGGTATACTACAAGGCCTCAGACGCTCACATTTTTGTTTTCTATAGTAAGCACTGTATTTATAACCGATCTTATAAAAGCAAAACTTGCGGATAAACTGCGGGTAGTGCTTACACCGAATATTATCAGGTTCATGAATATTATTCTGGGTGGCGTCATGCTCACCCTGGGCATGAAATTATTGTACACAGCTCAGTTTGGGGCACTTTAATCCTGCAGTACGTTACTTATAAACGTAGATTTTGTGAGGAGCCATACCAAAAGAAACGCAACCGCCCACGATAAATAATTGTAATAGTAGTCAGCAGTATCCTTGAAGCGGGTTTCCTTGATCTCAGTTTTTTCATATTGATCAATACGTTGAAAGACCTGCGCTAATGCTCTGTTGTCGGTTGCCCTGAAAAACTCGCCACCTCCGATTTCTGCAATCTTTCGCATGGTAGTTTCGTCAACTGTGTTCTCGACCATCTGTGTTTTTCCAAAGAAATCCTTTCCATAAGGTACGAGCCCTTCTTTGCCCACTACAATTGTGTATACCTTAATGCCGTAAGCGGCTGCAAGTTCGGCAGCGGTGATGGGGTCAATATTGCCGGCTGTGTTATCGCCATCACTCAATAAAATACACACCTTCGATTCCGTTTCGGATTCACGCATCCTATTGGTTACAACAGCCATAGCACTGCCAATAGCAGTTCCTCTGTTTTCAATCATTTCAAAACTGATTTCTTTCAGGTATGACTTCAATAAATCATAATCGGTAGTGAGCGGAGCCAGTGAAAAGGCATCTCCGGAAAATACAACAATACCTATCCGATCCTGCAGCCTTCCTTCAATGAAGCGTTGAGCCACGGCTTTGGCTGCCTGCAGTCTGTTTGGTGTGAAATCTTCAATTTGCATGGATTGAGAGATATCAATTGCGAGCATGATGTCAATACCCTCGGTCCACTGCTCTACTTTTTCATTGGTTTTCTGCGGTCGTGCAAGCGAGGCAAGTATCAGTACCATTACAAGGATGAGCAGCAAATCAGGAATAAACCGAACCAATGTGAATGCAGAGCTCTTCAGCTCTTTTTGTGTAACTGCAACCGGTAATTTTTGATTGAACCGGTAACGCCACAGCCATCGAATGAGAAATAAAAGGGGGATGGCAGGAATGAGATATAAGAATAGAGTTCTTTCCCACGTGAACGATAACAAGGTATCTGGCATAAACCAGTCAAGCGAGTACCAGGGCTCTGTATTATTCAACTCATCCATTCCTTACTTCCTCCAGCTTTTTAAGAAATCGTTCCTCTGCAAATCTTTTCAGTTCTTCCAGTGGTTCATTCACGGAGGTTTGATTTCCGTAAATGGCCCTGTCAATCATTTTTAAGTTATAGCCGAGTTTTTCATTCGGCTCCATCTCAAGTGTTTCGCGCGTGGTAAGCTTGGTGTATGGTCTTTGTTCCAGCTGCTCCAGGTATTTTTTCCAGAGTGAGATGGTGGCCTCTGCTTTTTCACTGGAGAAAATGTTATTCAATTGTTGAAACTGATCAGCGAAGGCCTGGATAAATTTCACATGACTTTTTTGAAGCTTCTTTAGCTTGAAGTACTTTATTATCCTTTTGCCAAATACGATCCATACAATAACAACTACTACTATTAGTAAAGATACTGAGATGATCAGTATAAAATAATTGAATTGACTAAAGACCCTTTCATACAGTGTATTTGTTTTTAGCGGAAGATCCTGAACACTTACTGTATCAGAAGGAGGGGTTGTCACTAATTCAACCAGGTATATACTATCCGCTACCGGAGTATACGCAGTACAATCTCGGGCACTGGTAACAAATACAGGTAAACTCAGGTATTGAACCTTGTCTATTTCGAAAGTGCTTAGGTAATATACTATACTATCTTGGCTTATACCGTTTGCAGTGCGAGTAGGTGAAAGTTTTTTCTTATTAAACTCGAACGGAACAAAGCTGTAGGTCGAATCGGGGAAAAGTACTGTAAGCGACTGAGGGTATGCAGCTGTTAAGTAGTATCCAACGGGCTCCCCAATCTGAATGCTGTCTTTCAGGAATCCTCCCGAAACTATTATCTCCTGTGCGCTTACAGTTACTTGTGAGAAAAAATAAAGTACAATTATGTAGAAACACAACGCAAAACTTCTCAACGGTCTTCTCATGTTCAACTTCATGTTGTTTTAACAGACCTGTTTCTCACTTTAAATAGTCTCAGCAGCTTGGGTACATAATCTTCATCCGTATCCAACGATAGAAAATTAATTTGGTGTTTTCGGCTAAACTTCTCCAAAGCAGTTTTTCTGTCGTCAAGTCGTTTGCTTATTTTTTGTCTGAAGTCGCTAAAAGATGTGTTAACCCATAATGTCTTTTTAGTTTCCTTGTCCACCACAGGTACGATACCGAGCTTCGGCAATTTCGTTTCGCGCTTATCGCTGATGTGTATCATCACTAAATCATGTCTTCTGGCGAGCGCTTTTAAATTATCAAAATACTCCTGGTCATCAATAAAGTCGGAGATCAGAACAACCACGCTTCTCCGTTTAATGGCATTGAGTACGAATGCCATAGCTTTATTAAGATTGGTTTTCAACGACTGAGTTTTGAGGTGTACCAGACCATGAATGATCTGGTAAGCTTGTGAGACGCCTTTAGTAGGTTTGATGTATAGCTCGCGTTGATCTGAATAACAAATTAACCCCACATGACTTGATTCCTTTACTGCCGAAAGCGAAAGCACTCCGCATATTTCCCGTCCAATATCAACCTTTGTTTTTCCTTCAGCACCAATATCCTGCGATGCACTTACATCCAAAATAAAGAACACGGTTTGTTCCTTTTCTTCACGAAATGTCTTTACAAAAGTGCCATGCCCTTTTGCAGAGACATTCCAGTCGATGGTGCGGATATCATCGCCATACTGGTAAGGTCGAACAGCGTCAAACTCAAGGCCGGTACCTTTAAAGACTGAGCGAAAGTCTCCCTGCATCTGGCTATTAATAGCCTTGCGGATTTGAATTTCGTATTTCCTTAATTTTTTTAAGAGCTCTTTCATTTCAATACCAATTCATATAACAACTCTTTAGCTAGGAGCAAGTTTCAAAAATAAAGAAATGTGGCTTACTTTGCCTCCATGTTTGGAGATCAGGCTAAATTTAGTTTTAAAAGGAAAATCAGCCAGTTTACCCTCATGGGGTTATCTTTTATTTTTCTTGCGGCAGCCTGTAAGCCTCAAAAAGCACCCGAAAGTGTTTTAACTGAGCAGGAGATGGTAGCTATACTGACCGAAATTTATCTCGCTGAGGAGAAAGTGGGGCGTGTGGGTATCCCTTTTGATTCGATAAAGAAAGTATTTCCGGAATTTGAAACGAAAATATTTGAAAAGACGGATGTTCCTGATTCTGTTTTCCGGAAATCAATGGAGTACTATATGGCCAATCCTAAAAAGCTTGAATACATCTACACCGTGCTGGTCGATTCACTGAATTTGCAAGCTCAACGTGCTGGCGCAAAACCTGCAGATGACCTATCCAAGTGACTTCGAATCTAAGCTTGGGTTTGATCAAATCCGACAAAAGTTGCATGCCTATTGCCTCTCGTCTTTGGGTGCAGAGCAGGTGAATGAATTACAGTTGCATTCAAACGCAGGGCACGTATCAATACTTTTACAACAGAATCTTGAGTTTAAGCAAATTTTTGAGAAAGGTGAAAACTTCCCATCCAACCATTTTATAAACCCTCATGAAATTTTCAAGAAGGTTTTACTGGAGGGTAACTATCTGGATGAAGCCGAATTTTTGCAAGTAGTATTTTCTTTACAAACTATTCTCGCTTGCCGCGATTTTTTAGTAAAGACGCAAGAGTTTTACCCCACCCTTTTTCAGCTTACAGTTCCGGTAACAATTTCTAAAGCAGTCAGCCAGCGAATTCTTTCGATGATTGATGAAAACGGGACAGTTAAAGATTCAGCCAGTCCGGAATTAAGCAGGATACGAAAGAAACTGAGAGAAGAACAAGGCCGCCTTAGAAAGTTGGTTGACCAGGTATACCGACAAGCGATTGAACAAGGGTGGGTTCCGGATGGTGCCTTGCCCACCATCCGGGAAGGCAGGTTAGTGATTCCGATTCTGGCAGAATATAAGCGCAGGATGAAAGGATTTATTCTCGATGAATCTGCCACCGGGCAAACCGTGTTCATGGAGCCAACAGAAGTATTGGAAGCCAACAATGAAATCCGTGACTTAGAACATGCGCAGAAGCGGGAAGTGATCCGCATACTAAAGCAACTCACGGATGAAGTGAGAGTTCAGCTTCCTGAATTGAAAATTGCGTATCAGTTTCTTGCCCAGATTGATTTTATCCGAGCTAAAGCCAAGTTGTCAATTGACCTGAATGCCGATCTCCCACAACTCAAGTCAACACCTGTGTTGAACTGGTGTAAAGCAAGGCATCCGCTATTGTTTTTGAGCTTGAAAGGCAAACGTGAAATTGTACCGCTTGACATTGAACTTCAGGAGAAAGAGAGCATGTTGCTGGTATCCGGTCCTAACGCGGGAGGTAAATCAGTTTGTTTGAAAACAGTTGGGTTGCTCCAATACATGATCCAATGCGGACTATTGATACCGGTTTCACCGGATTCTGTTGCAGGCATTTTTCAGGATATTTTTATTGACATCGGAGATCAGCAATCTATTGAAAATGACTTGAGCACATACAGCAGTCATTTAAAGAACATGGCATTCTTTCTTCAGCATGCCACTGACCGATCGTTGATTTTAATGGACGAGCTAGGTTCGGGAACTGATCCTAATTTTGGAGGCGCTATAGCGCAATCCATTCTTCACTCATTACTTGAAAAGAAAGTGTGGGGCATTGCCACTACGCATTATTATAATCTGAAACTGTTTGCCGGGCAGCATGCAGGCATCAGGAATGCGGCCATGCGGTTCGATGAAAAAAACTTAGTGCCATTGTACATGCTGGATATTGGTAAGCCGGGAAGTTCTTTTGCGTTGGAGATTGCACAAAAGACGGGGTTACCCAAGAACACATTGGAAGAGGCACAACAATTAGTAGGCAAAGAGTTAATGGGTTTTGAGTCGTTGGTAAGAAACCTCGAAAGGGAAAAAAATGAGCTAACTGAGAAAGTCCGGAACATGGAAAAGCAGGAGCAAGAACTGAAATCATTGTTGTCGAAGTATGATTCGCTTACAACAGAACTCGAATCGCGAAAGAAGGAGATTATTGACAAGGCCAAACTGGAGGCCAATTCATTGCTTAGAGAAACGAACAAAGAGATTGAAAAGACCATCCGTCATATCCGGGAAAACCAGGCCGAGCGAAAAGAGACATTGAAAGTCAGGAAGAACTTGCAGGAACTTTCAAAGAAAGTGATACATCAGCCGGTAACGGAAAAGAAGGGTATTACCATTTTACAATCTGGTGATCGTGTGCGCATCATCGGACAGGACAGCAGTGGGGTTGTTCTTTCAGTGAAAAGTAAAAATGCCATTGTTCAGTTTGGTGAAATGAAATCAACCGTAAGTCTTTCGAAGCTTGAGAAACTAACAGGTAAGGCCGTAAAAACGGATGTTGCAAAGAAATTGCAGCCTATCGGTATTCGATTACACGAAAAGCAATCCAGGTTTAACCCCACGCTGGATGTTCGTGGTAAAAGGGTAGAAGAAGTAGTCAGTATTCTGGAACAATTCATGGATGATGCCATTATACTTGGGCATGGCGAAATAAAGATTCTACACGGAAAAGGCGAAGGCGTGTTGCGCAAAGTTGTGCGCAAGCATTTAAAAAAATACAAACAGGTCGCTTCCTTTGCAGATGAGCATGTAGGGCGTGGAGGAGATGGGATTACGGTGGTGGTGTTGAAATAGTATTTTCCTATCTTTAACTATGATTAAGCTGCAGGTTATTGACTTTAAGGATAAAAAAAGCGCTCAAGAAAAGGAAGAATTGAATATGACTCCTGAACAGCACCTTGAATTGACATTTCAGCTTATGGACTTGTCGATTGCTTTAACCCAGTCAAAGGAAATGCCCGGACAGACTGACTCAATCCAATGGATTGATTTGCATGTGATTAAATGAGTACCATAAAGGAAGCATTTGTAAGGATTTGCAGCTTACTAAATAAGTTTGAGGTTGACTTTATCGTTATTGGCGGACTTGCTGTAGTTTACCACGGATTTCCACGAACAACAGCAGATGCTGACTTCTGGTATAAACCCACCACTGAAAATTTTAACAAAATTATTAAGGCATTTGAAGCATTTGGCGTAGACACGACCGAACTAAGCAGGTTGGTCTTTGATCCAAAGAAATCCTTCCTAAGAATACCGTCACTCGGTATTAGGGCAGAATTTCTTCCTGAAATCCCGGGATTGAATTCGTTCGATGAAGCACGTAGCAGAGCGTCTCGCCTGGATTTAGACGGAATATCTGTTCATGTGTTAAGTTATGATGATCTGTTAAAGAACAAAGCCACAGTGGGCAGACCAAAAGATATTCAGGATATTGAAGAACTTAAAAAAAGGAAAGAGCGGAAATAGTCACCCTTGCCAATGAACATGGTTTTGTTGAAACATTAAGTTTTTGTCAATAGTCAGCAAAATGTCAAAATTATTCTCAACACAAAACAGCAGTAGCTTACCGTTTATTATTCCGCTCAACTCCAGTTCCCGTACTGTAAAAACTTCAAATTCTTCCAAATACTTTTTAAGCGTTTAGTTACGCACTCATCAAGCAAAATTTTCATTGAGAATATTTGAAGATGTTTCAATCAGTTTCTGCGACATTTCAAGAACTCTTACAACCTGGCTTTTGCTAACACCTTCAAAATCCTCAATGAAAGTTTCGATAGTGTCGCCCGTTTCTAAATAGTCGTCCCTTAAAAAGCTGAACGGAGATTGGTTTCAAAAAAAACAGTATAGTTTGAGTTGA